>Ga0210394_10000349_pt1 | contig 104423 bp, 79 predicted proteins | sample IncBWC12MmetaG_FD_160121 | JGI IMG/M metagenome (GOLD analysis project Ga0210394, IMG submission 160121) | Forest soil microbial communities from Barre Woods Harvard Forest LTER site, Petersham, Massachusetts, United States - Inc-BW-C-12-M | ecosystem: Environmental > Terrestrial > Soil >...
TGCACCGATGGCGCCGAACTTGTCGCTGAGGTCGAGGCCCGCCGTGACCGGCAATCCGATCCAGCCGCCGATGCCGCTCCACACCGACACGTACTGCTTGCCGGCTACCTTGTAGGTAATCGGGTTCCCGATGATCCCCGAGCCCAGGCGACGCTGCCACAGTACCTTGCCGGTGGCGCGGTCGACGGCGCGGAAGTCGCCGTTCAGGCTGCCGTAGAACGCGAGGCCACCGTCAGTGACCAGCGCTCCGCCCCAGTTCGGATACGGGTCCGGGATTTCCCACACCGTCTCGCCGGTCAGGAAGTTGAACTTCTTGAACTTGCCGGTGATGCCGGGTTTTTCCGGATACATGTACACGTTGGCGAACACGTACACCGTGCCCTGCTGCGTGTGCGAGCGCTCCTGGGGCTCGTCTTCCATGCACCAGTTGTTGGTCGGGCAGTACGCCATGCCGGGCTCGGTCGGGTCGATCGCGCACGGCTGCTGGTCCTTGCCGCCCATTGCCGACGGGCAGGCCTGCGTGTTGCCGCCGGGAGCGAACGGTGAATGCTCCTTCACCTTGACCGGACGACCGGTCTTCATGTCGACCTTCTCCGCCCAGTTGGTCGTGACGTACTTGTTGGCGCGCAGCAGCGTGCCGTCGGTGCGGTCGAGCACGTAGGCGAAGCCGTTGCGGTCGAAGTGGACGAGCACCTTGCGAGCCTTGCCGTCGACCGTCAGGTCCTCGAGCATGTTCTCGTTGATGCCGTCGTAGTCCCACTGGTCGAACGGCGTCATCTGGTAAACCCAGACCGCCTCACCGGTGTCGAGCTTGCGTGCGAAGATCGACATCGACCACTTGTTGTCCTGCTTGCCGGTGTTGCACGCCTCGTGAGTCTTCTCGCTGCAGCGATAGGACGGGCTCCACAGGCCGGGGTTGCCGGTCGAGGCATAGACGAGCTTCAGGTCCGGATCGTAGCTGTAGAAGCCCCACATGGCGCCGCCACCGCGCTGCCACTCGTCGCCGGGATAGCTGTGGATGCCGACATCGGACCCGGCCTTACCGTATTCCGGATGCGCCTTGTTGGTGGCAGCCGTCAGGCACACGTCCTTGTCGCTGCCGGTGTTGTGGCACTCCCAGACTTTCTTGCCGGTCCCGAGGTCGTACGCGGTCAGGCGACCCCGTGCCGCAAACTCATCGCCACCGAAGCCGATGACCACCTTGCCCTCGGCAATGAGCGGCGCCGGCGTGATGGTCTCGCCCTTGGCGGGGTAAGCGTGCTTGACGACCCAGACCTCCTTGCCCGTCTTCGCATCGAGCGCGACGACGAAACCGTCGAGGGTGCCGAACACCAGTTTGCCGTCCGCATAGGACGGCCCGCGGTTGACGGTGTCGCAGCAGGCGCGCGGAACCGCTGTCTCATCGCGATTGGTAGTCTTCCTGTAGTTCCAGATCTCTTTCGGATGATCCGGATCGGTGAGGTCGAGCGCCTGAATAATGTTCGGCCAGCCGCTCTCCATGTACATCATGGGAGTGCTGCCGACGGTGACGACCAGCGGCTGGCCCTCGTGGCCGCGCAGTGTTCCGCTGGACTGCGACCAGACCATCTGCAGGCCCTTGACGTTCGCCGTCGTGATGTCTTTCAGTTGGCTGTGCCGTGTCAGGGCCTGATCGCCGCCGGGCGCCGCCCACAGATTAGGATCCTTCGCGCGGTCGGTGACTTCGTCACTGACGGCCGCGGCGCACCCGCCCCCGAGTGCGAGGATTGCCAACATCCTCCATAGCCTTGAATCGAATTGCATACGAAGTCTCCTCGATTCGCGTTGTTTCGTTTGACTCTCCGGGCGCCCCGCCATGCCCAGCGACGGCGCACGCTGTAGCGTGAACGCCGCGACGTGGCCTTGCGACCGGTCTTTCTCTAGCAGGTGTCGTGCCAGTGCCCAACTCGCCGTAGCAAAAGGCCGCTTATCATAGGCTTGTGCATGCGCTCGCGGAAGGATCGCCACGCCGGCGGGCGACAACGAGTCGCGTCCGCCACAGAGTCGTGCCGAATGTGACACACGCGCTCCGCCAGCGCCCGCGCTGTGGCTGTCACGGCGTCCAGTCGCCTCAGCCGGGGCGCAGCCAGCGGGCCGCGAGCGGTGGAATGAGGACGAGAGTGACGAGCGTCGAGGAGACCAGGCCACCCAGGATCACGACCGCCATCGGCCCCTCGATCTCGTGCCCTGGCTGGCGCAGCTGGATGGCGACCGGTAGCAGGGCAAGCGCCGTCAGCGATGCCGTGAGCAGTACCGGCGTGAGCCGCTCCGCCGCGCCGCGCGCCGCCGTCGCCAGTCCCCATGGCTGTCCTTCAACCGTGACCAGGTGGTCGTAGTGGGAGATGAGCAGGATGGTGTTGCGCGCCGCCATGCCGAACAGAGCGACGAAGCCCACCATCGCCCCCAGCGACAGCGTGTAGCCGGTGACCGCCACCGCGGCCACGCCGCCGAGAAGCGCACTCGGCAGGGCGACGAGCACGAGCAGAACGTGGCGGCTGCGGCCGAACGCCAGCGCCAGCAGCAGCACGATCAGCACGAAGGCAGCGAGCGCGTGCAGCAGCAGATCCCGTGCGGCAGCGGCTACCGCGGGAGCTTCGCCGCCGTAGCGCAGATAGACGTCGGCGGGAAGCTTCACCTGCGCCGCCACCGCCTGTCGTGCGGCCCGTGCGTAGCCCGCCTGATCGGAGGTCCTGGGATTTGCGACGACGATCTGGCGGCGCAGCCCGCTCTCATGGTCGATGAGGCTGCGAGCCGACACCAGCTCGAGCGTGGCGACGGCTGACAGCCGCACCAGCGCGCCGTCACGGCCGCGCAGCAGCAGATCGCCGACGTTCTGGGGGGTATGACGCACACCGGCGATGCGCACGGTCACGGGCACGCTGCGATCGGCCCGGGTGAGCTCGGCGACGGCCGTGCCGTGGAATGCCGCATTGACCGTACGCAGCACGTCCGACGCTTCCAGCCCGTACAGCATCAGCCGGTCCGGATGCAGCGCCACGCGCAACTCCGCCTGGCGCGGCGGCGCCTTGAGGCGCACGGTCCCGCTGTCCGGCAGGCGCTGCAGCACGGCAGCGACCTCGCCGGCCACCCGATCGTCCACGTCGAGATCCGGGCCGAAGACGCTCACGAAGAATGGCGCGCCTTCGCCTGACAGCGTCTCGCCGATGCGCTCGACGAGGACTGAATAGATCTCGACGAGCTGGTTAGGAAAGTCGTCGAACACCGCGCGGACCCTGGCGTCGAGCTGCCCGGTCGTGAGTCCCTGCGAGCGGTCGAGCTGAATCTCGAACTCGCTCTTGTTCGGCGCGTCGGGATCCTGGCCATTCTCGGCGCGCCCGATCTGCTCGGCGACGCTGCGCACGCCGCGGATCGCCGCCAGGCGTTCGGCGATCCGCCGGCCGACGCGCGCGGTCTCTTCGAGCGCGATGCCTGGTCGCAGGGCGGCGTGGGCGATCAGGTAGTCCTCGCGGAAGTCCGGCAGCAGCCGCGCGCCCAGTGTAGGCAGGAGCGCGCCACCAGCGGCGCCCGTCAACAGGAGAGTGGCGAGAACCAGCAGCGGGCGTGCATGCAGGCGGGCCACGGCCCGGTGCTGCAGCGTCTTGCAGCGGCGCAGCCACAGCGCCTCCGGTCGCGGCACGTAGCGGCCCATGAGGAGCGCGCACAGCGCCGGCGTGGCGCTCATGGCCACGAGCAACGAGAGGCCGACGGCCAACAGGAAGGCCATCGCCAGCGGCCGGAAGAACGACCCCTGGAGTCCGGACAGCATGAAGATCGGCAGGAACGCCACAGCCACCGCGGCGGTGGCGTAGAACACCGGGCGTCGGACCTCGAGCGATGCGTCGATGAGGAGCTGGCGGCCGTCGGTACCGGGCGGCGCATCCCGCCGCCGGCGCGTGATGTTCTCGACGTCTATCACCGCGTCGTCGACGACCACGCCGAGAGCCACGACCAGGCCTCCCAGGCTCATCGTATTGAGCGAGATGCCGCCGCTCATGAGAACCCACACCGTCGCGAGCAGCGACACCGGAATCGAGCTGAACGAGATCAGCGCGCCGCGCCAGTCACGCAGCGTCACGAGCAGCAGCGCGACCACCAGCACGGCTCCAACCAGGAGCGAATTGCGCAGCTTCGCGATTGCGCTCTCGATAAAGCTCGCCGGCCTCAGCAGCGCCGGATGGTATTGCACACCCTGTGCTGCAAGCGCCGGCGCGAGCGCGGCGAGGCGGTTCTCGAGCGCGTAGGACACCTCGAGGGTATTGGCGCCAAACTGGGTCGAGGTCTCCACGAGTATGCCCGGGCGCCCGCCGATCATCGCGTCGCCGAAGCGCGGCGCCGGGCCGTCCAGCACCGTGGCAACATCGCCGATGCGCAGCGGCACGCCGTCGCGGGTCGTGATCAACGCTTGTGCGAGCGACTCTGGCGAATTGCCGGGCGCCTGGGCCTGCATGACGATGCGCTGCGTGGCGGTCTCCAGGTAGCCGCCGCCGATGAGTTCGGTCCCGCGGCGCACCGCCGCGTACACGTCGTCGAGCGTCACCCCGGCCGCCTGCAGTCTGACCGGGTCGATCAGCAGCTGCCGTTCCCGGGAATCGCCGCCGAAGATCTGTGCCTGCGCGACGCCGGGAACGGCGAGGATCTGCGGCTTGACCGTCCAGCGGATGAGGTCGAGCAGCTCCATGGGCGAGAGCCGATCGCTCGTGAAGCCGAAATGCAGCAGGTACTCCATCGAGGAGCTGAGCGGCGACAGGAGCGGCCGCCCTGCCCCGGCCGGCAAGAGCCCCGTGGACTGCGCCAGGTGTTCGGTGATCACCTGGCGCTGTCGATAGGGATCACCGCCGCCGCCAAAGACGACCTGGATAGCCGACAGTCCCTGGCTCGAGGTCGAGCGGATGGCCGCGACGTTCTCGGCACCGGCGAGCAGCCCCTCGAGCGGTCGCGTCACCAGCGCTTCGACCTGCGCGGCATCCAGCCCCGGTGCCTCGGTCTGCACCAGCACGTGCGGCGGCGCGAAGTCCGGAAATACGTCGAGCCGCGCGTTCAGCAGCGCGTTGGCGCCGAGCAGCGCAATCAACACCGAGAGCGCTGTGACGATCTTCGGGTGCGCGATCGAGGCACGGACGCTGGCGGCGAGCATGGTCGCTCAGTCGTGCTCTTCTTCCGCCGCCGAGAAGGTACCGATCCCCTGCAGCGACCACAGCACGCCGGCGCCCTCCACCACGATGGCGTCGGAGGCGTTCAGTCCGCTCACCAGCCAGCCGTCTCCCATGGTCGAGAGCAGCCGTACCGCGACCGCTTCGTACTGGTGCTCGCCGCCCTTGTTGCGGCCGACGTGACGGTACACGTAGGCACCCTTCTCGTCGTAGAGGAGCGCCAGCGCCGGGACCAACAAGCCCTTGACCGGTGCACGCTCGAGCAGCACGCGCACGTGCGTGCCCGGCCCGAGTCCCTGCGGCGCGCGATCGACTGCGAGCAACCAGGCAGCGCCCTGCAGCTGCGGGTCGGTTCTTTGCAGGGACCCGAGCACGCGGGCCGCGACGTTCACGCCGTCGATTTCCAGCAGCGCCCGCGGGCCCACCGCATCCGCCAGTCGCTGTCCGGGCAGCCCCGCGCGCACGAGCAGCTCGCGGTTCGCGCTCAGGGCGTCGATGAGCGCGTGGCGCTTCTGCGTGCCGAGCGCAGCCACCGGTCCCCACTGCAGCGCGAACGTCGTCGCCGCCGCTCGAGCCTGCGCGCCGGTCTCGCTCTCCTGCGCCTGCGCCAGCTGCAGGGATTTGAGCGATGCGTTCAGGTTGTCCCGGTAGAGTGCGGCCAGGCGGGCGACATCCGCCTGCGCTGCATGCCAGGCGGCCTGCGTGCTCTCCATCCGGCCGATGTCCGTGACGAGCGCCACCGGGTCGATGACGAGGCCGTAGGCTTCCAGCTGCGGTGCGTTCAGCGTTGCAACCGGGTGATCGATGCGGATACCCGCGGCCCGCTGCTGCGCGTCACTCAGCGCGAGGGCTGGGTATTGGGCGGCCGGCGGCGGCGCGTCCTCGCCCCGGTCCTGGCTGGTGTGGGCCAACCCGGGCAGCAAGGCCAGCAGCAGCAGTCGTGTCGAGACCTTCATGACGCCGGGCTCACCGGGTTGGGCGCTCCGTCGGGCCCCTGCAGGGGTCTGCGGTAGGCGTCCTCGAGGGCGCCGAAGGCAAGTTCGGCCTCGTAGGCCGCCTGCAGCACCAACAGCTCCGCCTCGGTCGCTGCTACCGCGGCGGCCAGCGAGCCGCTGCGGTCGGTGACCCCGGCCGTGAGCGCCCGCGCCTCGGCCTCGCGCAGGCGGCTGGCGATCGCGGCCGCCGCTGCGGCCTCCTCCCAGGCAAGCCGCGCCCGGGGCCAGGCGCGTTGGGCGCGATCGATCTGCTCGTACATGTCCGCCTGGATCGCCACGAGGTGCTCACGCGCCGTGTCACGGCGGGCGATGGCTTCACCGATGGCGCCCTGGTGCTGGTTGAATACGGGCAGCTCGAAGCCCACGCCGAGCGCGTTCTCGTGCATGACATCGTTCAGGGGGTCCTGGCGGATCCCGTCGTGGCCCCAGGAGTAGCCCGGGTTCACGTGCGCCTCAGGCCATCGCCTGGCGAGTTCGCCCTGCAGCGAGATGTCCGCCAGGTCGTACTCGCGCACGGCGCGCACGATTTCCGGGCGCCCGATGAGCGCCTCGCCGCGCCAGTCGCGGGCGGCGGCGGGCACGAGCGCGGCAATGTCCGCCCACCGATCCCAGTGAACCGCGACCCCCTCGAGCGCCGACACCGGCAGCCCGACCGCCGCGGCGAGACGCGCTTCGGCGTCGAGCCCGCGTGCCCGCGCGTGGTCCAGTCGCTGCGCGGCGCGCGCCAGTTCCAGCTCGCTCGCCAGCGTCTCCGTGCGCGCGAGCTCGCCCGCGTCCGCCTGCGCCCGGCCGCTCGCGAGCAGCGCCTGTCGCTCCCCGACCAGGGTCTCGAACAGCGCCGCCTCATCGCGCGCGGAGGCAAAATCCAGGAGCGCGAGGCGCAGCGACGCCCGCACACGCCAGATCGCTTCTGCCAGATCCGATTCGGCGACCGCAGTTTGCACCGCGGCGTTGCGCCGGGCCCGCGCGCGATCGCCGGGGCGACGGAGCAGAAAATCGAGTGACACGCCGTACAGCCACGCGGCGCTGCGCGCGGCGGTATCGACGTACTCAGCGAACAGGTCCATGGTCGGGTTCGGGTGCTCCGCGGCCGTGCGCTCGGCGGCGGCGACTGCCAACACGTGGGCGCGGCCTTCCGCGAGCTGCGGGTTGAGTCTGAGCGCCGCGTCAAACCATTCCTCGAGGCCCCAGGCCGCTGCCGCGGGCGCACCGTCGGCAGGCAGCGCGTCGAGGCGCCGGGCGGCGAACGCCGCCGCCGTGCGCGACGGATCCGGTGGCGGGGCCTGCGGGGCGCTGGCGCAGGCCGTCAGGACGGCGACCAGCGCCGCAAGCACTCGGTGCGCGTGGCTCGAACCGCGGCGACGCCGGGACATTCTTCTACTAGGGCACGACGTCGAACTTGAGATCGTCGAAGTTGTAACGCGACTTCTGCACCCAGGTGCCGTCCTCCTGCTTCACCGGCACCTTGTGCACACGGATCTCGTCCACCGTCAGCTTGCCACCGTGCTCGTTGACCCAGAAGTCGAGGTCGTAGAACTGGTCGGTGGTGCCGGCCTTGCGGAAATCCGTGCACGCGAAGAAGCGACCGTCCTGCTGCAGGCGGCGCACGGGCTGGTGGGTACCCACGAAGTCGAGTTCGAGCGTCTCGCCGGTCACGGGGTCCTTGACCTTCACGGTCCCCTGCTTCGGGTCGCGCCTCTCGACGACACTCTCCTCCACGGCCGACATCACTTCCCAGCCGCGCGTCTGCTCGGTCTTGCCGGGGTGCTCCGATGCCGGAATCCACCACCACGGGATCGGCTGCCGGGTCTGCAGCGTCCACGCCGTGCCCTCGCGCTTGGGCGCTTTGCGGATGCGGGTGTCGACGATCTGCAGCTTGTCCGCGCCCGGCTTGACCCAGAAGTCGATCAGGTAGCGCTTCTGCGCGTCGTCCTGCGCGTGGAAGATCACGTCGGGAAAGAAGCCGTAGCCGTGCAGCGTGCGGGTGAAGTCGATTTTTTCATAGATCAGCTTGAGCGTTATGCCGCTCACCGGATCGACGAGGGGGAAGATCCCGCCGTTGTGCGCGACCGTCTCGGCGATGGCGCGCGAGACAAAGGTCTCGACATCCTCGGTCTTGTACGCGTCCATGCGTTCGCCGGTCGCCTGCACCGCGCCGGCCGCGCTGAACTCGAGTGCACGCTCGATGTTGCCCTGCGGGTCCTCGAGGAACTGCTTCTTGGCCTGCTCGGTGCTGAAGCAGTAGCGCTTGCCGTCACGTGCCGTCCAGCTGATCGAGCAGTCTGTCGCGATCGAGTGACCCTCCGAGAGCCCCATCGCACACTGGCCGCCGAATTCGGGCTCGGCCGCGCCCGCGGCGGGCGCCGCAGCGCCGGCACGTAAGGCGCCGGACAGAAGAACGCAAACGGCCAGCGCTATTGCAGCCAACGTTCCAGTCGAGCGCATGTCTACCCCAAAACCGCACGCGTCAGGATGCGCGCGCTCCGCGGTTAGCAGTGATGGCGAACATCAATGTTACGCTCTTTTGCCGCGCGCCAGTCCACTCAGGCAGCTCCGCCGCCGCTGCGTTCCCCGACCGCCGGGAATTCTCCGCTGAACGGAACAGCAGCGGCGTGGAAGTTCCTGCTGGCGGCGCGCGAACTCGACCGCAGCGGACACGTACAGGTCAGCTCGGCGGGCAGCCACAACGGCGGTGTTAGGGAGGCTGCCACGGCACCTGCATGGATACCGAGCGGCATCAGGAAAGAGCCGCCCGCTGAGCGCGGGCGACTGGCGGGATCAGCGATTGGCTACGTAGGACGTGATCTCGAAGCCAAGGCGCAAGTCAATCGCAGAAGGAGTCACCCATGTCATAGCCGCTCTCCTGTCATTGCCGCGAGCACTGCCGGTCCGCACGGGCGAGTATGTCGAGCGGTTCACGGCGATGCAACCACGCAGCGCGCGGTGTGCGTCGTGCGCGAGTCTGTGACGGAAATGGCACAGCCTCACCGCACCCGGCACGCCCGAGCGCGTAGCGTCAGTCGAAGTGCAGCCTCACGCCGGCCCAGATTGCCCGCGGCGTGCCCGGAGAGACCGCGTTTTCGTGGGTGTGCTCGTCCGGGTTGGCGCGGAAAGCGCCATTCGGGCTGAAGGTGTTGGTGGTCAGGAACCCCGCAGTGGAATACTGCTTGTCCAGCAGGTTTACGATACGGGCGAAAACATCGACAGACTTTCCGAGCCGATAGGTGCCCTGCAAATTAACGACCGCATAGCTCGGAATCCATCCAGTGCCAGTCGCGGAGATGTGGGCGCCTTCACCATTGGTAGCGCCCGCCTGATTGGCATTGTTTTCATTGCCATGCAGATAGGAGCCCGAAACGATGATGAGGTTGCCGCCGAGCTGCAAGCGCGGATTCACCTCGTAATCGAGCACCAGCCTGCCGGTGTGGCGCGGTATCAAAGGAAGCCGGTCTCCGGGACGAACCACAATGTCGCCGTTGGCGTTCGCCGTGCTGTTTGATTCGGCGCTGACGACAAAACCGGACTGAAAGGTCGCATCGACGAGGCTGTAGGCGAGATGCCACTGCAAGCCGCCGACTTTTCCGCCCACGGCAAGGTCCAGGCCTTCGCGGCGCGTATTGCCGACGTTGTCAAAGTAGCCTGCGTTGGTACTTGCGGCGATGAACTCGATGTCGTTGCGATTAAGGGTGCGAAAAACGTCGGCACTCCAGTTCAGGCGACGATCCGCCAGATTCCCGCGCAGCCCCAGCTCGAGTGTGTGCGCGACCACCTGCTTCAGATCCGGGTCACTCGCAAAATCGTTCGGCAACCCGCAAGGTTGCTGCGGGTTTGCACACCCGAGCTCGATGACGCTCGGTGCGCGACTCGCCTCGTTGTAGTTGGCGTAGTACGTCACCGATTCTGTCGGCGTGACGGTAAAGCCGATCGCCGGATTGATTCGACTGAAGGTGTGTCCGCCGACCAGAGGACCGGCCGCATCAAAGCCAGAGCCCGCATCGCCCACGTCGGTATCTACGTGGTAGCCGTTGAGCGTTTCCGTGCTGCGGTTGTAACGGGCGGAGACGGTCAGGTGCACAAATTTGGCCGGTGACAGGGTGTCGGTCAGGTAAGCGCCGAAAATCGTGTTGCTGCCCCGCAGCGAGATGACCGTCTCGTTGTTGAGCGGATTGTCGAGGTAGATGAGCGAGCGGTCCGCGGCGAACGTCCCGTAGCGGAATGCCTGCGCAAAATTGTCGTCGGAATCGTTGTAGTCGACGCCGAGAATCGCCTGGTTCTTCCAGGCAAAAAAGTCCTGTGAGTCCGTCAATTGCGCTGCGAATCCCACCGTGCGCTGAATCAGCGCCGACAGCTGCTTCGCGGCGTTCGAACAATAAGCAATCCCGAGCCGGCTGGCCGGCGGTACGCTGCAATCGAGCGCTGGCCCGGGGTAGCTCGCATTCAGGTAGTTATCGTTGTTGCTGCCGTTGCTGCTGCCGGTGATCAGATGGCGGTAGTAGGCGTTCGCCGAGAGCAACAGGTGATCGGACAGAAACTGTGTGCCCGTGAGGTTGACGAAGTGCAGCAGGTTGTGGGTGGAGTCGGGCGTGTAGCTTTGCTCGCGCCGGTAGTAGAGCATGCTCAACGGCGTCGCACCGTTGCCGAACAGCTTGGTATCGGCGTAGGTGTAGCTCAGATCCACGTCGGTACTGTCGTTCTGCCAGCCGACCTTTCCGAAAGCCTGCCAGACGGTTGTCGGTGACATGTCGCGCCAGCCGGTCTCGTCGAAGTAATGAACCGCGGCAAAGTAGTCGAACGGCCCGAGCGCCCCGCCGCTTTCGCCCTGGAACGAGCGACGACCGAAGGAGCCACCGTAGGCTTCGATCTCCGTTCCGGGATTATCGTGTCCGCTTTTGGTTTGCAGCGACAGCGCTCCGCCCAGGGTGTTCAGTCCGAAAACCGGGTTGGAGCCCGAAATGAGTGAAGCGGTGGAGATCGCGGATTCCGGGATCAGGTCCCAGTTGACCGTGTCGCCGAATGACTCGTTCACGCGCACGCCGTCGACGTAGACGGACAGGCCCTCGGGCGTTCCAAGCAACGGCGAGGCGCTGAACCCGTGATAGTTGATGTCCAGCTGGAAGGGATTGTCGGCGCTCTCACTCACGTTGACGCCGCTGAAGCTTCTGTTCAGGTAATCGGCGACGTCGGTAGTTTGTGCACGCTTCATGTCCTGACTGTCTGCAGTCTGGACATTGGACGGCACCTGATTCAACGGCAGACCGAAGCCCAGCAGCGGCGCGTTGCCAATGACCATCACCTGGGGAAGCTCCTGGGCGGTAGCGGAATTGCCGGGCGGCCCCGGCGAGTCCGCCTCGGCCGCGAGCGCCCCATGCGACACCACGCCTGCCATGCAGACTGAACCCAGTCGCGCCAGCCCGGCCTTGCGTTTCTGCACCCGTTTTCCTCTGCGGCTCGCACGCGCCGTCCGCACGCGCGGCGGAAAACGCCCCGGCGCTTAAGGTTTATCCCCCGGCGCTCTTTGCAAGCTTGCCTCAACGCGCAGCCGGGTTGCTTGCCCCGCACCGGTGTAGCGCTTCGGTAACACAACGCCTGCCGAGTGTAGCTTTTCTGGCAACGCTCTTCCCTGCCGCGCCGCGGGGTGCCGATAACCCATTGTTCGATAACACCCTCCGCTGTTGTTCCGTCGCGACTTCGACTGGCACATCACTTGCTTTCCAACCACGGAGATGCGGGCCCATCCGCGACACGGATGCTGCACTGCCGCGCACTGAAGTTTCGAATGCAAAAAAAGGTAAGGAGGAACTCATGACCAAGCTCCGCGGAAAACTCTACCCGCTCGCGCCTTGGGCCGCGGGGGTCCTGATCGGTTTGATGGGGACCCCGGCGGGGGCCGTGGATTTGAAGAACGCCGACGGCAGCTGGACGTTCTCGATCGCCGGCAACGTCAACGTGCATTACATCTATTCCAAATGCGAAGACTCGAACCCGTCGATTGGCCCCGGCGGCGGCCTGGCCTGCGTCGGTACCGCGAGTGGCAGCAGTGTGTCCAATGTCGGTAACGGCCTGCTGCCGGCTGCGTTCACCTTCGGGGTCGCGACGACGCAGGGGGGCTACGACCTGTCGGCGCACCTGGGGCTGTTTCCCGGCATCGCGACCAACAACGGTGGCAGTCCCAATCTGCAGGGCAACCCCGCGCCCACGAACACCGCGCTCGGCACGACCGGCCTCGACGTTCGTCAGGTCTACATGACCTTCGGCAACAAGGACATGGGGACCTTTCTGTTCGGCCGCAACTTCGGCCTGTTCGGGTTCGATGCGATCATCAACGACATGACCCTGCCCGGTGTCGGCGGGGCCGGCAGTGCCTCGGGCCCGTCGCCGGCGAACACCACGCTCGGCTCGATCGGCTTGGGCTACATCTACGTCGACACGCTCGCGCAGATGGACTACACGACGCCGGACTTTTCCGGAGTGAACTTCACCCTCGGGATCTTCGATCCGATCAACGCCCTGGCTGGCGGCGCCGGCACTCCGGCCGGCAAGAAGGCGCCTGGCTTTCACGGCAAGGTCGCCTGGACGGCGCCGATCTCCGATACGATGAAGTTCTACGGGTCCGCGACGTTCATCACGCAGAAGCAGAACTTCGACACCGGCGCGACCACTTCGTACAGCTACAACGGTACCGGATTCGACGTATTCGCCAGGATCGATGTGGCCGATTTCGAGGCGTTCGCGTACTACTACCACGGCAGCGGGCTGGGCACGACCGGCCTGTTCATCCGCTCGGCCGACGCCCTGGGTAACACGCGCGACTCGGACGGGTTCCTGGTGCAGGCGACCTACAAGGTGGGCCAGGTGAAGTTCGGCGTCAACTACGGGGAGAGCAAGCTCGACCTCGCCAACGCGGCCGACGACCCCACCCTGGTGTCCAAGAACCGCAAGGTCACCGGCGGGGTGTACGATTCGCTGACCAAGAACCTGACGCTGCTGGCTGAGGTGACCGAAGTGAAGTCCGACGCGCACAACGGCAACACAAACAAGAGCACCAACTTCAACGTCGGGGCGTTCCTGTCGTTCTGAGGCGATGGCGCCGGCGGCGCGCGTCGCACGCGCACCGCCGGCGCGCCCGGGGCTCAGCGGAGCTCGCGAAACGCGCCGAGCAGCGGAAAGTACAACGCTGCCCGCACCGGCTGCGGTCCGAGTGCGCGCGCCAGCGCCACGTAGCCCGAGAGCTGCCCCTGGTAACGCTGCATTTCCTGATCGAGGAAGCTCTCGAGCCCCCCGCCCTCGTGACGGCTGGTCTTGTAGTCGATCACCCAGCGCGTGCCGGTGTCGTCCACGAAGCAGCGATCGATCACGACGCTGCGCAGCCGGCCGGCGGTCACGCCGGTCAGGGCCAGCTCGCTGTGCGCCTCGCGGTGTCCGGCGCCAAGTATCCAGCGGCCGCGCTCGTCGGCCAGCGTGCGCGAGAGCGCCGACAGGACGAGGTCCGCGGCTTGCGGCCGCTCACGCTCCGCAACGCCGTGCAGGCGCAGCCGCTCAAGCACCGTGGCGCGCTGCCCCTCGATCTCGCGAGCGTCGGGAAGCCTGGCCGCGTCCGCGGCGCGCGCCAGTAACCCGTGCACGATGGTGCCGATGTGCCGCTGGGTTTCCCCGACCCAGCTGAACTCGGGAGGCTCGAGTGAGGCGCGCGCGAGCGGCAGGTGCCACAACTCGGGCGCAGCGGGGAGCTGCGGTGCACGCCAGGCGCCAGCCAGCCGGCGCAACGGCAGCGGTACCCCGCCGCGCGCCTGGTCGGCCGGCGGCGCAGCGGTGCCGGGCGTTGCGACCTCGAAGCGCTCGGCGAGCGCAGGCCACAGGCAGGCGAGCAAGCTGCGTGGCTCGGGTTTCAGAGTGCCGTCCTGCCTCAGCTGCGGTGCAGCGGAAAGGTACAGCGTCTGCCTGGCGCGCGTCGCCGCGACATACATGAGCCGCGTGCGCTCATGCGCGGCACGCGTGGCGAGCAGCTCCCCGATCAGTGCGTCCACCGCACCCGCGTCCTCCGCGCCGATGCTCGGAGCAGGCGCCATGAGCAGATCGCTTCCGCCCCCGGCGCGCGGCAGGTCAATCCATCGCAACAAGGCCCGCTCCTCGCCGCCGCTGCCGCGCTCGAGGGCCGGCACCAGCACGTGATCGAACTCCAGGCCCTTGGCGCGATGAATGGTCATGATCTGCACGGGGTTGCTGCCCGCGGGGAGCGCGCTGTAGAGGTTCTGCAGCAGCGCGGCGAAATCCGCAGGTCCCTGCCATTGGCAAGCTGCGGCGCGCGCGGCGAGCGCGCTGAAGAAAGCGCGCGCATCGGCGAGATCCCTGCGCGGATAGGCATCGGGCGCCCCCAGCTGCAGCCAGACGGACTCCAGCCAATCCGCCGGCGGCTCGCGCTCGCGCCGCTCGAGTGCCCCTGCCAGCACATCGCGCACCCTTGCCATTCGCTCGCGCTCGGCGCTCGCACAGCGCCCGAGGCGCTCGCAATCGTTGAGCGCTTCCCAGATGAGCTGCGGGTCATCGGGTGCCGAGAGCGCGGTGAGCGTCGCCAGCCGCGCGCCGCACCAGGGCGCGCGCAGTACCGCGAGCCAGGCGCCGCGATCGGCGAGGTCGTACAAGGCGCGGGTGAGCTGTACCAAGTCCCGTACCACCGGACGCTGCGCAAGCGGTACTAAGTCGACGCCGAGGGATTCCACCCCCAGCGCCTGCAGCTCGCTCACGAGCGGCGTTGCATGGGCGTGCGCCGCCACCAGCACGGCTACGCTGGCGAGCGGGTCGAGCCGCCTGAGCGCCGCAATCCTCGCGGCGAGCGCGCGCGCTTCGCCGGCGGGATCGTCCGGAAACAGCCGCAGCTGCACGCTTTCTTGCGGCGCGCGCGCGGCGGGCGGCCGCGCACTTGAGGCGCTGCTCGCACTGAAGGCAACGGCCCCGGCGCGCAGGTCGTCCGCCACCGGGAAGACTTGCGCGAACACCTCGTTGGTCCAGTCCACGAGCGCGGCGCTGGCGCGGAAATTGCGCGTCAGGCGCAGCGCCTCGAGCCGCAAACCACCGACACCAGTTTCGCGCGCCGCGAGAAACAAGCCCACTTCCGCGTCGCGAAAGCGATAGATCGACTGCATCGGGTCGCCCACCACGAACAGCGTGCGTCCATCGCCCTCCTCCCAACCCGCGGTCAGCGTCTCGAGCAGCTGCGACTGCGCCAGCGAGGTGTCCTGGAATTCATCGACGAGAATGTGCCGCAGCGCCAGCCCGGTGCGCAGCGCAAGATCGGTCGGGTGGTCGCGATCCCCGAGCGCCTCGTGGGCGGCGCCGGTGACGTAGGTGTAGTCCACGCTCCCGGAGGCTGCGAACTCAGTCTGCAGCTCGCTCGCCGCCTGCCGTAACACGCCTGACAGCGCGGCGATCGCCTGCGAGTCCGCCGCGCTCAGCGCTGCCTGCGGGAGCGCCGCGAGGTCGCGCAGGGTATCTGCGGCTCCCGCGACCGTCCGCAGCTGATCGATGCAGGTTTTGAGCGAGGCGCGCGCCGCGGCGCAGGCGTAGTCCGGCCCCAGGTGACGTTCCGCAAGAGACTTGCGCCACCCGTCCTGGTCCTTCGTCAGGGCCTTGCAGGCCAGACTCTGCCAGGCCGCGAGATGCTCGGGCGCCGCGCCGAGCGTACCCACACCCGGGAGCGCCCCGAGAGCGGCCCGCAGGGCGAGCGGGAGGCGCGCATGCGCAAGCGCCAGGCGCTCGCGGATGATGGCGGTGAGACTTTCGTTGACGCGCGCGCACAGTAGCTGCGGCTCGTGCGGCACGACGTAGCGCAGCCAGTGACCGCGTTGCGCGAGCATGTCAGCCAGCAGCCGCTCGACCTTCATCCAATTGTTGTCGAGCCGCTCGAACAACAGCTCGGTGTCGGCAGCCAGCGCCGCTTCGCTGTCCGCGGCCGCCAGTGTGCGCCGTGCCGCGCGCTGGTACAGCCCGTGCGGCGTCTCGGTCACGTTGAGCGCGCCGCCGGCACGCGAGCCGATCGGCAGCTGGGTGGCGAGCCAGTAGTTGAACGAGTCGATGGTCTGAATCCGCAGCTCCCCCGTATCGCGCAGCAGATCCCAGCCGCGGGTTGCCCCGTGCCGCAGCGCCGAGCCCGCCAGGGCGCGCAGCTCGGCGGCGCAGGGATCGCCCGGGTCGAACTGCCCGCGCAGCGCGCGCGTGACGCGGCCGCGCATCTCGGCGGCGGCCTTGCGGGTGAAAGTGATGGCGAGCACCTGGCCGGGCTCGTCGACCGTGCACAGCAGGCGCAGAAACCGCTGCGTGAGCACCGCGGTCTTGCCCGAACCGGCCGGCGCCTGCAGCAGGATCGAGCGGCGTGGATCGACCGCCGACTCTCGGGCCAGGCCGTCGGCACGGGTCAGCGCATCACTCATCGTCACCCTCCGCGAGGGTCCCCGCCGGCTTCGTGTCGCTGGCGCGTTCGCCGATGCGGCAGATGTCGATGACCTGGCAGTAGCTGCAGGCGCCGGGCACGGGATCGACCGCCGCCTCGCCGGCGAGAAAGCTCGCGATCAACCGCTCGAGGATCGCGCGCCAGGCGAGCCGGCGCTCGCGCCACGCCTCGGCGCCGGCGCGGCCCGCGGTGGTCTGTACCGCCTTGACCTGCGGCAGGAGCTTGGGGTCGCGGGCAATGCCCGCGAAGCGGACTTTGCGCGCGTTGACGCTCACGGTGGCGAGCGCCACCACGTCCTCGCCGAGCGCTTGTGCGTAGGCGAGCAATTGCGGGTGTGTCGGGCGCTCACCGTACCAGTCCGCCGCCGTGCGCAGGCCGCTCTTGTAGTCGAGGATCGCCCGGCCACCGCTCACCAGCCGGTCGACGCGATCGACACGCATGTGCAGCGTCGCGCCGCCGAGCGTCAGCTGCGCGTGGCTTTCGGCCTGCTCGACCTTAAACGGCTGCCGTGTACGCTCCAGTTCGCAGAGCCTGCGGATCAGACGCGCGGCACGGCGGCACTCGCGCGCCACGGGTGCAGGAATTGCGCTGAACATATCCAGCTGCCCTGCCGCGACCCGGCGGCGGCGGCGGCCCCTGCCTGGTGTTTGCAGCAGCGTTGCCTGCGCCGCCTGCGCGACGCTCTCACCGATCAGCTCCTCCAGCGCCGGGTCCGAAAGTTCCTGCAGCGTGCGCGAATCATGCAGCCGCTCCCACAGCTTCTGCAGTGCGGCGTGCAGCAGTACGCCGCGCACAGTGGCCGGGATGCCCGGTTCCGCGATCTCCGGCGGCGTGGCGCCGAGGCGCAATTCCGCGTAGGCGCGAAACGGGCACAGGTTCTGCAGATCGAGGCTGCGGGTGCCGCGCGGCAGGCGTTGCCGAACGCTCCAGCGCTCTCCACGGGCATCGCGCAACGTCTCGGTCTGAGCCTCGCGGCGCACGCGTGCCGCGAGCCATGTCAGCGGCGCCGGCGCGCCGGGCGCGGCAAAGTCCCCGAGCAAGGGGCTCGGCAGCAACTCCAGGTCCTGCGCATGCGCGGGCGCGGACAGCACCAGCTCCGCGGTCCCCGCGCGCCAGGCGCTGAGGAGCGAGCGGGCCTGGGCGAGGCGGCCCGCGGCGCTCGCTGCCGGGACTTGGGCTGCGAGTTGCGCCTCGAGCGGCAGGAACGGGTCCGGCTGCACCGCCTGGGGGAACGCTTCCGCATTCAGACCGGCGACCCAGATGCCGTCGTAGCTCACGACCGGGTCGGCGAGCATGGGCGAGATGGTGACCGTGACATCCTCATCCGCAGGCCGGAAGGCCGTGCGTGCCGCCAGTTCCGTGAGCAGCCGCAAGGCCTCGGCGCGCGCCACGGAACCGGCACTCGCGCTGAGCGCGCCGAACTCCTCCAGCAGCTCGTGCCAGCGCAGGAGGGTCTGCTGCCCGGAGCTGTCAGCGCCGAGTGCTCCGGGCCAGCCGGTGCCCGCAAGGGCAGCGCTGAAGCGCTCCGACCAGAGGCGCGGGGATGCGCTCGCCTCCCCGAGCGCCGCGGCAGCGCGCGCCAGTTGGGCGCTGAGCTCGCGCGCGTGGGGTTGCAGCGGCGCGGGCACGATCTGCAGCGCGCCGAGGAACCCCTGCACCCCCACGGCGAGGAAGCGGTGCTCGCGCAGCTGCAACGCGAGGCGCGCGCGTGCCGGCGCAGACGGCCGCGGCCACTGCGGCGAGCGCAGCCAGGCACACAGTCGCTCGAACTCCAGCTCCTGGCCTGCGAGCCAGCTCAGGGAAGTCAGTGCGTGCGCAATCATCGGCAGCTGCGCGAGTGCCTGACCGCCCTCGATGCCTACCAGTGCAGCGGCGGCGGGCGCACCGAGCGCCGCAGCGCGTGGATCAAGCGCTTGGCGGATCATCGCCGCGAGCCGCTCGCGCGGGCCGGGCGCGCCGGGCAGCATGACCAGCAGACGCGTGTCGCGCTGCTGCCGCACGCGCGCCTGACACCACTCGGTGATGCGTCCGAGCTCCTCCTGCGCGTCGCTCGCTGTGAGCAGCGCGGGTGCGGCACCGGCCGCGGCGCCGGCGCGCAGCGCGTGCGCGGGAACGAGCGAGCGCAGGCGCGCCGACAGCGCGTCGAAGCCGCGCAGCAGCAGCGCGCCGCGCGTACTGTCCGCGGCGCGCGCCAGCTGCTCGAGCAGCATGCTCACGCTGGCCGCGCCCAGCGCCTGACAGCGTGCGCGGAACGCGCGCTGCGTCTGGAACAGCAGCCCCGCCTCGGTGTCGGGCGGTGCGGCCTTGAGGGTGATGTGAAAATCCGCGGCGAGCTCACTCGCCCGCTGCAGCGATTCTGCGAGCGCGCCGCCGTCCACGAGCGCGAGGCTGCGTGTCGCATCGAACGCGCACTGCCGCCACAGCAACCACTCCTCCGCCGCGCTGAGCAGCCGCGGCGAGCTCCCCGCCTGCAGCGCGCCGCGCTCGGCTTCGCGGCGCAACCAGCTCGAGGCCCCGAGCACGTCCGCGCTCGCCCACACCTGCCGGCCCGCCGCCAGCTCGCCCGCCGCCTGGGCGAGGCGCACCGCGTGCGCCCGCTGCCGGGACGGGACGACGAGGGGCCCGCCCTTCCGCAGATGCTCGGTTACGTCGGTTGGAAGCCTAAACAAAACAGGCTATTAGGAACTCTTTAGATAGGTTACTTGAAGCGCGAGGTGGCGCTCACCACGTTGCTCGCCGTGCCCTCGGCGGCGAAGCTCTCGCGGGCCGCGGCCGCGTAGGCGCTCAGCAGCTCGTCGATGCGGCCGAAGACGTCCCGGAGCGTGGCCGCATCGGGAAGGTTGGTGATACGAAAGTGATTGCAGTACGGCACGTTGAAGCTCACGCCGGGCGCGACCAGCACGTGCTTCTGCTCGAGCAGGTCGAGCGTGAATTGCTGGTCGTCGAAATCCGGCAGCGCGCTCCTGTCCACGCCCACGAAAGCGTACATCGCCCCCCCGGGAGGAGCGAGCGTGAGAAAGCGGCTGCCGTGCACCGCCGTGAGGATCGCGGCGCGCGAGTCGTGCAGCCGCCCGCCGGGCGAAACCAGCTCACGGATACTCTGGTGACCCCCGAGCGCAGTCTGCACCGCCCACTGCGCCAGCACGTTGCTGCACAGGCGCAGCGACGTGAGCAGCTCCAGCGCGTTCAGATAATCCCCCGCCCCATGGGTGCGTCCGGAGAACACCGCCCAGCCCACGCGGTAGCCGCAGGCGCGGTAGACCTTGGACAGGCCCGAGAGTGTCGCACACAGCGTATCGCGCACCAGCGTCGCCATGGGCACGAACTCGGCGCCGTCGTAAGTCATCTGGTCGTAGATCTCGTCGCTGAACACGATCAGACCGCGGCGCTCGGCCAGCTGCGCGAGCGCCTCCAGAACCGCACGCGGATAGACCGCCCCGGTGGGATTGTTGGGATTGATGATGACGATGGCGCGCGTCCTGGGTGTCACCAGCTGCGCCACTTCCTGCGCGTCGGGCACGAATGCGTTCTCGGGCCGGCAGGGATAGTGCACGGCGCGGCCGCGGTTGAGGGTGACGGCCGCGGTCCACAAGGGATAGTCCGGGCTCGGCACCAGCACGTCGTCGCCCTCATTGAGGAGCGCGCGCAGCACCAGGTCGATGAGCTCGCTCACGCCGTTGCCGATGAAGACTTCCTCGGCCGTGACGCCGGTGACGCCCCGGGCCTGCTGCTGCATGACGACCGCTTCGCGCGCCGGAAAGATGCCCTTCTGGTGGCAGTACCCTTCTGCCTCCGCCAGGTTCTCGATCATGGCGAGTCGCATGGTCTCCGGCGTACGCAGGCCAAAGGCCCTGGGGTTGCCGATGTTGAGCGAGACGATCTCGTAGCCCTGGCGCTCGAGCTCGTGGGCGCGCCGGGCGAGGCGCCCACGGATCTCATAACGCACATGTTTCAGGCTGTCGCTGGGGCGGATACTTGGTTCGGTCATCATGGGCGAAGAATAACAGCAGTCCGGCCAGCCACGGTCAACGGCGGTGTACTTCCAGGCATGGTCAAGTGACCGCTTGACTATAAGTCGGGGTCACTCTCAGGAAGCTCGCGCCAGCGGTGACACGCCACGCGCCGTGCATCCGGCAGCTGTTCCCACTCCGGAATTCGCTCTGCGCACACGGGCGCTGCGTGCGGACAGCGGGTGCGGTACACGCAGCCGCTCGGCGGCGACAGCGGTGACGGCGGCTCACCGGCCCGCGCGCGTGCCAGGCGCGCCGGCTGAATGTCGGGGTCGGGGATGGGGACCGCGGTCAGCAGCTCGCGGGTGTAGGGATGCAGGGGCCGCGTGTACAGGTCCTGCGAGGGTGCGAGCTCCATCATGCGCCCGAGATACAGCACCAGCACGCGCTCGCACAGCCGCCTCACCAGCGCCAGGTTGTGGCTGACGAACAGCAGGCACATGCCCGACTCGCGCTTGAGCGCGCCAAGCAGGGTCACGATCTGCTGCTGGGTCGGAATATCCAGCGCGCTGACCGGCTCATCGCAAATGAGCAGACGAGGTTTGAGGATCATGGCGCGCGCGATGCCGACGCGCTGGCATTGTCCGCCGCTCAACTCGTGCGGGTAGCGACCCGCGAGCTCCGGCGCCAGTCCCACCCGGCGCAGCACCGCCGTGGCTTCCGCGGCGCGCGCGCCGCGGTCGAGGTCGCGCGCGTGTACCCGCAGCGGCTCGTCCACGATCTGGGCAACCGTCATGCGCGGATCCAGGCTCCCCAGCGGGTCCTGGAAGATGATCTGCAGATCGCGCCGCAGCGCGCGCAGCGCGCTGTGCGGCAAATCCCCGAGCGCCTGCCCCATCCACACCACGCGACCGGCGTCGGGTCGCAGCAGCTGCAGCGCTGCACGGACCAGCGTCGACTTGCCGCAGCCCGATTCACCCACCACCCCGAGCGACTCACCGGCATGCAGCTCGAGACTGACCGAACTCACGGCTGAGAGCTGTGCGTGCGGGCCGAACCAGCCGCCCCCGACATCGAAGCGCACGCTCACGTCCGTGAGCGTCAGCGCCGCGGCCCGCCCTGCCGCGGATGTCGCGGGAGCCTCCGCGCCTGCGGCATCCGTGCCGGCGTCCAGGCGCGGCGTGTCGCGCACCAGAGTGCGGGTGTAGGGATCGCGCGGGGCCTTGAGGACCGCCGCGACCGGGCCCGTTTCGACGATGCACCCCTCGCGCATGACCGCCACTCGGTCGGCCACACCGGCCACGGCCCCCAGGTCATGGGTGATGAGCACCATGGCCATTCCGCGCTCGCGCTTGAGCTCGGCGAGGAGCGCGAGGATCTGCGCCTGGATGGTGACATCGAGGGAGGTGGTCGGTTCATCCGCGATCAGCAGCTGCGGCTCGCTGCTGAGTGCAATCGCGATCATCACTCTCTGGCGCATGCCCCCGGAGAGCTCGTGCGGATACTGCCGCATGCGCCGCTCGGGATCGGTGACCTGCACGCGCCGCAGCAGCGCGAGCGCTGCGCTGCGCGCCTCGGCCCGCGCGCTTCCGCGGTGGCGGCTGATGACTTCGGCAATCTGCTCGCCCACGGCAAGGTGCGGGGTCAGCGAGGTCATCGGATCCTGGAACACCATGCCGATACCCGCGCCGCGCACGCGATCCAGTGCCGCGGGCGCGAGCCTCAGCAGCTCGGTGCCGAGAAAGCGGGCACTGCCCTGCGCACGGCCGTTCGCCGCCAGCAGGCCCATCACGGCGAGAAACACCTGGCTCTTGCCGGCGCCGGATTCCCCGACCACGCCCAGGCACTCGCCGCGCTCGACCGCCAGGGTGACCTCGCGCGCGGCCGTGATCCTGCCCCGGGGCGTGTCGAACGTGACGGTGAGCCCGGACAGGCTCAGTACGGCCGGCGCCGCCGGCGCGCCCTCAGCGCTCGCGGGGATCGAAGGCATCGCGTAAACCGTCGCCGAGAAAATTGAGGCAGATGAGCAGACCGACCAGGAAAGCCGCAGGCACCAGCAGCATCCACGGCGCCGATTCCATCTCCTGCGCCCCGACCAGGATCAGGTTGCCGAGGCTCGCGTGCGGCTCCTGCACTCCCAGTCCGAGGAAGCTCAGAAAGCTCTCGAACACGATCATCTGCGGAACGGTGAGCGTGGCGTAGACCAGCACCGGCCCGAGCAGGTTCGGCACGATGTGGCGCAGCAGGATGGCGGGCGCGGGAACGCCCAGCGCGCGCGCCGCCTCGATGAACTCGCGGCGCCTCAACGCCAGCGCCTGGCCGCGCACGATGCGCGCGGTGGTGAGCCACCCCACCGCTCCGAGCGCCAGCAGCAGCACCGCGATGCTGCCGCGCTGCCAGAGCGTCGTCAGGATGATGACGATGAACAGATACGGCAACGAGTACAACACGTCGACGAAGCGCATCATCCATCCGTCGGTGCGACCGCCGGCGAGACCCGCCACCGCGCCCCACACCACCCCGATCAGCAGACTGACCAGGCTCGCGAGCACGCTGATGAACAGCGACAGACGCACGCCGTAGAGGGTGCGTACGAACAGATCGCGGCCCAGACGGTCGGTGCCGAACCAGTGCGCAGCGGTGAGGCCGGGCGGCAGCGCGAGGTGCTCCCAGTCCAGGCTGTCGTAGCCCCAGGGGCTCAAGTGCGGCGCCAGCACCGCAAAGAGCGCCATGACAACAATGCCGGCGAGGGCCGCAAAGGCGATGCGGTTTGCCGTGAGGCGCCGCCCGGCATCGCTCCACAATCCGCCCGCGGCCGTGGCCGCCTGCTCATGCATGGCGCACGCCCGGGTCCAGCCATCCGTAGATCAGGTCGGCGATGAGATTGAGAAACAGCGTGAGCGCGCCGTAAACCACGATCATGCCCATGACGAGCGGATAGTCGCGGTCGATCGCGCCCTCCACGAGGTAGCGGCCCGTGCCCGGCAGACCAAACACCGTCTCGATGACCAGCGACCCGGTCATCACGAACGCCACCGCCGGACCCAGGTAGCTCACTACAGGCATCAGGGCCGGGCGCAGGGCATGACGCCACAGCACGCGCGGTCCGCCCAGGCCCCGGGCCCGGGCGCTGCGCACATAGTGAGCACTGAGTACCTCGAGCAGACTTGCGCGGGTGAGTCTCGCCACGTACGCCGCCACCGGCAGCGCCAGCGTCAGCACCGGCAGCACCAGATAGCGCGGCGCGCCGTGCTGCCAGCCCGCGACCGGCAGCCAGCGCAGGTACAGTCCAAACACGAGCGCGAACAGCGGACCGGTGACGAAGCTCGGCAGCGCCAGGCCTAAGGCCGCGAGCGTGGTGATGCAATAGTCGGCGCCGCGGTTGCGCCACAGCGCCGCCGCGATGCCGGCGGGAATTCCGCTGAGCACGGCCAGCAGGATCGCCGCAAGTCCCAGGGTCGCGGACAGCGGCAGGCCCTGGGCAATGAGCTCCGACACGGTGAAATCGCGCTGCCTGAGCGACGGCCCGAAATCCCCGCGCAGCAGGCCGCGCAGGTAGTGGACGTACTGCACCGTGAGCGGCTGGTCGAGTCCGTAGAGGCGCTCGAGGTTGGCCCGCACGGCCGGCGGCAGGGCCTGCTCCTGGTCGAAAGGCCCGCCCGGCGTCAGCCGCACGACACAGAACGAGACGGTGATGATGACGAGCAGGGTGGGAAGAGTTCCGGCGATGCGACGGAGCGCGTAGCTCAGCATGGCGGGGACTTTAGGGAGGCGGCGCGCAATTCGTCAACGGCGCGGCACGTCCCGTCAACTCCGCAACGGGCCTGCCGCTATACTGCAAGCCCTATGAAACGCATCCTGGTCGGCATCAAGCGCGTCGTGGATTACAACGTGCGCATCCGGGTGAAGCCCGATGGCAGCGGCGTCGTCACCGACGGGGTCAAGATGAGCATCAACCCCTTCGATGAGATCGCGCTCGAGGAGGCGCTGCGCATCAAGGAGCGCGGCGGCGCCGAGGAGGTCATTGTCGCCACGGTGGGACCGGCGGACTGCCAGCAGCAGCTGCGCACCGCGCTGGCGATGGGGGCGGATCGCGCGCTGCACGTGCAGGCGGATGGCGTGGTCGAACCGTTGGTAGCGGCGCGGGCGCTGCTGAAGCTGATCGAGCGCGAGCAGCCGCTGCTGGTCATCCTCGGCAAGCAGGCGATCGATGATGACAACGGTCAGACGGGCCAGGTGCTGGCGGCGCTGTGGAACCGCCCCCAGGCCACCTACGCTTCGAAGATCGAGCTCAGCGCGGGCACGGCGCGCGTCACGCGCGAGGTGGACGCCGGGCTCGAGACCCTCGAGGTGGACCTGCCGGCGGTCATCACCACCGACCTGCGGCTGAACGAGCCGCGCTACGTGAAGCTCCCGGACATCATGAAGGCGAAGAAAAAACCGCTCGATACTCACACCTTGAGCGCCCTCGGGGTGGAGCAGCGCCAGCAGCTGAAGCTGGTGCGCTTCGAGCCGCCGCCGCAGCGCCAGAAAGGCGTCAGGGTGAAGGACGCGGCGGAGCTCCTCGAGGCACTGAAGAAGAAGGGTCTGCTGTGACCAGCCGAGTCCTCATCATCGCCGAGCACGACGGCACCCGGCTCAACGCCAGCACCGCCAAGTGCGTCACCTGCGCCCACGGCATTGCCGGTGCGGAAATCACCATCGCGGTTTGCGCGGTGGACGCGGCGGCGGTCGCCGCGCAGGCGGCGCAGCTGTCCGGCGTCAGCCGCGTGCTGTGCGTCGAGAATCCGGCCAACGGCCATGCGCTCGCCGCGGTGTGGGCGCCGCAGGTGCTCGCGCTCGCCGCTCCCTTCACCCATATCCTGGGCCCCTCGACCACCTTCGGTAAGGACCTGATGGCGCGGATCGCGGGACTGCTCGAGGCTGCGCAGGTGAGCGACATCATGGCCATCGAGAGCCCCACCCGCTTCCGCCGCCCGATCTACGCGGGGAACGCGATTCTCACGGTGGAGAGCAGCGGCGCGGGCAAGGTCGTGGGCACGGTGCGTACCGCCTCGTTCGAGGCGGCCGCGGGCGGCGGCGCCGCGCCGATCGAGAAGGCGGCGGTCAGCGTCGAGCTGCCGACCCACACGCGCTTCGTGTCGGTGTCGGCCGCCAAGAGCGACCGCCCGGATCTGCAGAGCGCGGCGCGGGTGATTTCCGGCGGCCGGGCGCTCGGTAGCGCCGAGGGCTTCAAGATCCTCTACAGCCTGGCGGACAAGCTGGGTGCCGCGGTGGGGGCCTCGCGCGCCGCCGTGGACGCTGGTTACGCGCCCAACGAGATGCAGGTCGGGCAGACCGGCAAGATCATCGCCCCCGAGCTGTACGTCGCGGTCGGCATCTCGGGCGCGATCCAGCACCTGACGGGCATCAAGGATGCGCGCACCATCGTCGCCATCAACAAGGACAGCGAGGCGCCGATCTTCGAAGTCGCCGACATCGGCCTGGTGGGGGACCTTTTCCAGATCATCCCCGAGCTCGAGCGGCTGCTGTAGCTCGCCTAGAGCTGGCCCAGGACGTATTCGGCCGCGGACACCTTGAACTGCCCCGGTGCCTCGACGTTGACGTGGGCGGCCACGCCATCGCGCGCGATGATCGCGAAGCGCTGGCCACGCGTCCCCATGCCATGGCCCCTGGCATCCAGTTCCAGTCCAAGCGCCCGGGCGTACTCGCCGTTGCCGTCCGCGAGCATCAGGATCTTGTCACCGACGCCCGAGGCCTTGCCCCAGGCGTTCATGACGAACACGTCGTTGACGGCCATGCACGCGAGGGTGTCGACGCCCTTGGCACGGATCTGATCGGCCAGCTGCACGAACCCGGGCAGGTGCTTCGCGTCGCAGGTCGGGGTGAAGGCGCCCGGCACCGAGAACAGCACCACGAGCTTGCCCTTGAAGAGCTCATCGGTCGAGAGGTCCTTGGGACCCTCCTTGGTCATTCTCTTGAGCGTGCCCGCCGGCATGCGCTCACCTGCCTTGATTGCCATCGTTGCGTCTCCTTGGCCCGTCTGCACGTCACGCCTGCTTCGCGTGCAGGCTCCACAGGTTGGCGAGGCGCTCAAGCGAAGGATCCCCCTTCACCGCGTGGAAGGACTTGGTCGCGTCCTCCTTGTGCCCGGCCTTGAGCTGCGCGATGCCGAGCAGCAGCCGCGCCTCGGATTCGTTGCGCAGGCCACCCTTGGTGAGGCCCTTGGAGATCTGGTCCACGGCCTTGTCATACTGCCCGTAACCGAGGTAGGCGAGGCCCACCCCGACGTTCTTGGCGCCGGTGGGCGCGGCGTCCGCATCCTTCTCGATCTTCGGCAGATTCGCCTGGTCCGTGGCCGCGGTTTTCTTGGCGGTCTCGAGCAGCCGCTGATTTTTCGCCTTGGCGCGCGGCTCGGTGAACACACCCTTGGCGATACCCTTCTCCAGAATGCGCTGCGCTTCGCCCGGTGAGCCGGCCTCGAGAGCGAGCTGCGCCATCTCGGTGAAATCCTCCGGACTCTTCAGCACGTCGACTTCCGACATGAGGCGGTAAGTCTGCAGCGTGTTGGCATCGTTCCCCGAGGTCTGCTGGCGCATGGTGTAGAGGAGCTGGTACCAGTAGTCGGGCTTCGGGTAGTAGGTGACGATCTTCTCCAGTGCGCGGGTCTCGCACGCCGAATCATTGAGCTTCACGCAGGCGCTCAGCAGCAGCTGCAGCGATTCGCTCTTGGGCGTTTGGCCGTTCTTGATCTTCTCGTCGACCAGGCCCTCCTCGAAGTGCAGCGCGTTCTTCCAGTCCCCCTTCAGGTAGTAAGCCTGGCCCACGAGCGTCTTGAGTTCTTCGTCCGCGAACCCCCCCTTGATGGCGCGGTTACCGAACTCGATCGCCTTGTCGTAGTTCTTGATCTGGTAGTTCGCTTCGGCCAGCTGCCGCACGCGCGTAGGAATTTCGGACTGCGGCGTGAATCCGTCATCAAGCTCCGCCTCCCACGCCTTGGCGGCCTCCGCGTAGTTCTGGATACGGGCGTAGGCGAAGCCCAGCATGTCGTTGATCAGGTGCTGGTCATACGGGGTCTTGCCGGCAATCCCCTCCGCTTCCCGGAGCTTCGCGATCGCATCGGCATACTTCTTCGCGTTGAGGTCGTCGTGGGCCTCCTTGAGAGGCTTGCCCAGCTTGGGGCTGTTGGTTTGCTTGCCCTCCGCAGCCAAGGCAGGCGTCGCAGCGACCAGGCCCGCAGCCGCGATGATGGCGACGCCCGCGAGGAGCGCCCGGATGGACAGTGCAGTAACCTTCACGGTGGTGTTTCGCATGGCTCTCTAGTCCCTGAATTCAGCCACGTTGACGAAGCCGATCTTCTTCATGTGGTTGCGCTGCGCGGCCGCCAGCACCTTCGCCACGATCTCGTACCTGGCGCGACGGTCGGGACGCAGGTGGATCTCCGGCTGCGGCTCCTTGTCCCTCGAGGCGTGAAAATAGCTCTCCAACTGCGACAGACTAGGTACCTGAGTGCCGTTCCACACCACCGTGCCATCGAAGTCGATCTCGAGTTCGATGACCTCCGGAGGCGTGGGTGGGGGCGGCGGCGGATTGCTCACGTTGGGCATGTCGAGCTTGACCGCGTGGGTCATGACGGGCAGCGTCACGATGAGCGTGACCAGCAGCACCAGCATCACGTCGATGAGCGGCGTCGTGTTGATGTCGCAGAAGGTGCTCCCGGCGCTTGTACCGACACTCATTGACATGGTTTGAGCTCCTAGCGGTAGACGGGCACGCCACGGTCGGGCTCGGTCAGAAAGCCGACCTTCTGGATGCCACCGCGCTGGATCGCGTACATGACGCGGCCGATTGCTTCGTAGTGCGTATCCTTATCGCCGCGGATGTGAATCTCGGGCTGCGGCTTCCTGACGGCCGCCTCCCTGATGTAGGCGAGCAGCGCGTCGCGACTGGGCAGGGCCTTGTCGTTCCAGTAGACGTTGCCTTCCTTGTCCACCGCGATCGTGATGTTCTCGGGCTTGGTCCGCGTCGGGATATTGACGGCCTTCGGCAGAACGACCGGGACGGTCTTGGTGATCACGGGAATCGTGATGAGAAAGATGATCAGCAGCACCAGCATGACGTCGACCAGCGGCGTCGTGTTGATACTCGCCATCACGCTCGCTTCCTCCGAAGCCGGGCCGACACTGATTGACATGAGCTACTCCTCGCGCGCCGCCTTGGCAGCCGCCGGACGCACGCCGCCCCCGCCCTCGCTCCCCATGCGGGCGCCGCTGACCAGATAGGCATGCAGGTCGCTGGCGAAGTTTCGCAGCGCGTCCTGGAGCAGCTTGTTGCGGCCCAGCAGCCAGTTGTAGCCCATGACCGCCGGCACCGCCACGAACAGACCAATGGCGGTCATGATGAGCGCCTCACCCACCGGGCCCGCGACCTTGTCGATGCTCGCCTGGCCGGCAATGCCGATCGACACCAGCGCGTTCAGAATGCCCCAGACCGTGCCGAACAGGCCGACGAATGGTGCTACCGAGCCGACGGTGGCGAGCAGCCCCAGGCCGTTTTGCAGCTTGCTGTTGATCTGCTCGACGGCGCGCTGCAGCGACATGGTGATCCACTCGTTCAGGTCGATGCGATCGGTAAGCCGGCCGTCGTGATGTGAGGCGGCGCGCAGGCCGTCCTCGGCGATGGCACGGAAGTCATCGCCTTTCTTCAACCGGTCGACCCCGTCTTTGATCGAGGGTGCACTCCAGAACTGCTTCTCGACGACACGCGCGGACTGCTTCAGCTTGCGCTGGTCCCACAGCTTGGTGAGCATCACGTACCACGAGGCCAGCGACATGATCAGCAGCAGGACCAGCACGGCGCGGGCGATGATATCGCCGGTGGCCCAGAGCGCAGCGAGACCGTACGGGTTATCGGTTGATACGGTGGGTTGGTTTTCCATAGTTTTCCTCGAAGCAAAAAAAGCCGCGCCTGACAGTGCGGCGTCGGGATCATTTGGTCATCTGGAAGCGGATGCGGAAATCGATGCAGTCGTCGATGGGTTTGCCGTCCTCGCTGGCCGCGACGTAACGACCGGCCTTGGCCAGGTTGAGCGCGCCCTCATCCAGCCGCGGGCTGCCGGAGCTTTGTGAGATCGTCGGCGCAGCCGACAATTTGCCGCTGGCCCCGACGCAGACGTGCACGGTCGGTGCGCCCTCTTCGTTCAGGCGCTTGGAGGCCGCGGGGTAGAAGTCTTCCGAGTTCGGGAAGTTCTTGGCCGGCGCGGCGCGCTTGCGCGAGGAAGTGTGCACAGGCGGCGCTGGAGCGTGCGGGGTGGCGGCCACGGCCGTGATGGCGGTGGTCGCGGGGGCTTCCACCGGCAGGTCAATGGTGACGTCCGGAGGCGGCACTTCCACCGGGGGCTTCTGGAACTCCGGCGGCGGTGGCGGCGGCGGTTCCTTTTCGGTCTTGACCTCCTCCACGATGTCGGTCTGGATTGGAGGCGCGATCACTTCAAGCGCGCGGCGCGCAAGCCCGGTGGCGATCGCCCAGGCGATGAACACGTGCAGGCCGATGATGGCCACGAGCACGAGGCCACGGCGCGTCATGAACTGGGAATCGTGTACGTAGACAGTCATGAGTTGTTAATCGTGACCTTATCTGAACACACCAGGCCCTGGTGAGCGGAAGCAAACTGACGTCAGGACCCGACCCCGGTCCCGGCAGCTGCGCCTGCCGGACTCCTTATCATACTTACTTACCAACGCCCCCTTCTCGGCGTTCTGGCCGGCGTGCGCGCAGCAACGAATGCTGCGCGAACTGTAACCGCTGCCCTGTGCAGTGACAACTCCGGCTCGCCCTCAGGAATTGCGCCGCCGTGGCTGTATCGGCTCAGTCACCGCTCCGCGCGAGGCGCTGCCGACGAGATGCGCGTACTTGGCGAGCACCCCGGTGAGCGCGTACGGCTTCGCCGGCCGCCACGCTGCGCGTCGGCGCCGCAGCTCCGCCGCCGGCAGGTGCACCCGGATGTCGCGTCTTACGGCATCGATGCTGATGCGGTCCCCGCTGCGCAACAGGCCGATCGGCCCGCAGACCGCAGCCTCAGGGGAGATGTGCCCAACAACAAAACCGTGACTGCCGCCCGAGAAGCGCCCGTCGGTGATCAGCGCTACCTGCGCTCCCAGGCCTCTTCCCATGATGGCGCTCGTGGGGCTCAGCATCTCGCGCATGCCCGGACCGCCGCGCGGGCCTTCCTGGCGGATCACCACCACGTCACCGGCACGCACACGGCCGGCGAGAATCGCCTGTGTGGCGCGCTCCTCGCCCTCGAACACACGCGCCGGGCCCTCGAAGCGTTCACCCTCCTTGCCGGTGATCTTGGCGACGGCGCCCTCCGGCGCGAGGTTCCCGTACAGGACCACGAGGTGGCTGTCCTTCTTCAATGGATCAGATAGAGGACGAACAATGTCTTGGTCACTCAGATACATGGGGACCTTTTCAAGATTCTCCCGCAACGTATGACCGGTAACGGTGAGGCAATCCGGATGCAGGAGATCCGCGCCGAGCAGCAGCTTCATGAGCGGCTGAATGCCGCCGATCGCCACCAGCTCCGACATGAGGTAGCGGCCACTCGGCTTCAGGTCCGCCAGGACCGGCACCCGCCGTCCGATGCGCGTGAAGTCATCCAGCTCGAGCCGCACGCGAGCCTCATGCGCGATGGCCAGCAGATGCAGCACCGCGTTGGTCGAGCCTCCCAGGGCAATGACCACGGTGATGGCATTCTCGAACGATCGGCGCGTGAGGATGTCGCGCGGCTTCAAGCCCTCGCGCACCAGTCTCACGACCGCCTCGCCCGCGCGCCGGCAGTCGGAATGCTTGTCCTCGCCCACGGCCTCCTGCGCGGAGCTGCCTGGCAAGGACAAGCCCAAGGCCTCGATGGCAGAGGCCATGGTGTTCGCGGTGTACATGCCGGCACAGCTGCCGGGCCCGGGGATGGCGGTCCGCTCGATCTCGAGCAGCCCCGCGTCCGAGAGCTTTCCCGCGGCGTGCGCCCCGACCGCTTCGAACACTGAGATGATGTCGCGCCGCTGCGCGCCCGGGCGGATCGTTCCCCCGTAGACGAACACCGCCGGACGGTTGAGCCGCGCCATCGCCATCGCGCAGCCGGGTATGTTCTTGTCGCAGCCCCCGATCGCAACAAAGCCGTCAAAGCCCGCCGCTCCCGCGACCGCCTCGATGGAGTCGGCGATGATCTCCCGCGACACCAGCGAATAGCGCATGCCGGGCGTGCCCATCGAGATGCCGTCCGATACCGTAATGGTGTTGAACAGCACGCTCTTGCCACCACCGCCGTCGACGCCGGCGCACGCCTCGCGCGCCAGATCGCCGATGTGCATGTTGCAGGGGGTGACGTTGCCCCAGGTGGAGGCCACGCCGATCTGCGGCCTGGCGAAGTCCTCGTCGCGAAAGCCGACCGCCCGCAACATGGCCCGCGCGGGCGCCTGCTTGACGCCGTCCACCACCACTCGCGAGTGCCTGCGCGGATCGACGCTTCGTTTCACGGGTTATGCCCTTTGTGTACCTGGTTTCTCATCGAACGCGCCGCGCATGCGGTTGAAGCCGATGGCGCCCGCGGCCGTCATGGCGAGCGGCAGCAACAGGGCGAATTCTCCGGCACCGCGATGCCACCACTCGAGGCCCATGTACGCGAGCACGCCGATCGGCGGCGCCACGCCACCGCGCAATCCCGTGAGCGTGACGTGCACTCCCATGTACTGCTGCGCGCGACCGATGGAGGCAAAGTCGTTGTGGCCGAGATTCCAGCCAAGATTAGCACCTGCCTGGGCGGCACCGAGCAGTACCGCGCCCACCCACAGCAGCGGGCGCGTGCCGGTGAACACCCCGGCGCACATGGCGGCGCTCGCCAGCACGATCGCCCAACCCTGGCGCGAGCGATAACGCACCACATGCGAGCCATCGAACAGCCGCGCCCACCAGGGCAGGAAAATCGGCTGGGTGATGAGCGGCACCACCGCCAGCAGTCCGATCTGCATTGCGCTCGAGAGGTGCAGGTGCTCGGAAAACACCAGCACCAGCTGCGCGGTCAGGATGAGATTGCCGGCGCCGAAAATACCCATCCACAGCATGTATTCGCGGTAGGAGGGATCCTCCTTCAGGATCTGCGTCAGCATGCGTAAGGAGAATGGCTCGCTGAATCCGCCGCTGGCCGCCTCCGCGGCGAGCAGCTGGAATTCGCGCCGCACGCGCATGGCGCGATACAGCCAGGCCCCGGCGAGCCCCGCCAGCGCGCCCCCGCCGTACAGCCAGCGCGCGTCGATCACGTGCGCCTCGAGCGCCCACCCCACCAGCGCCGCGGAGATCGCCACGGCGATCGCATTGACGATGACGATGCGTCCGGTGATGCGTGCCAGCACGTTACGTGGATAGTTCGCGGTCCACACCGCCGCACGCACCGTGAGGATGCCCCCCCACACGACCCGCGCGCAGATGATCGCGACCACCGTCAGCAGCAGTCCCGCGGCCGCGCGCGAAGCAAACGACACGCAGCCCACCAGCAGCGCGAACACCGCCTGCAGCGCGACCATGAGGCGCACGCGCGCGCGCCCGTGCGCCAGGTTGGCCCACACGAAACTCAATACATTGGCAAACGCCGGCGCGCCGCTCACCAGCCCCACGGCGAGATTGACCACGAAACCCGGCGCCACCCCGGCAAAGTGCTGCTTGACGAGTACCGCCGCGGTGGCGCCCTCGACCAGCCCGAGCGCCAGGCCGAGAAGTCCCCAGGGAAGAATCTCGCGGCGGTAGATGCCTTCCGCAACCGCACTGGGTCTGACGATACCGCCTTCGGACACCCCCGCAGCTTAATCGCCCGCGGGTGGGTGCGAATACCGCTCGTTGACAAGCTCGTGGTCCTTGTGCTCCCATCGGGCGATCAGGCTTGGTTCGCATCCATGACATCCAACGCAACAACCGCCGCACCCTGCGCAGCGCCTCGCGCCGCGCCCCGGCCGTTGCTGCTGGTACTGCCTGCGCTGCTGCTCCTTAGCGGGAGTGAGCGGTGCGGGGCACGCGCGAACGCCTGATACCAGAACCCAGGCACGAGCGAAGCAAGAGACCAAGACCCCGCACCGGCTTCAAGGCCGCTGCGGGGTTTTTTATGCGCGCGCACACGGCCGCGAGGCCTCGAGGAGTGGTGAGATGAGGTTGTATTCGCACAAAGACGTCGACCGCAAAGCTCTCAAGGGCGCCCGCATCGCCATCCTCGGCTACGGCAGCCAGGGGCGGGCTCACGCCCTGAACCTCAAGGACAGCGGCTGCGATGTCGTCGTCGGCGTGCGCAAAGGCGGGGCGAGCTGGAAAAAAGCCCGTAAGGATGGCGTCGAAGTCGCCGAGCCGCAGCTCGCCGTGCAGGGCGCGGATGTGATCGCCATGCTGGTGCCGGATATGGCGCAAAAGGCTCTCTACCAGAGCCTCAGAAAGAGCCTCAAGAGCGGCGCCACGCTGCTGTTCGCGCACGGCTTCAACGTCCATTTCCGCCAGATCAAGCCGCGCCCGGATCTGGACGTGGTGTTGATCGCCCCCAAGGGCCCCGGAGATCTCGTGCGCCGCCAGTACAGCCAGGGGCGCGGGGTGCCGTGTCTGCTCGCGGTCGCCCAGGATGCGAGCGGCAAGGCGCACGCACGCGCACTCGCCTACGCGCACGGGATCGGCGGCACGCGCGGCGGGGTGCTCGAGACCACCTTCGCCGAGGAGACCGAGACGGATCTGTTCGGCGAGCAGGCGGTGCTGTGCGGCGGCGCCACCGAGCTCGTGGTCAAGGGCTTCGAGACCCTGGTGGAAGCGGGCTACCAGCCCGAGGTTGCCTACTACGAGTGCCTGCACGAGCTGAAGCTGATCGTCGACCTGCTGCACGAGGGGGGGCTCGCCAAGATGCATCAGTTCATCAGCGAGACCGCCAAGTACGGCGATCTCACCCGTGGACCGCGCATCGTCAACGAGCGCGTGAAGAACGAGATGCGCAAGGTGCTCAAGGAAGTGCAGAGCGGCAAGTTCGCGCGGCAGTGGATCCGCGAAAACGCGCGGGGCCGCGTCAACTACCAGCGGCTCCTCAACCAGGACGTCGATCGCCAGATCGAGAAAGTCGGCGCGGCACTGCGGGCCCGCATGCCGTGGCTGCAGGAAGCAAGGTGACCCATGGTCGTAAATCCAGATCGAGTGCTGATCTTCGACACCACGCTGCGCGACGGGGAGCAGTCCCCGGGCTGCAGCATGACCCGGCCCGAGAAGCTGCGCGTGGCGCGCGCGCTCGCCGAGCTCGGCGTGGATGTCATCGAGGCGGGTTTCCCGGCCGCCTCGCACGGCGACTTCGACAGCGTGCAGGCGGTGGCGCGCGAAGTGCAGGGGCCGATCATCTGCGCCCTGGCGCGCTGCAGCTTCGAGGACATCGAGCTCGCCGCGCGCGCGCTGTCCGAAGCTCCCCGTCACCGCATTCACGTGTTCCTCGCCACCAGCGCCATTCACCGCCAGTACAAGCTCAACATGGCGCAGGAGGAAATCCTGCGCCTGTGCGCCGCCGGCGTGAGCCGCGCGCGCGAGCTGTGCGCGGACGTGGAGTTCTCCCCCGAAGATGCCTCGCGCACCGAGCTCGAGTTCCTCGCCCAGGTGATCGAGGTGGCGATTGCCGCCGGGGCCACCACGGTGAATATCCCCGATACCGTCGGCTACACCGTGCCGGATGAGTTTGCGGAGCTGTTCCGTTACCTGCGCAAGAACGTACGCGGCATCGAGGCGGTGCGGCTCTCGGTCCACTGCCACGACGACCTCGGCATGGCGGTCGCCAACAGCCTCACGGCGGTGGTCGCCGGCGCACGGCAGATCGAGTGCACCATCAACGGCATCGGCGAGCGCGCCGGCAACTGCTCACTGGAGGAAGTGGTGATGGCGCTGAAGACGCGCGCCGCGTTCTTCAACGTCAGCACCGCCATTAACACCAGCCGCCTGTACCCCACCTCCAGGCTCATTTCCAGCATCACCGGCATGCCGATTCCGCGCAACAAGGCGGTGGTGGGTGAAAACGCCTTCGCGCACGAAGCCGGCATTCACCAGCACGGCATGCTCAAGCACCACTCGACCTACGAGATCCTGCGTCCCGAGGATGTCGGCCTGTCGCGCAGCCACCTGGTGCTCGGCAAGCACAGCGGCCGGCACGCGTTCCGCGAGCGCGTCAGCGCGCTCGGGTTCGAGCTCGATGAGCTGGAATTAAACCGCGTGTTCGAGGAATTCAAGGCGCTGGCGGACAAGAAGAAGGAGCTGTTCGACGGGGACATCGAGGCGCTGGTGCTGCGCTCCGAGGGCTCCGCCAGCGGGCCCTGGACTCTCGTCGAACTCGCGACCGAGGCGCGCAGCAACAGCCCGGCACGTGCGCTGGTGCGCCTGCAGCACAGCGACGGCCGCAGCGTCGAGCGCAGCGCCACGGGCGACGGCCCGGTGGACGCGGCCTTCAAGTCGATCGAGGCCGCGACCGGCGTCGCGGTGGTGCTGCGCAAGTTCGAGGTGCATGCGGTATCGGAGGGCGAGGACGCACAGGGCGAGGCGCGGGTGTACGTGGAGTACAATCACAAGAGCTATCGGGGCGCGAGCGTGAGCACCAATATCATCGAGTCCAGCACACGGGCGTTCCTGGAGGTGATCAATCGCATCGAGCTGGCGCAGGCCGGAACGCGCGTCCGCGAGGAGCGCAGCGCCACGACGCCCGCCTGAGGAGGCTGCATGCCCATTCCCGCCACCGAGTTCATCTGGTTCAACGGCAAGCTGGTACCGTGGGAGAAGGCCACGGTGCACGTGCTAGCGCACGCCCTGCACTACGGCTCCTCGGTGTTCGAGGGCGTGCGTGCCTACGAGACCCCGCGCGGCGTGGCCATTTTCCGGCTGCGCGATCACACCCGGCGGCTGTTTGACTCCGCGAAGATCTATCGCATCAACATCCCGTTTTCCGCCGAAGCCGTGAGCGAGGCCTGCCGCCAGGTGATCGCCGCGAACGCGCTCAAGCGCGGCGCCTATATCCGTCCGGTGGTGTTCCGCGGTTACGGCGAGATCGGCGTGACCCCGAAGATCGAGCCGCCGACGGAGGTGGCGGTGGCCGCCTGGGAATGGGGCAAGTATCTCGGCCACGAGGCCGAGGAAGCGGGCGTGGATGCGTGCGTGTCCTCCTGGCAGCGGGTGGCCCCGAATACGCTGCCGGCGCTCGCCAAGGCGGGCGGCAACTATCTGTCGAGCCAGCTGATCGGCATGGAGGCGCGCCGGCTCGGCTTCGCGGAGGGCATCGGACTTTCCTCCGACGGCACACTCAGTGAAGGCTCGGGCGAGAATCTGTTTCTGGTGAAAGACGGCGTGCTGCTGACGCCGGCGCTCGCCCACTCGGTGCTGGGCGGCCTGACACGCGACACGGTCATGCGCCTGGCGCGCGAACGCGGCCTCGAGGTGCGCGAGTGCGCCCTGCCGCGCGAGCTTCTGTACCTCGCGGACGAAGCGTTCTTCACCGGGACCGCGGTGGAAATAACTGCCATCCGCTCGGTGGACCGCCTGACCATAGGGTCGGGCAAGCGGGGACCTGTGACCGAGACGCTGCAGAACGCGTTTTTCGGCCTGTTCTCGGGCAAGACCGCCGACAAGTGGGGCTGGCTCGACTACGTGGACATGTCGGCGCCGCGCGTCGCGGCCTCCGGCTGAAGAGCGCCCTCGCCGGTCGCTGTCATGGCGCGCGGGCCGCAAACCCTGTTCGACAAGGTGTGGCGACGTCACGAGGTGAGCCCCGAGAGCGCGGACTCCCCGGCGATGCTCTACATCGACCTGCACCTGATCCACGAGGTCACCTCCCCGCAGGCCTTCGCGGTGCTGCGCGAGCGCGGCCTGCCGCTACGACGCCCCGAGCGCACGCTCGCCACCATGGACCATTCCACGCCGACTCTCACAGCCCAGGTGTTTGGCGGCACGCCGATCGCGCTCGACGCAGCCAGGCGGCAGGTGCGCGAGCTCGAGGCCAACTGCGCCGAGTTCGGCGTGGAGCTGCTCGGCCTCACCCACAGTCAGCGCGGCATCGTGCACATCATCGGTCCGGAGCTGGGGCTCACGCAGCCGGGCAAGACCATCGTGTGCGGCGACAGCCACACCAGCACGCACGGCGCCCTCGGCGCCCTCGCCTTCGGCATCGGCACCACCGAAGTCGGCCACGTGCTCGCGACGCAGTGCCTGCTGCAGCGCAAGCCGCGCACGCTCGCCGTGAACGTGGGCGGTGGGCTGCGCGCGGGGGTGACCGCCAAGGATCTCATTCTTACGATCATCGGGCGGCTCGGCGTGTCGGGCGGAACGGGGTACGTGATCGAGTACCGCGGTGACACCATCCGCGCGCTCGACATGGACGAACGCATGACGGTATGCAACATGTCCATCGAGGCCGGGGCGCGCGCCGGCATGATTGCCCCGGATGAGACGACTTACCGCTACCTCGCGGGCCGCCCGCGCTCGCCCCGGGGCGAAGCCTGGGAGCACGCGCTGGATGCGTGGCGCGGATTGCCTACGGATGCGGGCGCCCGCTTCGACCGGGAGGTGGACCTCGACGCCGCGGCGGTCGAGCCGATGATCACCTACGGCACCAACCCCGGCATGGTCATCCCGATCGGCGGGGCGATTCCGCAGCGCCCGGGAGATGCCGCATTTGCCCAGGCGCTCGCCTACATGGGGCTCACGGCCGGCCAACCGATCCGGGATCAGCCGGTGAACGTGGTGTTTCTCGGCAGCTGCACCAATGCGCGCCTGTCCGACCTGCGCAGCGCCGCGCGGGTGCTGCGCGGCCGGCGCATCGCGCCGGGCCTGCGGATGCTGGTGGTGCCGGGTTCGCAGCAGGTCAAGCGCGAGGCGGAAGCGGAGGGCCTCGACCGGGTGTTTCTCGAGGCCGGCGCCGAGTGGCGCGAATCGGGCTGCTCGATGTGCCTCGGCATGAACGGCGATCTGGTCGGACGCGGCGAGTACTCGGTCAGCACCAGCAACCGCAACTTCGAAGGCCGCCAGGGAAGCGGCGCGCGCACGCTGCTCGCAAGCCCCCTCACCGCCGCCGCGTGCGCGGTGCGCGGCCGGGTCACCGATCCGCGCGAGCTGCTGTGAGTTCGCCCAAGCCTAGGATGATGGAACCGTTCACGACCCTGACCTCGCGTACGGTGGTGTTGGCGGGCGCCAACATCGACACCGATCAGATCATTCCGGCGCGCTTCCTGACCACCACCACGCGCGAAAGTCTGGGTCGGCACCTGTTCGCCGACTGGCGCTACGGCCCGGACGGCACACCGCGCAGCGATTTCGTGCTCAACGCGCCCGAGGCGCAGGGCTGCCGGATCCTCGTCGCCGGGCGCAATTTCGGCTGCGGCTCATCGCGCGAGCACGCGCCCTGGGCGCTCGCGGACTATGGCTTTCGTGCCGTGGTCAGCACCGAGCTCGCCGATATCTTCAGGAGCAATTGCCTGAAAAACGCCTTGCTGCCGGTCATGGTCGACGAACCGACCAGCGCCTGGCTCATCAGTCATCCGGGCGCCGAGGTCACGATCGATCTGATCGCGGGCACCCTCACGCTTCCCACCGGCCTCGCCGTGACGTTTCCGCTCGAAGCGTTCGCGCGTCACTGCCTGCTGCAGGGCGTCGATGAGCTGACGTTTCTGCTCGAGCGCCGTAACCAGATCGAGGCGTACGAGCGGCGCTCATGAAGGCCAGGGTGGCGGTGCTTGCGGGGGACGGCATCGGACCTGAAGTCATCGCCGAGGGGCTGCGTTGCCTGCGCAGCGTGGCGGACTTGTTCGGCCACGAGTTCGAGCTGATTGAGCTGCCCTTCGGCGGGGCGGCAATCGAGAGCCACGCCGATCCCCTGCCCGAGCACACGCTGCGGGCGTGTCTGGCGGCGGATGCCGTGTTACTCGGCGCCATCGGGGGGCCTAAGTGGTCGGCGCCGGAGGCGCCGCTGCGGCCTGAGGCCGGGCTGCTGCGGCTGCGCCGCGCGCTCGGGACATTCGCCAACCTGCGGCCGGTGAAGGTTCACCCGGCGCTCCTTGACGCCTCGACCCTGAAGGCGGAAGTGGTGCAGGGGGTCGATCTGCTGTTCGTGCGCGAGCTGACCGGCGGCATTTATTTCGGCGACAAGCGGCGCGACGCGCACAGCGCCACCGACGTCTGCACCTACACGGTCGCCGAGATCGAGCGCATCACGCGTGTGGCTGGCCGCCTGGCGCAGTCACGGCGGCGCCGGCTCACCTCGATCGACAAGGCCAACGTGCTGGAGACCTCGCGCTTGTGGCGCGAGGTGAGCGCGCGGGTCGTGGCGCGCGAATTTCCCGATCTCGCCCTCGAGCACATGCTGGTGGACGCGGCGGCCATGCACCTGATCCGCCGGCCGCGCGACTTCGACGTGCTGGTCACCGAAAACATGTTCGGCGATATCCTCACCGACCAGGCGGCGATGCTCGCGGGCTCTCTGGGACTGCTGCCGTCGGCCTCGCTCGGCGAGGGGCGGCGCGGCATCTACGAGCCCGTGCACGGCTCCGCGCCCGACATCGCCGGCCGCGGCATCGCCAACCCCTACGGCACCATGCTGAGCGTCGCCCTGTTACTGCGGCATTCGCTCGACCTCGGCACCGAGGCCGCCGCGCTCGAGCGGGCCGTGGCGGCGGCGCTGAGCGACGGCGCGCGCACGCCCGACATCGCCGCCGCCCACACTCGTCCCCTTTCCACCCGCGAGGCGGGGGAGGCGGTGATCAGCAGGCTGCAGCGACCCGGCTGAGAGTGGGCCGCGGCAGGACGCTTGCGGCCCGGGCGAGCGCTCGCGCCAGGTCCTCGCGCAGGTCATCGAGCGCTTCGATCCCGACCGACAGGCGAATGAGCCCGTCGGTGAGTCCCGCCTTCTCGCGCGCGTCCCGGTCCATCGCGGCGTGGGTCATGGTGGCCGGATGCGCCACCAGGCTTTCCACGCCCCCGAGGGATTCCGCCAGCGAGAAGGATGTAAGTCCCGCGACGAACTCGCGCACCGCGGCGTGCCCGCCTTCGAGCTCGAGCGTCACCACCGCGCCGAATCCGCGCTGCTGGCGCTTCGCCACTTCGTGCCCCGGATGGCTGCTGAGTCCGGGGTACCACACGCGCGTCACGTTCGCCTGGCCCTGCAGCCAGTGAGCGAGCGCGTGCGCGTTACGTCCGTGGTGATCAAGGCGCGCGTGCAGGGTGCGCAGGCCCCGCAGTGTCATGTAGCTGTCGAACGGGGCGCCGGTCAGCCCCAGGCAGTTGGCCCACCAGGCGAGTTGCTCGTGCAGCGCCTTATCGCGCGCCACCACCGCCCCGCCGACCACGTCGCTGTGGCCATTGAGGTACTTGGTGGTCGAATGCACCACCAGGTCCGCACCGAGCGCCAGCGGTTGCTGCCAGGCGGGGGACAGGAAGGTGTTGTCCACGACGATCAGTGCGCCGGCGGCGCGGCCCAAGGACGCGAAGGCGGCGATGTCAGTGATGCGCAGGAGCGGATTGCTCGGCGTCTCGATCCACAGCAGCGCGGCGGGTGCGGCGAGCGCCGCGCGCACCGCCGCCTGGTCGCCAAAATCGATGAACTCAACCTGCCGTTCGCCGCGGCGCCGCCAGGCGTCAAACAGCCGGTAGGTGCCGCCATAACAGTCGTGCGGCGCGACGATGCGACCCCCGGCCGGCACCAGGTAACCGACCACCGTGACCGCCGCCATGCCGCTGGCGGTCACCACCGCGCCGGCCCCCTGCTCGAGCTCGGCGAGCGCCGCCGCCAGCAGGTCGCGTGTCGGGTTCCCCGAGCGCGTGTAGTCGTAGGCGCCCTTGTCGCCGAAGCCGCGGAAGGCGAACGTCGAGGTCAGGTGCAGCGGGGGTACGACACAGCCGGTCGGGTCCCCACACTCGATGCCGGCACGCACGGTCTGCGTGACCTGGCTCGTGGAAGTGTTGGCCGCCGCTTCGAGCGGGGCAATCAGATCAGAACTCTGGCTCATGTGGCGCTCCCGAACGCCGCGCGAAATATGTCGCGCAACTGATGCGACTCCTTGAGGAAGGCATCGTGACCGTAGATGGAGGAAATCTCGTGCAGACGCCCGTGCGGCAGCCGCGCCGCGAGCGCCCGCAGGTCCGCCAGCGGCACCAGCTGGTCTTCGCGAATGGCGACCACCGTGGTCGGAACGAAGACGCGCGTCGCATCGACCTGGTGCAGATCGATGGACTCGGACAGACACAGGAAGGACTCTGCCCGGTAGCGCCGCGCGTAATCGCTGCCGCGCGCGAACAGGTACTCCTCGATGGGAAACACGAAGCGCTGCCCGTCGCGGGCCACGGCCCCGCCGAAGCGGGCTGCGAGCTCCTCGGGACTGCGGTAGGTCGTCATCGCCAGGGCGCGCGCGAGCCTCAGCCCCTCCTGGGGCTGACCGCACGCAGTGGCGAAAGCCACGATGTGGCGCTGGACGCTGCGCCACGCGGTTGCAAGCGGATGACTGCGATCCGCGGCGCCGATGGTGACCAGGTGGCTGACCCGCTCCGGAAAGCGCTCCGCGAAGGCCAGGCCCACCATGCCGCCATAGGAGCCCCCGGCGATTGCGGCCAGGGATTCCACGCCCAGGTGATCGAGCAACCGCACGAGCGCCTCGGCCTGGTCGTAGCTGGAGATGCTGGGAAAGGCCCCGGCAGGCGCCGGCAGTTCCGCTTGCGGCCCGGTGGAATCGCCGCTGCCGCCGAGATAGTCGAAACTCAACACCCGATACGAGTGCGTATCGAGAGCACCCCCCGGACCCACCACTTCCGACCACCATCCCTCGCGCGGATCCTTGGTGAGACACACGCGGCGGTGGGCGGAGATGCCGCCCAGCGCACAGACCACCGGCGCGTGGCTTGCGCCCGCGAGACGCCAGGCGATGCGCGCATCCGACACTCGCCCGCCGTGGTAGAGGGTCAGGACGCCCGGGATTTCCACCACGCCTTCGCGCACGGGCGCGGGCGTGTCCGGCACGGCATGCAGCGCGGCGGGCGCCCGAGGCGTGACCGGGATCGATTCAACCGAGGCGTTCATCGAATGCTCCGCTCGTGAATGGCACGGTCTCACCGGCCTCCCGCGGAGCGCGCCCACCCAGGACGGGCAGGCCTGTCGCGTCCATCCTTAAGGCGCCGTGGAGCGCCTCGAGGCCACGCTAACCGCTCATCTGTCGACGCCCGCCACCAGGGCGGAAATCGCAGGAGTTGGCACCTTTCCAGGTTGGTTAGACCTGGCGGTTGCCCCGGCGTCTAAGGGCCTTATCCCTCAGCCGGTCTCGATGAGTAATCAATAGTTTAGGGTGCGTCTGCCCGGGGTGCAAGCTGAAAGGCCGGCGGATCCACGAACCGCTGCACGCCAATGGCCTCGTAGACCTCGGACGGCAGGTAGGTGACGCCGTCCTTCATGACCAGGCTGATGCGGCGGATGTCGCTGATGTTGGCGGTGGGATCGCCGTCGGTGAGGATGAGATCGGCACGCTTACCGGGCTCGATCGAGCCGAGCTCCGCCAGCCGGCCCGTGAAGCGGGCACCGTTCCAGGTCGCGATCCGCAGCGCCTCGGCAGGGGCTATGCCCGCGCGCACATACTGCTCGAGCTCGCGGTGCAGGGTGAAGCCGGCGATAGCGTCGGTGCCGGCTTCGAGCGGCACCCCGGCTCGGTAGAGCTGGCCGACGAACTGCACCATCTTTTCATAGGCGGCGCGGTACCGGGCGGCGTTCTGCTCGGTCAGATTCATCGAGTTCTTATGCCAGGCGCGTTGCACCGCCACCGGAACGTGACCGGCGACGGCGGCATAGCTGGGGCTGATCTCGCCCTGCTTCTGGGTGAAGCTGCTCTCGAAGGCCGTGAGGGTCGTGTCGAGCACCGTGCCGTGCTGCTTCATCAGCTCGACCAGATCGGTGACCCGCTGAGAGGACAGGTCGAGCGACTGCAGGTGCTCGGCGAGCAGATAGAAGCGCGCGAGCGTGCGCGTGTCGTCCTTAGGGCCGACGACGAAGGTCAGCATCAGCTGATTGATGTGCTGGATCTCGTCGTAACCGGCACGGATGGCCTCCTCCGAGCGCATGAACGCCGGCACGTGTCCGCTCACGCGCATGCCGTGCTGGTGAGCGTAGGCGGCGGTCTCCTGCACCCACTCGGGGTGGAAGGAGTTGTAGATCTTGATCTGGTGATAGTCGTGCTGTGCATACCAGTCCACGGCATCCCGGGCGCCCTGCAGGTCCTTCACACGGAAGCCGCCGCTGGCCGAGTACGGACTGTCGCCCTCGATGAAGCCGCACGGGATGATGCGCGGACCCACGATCTCGCCGGCGTCGAGCTGGGAGATGATCTCCTGAAGGCGCGTGTTGTCGTTGCCCATGTCGCGGCTGGTGGTCACGCCGCCGGCCATCTGCAACAGGAGATTCCAGGTGTCCTCATGCGCGTGCATGTCAAACAGCGCCGGCATGAGCACCCGGCCGCCGCCTTCGATGACCGAGGCGGCACGGGCCGTCGAGCCCGCCGGGTAGAGCGCGGCGATACGGCCGCGGTACACATACACGTCCTGTGCTGCAAGCAGGCGCGCATTCTGCGAGTCAAATACGCGCACGTCGCGGATGACGATGGGCTCCACCGCCTTGTGGGCGAGCCGCACGGCCAGCTCGTGCAGCCAGTCGTGCTCGGCCTGCACCTGCAGCCGCTCGAGCTCGGCGCTCTGGGCCTCCCAGCCCTGCTCGATGACGCGCAGGTAGCCGGGAACCACCAGCGCGAAGAACTTCGGGTTCGACCCGGCGGTGAGCCACAGGAAGTCCGGCTGCGTGTCGATACCGATGATCGCGTACAGTGCGACCGCCGCACTGTGGCCGCTGCTCTGCAGCTTGCCGTCGAGAACCTTCCTGACCGTAAGCTCGCCTCCCGGAAGAGCCGCGATCCGGTTTTCGCGCTGTCGCAGCGCCGCGCGGACGATCACGGCCAACGCCTCGAAGGAGCTATCCACCGGCACGTAGACGGCCGGTGCCGTGACCGTCGCCTCGCCGTGATCCGCCAGCGAGCGCCATTGCGCCCGGTTGCCGCGCAATGCATAGCTCTCGCTGATCGGTGCGCCGAAAGTGGACTTGCCGGTCACCTGGAACGACACCAGGGTGCCGTCGGGCGCGAACCGCGAATGTTCCTTGATGTCCGGACCGCGGCCGTTGTTGCGGTAGCTCATGTCCACATCGATGCGGCCATCGGCGCGCACCGTCGTGACCTGCGAGCCGCCGGGACGGTCCTGGAAGAGCACCGAGTAGCGGGTGGTGGTATCGGCGAGCGCCGCCGTCGAAACCAGCACGGTGGCCACTGCAGCGATGGTTCGCATAGGTCTTCCCTCCCTCGACGCGGCGCAAGGTAGCACGCCGCCCAGCCCTGAGCGGCGCCGCCGTACCGCCGCCCGCGCGTGCCCTCAGCGCGGCGCGAGGCTGCCGGCGCGCCCGTCGGCCTCCGCGGCCTCCGCGTTGCGGCCGCGCGAGCGCAGCGAATCGGCGATCAGGCGCCAGGCCGCCGACTGCGCGCCGGCGTCCGTGGTCGCGAGCGCCAGCGCCTTGCGGCCCATGGCGTCGCCCTGCGCCGCGTTATTTTCGCTCAGTTGCACGCGGCCGAGCTCGATCCACAGGAGCGGATTGTCCGGCTCGATGCGCAGCGCCCGCTCAAGCGTGGCGGCCGCCTGACCGTAATCGCCGCCGCCGGCCTGGGTGTGAGCCTGCGTAACCAGCGCGCTGGCCGCCGGGCCGAGATGAAACTGCCGCGGCGCAGGCGCCGCGGGTCGCTCCGGCGCCGCCGGCGAGGGTTGCTCGGGCGTCGGCGACCCGGGTTGCGCCGTGCCGGAAGGTAATGGCCCCGAGGGCGGCGCACCCGGCGGCAGCGGACCTCGCAGAGCGCAAGCCGACAGGCTGGCGGCGGTGATGACGACGTACAACCGCGTGCGGGTGCGCATGCCGCTCATGATAGCGCCTCAAGCGGGGCGCTACCGCGCGCCGCGGCGGCGCCCGGCCTGCCGGCATCAATGCACGAGGCCGCGCAGCCACTGCTGTGCGCGGTCCAGGATCGTGGTGAGAGGATTTGCGTTGTCGGGGAAGCTGCAACCGGGCTTCGCCGGCAGTACGGCCTCGGCCGGTACGGCAACCGCGACGATGTCATCCGAACAACCCGGCGCCGCCCGAAGTCCGGTCGGAAACTCGATGTGCACTTCCGCCAGCTTGTCCGGCATCGGCGCCTCCCAGGAATTCGTGCCGAGTCCCGCCATGACATGCGCCCATACCGGCAACGCCCCGGCGGAGCCGGTCAACCCGGTCGGGTCATTGTCGTCGTACCCCACCCACACCACTACCAGGTGACTGCCGGAGAACCCGGCAAACCAACTGTCGCGGTAGTCCGATGAGGTGCCGGACTTTCCGGCCACCACCAGGCCTGCGGGCAGGAGCGCGCGCGCGGAACGGCCGGTGCCGCGGTCCATGACCTGCACCAGCATGCGATCGAGCTGATACACCACTTCAGGCGTTGCCACCTGGGTCACTTCCAGAGGAAAGGCCTTGAGCGCCTTGCCGTCGCTGCTGATGAGCGCGCGCACCGCGCGCAGCGGGTTGCGAAAGCCGCCGTTGGCAAGCCCGTTGAACAGTTGCGCCGCCTCGAGAGGCGTGGCCTCGACCGCTCCCAGCAGCATGGCCGGCACCTGTGCGGGGGGCTGCGGCAGGCCTAAGCGCTGCAGCGTCTGCGCGACCTTCGGCAGACCCACGTCCAGCCCCACACTGACGGTGGCGAGATTCAGCGATTCCGCGAGTGCGCGTACCACCGGCACCGGACCATATGTCTGGTGGGTGAAGTTTTCCGGCCGCCAGTGTTTGCCGTTCACCAGCTTCACGTCGACCGGCGCGTCCTGCACGACGGTGGCGGCGTTGTAGTGCCCGCTCTCCAGCGCCGTCAGATAGATGAACGGCTTCACCAGCGAGCCCATCGAGCGGTGCGCATCCAGCGCGCGGTCAAAGCCGTCGTAACCGACGTTGCGCCCGCCGACGATGGCGATCACGTCGCCGCTTTGTGGTGAGGTGACGATGACTGCACCTTCGAGCGGCGCCGGCGCGCGCTTGTGCAGGCGATCCAGACGCGTGAGCTCGTGCTCGAGCGCCTGCTCGGCCTGCTCCTGGGCGCGCGGTTCGAGGCTGGTGTAGATCCGCAGGCCCGCCTCGGTGAGATCCTGCTCGTGATAGTCGCGCCGCAGGGTGCGGCGCACGAAGTCGAGGTACGCGGGGAAATACGCGCCCGCCGGCCGGCCGCTGACGGCGAGCGGCTGATGCGCGGCCGCACCCGCCTCGCGGGCTGTCACGAGACCCTGCTCGGCCATCACCTTGAGGACCAGGTCGCGGCGCAGACGCGCGCGTTCGGGGTGGCGCCGCGGATCGTAGTACGAGGGCCCGCGGACCACCGCGACCAGCAGCGCCACTTCCGACAGGTCGAGCTCCGCGAGCGGCTTGCCGAAATAGAACTGGCTGGCGAGGCCAAAGCCGTGAATCGCGCGGTCGCCGTCCTGACCCAGGAAGATCTCGTTGATGTACGCGTTCATGAGGTCGGCCTTGGTGAAGTGCGCATCCAGCGCCATCGCCATGATCGCCTCACGGAGCTTGCGCGACAGCGTCTGCCGCGAATTGAGGAAGTAGCTGCGCACCAGCTGCTGGGTGAGCGTGCTGCCGCCCTGCTCGATCTGACCGGCACGCACGTCGACCCACAGCGCGCGCAGCATCGCGACCGGGTCGACGCCGTGATGGCTGTCGAACTTGCGGTCCTCGACCGCCTTGAGCGCGGCGGGCAGGAGCGAGGGCACTTCCTGCGGTGTGACGATGATGCGATCCTCGCCGTGGATCGGAAAAATGCTGCCGATGAGCAGTGGCTCGAGCCGCAGCACCGGCACCTCAAGGCCGGCGCTGTCGCGCAGGCTCTCCAGCCCCTGGGGACCGGCGACGATGCTCAGCAGCGCCGCGTTGCGCGTCTCGTCCGCGAAGCGCGCCGGCCGCAGCGCGACGTCGACGCGCGCGCCCTGCAGGCGGTAGGTGCCGGGACGATCGAGCTGCTCGGCGCGCCGGTAATGCAGGCGTTGCAGCTCCTGCTCCAGCTGTGTCGGCGACAGCGCCAGTCCCGTGTACAGCTCGAGCGGCGCCGCGAACACCTGCGCCGGCAGCGTCCAGCGGCGGCCTTCGAATTGCCTGGTCACCAGGCGATCCAGATACAGAACATAGAGGGCGCCGGCGAGCGCGGCGACCCCCAGAGCGAGGAGCACCAGGCGCTTCAGATGAACAGCTCCGCCGCCGGTGTGCGCAGGTTGTAATGCGAACTCATTGCATGCCCGTAGGCCCCGGCGTTGGCGATCACCAGCACGTCCCCTTCATGGGTCACCGGCAGCAGGCGATCGTGTCCGAGGACGTCCGCGCTCTCGCAGATGGGTCCGACGATGTTGACGAGCTCGGTGGCGGGTTCATCCGCGCGGGTGAGGTTGGCGATTTCGTGGTATGCCCCATAGAGCGCTGGACGGATGAGAGAGTTCATGCCGGTCGTCACGCCGACGAAGCGTACTCCGCCCTTCGCCTTCAGTTGCGTCACGCGCGCGAGCAGCACTCCGGCCGCCGCCACCAGGTAGCGTCCGGGTTCGAGCCACACCTCCAGCTGCGGATGCTCGGCGCGCACCGCCAGCAGCAGCGTGTCGAGCTTGGCGAGATCAACGCCCGCCTGATCGGGACGCTCGGGCACTCCCAGGCCGCCGCCGACGTCGATGACGCGCAGATCCGCAAAGCCCTGCGCGGCGTGCGCCAGCAGGCGCGCCGTGTGCTCCCAGCTGGTCACGTCGAATACGCCGCTCCCCACGTGCGCCTGCAGGCCCACGATGCGCACGCCGGCGTCGTGCGCGCGACGCGCAAACTCCCGCAGTTCCGCGATCGGCACACCGAATTTGGAGCGCGTCCCGGCGGTACGCACGTGCGTGTGATGGCCGCGGCCCACGCCGGTGTCGATGCGCACAAAGATGTCGTGATTGCGGAACAGCTGCGGCCACGCGGCCAGCACGTAGGTGTTGTCGACGGTGACGCGCACCCCCGCGCTGAGCGCCCAGGCGTACTCGGCGCGTGGCGCGAAGTTCGGCGTATACAGAATACGCTGCGGGTCGAGATCGGGAAACAGTTGCAGCAGCCGCTCCACTTCCCCGCCTGATACGCATTCGAACTCGATGCCCTCGGTGCGCAGCGTGCGTAACAGCTGCGGGTGCGGATTGGCCTTCATGGAGTAGTGCACCCGCGCGAGCGCTGCGAGTTTGCGCAACGCCCGCGCGGCGTCCCGCACCGCCTCCAGGTCATACACGAAGGCCGCGTCATGCTCGCCGAGGGCGCCGAGCAGCTGCGCGCGCTTGCTGCGCCACCACGGGGCGCGGCCGCCGCCCGAGTCCTGCGGCTGCGAAAACAGCTGCTGCCAGGTCGGACCCAGCACCTTGTCCCCGGGCACCGCGCGGATGAGCAGTTCGTGGAGCTGCTGGACCAGACGGTCGCCCTGGTCCTCGTCGACCACAAAGGTGAAGTTCAAATCGTTGGCCGCCTGGCTCACCAGGTGGATCTTCTGTTCCTCGAAGAACTCGAAGGCGCCTCCCAGCTGGTGCAGGATCGCGCGGATGTTGCGCCCCACGAGGCTCACCGATGCGCACGGTCCGATTACCTGCACGCGGCACAGGCGTGACAGGTCGGCGGCCAGCTCGGCGACCAGCGTGTTGTCGAGTGTGTTGGCCGCCGGGTCCAGCGACACCGTGACGTTGGTCTCGGAGGTCGACACCAGGTCGACCGACATGCCGTGCTGCTTGAACACCTGGAAGGCATCGGCCAGGAACCCCACCTGGTGCCACATGCCGGGGCTTTCCAGCGAAATGAGCGTGATGCCTTTGCGGGTGCAGACGGCCTTCACCTGTGCGCCGCCGTCGCTTTCGGCACTCAGCACCGTGCCTTCCAGATGCGGCGCCTGGGTCGCATAGATATGCAGCGGAATGCGGTAGTGGCGCACCGGCAGGATGCAGCGCGGGTGCAGGACCTTGGCGCCACTGGTGGCGATCTCCTGGGCCTCGTCGTAGTGCAGCGCGCGCAGCAGGCGCGCGGTGGGCGTGGCATGCGGGTTGGCGCTGAACATGCCCGGGACGTCGGTCCAGATCTCCAGCCGTTGGGCGCGCAACTTGGCCGCAAAGTACGCCGCCGAGGTATCCGAGCCGCCGCGCCCCAGCAGCACGGTGTTGCCGTCGGAATCGCTGGCGATGAATCCCTGGGTCACCACCACCGGCGCAAGCCCCTGCAGCTGCTCCTCGAGCGCCGCATCGGGCGCGAAACCGCACACCGCCGAGAGCACGCTCGCCTTGGGCGTGGCGCTGTGGCGCTCTTCGGCGCGCAGCATGGTGCGCGCATCGGCCCATGCCACTTCGAGTCCGCGCGTACGCAGGAAGCGTGCGCCAATCTGCGTGGCCATCAGCTCACCGCTGGCCATGACGCGCGCACGCGTGCGGTCGCTCACTTCACCCACCAGCGCGACCCCGGCGGCGATCTCGCGCAGTTCGGCGAGGTGGCGCTCGACGTCGTCCCCCAGGGCGACGCCCAGCTCCGCCGCCAGGCGCCGGTGGCGTTCCTCGATGGCGCGCAGCTCCTCCTCCTGCGCCTGACCGATGGCGGCATCCAGGAGTCGCTCGAGGCGGTCGGTGATGCCTGTAACGGCCGAATGCACGATGAGTACGCGCGCGCCGCCCGCGCAGCGCTCGGCCGCGACACGCGCGATGTTCGTCCAGTTGGCTAGCGTGGAGACGCTCGTTCCGCCGAACTTCATGACGATCCAGGCCGAGGGCGTGCGGGTCACTTGCAGCCTGTGCTTCAGATTGGAGCGGGCCGGATGCCGGCTGGCACTAAAGCTCGTCGTCGAAGTCCTTGAGATCTTTCTCGAGCTTCTTGTCCGCCAGCACTTCCTCGAGGCGGCTCCACGCGGCCTTGCCGCGCTTGCCCTGGTTACGGACGCGCTTGTCCACCCGGTCGAGCAACCGGTCGTAATCGGTGCCGTCCTCGGGGGGACTGCTCAGGAATTCATCATCGAGATCGAAAGTCTCGTTGTCTCGTTCCGACATCTGGCGGCGCAAATCCCGAATTAATTCAACAACTAAGGTGCCTTGAGGGCACGGAACAAGGCTGCGAACTATAGCCGATTCACGCCGCCGATCAACTTTTGGCCACCGGGCCGACCTCAAGGCGGCGGTACGAGCCGCAGGCTCGGCCTTGGGGGGGCCGGTTCGCCGGGGCCCCGGGGAGGCTTCAGGGCTGATCCGTCCGGTCGCGAACCACCACCGGGGCCCCACGGCTCAGACCCAGACCCTCCGCGGCGCTGTGCTCGGCGCGGGCGATCTCGACCACTCCGAAGGAGTTCACGAGCGCGAGATATTCCCCGGGTCGGGTGTCGCCGTAGGTGCGTAGCAGTGGGAAACCGTGATTCCCGGCGTGCACCAGCGGCAGCCGGAAGCGCTCGATCAGCGCGGCGTCGATATTGGTGATGAGGTTGCCGAAGTGGTCGATGCTGATGACGACGCCGGCGACGCTGCGAGGCTCGACCGTCGGGTCCTCCACCCACGCCGGAACCAGTGTGCTGACCGTCTCGCCCAGGGCCTGCAGCTGACAGCGCCCGGCGGCGAGCTCGGCGGCGACCGGCGCGAAAATATCCCGGCCGTGGAAGGTGGCGCTCGGACGATGCACTCCGAGGTGCGCAAGCTGTGCGCTCCCGAGGCGCACGATGAGCGCGTCGCGCGCGCGGTTGACGACGGGGGCCAGCAGGCCGTTGTCGGGCGCCAGGAAATAGTGTCCGCCGGCCTGCACCGCGAGGATGTTCCGCGAGGTGCCGACGCCCGGATCGACCACGGCGACGTGCACGGTGGCGGGCGGGAAGTAGCTGAAGGCGCGCGCCAGCCAGAAGCCCGCTTCCGCGGGCCAGTGCACCACGATCTCATTCATGAGATCAACGATGCGCGCACCCGGGAAACGCGTGAGCATGCAACCCTTCATGACGCCCACGAACGGCCCCTGATGGCCAAAGTCGGTCGTGATGGTGATGACCCCTGAGGCGCCCGGGGCGTTCATGAGCTCATCGCGCGAGCGTGGCTGTGCGCGTGCTGCTTCAGCCGCGCGCACCGCGGCCGCCCGCGGCACGGCCGCCTTCCGCGCAGGAGCGACACCGATTGGTATAGGGCACGGCGTCCAGCCGCTCCGGCTCGATGTCCTCGCCGCACACCGAACAGGTGCTGTAGCGGCCGGAGGCGAGGCGCCGCAGCGCCGCCTCGACCTGCTGCAACTCTTCCTGCGCCGAGTGCGAGATGGCCCCGAGCACGTCATCGTTCTCGCGCTGCGTCACCTGCTCGGCAAAGTCGGCGGACAGCGGGTCCGCCTCGTGGCGCAGATCGGCGCTCGCATCGCTGGCACGCTGGCGCAGCTCGTCGCGGCGCTTGAGCAGTCGGTCCCGTACCGCGTTGGCATCCACTTCGGTCCCCCAGGAAAGCAGCCTCAGGACGCTCGCCGGCCGCGGCGTCGCTCCTCGAGCCATTGTTGCAGCTTGTCGAAAGGCTCGACGAACTTGGTCACGCCTTCGCGCTCAAGTTGCGCCGCGACGGCGTCCAGATCGACATCGAGCCGCTCCAGTCCCTCGCACGCATCGCTGCCTTCGGCCATGTGGCGCTCAAGACGCAGCTCCGGCCTGCCCAGGCGCCGATAGGCATTGAGTGTCTCGAGCGGCATGGTGTTGACCGTGTTCGGCACCACCAGCTCCTCGACATACTTGATCGGACTGTAGCTTGGATCCTTGGTGGAGGTTGACGCCCACAGCAGCCGCTGAGGCCGCGCACCGCGCGCCGCCAACTCCTGCCACTGCGGGGTGGCGATCATCTCTTCGTAAATCTCGTACGCGCGACAGGCGCTGGCGATCGCCGCCTTGCCGCGCAGGGTACGGGCTGCGGGCTGGCCGTGCGCCGCGAGGTCGTCCAGCAGCTTGTCCACCGCGGAGTCGATGCGGCTCAGGAAGAAGCTCGCGACCGAGGCGAGGCGGTTGAGCGGCTGGCCGGCCGCGGCGCGCGCGCTCAAGCCCTCCATGTAGGCGCGTGCAACGGCGCGATAACGCTCGGGCGAGAACAGCAGCGTCACGTTCACGTTGATGCCCGCAGCGATGAGATCGCGGATCACGGGCAGCCCGGCTTCCGTGCCCGGGATCTTGATGAGCGCATTGGGGAGTCGCAGACGCTGCCACAAGCGTTGCGCCTCCGCCAGACTCCCGGGGGCGTCGTAGGCGAGGTGCGGCGACACTTCCATGCTCACGAAGCCGTCGCCGCCGGAGGTGTCGTCGTAGAGCGGGCGCAGCAGCGCTGCGGCGGCGCGCAGATCCTCGATGGCGAGTTCCTCATACAGCGCGATGCTGGATGACACCCTGGGAAGAAGCTGCGCGATCGGCTGCGCGTATTGCGGGTCAGTCATGATGGAGTTGGCGAATATCGCCGGGTTCGACGTGAGCCCGGCGATGCCGTCCTCGCGGATCAGGCGTGCGAGACTGCCGTCCTGCAGCATGCGGCGGCTGATGTCATCGAGCCAGGCGCTCTCGCCGAGCTTGCGCAACTCGAGCAGCGGATTTGGCACCGGCGCGTTCATACAGGCACTCTTGCGCGAGAGTAGCGCAGGCGGCAGCGCGAGTCTCGCGGTTTCGGTACGGATATGCGTAAATCAAGCGCGGAGCCTGATGGCGAGGAACACGCTATGACTGAGATGTTCGATGCCGGGAAGCTGGCCGAGGAGCTGCGTTCCCTGGTGAGCGATGCCGAAGCGCTGTTGCGGGCGAGCACCAGCGCCGACGGCGCGCAAATGCAGGAGCGCGCCGAGGCCGCTTTGCGGGATCTGCGTGCCCGGCTGAGCGCGCTCGAGGAGCAGGTGACGGCGCGGGCGCGCGATATCGACAGCTACGTGCGTGGCAACCCCTGGCAGGCCGTGGCCGTCACGGGTGGGGTTGCGCTGCTGCTCGGGCTGCTCATGGGCCGCCGCTGATGGACGCGCCCGAATCGCCTGCGGAGAATGCGCGCGCCGATGAGCCGCTACAGTTGGGGCTCGCGGGTCTGCTCGGCGCGGCTCTGGACGCTGTGAGAACCCGCCTCGACCTCGCCGCGGTCGAGTTCGAGATATACCTGTTGGCGCTGCTGCGGGTACTCGTATGCCTGATCGGTGCGGTCGCGTGCGCGTTGCTCGGGCTCGCGTTCGCACTGACCACGCTGGTCGTGGCCCTGTGGGACACGCATCGCACTCTGGCTCTGCTCGGCGGGACCCTGCTGTTCATCGGACTCGCAGTGCTGTTCGGCGCACTGGGCGCGCGCACGCTGCGCGACCAGCCACGGATTCTGGAGGGTTCGCTGCAGGAGCTGCGCGAAGACCAGCGGCGCGCAGGGGGCGGGTCATGACGCGCATGGCGGACCTGCAGGCGCGGCGGCGCGCGCTGTTGGCGCGCAGCGCGCAGCAGCGCGTGGAACTCGCGCAGCGCCTGGCGGTGCTACGCCCGCATCAGACGCGAGCGGCCGGCCCCGCGGGCGCCGCAGCGCAGTACGCCGCGCGGCACCCGCTCGCCTGGATCGCGGTACTCGCCGGACTCATGCTGACGAGGCGCACGCGCGAAGTGTTGTCGCTGCTGGTGTTCGCCCGCTCTGCGGTAGCGCTGGTCACGCGCGTCGCGCAGCTGCTGCGTCTCATCGGACAGGCGCGCGCGCCGCGCTCGGACGGCACGCAGGACCCCTGATCGAGAGGCCGCGGGTGAGGCGCCGCGCCGCGCCGCTCAGTGCGTCGTCGGCGACACGCTCGCCGCCTGCGGGGCGGGGGCCGGCACTGCCTCGGGGTCGGCCGCAATGCCGACCAGCGTCGGAATGCCGCTGGCGGCCGCGAGCGTCGCACGGGCCAGATCCCAGTGAATGGCGGCGGTACTGCTGCCGAGGGCCTGGTCCAGCATCCGCGATAACAGCCGCACATCCGGCTCGAGGCTCTGGCCTTCGGCGTCCACCGGCGGATGCGCCTCGAGCAGCAGTTGACCCTCGACCCAGGCGACCTTCACCGGCTCGTTGACCAGTCGCACCCGGGTTCCGATGGGCACCAGCGCAAAGAGCGCAGCGACGTCTTCCGGGTACATGCGGATGCAGCCGTGCGTGACCGCCATGCCCACCGCCGTGGGGTTGTTGGTGCCATGAAGCATGTACTCGCCCTTGCCGGCGGCCAGCCGCAGGGCAAAATCACCGAGTGGATTGTCGGGGCCCGGCCCCACGACCTTCGGCAGCGGATCGTCATTCTCGGCGTGCTCCTTGCGGATCGACTCCGGCGGATACCAGGCCGGGTGTTTGATCTTGGCGATGACCCGCGTCTCGCCGAGCGGCGTGCGCCAGTCCATCTTGCCGATGCTCACCGGATAGGTGATGACGACCGGCTGCTCGCCCCGGCGGGGCTTGGGGTAGTAGTACAGCCGGTGCTCGGGCAGGTTCACGACCAGACCTTCGCGCGCACCCGCCGGCAGGATGCGCCGCCCGGGGAGCACGAGCTTCGTGCCCGCTCCCGGCAACCACACATCGACACCCGGGTTGGCGCGGATAATTTCGTAGTAGCCGAGACTGAAGCGGTGCGCGAGATCCGGCAGCGTGTCCTCATACACCGTCTGCATGGTCTCGTCGGTCCCCACCACCGAGGAACCGTCTGCCGGCAAGGGGTAGACGTTGGCCCAGGCGGGCGCCGCCATGAGGCCCACGCACGACAGCGACCAGAGCAGGGATTGCGGTTTCCGCGTCTGCTTCATGTGATTTCCGCGAAGACTCTGTAACAGGTTGATTGCAAAACCATCTCAGCTCAAACGACAGGACCCCCGTTGAGTCCGCGCCGCGGTCTATTGTAAAGGATTCCCTGTACTATCGCGCGCCGTGAGCCGCGGCGAAAAACTCCCGCGCGCCTTTTTCGCGCGCAGCACTCTGGCCGTCGCCCGCGAACTCATCGGCATGCACCTGGTGCACGACGATGGGGATGGCGTGCGCGCCGGCCGCATCGTCGAGACCGAGGCGTATCTGGGACCTCGCGATCTCGCGGCGCACTCCTCCCGCGGCCGCACCGCACGCACTGAAGTCATGTTTGGGCCGCCGGGGCACGCGTATGTGTATTTCATCTACGGCTTCTGGAATTGTCTGAACGTAGTCACGGCCGCTCCCGGTGTGCCGCATGCCGTGCTGGTGCGCGCGCTCGAGCCGCTCGAGGGCATCACCGATCGCACCTGCGGTCCGGGACTTCTGTGCCGCGCGATGCACATCGATCGGCGTCTGAACGGTGCGGATCTCGCGGGCGATGTACTGTGGCTGGAACGTGCGCCCGCACGCGCGCCGCCGCTGCGCATCGCGCGCAGTCCCCGCATCGGGATCGACTACGCCGGGGAATGGGTGCAGCGGCCGTGGAGATTCTTCGATCGCGCTTCGGCTTATGTTTCCACCGCCCCGGCGAGCCGGCGGCCTAAACTACGGGCCGACGCCGGACGCTGAACGAAAGGAAACCGAATGTCGATCCGCAACTGCGCCCTGACGCTGGCACTGTGGGTCCTCGCGACCGCCGGGACAGTGATGTCCGTAGCGGTGCACGCGCAGGGCGTGGAAGGCACCGACTACCGCAAGATCGAGCCGCCCCAGCCGACCACGAGCCCCGAGAAAATCGAGGTTATCGAATTCTTCTCGTATATGTGCCCGCATTGCAACGAGTTCTACCCTTTGGTCACCACCTGGGCGGCGAAGCTCCCCAGGAACGTGGTGTTCCGGCGTGTGCCGGTCGGCTTCAACCGCCCGCCGTGGATCAACCTGGCGCGCGCTTACTACGCGCTGCAGGCGAGCGGCGATCTGGACAAGCTGGACGGCGCGCTGTTTCACGCGATCCACGAAGAGCACTTACAGCTCTTTGACGAACCGAGCCTCGCCGACTGGGTGGCCAAGAACGGCGGCAATGCCGAAAAGTTCGCGGCCGCCTATGCCTCCTTTGGCGTCAACAACCAGACGGTACAGGCCGATCAGCTGGTCGAGAATTACCGCATCGAGGCGGTTCCGACCATGGCGGTCAACGGCGAGTACCAGGCGATGGGGAAGAACCTCGCTGAAATTCTCGCCAACACCGACCGCCTGATCGCCCAGGTGCACACCGAAGCGCGCGCCGCGGGCCCGGCGGCGAAACACAAGTAAGATCAGGGCGCGACCGGAGGCTCGCGCACCAGCGCCAGCAACTCGCTCGCCTCGGGCACACGCTCGCCGCGAGCGAAGTGAATCAGCTCGACCGTGCCGGCGTATGGGGCGGTGATGGTGTGTTCCATTTTCATGGCTTCGATCACCATGAGCACGTCCCCGGCCGCAACCTTCTGTCCCACGGCGACCGCCACCGACACCACCACCCCGGGCAGGGGCGTGGTCAGCCCGCCGCTGGCGGCGCTCGCCGAGAACTCGCGCGTCCTCGGGTCCTCCAGAGCCAAGTCGTACTGTTCATCGGCGGTCCACAGATACACGCGTGCGCCGTCCAGGTGGTAACGCGCCTGCCGGCGTCGCTCATCGATGCGTGCCGCGACGACTGCGCCGCTGCACACCGCGTCGCTGAGCGGTAAGCGCGCCGCTCCGTCGACGGTCACGGCGGCGGGCTTGCCATGGAGGTATTCGAGCTCCACCGCATGCGTGTGCCCGCGCCATGAGAAGCCGTAAGCGACCAGCGCCGGGAGGTTGGGGGTAAAGCCATCGGCCAGGTCCCAGGGGCTCCCCGGCCCGCCGCCCGTCTCACCATGCAGGGCGAGCGCGGCCAGGATGAGCGCCTCGGGGGCGGCGGTGCGAGGGCCGGCAAACTCCGCCGCACTCTGCTCTAGCAAGGCGATGTTGTGCCGCATTTCAAGAAAGCGCGGCGAGCGCAGGATGCGGCGCAGCCAGCGCTCGTTGGTGCGTACGCCCGCGATCAGGGTCTGTGTCAGTGCCGCTGCGAGCCGCGCGGCCGCCTGCTCGCGGCTGGGCGCCCAGGCGATGATCTTGCCGAGGAGGGAATCGTAGCAGTCCGGAACCGTATCGCCGCTGGCAAAGCCGGCGTCCACGCGCACCGACTGCAGGTGCGGCCACTCGAGAACCTGCAGTTTCCCGGCGCTCGGCAGAAAGCCGCGCTCCGGATCCTCGGCGCAGATGCGCGCCTCGATCGCGTGACCGTCAAAGCACACCTCGCTCTGCGACAGTGGCAGGCTCTCACCCGCGGCGACGCGCAACTGCCACTCGACCAGGTCAAGTCCGGTCACCGCCTCCGTGACCGTATGTTCCACCTGCAGCCGCGTGTTCATTTCCATGAAGTAGAACTCGCCGCCGTCGAGCAGGAATTCGACGGTCCCGGCGCTCACGTAGCCGATCTCGCGTGCCACCACCAGCGCCGCGGCGCGCAGGCGCGCACGCAGCTCCTCGGGCAGCGCGGGTGCCGGCGCCTCTTCGATGAGCTTCTGATGACGTCGTTGCGTGGAGCAGTCGCGCTCGCCCAGGTGCACGAGGTTGCCGTGGGTATCGGCAAACACCTGCACCTCGATGTGGCGCGGCTCCGGCAGATAGCGCTCCAGGAGCAGCGCCCCGTCGCCGAAGGCGCTCTCGGCGAGGCGGCGAGCGGCGGCGAGCGCCGGCGCCAGTTCGGCGGCGTCGCGCACGATCTGCATGCCCTTGCCGCCGCCCCCGGCCGCGGGTTTGATGATCAGCGGCAGCCCGGCGCGCTGCGCCTCGCGCGTCAGGTGCTCCAGGCCCTGCTCGGAGCCGGCATACCCGGGCAGCACCGGCACGCCGGCCGCGCGCATGCGCGTCTTGGCGACGATCTTCGAACCCATCGCGGCGATGGCTGCGGCGGGGGGTCCGACGAAAATGCGCCCCGCGTCCGCGCACGCCTGGGCGAACGGCGCGCTCTCGGAGAGGAACCCGTAGCCCGGATGGATGGCCTGCGCCCCGCTCGCGCGGGCGGCTTCGATGAGGCGCCCGATACTGAGATAACTGTCGCGCGCCGCGGCGGGGCCGATCCGCACCGCCTCATCGGCTTCACGCACGTGGCGCGCGCCGGCGTCGGCGTCCGAGAACACCGCGATGGTGCGCAGCCCCAACCGGCGTGCGGTGCGGAAAATGCGGCAGGCTATCTCGCCGCGATTGGCGACCAGGAGACTCTCGATCACGGCGCCCTCCGAAGCCCGCCTTACATCCGGAACACGCCAAAGTGCGTCGGCTGTTGCGGCGCGTTGCGCACCGCCGCGAGCGACAACCCCAGTACGCGCCGCGTTTCGACAGGATCGATCACGCCATCGTCCCACAGCCGCGCCGAAGAATAATAGGGATGACCCTGGCGCTCGTATTGCTCGCGAATCGGCTGCTTGAAGGCTTCCTCGTCCGCCGCCGCCCACGTCCGGCCGGTGCCCCGGAGCTGGTCACGCTTCACGGTCGCGAGCACGCTGGCGGCCTGTTCACCGCCCATGACCGAGATGCGCGCGTTCGGCCACTGAAACAGCAGCCGGGGTGAATACGCCCGGCCGCACATGGCGTAGTTCCCCGCGCCGTAGCTGCCGCCGATGATCACGGTCAGCTTCGGCACGCCGGCGCAGGCCACCGCCGTGACCAGCTTGGCGCCGTCCTTGGCGATGCCGCCCGCTTCCGCACGCCGCCCGACCATGAAGCCGGTGATGTTCTGCAGGAACAACAGCGGAATCTGCTCGCGCGAGCATAGCTCGATGAAATGCGTCCCCTTGAGCGCACTCTCGGAGAACAGCACGCCGTTGTTGGCGAGAATCCCGACCGGATAGCCGCACAGGTGCGCAAACCCGCACACCAGGGTCGTGCCGTAGAGCTGCTTGAACTCATCGAGCTCGGATGCGTCCACGAGCCGCGCGATCACCTCGCGCACGTCGTAGGGCTTGCGCAGATTCGCCGGCAACACGCCGTAGAGCTCGGCCGGATCGTGGCGCGGATCAGCCGGCGTCTGCGGCGGCCCGCCGGCGCCGCCGCGTTTCAGGCGTGTGACGATGCGCCGCGCAATGGCGAGCGCGTGCGTATCGTTCTCGGCGTAGTGGTCGCACACGCCCGATTCGCGGCAGTGCACGTCCGCGCCTCCCAGGGACTCCGCGTCGATGTCCTCGCCGGTCGCGGCCTTCACCAGCGGCGGGCCGCCGAGAAATACCCGTCCCTGGTTGCGCACGATCACGTTCTCATCCGACATCGCGGGCACGTACGCGCCGCCCGCGGTGCACGAGCCGTGCACCACCGAGATCTGCGCCACGCCGAGCGCCGACAGCGTCGCCTGGTTGTAAAAGATGCGGCCGAAGTTGTCGCGGTCGGGAAACACCTCATCCTGCGCCGGCAGAAAAGCGCCGCCGCTCTCCACCAGGTACACGCATGGCAGGCGGTTGTCGCGCGCGATCTCCTGGGCGCGCAGGTGCTTCTTCACGGTGACCGGATAGTAGGTGCCCCCCTTGACGGTGGGGTCGTTCGCGACGATGACGCATTCGCGCCCGCCGATGCGGCCGATGCCGGTCACCACCCCCGCGCAGGCGATCTCACCGCCGTACATGGCGTGCGCGGCGAGCTGCGAGAACTCCAGGAACGCACTGCCGGTGTCGAGCAGCACGCGGATGCGCTCGCGCGCGGTGAGCTTGCCGGCCGCCTTGTGCTTGTCGGTGGCGGCTCTGGAGCCGCCGCGCGCCGCCCGGCCGGCCTCGCGCCGCAGATCCTCGACCAGTGAGCGCATGGCGCGCTCGTTGTCCTGGAACTCCTGGGAATGCACATCGACCCGAGTGGAGATGCGGGGCATGGGTACTTGCCATGGTTGCCGGTTTGTCCGACAATCATACGATCCCGTCCAAGCTGAAGGCAAGCCCATGAGCACGCTCGACTGCACCGACAGCGACTTCGGCCTGAGCGCCGAGCTCGAGGAGATCCGCCAGCAGGTGCGGCGCTTTGCCGCCGGGCAGATCGCCCCGCGCGCGGCCGAGATCGACCGCAGCAACGAATTCCCGCGCGACCTGTGGCCGGCGCTGGGCGCACAGGGGCTGCTTGGCATCACCGTGCCCGAGCGCTTCGGAGGCGCGCAGCTCGGCTATCTCGCGCATGTCGTCGTCATGGAGGAAATCTCGCGCGCCTCGGGCGCCGTGGGCCTCTCCTACGGCGCGCATTCCAACCTGTGCGTGAATCAGCTGCGGCTCAATGCCAACGACGCACAGTGCGCCCGTTACCTGCCGCGGCTCGTGAGCGGCGAGCACGTGGGGGCGCTCGCGATGTCGGAACCTGCCGCGGGCTCGGACGTCGTCTCCATGCAATTGCGGGCCGAGAAGCGCGGCGACGGCTATGTGTTGAACGGCCGCAAGATGTGGATCACCAACGGCCCGGACGCGGATGTGTTCGTGGTGTATGCCAAGACCGACCCCGCCGCCGGAGCGCGCGGCATCAGCGCGTTCATCATCGAGCGCGGCGCGCGCGGCTTCAGCACTGCGCAGAAGCTCGACAAGCTCGGCATGCGCGGCTCGGGCACCTGCGAGCTGGTATTCGATGCTTGTCGCGTGCCGGCGGAAAACCTGCTCGGCACCGAGAACGGCGGCGTGCGCGTGCTGATGAGCGGCCTGGATTACGAGCGCGTGGTGCTCGCCGGCGGTTCGCTGGGGCTGATGGCGGCGGCGCTCGATGTGGTGCTGCCCTACATCCGCGAACGCAAGCAGTTCGGGCAGCCGATCGGAACTTTCGAACTGATGCAGGGCAAGGTCGCCGACATGTACGCGGCACTCAACGCCTCGCGTGCCTACGTCTATGCCGTGGCGCGCGCCTGCGACGCGCGCACCGCGCGGCGGCGCGATGCGGCGAGCTGCATCCTGTTCGCCGCCGAGCGCGCCACCCACGCGGCGCTGGATGCCATCCAGGCGCTGGGTGGCAACGGCTATATCAACGACTACGCGGCCGGCCGGCTGCTGCGCGATGCCAAGCTCTACGAAATCGGCGCCGGCACCCAGGAAATCCGCCGCATGCTGATCGGGCGCGAGCTGTTCGAGGCCGCCGCGTGAGCGTGGAGTTCGCCCCGCTGCTGATCGAGCCCGCCTATCGCAAGGTGGCGGCGGTGATCGGGGCGCGGGTCCTGAGCCGCGCCCTGCGCGAAGGCGAGCGCCTGCCCTCGGAGACCGAACTGGCACGGCAGTTCGGCGTCAACCGCTCCACGGTGCGCGAAGCGCTGCGTGAGCTCGAGAGCCGCGGCCTGGTGCAGCGCCGCCCCGGTTCGAAGCTCATGTCGGTCAGCCGTCCGCACCACGAGACGGTGGCCGAGGGCGTGAGCCACGCCCTGCTGCTGCACGACGTGACGGTGCGCGATGTCTGGGAGGCGCTCACCATCCTCGAGCCGCCGATCGCGCGCGCCGCGGCTCGCGCGCGTACCGCGCAGGACCTCGAGCGCATCGTGGCAGCCGCCGAGGCGTTCATCGCCGGCCGCGCCGATACCGGGCAGGCGGTGCATCGCAGCGCGGAGATGTTCCGCTGCGTCGGGCTGGCGACTCACAACCCGGTGCTGGGACTGGCGCAGGAGCCGCTGCTGCAGCTGCTCGAGCCCTCGCTGCGCGTCATGATCGACAAGGTCCCGCAGGCGCGCGCGCGCATCGCCACGGCTCACCGGCGCCTGGTCGAGGCGCTCGAGACTCGCGACGAGGAAGCCGCGCAGACCTGGATGGCGCGCCACATCCGTGACTTCAGGAAGGGCTACGAGATTGCCGGCATTGACCTGGAGCTGCGGGTGAGCGCCGGCTGACGCGTCCTGCGCCGCACGCCCGCCGGGCGCTGCGGCGCGCGTGACCCAAGTCTCCGAATGCTCCCCTGACAGCGCTGCGGCGCGCGGTGAGCGAGTATGCTTCGCCGCGGGCTTGGTATCTCTCAAGGGAGTGGCATCATGTTGGCGGTCCTGGTCCTGCTGTTCCTGAGCGTCGCCCTCGCGGGCTACCTGATCGGCGTTTACAACGGCCTGGTGCGCGTGCGCGCCGCCGTGAAGCTCGCCTGGTCCAACATCGACGTGCTGCTCGTGCAGCGTCACGATGAGCTGCCGAAGCTGGTCGAGGTCTGCAAGCAATACATGCAGTACGAAGCCGGCACCCTCGAGCGGGTCATGCGCGCCCGCGCCGGCGTCGATGCGGCCCGCAGTTCCGGCAGCATGAGCACACTCGGCGCCGCGGAGCGCGAGTTGCGCAGCGGGCTCACCGGACTCTATGCGGTCGCCGAGAAGTATCCGGACCTCAAGGCGAGTGAGCCGTTCCGCCACCTGCAGGAACGCATCAGCGGACTGGAGACCGCGATCGCCGACCGGCGCGAGGTCTACAATGATGCGGTCAACACCAACAACGTGCGCATCGATGCCTTCCCCGACGTGCTGGTGGCGCGACTGGGTGATTTTCCGCCGGCGCAGTTGCTGCATTTCCAGGCCGATCAGAAGGCGGATGTGGATCTGAAGGCGGCGTTCTCCAGCTGAAGCACGCGCTCCGGTTGCACGATCCCTTGAGCGCACCGCACCCGCTGCCCTATCCGGCGATCGCCGCCGCAGCGGCCGCAGTGGCGCTGTTCGCGCTGTTCAGGTTCTTCGTGCGCCTGCGCCGCGACCGGCTGGTGGCCGACACCCCGGCGGTGCGGCTGCGCTCCGCCGCGCAGGGATACGTGAAGGTCACCGGACGCGCCGTGCCGGCCGGACCGGCCCCGACGGCGGCGCCGCTCTCCTCGCGGCCGTGCGTGTGGTGGGCCTACGAGATCGCGCAGGAGCAGCGCGATTCCAGGGACAATGCCCACTGGCATACGGTCGAGAGCGCCGCGAGCGTCGAGCTGTTCGCCCTGGTCGATGATGACGACTCCCGCTGCCTGGTCGGACCGGTGACGGCCGAGATCACCCCCACCACGCGCAATGTCTGGTACGGCTCCACAGCACGCCCCGTGGGTCCGCCCCCCGATTCGAACCCGCTGCTGCATTCAGGCACCTGGCGCTACACCGAGCGCTTGCTCGGTGTCGGCGAGCGGCTGTGTGTCATGGGCGAGCTGCGCTCGCACTCCGAGCTCGGCGATGTCAATGCCGCCGCCGTCGCGAAGCTGCACGAATGGAAGCAGGATCAACGCTCGCTGCTGGCGCGCTTTGATGCCAACCACGACGGCAGGCTCGACGCGGCGGAATGGGAAGCGGCGCGGCTGGCGGCGGCCCGCGAATCGCAGAGCCAGACGCTGCAAGCGGCGATTTCGCGGGTGAGCGTCATTTCCGAGCCTGCCAACGGTGAGCCTTTCCTGATCGCGCCGCTGAGCGCCAGCCAGCTCGAAAAGCGCGAACAGCGGTTCGCGGGGCTCTACTTCCTGCTCGGGCTCATTGGCGTGATCGTGTGCGCCTGGGCGATCGGTCACGCGGCCGGGCACCTGAGCTAGCGCGTGACCTGCAGGTGCCCGAGCAGGCCGCTCGCCTGCTGTTTGAGCATGGCGGCGAACAGCGGCTGCAGCTGGCCGAGCTGCTGGTCCGGGATGGCCTTCAGATCGGGGGGCGGTTTGAACCCCGTCCAGGTCTGCGTCTGACCGCCGCCCCACTCGCGAGCGTTGAGTTCCGCGCCTGGGGCGGAAAGGCCGATCAGCAGCAACTCCGTCAAATTAAGCAACACCGGAGGCTTGTCCGTCGTGTCCTCCTCGCTCCGTGGCTCGCTCACGAAGCACCAGCCGCGCAGGTATTCCGGTAACTCCCGGCGCCTCGCGCCGCCGGTGTGCGCGGAGTCGTTGAGGCCGGGCCCCATCACAATGATGGCGTCGACGTGCTCGGCGGCGGCGAGTTGTGCGAAAAGCGACCCGCACGCTTTGGGCAGCCCCTTCGCGAGCGCGGCATTGAGGAAGCAAGCCTCGCGCGCGCGCCTGAGAGCCTCGGTTGGTGCGGCTGCCACCGGCACCAGCCCCATCTGCGTCAGGCGCTCCCTGAGCGCCTCCATCAGCATGCCATTGACGGGCCAGTCGACGGTGTAGGTCTTCAGGAACCTGTTCTCCAGGCGCCGGGATGCGTGGAAATGGGTGACTTCGGCGTCGAGCAGGTTCACCACTGCGACGTGCGCTCCGGCGACGAGCTGCAGGTCGGTCGGCTTGGGTGCCGCGATTGCGGTGCCCCCCAGCAGACTCAACGCCGCTGCAGCGGCGGCCCCCGCCGTCGTTCTGGCTCTCGTCATACGCCGCCGAGTCTAACCCTGACATCAACGCCGGGGAAACGACCGCCGCCAGGGTAAGGCGCCGCGGCATCATAACGGGCGCTTATGAGTCTATGCCCTGAAACATCCAACTCCCGCCGACGCGCCGGATACCATCGTCCGGGAGTTTCCACGAGGTGAGGACCTTGGCTGCGATCGGACCCGAATGCGTACTGAGCGTCCGGCACTGGACCGACACGCAATTCACGTTCACGACGACGCGCGATCGCGGGCTGCGCTTCGAGAACGGGCAGTTCGTCATGGTGGGCCTCGCCCTGGGCAGCCGGCCGGTGCTGCGCGCCTACAGCATCGCGAGCGCGAACCACGAGGAGCACCTCGAGTTCCTGAGCATCAAGGTGCCGGACGGCCCGCTCACCTCGCGCCTGCAGCACGTGCGCGCGGGCGACGAGGTGCTCATCAGCCGCAAGCCCACCGGAACCCTCCTGCTGCAGGATCTGAGGCCCGGCAAGCGGCTGTATCTGCTCAGCACCGGAACCGGTGCTGCACCGTTCATGAGCGTGATCACGGACCCGGAAGTCTACGAGCGCTTCGAGCAGGTGGTGTTCGTTCACGGGGTGCGCTGGGCGCGGGAAACCGCGGTCGTCAGGCACCGGATCGAGGCGCTCAGGGCTCACGAGCTGCTGGGCGCTGCAGCGCGCGCCAAACTGCGCTACTACCCGACGGTGACCCGGGAGCCGAACGTGAATTGCGGCCGTCTGACCGCTCTGATCGAATCGGGGCGGTTGTCCCGTAACCTCGGGCTGCCGGCGCTCGACCCGCAGGCAGACCGCATTATGGTGTGCGGCAGCCCGGCGATGCTGTCGGACACCTGTGCGCTGCTGGACGCGCGCGGTTTTACCATCTCTGCGCACATCGGCGAACCCGGCGACTACGTCATCGAACGCGCCTTCGTCACGCGTTAGCCCCAACGGCTTGCCTTGCGGGCTAAGCCTAAGCCTTTCGCCCGCCGCCGAACCGAGCGCTGGAGGCTGTCCGCTGAAAGCGCCGCAGCCGGCTTTCAGCGAATCAAATCAGTGGCCGCCTTCGACCAGCAAGCCGGCATCGCGCAACGCCTCCGCCAGCTGCGCTTCAATGCGCAGCGCCTCGGCCCGGGCGATACGCTGCAGATGCAGGGTCGGCCCGCTCAGCACTTCCAGGCCACGCCTGAGAACGCTGCTGGCGGCGCGAATGCCGGCCTTGTGCTGATCGAAGCGCTGCGCGGGGCTGTAGTGACTCATGCCGACGTACAGGCCGTGGGGCCCGCGGCTGCGGTCATGGTAGTCGAGCAGCACGAGATAGACGTTGGAGCGGCCGGTGCGCGCAGAGCTGAATGCGAGCGCCACTTCGTAGACGCTGGGGAGCCACTCGATATAGCGCATCGGCAACCAGTCGGGAATGGACGCGGCGGCGCGCGACCACAAGGCGGCGAGGGCCGCCTCGATATTGACCGCGAATTCACCCCGCATCCACAGCTCGTGAATGCAGTGCGCCCCCGCGGCACCGTCGCCCCGCTGCAGCGCCGCCGCAAATCGCCTCTCGATGTCCGGTTTGAGCCGTCCCGCGAGCGGACGCGCCGCGGGGGACAGCGCTCCCGCCAAGGCCCGGGCTGCCGGCCTCACGCCGCCGCGACCGGCGTGCGGGCGCTGACCCTTGCGCAGACGAGCCACAGGATTCCGCCGACCGCGATCGCCCCGGGCACCACGAGCACCGCGCGCGCGAGCGATCCCACATCCGAGAGGTACCCGATCAGCACCGGCGAGGGCACATCGCCCAGCAGATGGATGGCGAACATGCTGAGTGCGATGGCCGAGGCGCGCTCGACCGGCGATACGATGTTGACGATCGCCGCATTGATGGGGCCGGTCGACATGAACAGCAGCAGTTCGGCAACGACGATCGCCGCCCAGTACATCCCCGGCGCCGGGGCGCTGAGCGCGAGCAGCGCAAAGGGCGCCGCCAGCAGTGTCGTGACGCCCGCGAACCACAGGTACGCCTGGCGCGCGAACCTGAGAAAGTAGTCCCCCAGCCAGCCGCCCGCGAAGGTGCCGAGGAAGCCGGTGACGACCAGGATCGCTCCGAGCGATGTCGTCGCTTCGACCGCCGGCACCGCGCGCACACGCTCAAGAAACGTCGGCATCCAGAAGCCGAGGCCGCCGAGTGCGAACGTGTAGGCGGCGTAGCCGAGCACCAGCAGCATATAAGGCGCACGGCACAGGAAGCTCAGGTAAACCGCCAGGGGTCCGGGCGTCCGGCCGGCAACCGCGCGCGTGGCGGGCTGTCCCGCGGGGGACGGGTCCTGCGCTCCACGCGGCGGATCGGGCAGCCACAGCACCGCCGCCGCGAGCAGGATGCCGGGTACACCGGCCACGAAAAACGCCGCGCGCCAGCCGAAGTGATGCCCGATCAGGCCACCGAGCACAATGCCGAGGGCCGAACCCACCGGGATCGCCATGTTGAGCACCGAGTAGACGCGGCCCCGGCGGCTCACCGGGAAGCAATCCGCCAGCAGCGCCGGCGCGATGGCGACGTAGGCCGCCTCGCCGATGCCGACCAGCGCACGCCCCGCGAGCAGCTGCGGATAGTTGCGCGCCAGTCCCGACAGCACGGTCGCGAGACTCCAGACGAACACCCCGAGGGCGATCGGGCGTGTGCGTGAGCCGCGATCGCCCCAGGCCCCGAACACCGGCGCGGCGAGCATGTACACCACCATGAAGGCCGGCACCAGCCAGCCGAGCTGCGTGTCCGACAACGCCATGGCCCCCTTGAGCTCCGGCACGAGCGGGGACACGACGTAGCGGTCGAGGTAGTTGAGCAGGTTGATCGCGGTGAGGACGCTGAGCGCCCGGATGGCCGAGCGCGACGCAGGTGCGGCGGTGCCCAAGGTGCGAAATCCCCGATGCGGTTGACCCGCACCGGACTTTACCCGCGCCCTCAGGCGGGAGCGAGTTTCAGACGTTCGAGGTACTGCCGGACCGGTTCGCGAAACCCTTCGCTGCTGGTAACGGTGGTGCCGCCGGCCACCACCAGGATGAAGTCTCCGCGCGGGGTGCGGCTGACTTCCCTCACGTGACTCATGTTCACCAGACACGAGCGGCTGATGCGCAACATCGGCTGCGCCTGAAACGACTTCTCGGCCTGCTGCAGCGTGCTGCGGGCGTGAAAAGTCTCGCGGCCGATGGTGAGGCGCACGTAGTTGCGGTCGGCCTCCACCACCTCCACCTGCGACACGTCCAGCATGTGCATGCGGCTGCCAGCCTCCGCCAGCACACGCGGCTGCGCTTCCGCGCGTGCCTGTGCCCCGCGCTCCAGCTGCTCGAGCAGCGATTCGAGGGCGCTGCGCCGGTCGAGCTGACTGTGCAGCGGGTGGCGGCGGCGCACGCGCGCCAGCGTAGCCTTGAAGCGCGAGTCGTCGAACGGCTTCAACAGGTAGTCAACGGCGCTCACTTCGAAGGCTTCCAGCGCGTACTGATCGTAGGCAGTGACGAACACGATCAGCGGCAGCGTCTGCGGGTCGAGCGCGCGCGCCAGCGCGAGCCCCGACATGGAATCCATCTGGATGTCGAGGAACAGCAGCTGCGGCGAGTGTGCGCGGATGGCTTCCAGCGCAGCGCGCGGATCGCCGTACTCGCCGACCACCTTCAGGTCCGGCTCGCGCTCGCAGCACTCGCGCACGCTACGGCGCGCCACCGGCTCATCGTCGACGATCATCACCTCCATCACAGCGCCGCCGCCGTGTCAGGCTGCGTTGCACTTTCCGGCCCGTCGCGCAGCAGCGGCATGTGAATCTGCGCCTTCCAGATATTGTCATCGGTGGGACCCGCCTCGAACGTCGCCCGTTCGCCGAACTGCACCGCCAGGCGCTCGCGCACGTTCGCCAGTCCGATCCCCGCCGCCCCGGTGCCACGGCCCGGTGCGATCGTGTTCAGCACCCGCAGCGTGAGGTTTTCGCCACTGACACTCGCCTCGACGCGGATGGTGACCGCGCCTTCGTGTCCGGCAAGACCGTGCACCACCGCGTTCTCCACCAACGGCTGCAGGATCAGGCTCGGCACCCAGGCGCGCGCAATGTCGTCCCGGGCAGGCGCGGCGATCGTAAGCCGGTCTGCGAAGCGCTTCTGCTGCAGTTCCAGATACAGCGCCACGAATTGCAGCTCATCGGAGAGCCGCGAGAACTCCCGCTCGCCGGCGTTCAGGAGCCGGCGCAGCAGGTCCCCCAGCTGCACCACCATGGCCTGGGCCGCCGGCGGATCCCAGGTGATCTGCCCGCGTATGGTGTGCAGCAGGTTGAACAGAGTGTGCGGGGAGAGCTGCATGCGCAGCGCCGCCAGGTGCGCCTGCGTGAGCGCGCGCTCAAGCGCCGCCGAGCGCAGCTGCGAGTCGCGCAGGCGCTGGTAGAACGCAAAGCCGGTGATCAGCGCGAGCCCAAAGCCGTACGTCACCAGGAAATTGGTGGCACTGGCGATCCAGACCGGGAGTTCCGGACCGGCGACGAATTGGGTCCAGGCCTTTGCGGAGGCGGCGGGATGCTCGTGCTGCCACTCGCCCAGCAGATGCTCACCCATCACCAGCGCCGGTGCCGCCAGCACCGCGAAGCCGAGCGCGCACAGCAGCTGGATCGGTACGGCGCGCCACAGCGGCCGCCAGCCGGTGCGCAGCGACCTCCACATGGACAGCAGGAACAGCGGATACAGCAGCAGATGTTGGATCAGGCGCGCGTCCCAGGGTGCAAATACGCGCTCGATCTTCATGCTCGAGAAACTCGCCTGCATGTTGTTGGCGTACAGCACGTTCGACAGCGCGACATAAATCCAGAATGCCGTGAGCACGGCCAGGTGCGGCCAGAAGCTGCGTCCGGCTGCGAGCGCCTCGCGCCCTGCCTGCGCGCCGCTGTACCCCGCCAGGGGGGCAAACGCCGGCGTGATGCGTTCCAACGGTGAGGCGCTCATCCCCATAGCCTACGCCCAACTGCGCTGCGGCGTGCCGTGTCCGATGTCGACTCGGGGACGAGAGCGTTGCTCCGAGGGACGAGCTCGGGAACGCGCACCAGCGCGCCGCTGCGAGGCGCGCACGCGCACGAGAACCCCGCGCTCATAGCGCCGGCGCAGCGTTCCGCGCGGTACGAACGCGTCAGCGGCAGGGATCAACACGAGTTGCGCGGGCTTCGCATGCGGCGCTGCCGGGAGTCTCATAGCCGGGCCGCACAGGAAACGGCAACTACGACTTCTACCCTACACACTTTTCGGAGAAACCCATGACCTCAGTGACTTCAAGGATCAGTGATCTGCTGCGTGCCTCGGCAGCGCTGACCGCCTGTCTCATCGTCGGCGCCTCGGCCTCGGCCACGGCCTACGCGGCCGCGCCTGCCGACGGCTCCCGGAGCGTGCGGGTGAACTATCGCGATCTCAATCTCGAGACCGAGCAGGGAACGGCTGCGCTTTACGGGCGCATCGTGTCGGCGGCGCACCGGGTGTGCGCGGCGAGCGACATCCGCATCCTTGCCGAGGTTGCGGCGGCGCAGGCCTGCGAGGCGCAGGCCATCGAGCACGCCGTGCGCGCTGTGAACAGTCCGCGACTGGCCGCGACCCACTCGGCGCACCAGCGTCAGGGTTAGCGGCAACCCGGCCGCGATGCAGCGTGGTAGCGATGGTTGGCGGGTGACCCGCGGCGGGTCGCCCGCTAACCGATCGCCGCGAGCTCGCTGGCGCTGAGCTTGATGCGCGCGGCCGCGACATTCTCCTCGAGGTGCGACACGGACGAGGTGCCTGGGATGGGCAGCATCGCGGCGGATTTCGCCAGCAGCCAGGCGATCGCCGCCTGAAACACGCTCACGCCGTGCGCTTGCGCGAGAGCATCGAGCGCCTGGCTGCTGGCGCTGCCTTCGAGCGTATCCGAGGAGCCGCGCGCGATCGGCGCCCAGGGAATGAACGCCACACCTTCGCGCTCGCAGACCGCGAGCACATCCGCCGAGGAGCGATCGGCGATGTTGTAACGGTTCTGCACTGAAACGACCGACACGACACGGCGTGCCCGGGCGAGATCCTCGACGCCGAAATTCGACACACCCACGTGGCGGATCTTGCCTTCCTTCTGCAGGCGCGCCAGCTCCCCGACCGAATCCTCCAGCGGCACCTTCGGATCGATGCGGTGGAACTGGTACAGATCGATGCGCGCGAGCTTGAGACGTTTCAGGCTTGCCTCGCACGCCTCACGCAAGTGCTCGGGGCGACCGTCGGGCGCCCACTCGGACGGTCCCGGACGCACCAGGCCGCCCTTGGTCGCAATAATCAGCCCCGCCGGATAAGGGTGCAGCGCTTCGGCGATCAGGCGCTCGCTGACTTCCGGACCATAGGCATCCGCGGTGTCGATGAAGTCGACGCCGAGCTCCACCGCGCGGCGCAGCACGCGCCGCGCCTCGGCCGGCTCCTTGGGCTCGCCCCAGATCCCCGCCCCGGTGATGCGCATGGCCCCGAAGCCCATACGATTGACGAGCAGGTCGCCACCGAGCTTGACAGTCCCCGCCGCTGCTGCCGGTGCCGGCTGTGACCCCGCGCGCGCCGGCTCACGCGGCGCCATGAGGCTCGCCATGCCAACAACGCCACCCACGAGCACCTGCCTGCGCGTCATCCACGGGGTGTCCATGGCGCGATGCTACAACCGCGCGCGCACGAACACCATGAAGGAGATCGGTCCACTGCCGTACGCGGCATTGAGCGTGGACGGATAGCTGTAAGCGCTGATCAGTCCGCCGAGTCCGAGGTCAAGAGCGCCGAGGTGGGCGAAATCGCGGATATAGCCGAGTGAGAGTTTGTTGATCGTGAAGCTGTGGCCGTAGAGCGCCGCACCGGGAAGAAACAACTCGTCCTTGGCCACGCGTTCGAGACGGCCGAACAAGGTATGGGCGCGAGCGAGCCTGAGCGCCGATTCCAGCAGCCAGGCATCACTCGCCTGCCCGGCCGCCGGAGCGTTTCGTCCCCACGCAAGCGTCGTTTGCCACCACAGCGCGAGCGGCGCGTTGTAACTGGCGGATGCCGTGCTGCGCCGTACGCTGACTCCCGGCTGCAGCTGCTCCGGACTCGCCAGGCGTCCAAAACTGCCCTGCAATGACCAGTCGCGCGTCGGATTGTACGAGGCGCGCGCCGCGTACGAATCCAGCGACCGCACCTCGATGTTGTAGCGATTCTGGTCCGGTTCGCGACCGTTGAACGCCGAGGCCTCGAGCCTGAGAGCTTTCCAGGTGTAGCCGCCGGTCACCACGCCCCAGGATATGTGCGTCGAGTCGAGCCAGTGATGAGACAGCGGTGCTTCCGGCGCATCCATCCCTGAGAGCCGGTGCATGAACGCGTTCGGTCCCAGCGCCGGCTCACCCGGAAGGCCCGCGTACACGAACAGCGAACTGTGCGGCGAGAGGTTGAGACTCCAGGTAGCGGCTGCCTCCATCAACAGGTCGTGCGGGTGCTGCCGGTCGATGAGAGGATCGCGGCCGTTGGCCGTCTCTCCGGTCTGAAAGAGGAGCGGATAACCGCTCTTGCCCATGAGGGGATCGGTGGATGCCATGACGCGTAACCCGAATGCGCCGTCGCTGAGTTCGCGGCGCGCCATGAGCATGAGCATGCTGGTTGAAAAGCTCTGGGTCGCGCCGCGCTGACCGCCCTGATCGTCATAAATGAGGTCTGCATGGCCATGGATCATGGTCATCCATGCGCCACGCATGGCATGCAGGCCCGACATCGGTGTTGAATCCGGCTGCCAGCTGGTGCCGGAGCCCTCGCGGCTCATCGCGTACGGGCCATCAAGCCCCATCATGCCGGGCGCGGCGGGTTCGGGCTGCGACTGCTGCGCGCCTGCCGCCGGCGCCAGCGCTGCAAGCACGCATGCCAGGGGAGGTGCACGCACGGACATCCGTGCCGATGCTACCGGAAGCCGACGCCGGCCGCGGGGTGCGCCACGGCACGAGGGCGGCCGGGTGGCCGCCCTCGTGGGTCCTTCGAGCCAAGGAGAAAGCTCAGGCAGCTTTCTTGGTACCCGTCGCACGGTTCGTGGCGTCGGCGGCAGAGTTGCCCACCGATTCCTTCACCTCGGCGGCGAGAGCCGAGAACTCCTGTGCACGCGCTTTGAGCTTCTCGCTGAGTTGCGTGCCCAGCTCGGCCTGCTTCTGCAGCAGATCAGCAATCGCCTGCGTACCGGCGGCCGCGCGCTCGCTCAGGGTCGCCTTAGCCTGCGCCAGTCCCGCCTCGAGGACGTCGCCGGCGACGGCGTAGTGAAAGCGGGCAAAGCGCTCGAGCGCCTTGAAGCTATCCTGCTGGGATCGGGTGACGGAGGTGAACGCGTCCTTGTAGGTCTCCAGCCACGCGTCGAGGTCGTAAGTACGGTCGGTCATGTCAGCTCCTGAGGCGGCAAGCAATGGGGGGGCCGTGACAGTATTCTACGAGCGTTTGTATGCAATGCAATATGAATTTGCCGTTACCCTATGAGGGCGCTTATAATATTGATAATACAAGTTCTTTTACATGGTCTCTGTCACGATTAAGTCGGGAGATATTTTGCACTGCGACATGACAACGTTCTGCCCGCGACTCCGGGCGCCACACCACCTCTGAGAGCCGCATCGCTCCTTGGTAAGATGCGACGCAATGGCTGAGAGCATCATGCCCGTGGGCGATCTGGCGAAGCACGTCGGCGAAGAGATCGGCGCTTCTTCCTGGACGACGCTCGACCAGGCACGCATCAACGAGTTCGCCCACTGCACGGGCGACCACCAGTGGATCCACGTCGACGCCGAACGCGCCGCGCGCGAGAGTTCCTTCGGCGGCACGATCGCCCACGGATTCCTGACACTGTCCCTGCTGGCACCCACGGGATTTGAGGTGCTGCTCGCCCATATCGCGCCCAAGTCGGTCGTCAACTACGGGCTCGAGAAGGTGCGCTTCGTGGCGCCGGTGCGCTCGGGCAAGCGCGTGCGCAACCGCATCAAGATCGCGGCCGTCGAGCCCAAGGGGGGCGGACGCTATCTGGTCACCACCGAAAACACCATGGAGATTGAGGGCGAGACCAAACCGGCACTGATCGCGAGCGTGCTCGCCATGTTCATGGAATGAAGCCGGCTGCGGCGCTGCACGCAGCAGCTCAGGCGCGCATCCGGGTCCCGTCAGGATCGAAGAGCGCCACCGGCTGGCGCAGGGCCTTGCGGCGCTCGCCTATGATTTCGATCTCGAAACCGGAAGTCTCATTCGTGAGGGCTGCCGGGACATAGCCGAGCGCGAGCGACTGGCGCACGCTGTGGCCGTAGGCTCCGGAGGTCACCCAGCCGACGACCTTGCCGTCGTGCCAGATGGGCTCGTCCCCGCTCGCGTCGGCATCGCTCGCGTCCACCGTGAAGGTCACCAGGCGCAGTGCGCCCCCGCTGTCACGCTCTTCGAGCGCCGCCGCGCGGCCGATGAACTCGCCCTTCTTCAGATCCACGAAACGGCCCAGCCCCGCCTCGTAAGGCCCGTAAATCGGCCGGTACTCGCGCGCCCAGGTGCCGAAGCTCTTCTCGATCCGCATGGTATTGAGCGCCCGCCCACCGAAGAGCTTCAATCCCTGCTCGGCGCCCGCTCCCACCAGCAGATCGTAGAGCGCACGCTGGTATTCCGTGGTCACCCAGATCTCGTAGCCCAGATCACCCGTGAAGCTGATGCGTCCCACGAGGGCCGGGATCATGCCGACATCGAGCGGCCTGAACGACAGAAAGGGAAACGCCGCGCCCGACAGGTCTTCGCGTACCAGGCCCTGCAGCAGCGCCCGCGAGCGCGGGCCGGCGACCGACAGGCCTACATACTCCATCGCGCAGGGGCGCACCGTCACTCCCGGCGGCGGCGCATGGCGCTCGAACCAGCGCCGGTAATACTCTTCCGCGGCGTAAGTGCAGATGAGAAACACGCGCTGCGCGCTCAAGCGGCACAGCGTGAAATCCCCGATCAACTTGCCGCGCTCGTTGAGCATGGGAGTGAGCGCGATGCGGCCCACCCTCGGCACGCGGTTGGCCATCACGTACGACAGCCACTCCTCGGTGCCCGGCCCCGTGACCTCGAATTTTCCGTAGTTGGAAATTTCCAGGAGCCCCGCCGCCTCGCGCACCGCCTGGCATTCGGCGGCGACCTGCGGGTGCGCGTTGGAGCGGTGGAAGGTGATGTCCTCGGTCGCCTGCGCCGCGCTCGCTGCAAACCACAGTGGATGCTCGAGCCCGCAGTAGTCGCCAAACACCGCGTGCTCGGCCTGCAGACGCTCGTAAACGGGCGTGGTGCGCAGCGGCCGGGCCGCGGCCAGCTCTTCGTTCGGGAAGCGGATGCGAAAACGGCGTGAATAGTTCTCGCGCACCTTGGCGTTGGTGTAGGCGAGCGTCGCCCAGTCTCCGTAGCGCGCCACGTCCATCGCCCAGACATCCGCGCCCGGATCGCCCTCGACCATCCACTGCGACAGTGCCAGCCCCACTCCTCCGCCCTGGCTGAAACCGGCCATCACGCCGCACGCCACCCAGAAATTCCGCAAGCCCCGCACGGGTCCCACCAGCGGATTGCCGTCGGGCGCGAAGGTGAACGGACCGTTGACCACCTTGCGAATGCCCACCTCGCCGAGCGCCGGGAAATGCTGGAAACCGACCTCGAGGCTCGGTGCAATTCGGTCGAGATCTTCCGGCAGCAGACTTTGGGTGAAATCCCACGGCGTCTGAAGCGGGGACCAGGGTACGCCGGCGCGCTCGTACGTTCCCAGCAAGACCCCGCCGCGCTCCTGGCGCGTGTAGATCTCGCCCTCGAAGTCTATGCAGGTCAGGAGCTCCTTTTGCCCCTTGAGGGCGGGGAGATCCTCGGTGATGAGGTACTGGTGCTGCATGGCGAGGATCGGCAACTCGAGCCCCACCATGCGCCCCACTTCACGCGCCCACAGTCCGCCCGCATTCACCACGTGCTCCGCGTGCACGTTGCCGGCTTCCGTGATTACGTCCCAGGAGCCGTCGCCGCGCGCTTTGAGGTCGGTGACGCGCGTGTGACGCACCACCTGCGCCCCGCCGATCTGCGCAGCCTTCGCATAGGCGTGCGTCACGCCGTAGGGGTCCACGTGCCCCTCGATCGGATCCAGCAGCGCGCCGACGAAATGCCTCTTGTCGATGATCGGGAATACCCGTGCCGCCTCGTCGGCCGAGATCAGCTCGAGCTGCATGCCGAGATAGCGGCCCCGCGCCTTGGCCATTTTCAACCAGTCGAAGCGCTCGCGCGTACCGGCGAGCATGATGCCGCCCGGCATGTGCAGGCCGCACGACTGCCCGGAGATCTCTTCCAGCTCCTTGTAGAGATTGATGGTGTATTGCTGCAGCCGAGCGACGTTGGGATCGCCGTTGAGGGTGTGCATGCCGCCGGCCGCATGCCAGGTCGAGCCGCAGGTGAGTTCGCCACGCTCGATCAGCAGCACATCTTTCCAGCCCGCCTTGGTGAGGTGATACAGGACGCTCGCGCCGACCACTCCGCCGCCGATCACCACCACCCTCGCCTCGCTCTTCACGGACTCTTCTCCAGACATCACTCGTTGGACACCGCCAGCTGCACGGGCGGACTCGCGCTCACCGTGCGCGTCCCGAAGCGCTCGATCAGCCAGGAGCGGAACAGCGCGATGGCCGTATCGCCCAGGCCTTCCGGGTGCGTGATGAGGTAGTAGCCGTAACCGTCATCCAGCGTCACCTCGAACGGCTTCACCAGGCGCCCGGCGCTGATCTCCTCGGCAAACAGGTTGGTGTCGACCAGCGCCAGCCCCGCGCCGCCGAGGGCGTACTGCACGGCGAGCACCGCGGTGTCGAACACCAGGCCGCGCTCGATGTTGACGCCGGCGAGGTTGTTGTGGCGCACAAACTGCGACCAGAACTGGTGGCGCGGCAGATCCGCGATCCTGACATGGACGATCTCGTTCGCCTCGATGAAGGCCGCCAGGTCCGTGCCGCGGTGCGCGGCCGCGATGCTGGGATGGCACAGGATGGACAGGCGCACCGGCCAGAGCAGATCGGTCACCAGATCGCTCACGGTCGGCCTTGAATAGACCACCGCCACGTCCACATCCCCGAGCGGCGGCCCGACCCCGTAGGGGCTGATGAGGTCGATGTCCACTTCAGTGCTCAAGCGGCGGAAGTCGCGCAGGATCGGCACCGCCAGCTGCACCGCAAAGCTCGGCGGCATCTGCACGCGCAGCGTGCGCTGACTGGGTGCGCCCTCGTTGCGGATGTCGTCGAGCGCGTATTCCAGCCGGTCGAATGACTTCACTACCGCCGGCAGCAGGTGCTGGCCGGCCTTGGTGAGGGTGAGCGCGTGCGGGCGGCGCTCAAAGAGCTGCACGCCGGTCAGGCGCTCGAGCGCGATGACGTGCCGCGACAGAGCGCTCTGAGAAATCAACAGTGCATTGGCCGCCGCAGTAAAGCTGCCGTGCCCGGCAACCCCCTCGAAGGCGCGCAGCGCGTTCAGCGGCAGCCAGCGCCGGTCGATGGTTCTTTTCTGCATGGCACACTCCGTAGCAGGCGAGGCCGGGCTCCCCTCGCCCGCCATACTCGCCCAGAGTGAAGCGTCACGCCAAGGAGGGAGCGCAGCCAATGCTTTTTTTCGATGCGGGTAGACAATTTCTCGGCTTTCCGGTGCTGCGCAACTATGGAAGTCTCAGGCCCTGGCCACCTCCATGAGCGCACGCCACAAAATCGCGGCGGTCTCGATCAGCCACCACCGCTTGCCGCTGGCTCCCGCATTCAACGCCAGCTGGGACACCCAGCCGCGCGTGCATTTCGATGCCACGATCGTGCGCGTCAGCACGGACACCGGGCTCGTGGGTGTGGGATCGGGCGACCGGATGCTGGGCTTCGAAGGTCATGAGAGCCTGTTCGTCGGGCAGGACCCGCTCGCACTCGAGCGTCACTACCGGGTGCTGTCGAATATCGACTTCCACTACGGCCGCTGCTGGCCACTGGATCTGGCGCTGTGGGATCTCGCCGGCAAGATCCTGGGCCAGCCCTGCTGGAAGCTCCTGGGCGGCCTTTCAAGCCGGGTGCGTGCCTACGCCTCCTCGGGGACGCTGCGCGAGCGGGGAGCCCAGGCGGACGCCGCGGAGCGCTACCTCGCCCAGGGCTTCCCGGCGGTGAAGCTGCGCTTTCACCGCGGCGACTGGCGCGACGACGTCAAGGCGCTGGAGGCGGTGCGTGCGCGGGTGGGCGAGAAGCTCGAGCTGCTGGTGGACTGCAACCAGGGGTGGCGCCTGCCGTGGGACACGGAAGCGGCCTGGAGTTTCAAGGACGCGCTCGCCGTGGCCCGCGAGCTGGAGCGGCTGAACGTCTACTGGATGGAGGAACCGCTGCATCGTGCCGACCACCCCGGCATGCGCGCCCTGCGCGAGGTGACCGATGCGCGCATCGCCGCCGGCGAGATGACCCGGCAGCTGCACGAGCTGCGCGATCTGATTGTTGGCGGTTGCGTGGACGTGCTGCAGCCGGATGCGGCGCTCGTGGGCGGCATCACGGGCTTGAAGCGTGTGGCCATCCTGGCGCAGGAGCACCACCTCACGTTCACGCCACACACCTGGACCAACGGCATGGGGGTGACCGCCAACGCACACCTGGTGGCGGGCCTCGCCGATGCGCCGTTCCTGGAGTTTCCCTTCGATCCGCCCGAGTGGAGCCTGGCGCGCCGCGACTACATGATGGTTGAGCCCCTCAAGGCCGACCCGCAGGGGTGGATCAACTTAAGCGATGCCCCCGGTATGGGCTACGAGCTCGATGAGGGACGGCTGCTCGCGACACGCGTTGGGTAAGGTGCGTTAGCGCGACGGCGAGGACAGCGCGTGGGGTCCCCGCATCAGCGCCGCGCCAGATCCCCGAGCGCCGCCTTGAGGGGCCCCAACCACGGCTCAAAGTTCCGCCACTGGTCGATGCCCTCCTTGTATATGGGCTGGCGCACCTGTTCGGAACTGGCCGTGCGCACGCTACGCTCGGTCTTGTGAAACTCGAGACACGCAGGCTCGAACTCGAGGCCGCAGAACTCGAGTACCCTCCGTACGTTGGCCTCGAGGCTCTCGACTACGTCCTCGTGCTGGACACGCAGGATCTTTCCAGGGAGCACCGCGTCCCAATGCTGCATCAGCTCGACGTAGGTGCGGTAGTACCGTCCGATGTCCTCGAAGCTGTAAGTGAACTCCTGGCCTGCGGCGAACAGTTGCTTGAAGTTGCTGAAGCAGCAGGCCATCGATTCACGACGCGCGTCGATGATTTTCGCGTTCGGCAGGATCAGGTGGATCAGGCCGAGGTGCCGGAAGTTGTTTGGCATCTTGTCGACGAAGAACGGCTTGCCCGTGCGGAACATCCGCGTGTCCTCGATGTACTTCTCGCCGAAGGCCCGCAACTGGTCCGCGCCGAGCTCCGCCAGCACGCCCGGGTAGCGCGGTTTCGCCTCATCGTGCTCCCGTCCCTGCAGGTGGTGGACCAGCCGCGGGATCTCCGCGAGCTCCATGGTGCCCTCCACCTGCGAATGCGAGGCCAGGATCTGTTCGATCAGAGTCGAGCCGGCCCGCGGCAACCCGACGATGAAGATCGGGTCCGGCCGGTCGCAGCCGAAGCCTTGCCGGGCTGCGAAGAATTCGGCGGTGCAGACCTGCGTCTGCAGAGACGTATTACGCTCGATCAGCTCGGCCTTGTAGCGGCTCTCGCTCTTCTTGAATGCGTTGCCGCGCTCGTAGTAGCGGAAGGATTCGGCGTACTCGCCGCGATCCTCGAGCGCCTTGCCGAGCGCGAAGCACAGGTGATAACGGTCCACGAGACTGGTCGCCGCGGCGGCCTCCTGGCCGCGCATGCTCGCAAGCTCCTCGTCGGTGAAGCGATAGGTCTTAAGGTTGGCGAGGCTCCAGTAAGCGTCGCCGTAGCTCGGCCGCACGGCGGCGGCCTGGCGGTAGGACTCGATTGCCTCCGGCTGCCGGCCGAGGGTCTTGAGGGCGTGAGCGATCGACAGGTGGAGGTCCGCAGCCTGCGGGCTGGCGACCAGCAGCTCGCGGTACACCTGCAATGCCTCTTCATGTCGGCCGAGGCCGCCGCAGGCGTTGGCGTAGAGGGTCCGGTAGGCAGGGTTGTGCGGGTCGAGCGGCAGGAGCTTATTGGTCTCCTCGATCGCCTGCAGGTACTTGTGCCGCTGCACGAGCACCGACGCGTACTCGTAGCGCGCTGCACGGTAGTCTGGCGCAAACACGAGCACGCTCTCGAGCAGGAACTCGGCATCGTCCAGTATCTCGAGCTTGACGCCTATCTGGGCCAGCAGGCGCATCGCTTCGACGTGGTCGCCGTGCGTCTGCAGGAATTGGCGCACGATCCGCTCCGCAGCATACAGCCCGCCCTCGAGGAACAGATTCGTCGCGTCTACGACCGGGGCCGGCAGTTTCGCGAGCGTCGCCACGTGCGCCGTCGCGTTGTCGGCGTCGCCGCGCCGCCCACGCGCGGCGTACAGGTCGCGCAGCGCGCTCCAGCTGGCCGACAGCGTGTGATTGCGAGCGACAGCCTGCTCGTAGGCCTGGATGGCCGCGTCGGCCTCGCCAACGGCGCGGTAGCAATGGCCGAACTCCTGGTACAGGCGGCCGTAATCGGGATGCGCGGTCTCGAACCGGGCCAGCGTCCTCAAGGCGTCCGCGATGCGGCCGAGATAGCGCTGGCTGACCGCGACGAGGTACAGCACGTCGCGGTTCTCGGGCACCTCGGCGAGCAGCGCCTGCGCAACCGACAATGCCTCGGCGAACTGGCCCTGCTTGGCGAGCGCTCGCGCTCGCAGCACCTCGGCCTCGATGCGCGACGGGGACGGCACGGGTTGCGCTGCTGCCATGACGAGGTCTCGCGAACTCCTCCGGGCACGCCCGCACGCGGCAGCCCGATAAGAAAAAGGCGAGCATTGCTGCCCGCCTTGAATTCTACGGAAAACCCGCGTCCGGTGCCCCGCGGGATGCCGCGCACCGTAGCGGTACGGTGCGTGGGCTCGCCCGGGGAATTACTTGCCCGAGAACCGGTAGTTGAACGTAAGGCCGAGGGTCCGCGGCCGGTTGATGGTCACCGCCTTGTACCACTGCCGCGCGTTTGCATACAGGTCGGCTTTCTTGTCGGTCAGGTTCACGTCGTACACCGTCACCGTCCAGGCGTCCTTGGACACTCCAACCGCCGCGTCGTAGGTCGAGTAGCTGGGATTATCATAGGCGATCGAATTGCCCTGCAGGTCCTTGGTCAGCTTGTCCGTGCTCGAGAACTGGTGCGCGGTGTGCAGTCCGGCCAGCTGCAAGAACGCCTCGTAGTCGCCGAGCATGAACTCGTAGCGGGCGCGAGCGTTGGCCTGGAACGGTGGCGCTCCCGCCAGCGGGTCGCCCTTTACGCCCGCGGGATTGGTGAGCGGTTTGCCCGGGACGACGGTGGCCCAGTTAATGGGTTGGCCGTTCAAGCCGGCAATCGCGGCTTCCTCGACCAGCTCGGTACGGTTCCATGCCGCCCCCGCGGAAACGGTCAGTTCGTGCGTCACACGGGCGAGCAGCGTGGTCTCGAGTCCCCTGACCCGATATTTGCCGCCATTCGTGGTGAAAGTCAGGTTGCCGGTAATGCCCGGGTCGAACACCGAGATCTGCGCGTCCTTCCAGTCTTCCTGGTAAATCGCACCGTTGAACTGTACGCGGTGTTCGGCCCACTCGGACTTCCAGCCCAGCTCGTTGTTGGTGAGCGTGTCCGGACGGAAGCTCACCGGTGGCAGGAATATCCCCTTGAGGGGACCGGCGGTGACCGAGTTCGGGCGATTGAAGCCGCCGGAACGGAAGCCCTGCGACCAGGTGTAGTAAGCGAGCACGTCCGGCAGGACGTGCCACGTCAGATTCGCGCGGCTCTTGAAGCCCGTGTAAAGCTTGTCGAGACCGAGGGAGTCGATGTTCGTATCGTTGGAATGATTAACGCACGGATCCGGCGCCGTCGGATGAAACAACAGCTTGCAGCCGAAGCTGCCCACCACCGCGCCCTTCTCGGTCGAGTCGATGCGATAGTAGCGGGTACCGGCCGTCAGGGTCAGGGCCTTCGGGATGAGATCGACGTCGACCGAGCCGAAGATAGCCTTTTGCGTGTAGCCGCGTTTGATGTCGTCGAAGAACCCGACCGAGGGCGGCCGATTGTTCGGGTCGTTCACGTCCGGTACACCGCTCGGCACGAAATGAACGCCCGGACTGTTGAATCTGTAGGGCCTGCCCGCTTGTGAGCCGCTCGGCTGAATCACATTGCCCTGGGCGTCCGCGTAGTAACCGGTCGGCGGGCCAATCGGGTGGAATCCAGCGTAATCCGTCAGGTAGTTCCAGTCGACGATTTCACCGATCCTGTAGTTCTCGTAGAACAGGCCGCCGATCGCGCGGATGCGCCAGTCATCGGGCGTGCTCAGGCGGAATTCGTGGCTGATGTGAGTATTTCTCTCGGTGTCGCGCCACGTCGCGGACGGCGTCTGGCAGTACGCCTTCTTCGGATCCAGACCACCGACAGCGTAGTAACTCGGATTGTTGCACTGGTAGTAGTCGACGTAGGGGCCGCGCGCGTAGTTCGTGTAGTCCTGGGCCTGGTCGACGTTGCGCACCAAGTAGCCGCCCGTGTACACGGCCTTGAGCGCGCTGATGCGGCCGCTCAGGGTCCACGACGTATTCGTGAACCTGTCCTTGGTGAAGGACGGGTTGTAGAGCTGCACAGAGTACGACGGCTGCGGGTTGCCGAGTGAATCGGTGCGCATTTCGGCAAACACGCCGTCCGCCTGCATGTTCTGGTAGGACTGTGCTACCAGCAGATTCCAGTCGTCGTTGAACGCCACGAGCCCCGAAACGCGGATACCCTTGTAAACGACCGGGTTGATCGCCTTGCCGGTGATCAGGCCGTTGTTGATCACGACGCTGTTGGCCGGCACCTGGCCGTTCGCGTATGCGTAATGGATGCCGAGGTCCGTGTTGCGGCGGACAAAGGTTCCCGGGATGTTGTTAATGTAGCCGCCACGCGAGTCGTTGTAGACGACCGCGCGCAGCGCGAACTTGTCAGCGATGACTGGCAGGTTGAGCGTGGCCTCGAGCATGTTGCTGGGGTCGCCGTGCGCGGTCGTCGCGTAGCCGGCCGTGGCGTTGGCCTCCACCTTATCGAGCTTCGGCTTGTTCGTGATGTAGCGCACGACACCGGCCTGCGCACCGGCGCCGAACAACGTGCCCTGCGGTCCCTCCAGCACTTCGATGCGCTCGAGGTCGGCGGCGTAGATGTCGAGGTTGCGGCCGGGCAGCTGCGCCGACTGATCGTCGAGATAGACGGCGACGTTGGGGAAGGCGCCGACCACGCCCGATCCCTGCAGCGCGCCGACCGCCGTCGACAGACCGCGCATGTAGATGTTGTTCTGACCGGGGCCGAGGCCTTGCGACGTGACGTTCGGCAGGTACTTCACGTAATCATCGAAGGTGGTCACGTTCAGCTTCGTGAGCGTATCGCCCGTGAGGGCCTGAATCGTGATCGGCACGTTCTGCAGGGTCTCCTCGCGACGCTGTGCCGTGACGATCACCTCCTGCAAGCCCGTGTCTGTCGCGGTGCCGGTCTCCGCGGGCGCGGCATAGGCAACCGTGATGGCCGGTGCGCTCAGGATCGCCGCCACCGCCGCAGAGATCTTCGAGTTAGGCTTCATCGCGCACTCCCCCGAGAATTAGTTGTGATTTTCCCACTAATACGCAGGCCGTCCTGCATACGCGCAATCCCTGTCGACCTTCTATACCACTCACCCGCGTGATGCTTGAATAAACCCGTCATCCGGGCGGTATGCACTCGCGCAACGCGGATCGTACCATCAGCCGCGAGCCTCCCGCACACGACTTTGTTGCGCATCTGCGACAGCGGACCCCCGCAGGCCGCCAGGGAAGCAGTGGCTGCATGGGTGCTTCGTGAATGCATCAGCTCGCGGCGAGCTCACCCAGTGCGGCTTCGAGGGGCTCGAGCCAGGGTTCGAAGTTCCGCCATTGCTCGATCCCCTCCCTGTAAATGGGCTGCCGCACCTGCTCGGAACTCACGGTCCGGATACTGCGCTCGGTCTTGTAGAACTCTAGACACGCCGGCTCAAAGTCCAGGCCGACGAAGTCGAGAAGCCGGCGAACGTGGTGCTCGAGGTCCTCGACCGGAAAAAGTATGCAATGCCGACGTCGGTCGCGTTGCGGGTGAAGGAGCCGGGAACGTTGTCGAGATAGCCGCCGACCGCGCGAGCCGATGTTGCCCGCCTGCGCCGGATCGTTGAGCACGGACACGCCCGAACCGTAGCGCACCCCCCGTAGGCCTTCTCCCAGGCGATGCGCCCGTGCCGGGCGATCAGCACCACGGCAGTGCAGGCCAGGATGAGTCCCAGGAGCTGCGCCGGCCGGCGGGCGCGCGCCGCAGCCGATGAATGCCTGATCATGCGAAGATCGTGCGGGTTGTTGCGGTGGAGGCACTCTTCCACATCCGGAGCCGCGCACCAATGCAGAAATTCACTGGCGTACCGGCGAAAAAGGATGGCGCGGAGGCCGCGGCATGAGCCGGCCGCAGCACGTGCTGGCCATCGACCAGGGCACCACCTCGACGCGGGCCATGGTGTTCGATTTCCGCGGGCGCACCGTGGCCCTGGCGCGCCGCGAGTTCGTCCAGCACTACCCCGCTTCCGGCTGGGTCGAGCACGACCCGGAGGACATCTGGCGCGATACGCTGGCGACGGTGCGTGAGGTCATCGAGCGCGCGGGCGTCGGAGCACAGGGACTTACCGGGCTCGGCATCACCAATCAGCGCGAGACGACCCTGATCTGGGAGCGCGCCACCGGCAGGCCGATCCATCGCGCCATCGTCTGGCAGGACCGGCGCACGGCGGAGGCGTGTGCGACGCTCAAAGCCGCGGGCGCGGAGCCGACGGTGCGAGCGATGACCGGGCTGCTGCTGGACCCTTACTTTTCCGCTACCAAGATCGCCTGGATTCTGGATCACGTGGCGGGCGCTCGCGCCCGCGCGGAACGCGGTGAGCTCGCCTTCGGCACCATCGACACGTTCCTGCTGTGGCGTCTGACCGGCGGGCGCGTCCACGCCACCGATGTCACCAACGCCTCGCGCACGCTGCTGTTCGACATCCACAAGCAGTGCTGGGACGAGGAGCTGCTGCGCCTGATGCGCGTGCCGAGGGCACTGCTGCCCGAGGTGTGCGATAGCAGCACGCTCTACGGGGCCACCGAGCCCGCCCTCTTCGGGCGGGCACTTCCCATTGCCGGTATCGCTGGCGATCAGCAGGCGGCTCTCATCGGGCAGGCGTGTTTCACGCCCGGTATGGCCAAGTCCACCTACGGCACGGGGTGCTTTCTACTGCTGAACACCGGAGAGCAGGCCGTCGCCTCCGCGAACCGCATGCTCACGACGCCCGCCTACCGCATCGGCGGCGTCACGGCGTACGCCATGGAGGGGTCGATCTTCGTCGCCGGCGCGGCAATCAAGTGGCTGCGCGACACGCTCAGGGTCATCCGAGATGCCGCCGAGACCGCCGCGGCCGCCGCGCAGGTCCCGGATGATCACGGTGTGTACCTGGTGCCGGCATTCGTGGGCCTCGGGGCCCCGCACTGGGTGCCTGAGGCCCGCGGATTGATCTGCGGTCTGACGCTCGATGCCTCGGGCGCGCACCTGGCGCGTGCCGCGCTCGAGTCGGTCGCCTATCAGACCCTCGATCTGACTGAGGCGATGCAGCGCGACGGCGCGCGCCGCGCAGCGGCCATCCGCGTCGACGGCGGCATGGCGGCGAACGACTGGTTCTGCCAGTTTCTCGCCGATGTGCTGCAGGCGCGGGTAGAGCGGCCGGTGGGTCTTGAGACTACCGCGCTCGGGGCGGCGCTTCTGGCGGGACTGGCCACGGGGGTGTGGGGCGATCTCGCCGCCGCCGCCACCACCTGGAAGAGCGCGGCCGTGTTCACCCCGCACATGAGCGATGCGCGCCGCGCGGGACTCATCGGCGGGTGGCGCGAGGCGGTCAGCCGCACCCTGCATACATCCTCCCAAGCTCCGCGCTGAGCTTCAGGATTCCGGGAAGGTCCGGCAGCGTCTCGCGGATCCACGCCGCAAGGTGCGCGGCGTACCGGTCGTGTGCCGGAATGTCGCCTATTTGCAATATTGGACTTGCTATCATTCCTTACAATCGCGGCCGTGTTGTAAGAATGCCGCGTGACGATGGGGGGAGAGATTCTTGAAAACCAATCAAAAGATTTCGTGTGCAATCACCGCGGCACTTAGCGCCAGCGCGGGTACAGCGTTCGCGGCCGCCGACCTCGGGGCAGCGGGGGGCGTAGAAGAGGTCGTCGTCACCGCGCAGCGCCGCTCGGAGTCCATTCAGGACGTGCCCATCACGATCCAGGCGATCACCGGCGACCAGCTGCGCCAGCTCAACGTCTCGACGTTCGACGACGTGCTCAGGTACCTGCCGAACGTGACCTTCAGCCCGAACGGTCCCGGCCAGGGCAACATCTACATGCGCGGCCTGAGCGCGGGCTTCGCCGGCAACCAGTCGAGCGCCTCGATCGCGCCGTTCCCGAACGTCGCGACCTACCTCGATGAGCAGTCGATGACCTTCCCCTCGCGCAACCTCGATGTCTACATGGTCGACATGCAGCGCGTCGAGGTCCTCGAAGGTCCGCAAGGCACGCTCTTTGGCGGCGGCGCGCAAGCCGGCGCGATCCGCTACATCACCAACAAGCCCAAGCTGAACGTCTTCGAAGGCGACACGGAATTTTCCTACGGCACCACCGCCCATGGCGACCCCAACGCCGCGGTGAGCGCGACGATCAACCTGCCGCTGATCAAAGACACGCTCGCGGTGCGCGGCACGATCTACAACGACAAGCGCGGCGGCTACATCGACAACGTGCCGAGCACCTTCACGCGCAAGGCCTCCGACCCGGGCCCGGGCGGTTACTCGTCCGTTTATCCGGCCAGCGTCCTCGGCGTGGCCGGGGCCAACAATTTCAATCTGGCCAAGCAAGCACAGAATCCGCTGACCTTCACGGGCATGCGCCTGTCCGCCGCCTACAAGTTCAACGATGACTGGGACGCCCTGATCCAGCAAAGCTACCAGAACATGGAGGCGGACGGCATGTCCGCACAATATCCGCTCAGTTCCGAGGGCGTGGCGCTCGGTCCGCTGCAGGAAACCTCGTTCTCGCCAGCCTACGACAAGGACCGCTATTCGAGCACTGCCTGGACGCTCAACGGCAAGTTCGGCGACCTGCGGGCCATCTACACCGGCTCCTACCTGACCCGGCATATCAACAACACCATGGACTACACGAACTACGCGCGCAGCCAGGGTGGTTTCTACTACACCTGCGTGGGCGGACCCGCCTCCGGCAGCAACTTCGGCGCCGGCACCCTTCCTGGGACCTGCTATTCGCCGGTTTCTTCCTGGGAAGACACCGTCCAGAGCACACACCAGAGCCACGAGATCCGCCTGAGCACCCCGGACGAGTGGCGCCTGCGCGGCCTGGTCGGCGCGTATTGGGAGGACTTCCGGATCAAGGACGACATGAACTTCCTGTACAAGTCCATCCCGGGCTGTACCCCGCACAACCTGGCTATCGCGCTCGCGGGTGGCCCGCTCTGCCTCGCTGCGGTCCAGCCAATCAACGCCGCCATCGACCCGAGCGTGCGCAACGACAACGTCGCGTTCGGCGAGGATCTCGAGCGCGGCTACAAGCAGACCGCGTTCTTCACCTCGATCGATTTTGACCTGATCCCGAAGGTTCTGACGGCGACCGCCGGTACCCGCCACTTCAAGTACGACGAGGACGAAGTGGGCTCACAGTACAAGACCAATTCAAGCTGCATCAACAAGCCGCAGGGCGACTGTCATGTGGACGCCATTGACCGCCACGGGACCGACAGCGGTTTCCGCAGCCGTGCGGGTCTGACGTGGCATGTCATGCCGGACGCCATGCTCTACTACACGTTCTCGCAGGGTTTCCGTCCGGGCGCATTCAACCGTGTGGCCTCGGGCGTCACCAAGATCTGGGTCGACCCGGCGACCGGTAAGGCGGTGCCGAACGGTGCGGCCCTCCCGCCGGGTGCCTTCCGGGCCAATCAGTTCTTCAAGCCCGTCGGCTACCCGTCCGATACGCTGATCAACAACGAGATTGGCCTGAAGTCCGAGTTCTTCAATCACCGCCTGCTGTTCGATGCCTCGGCGTACAAGATGAAGTGGGAGAACGTGCAGACGCAGATCTACAACCCACCCGTCTACGGCAACACGACCTTCGGCATCCAGGGGCCCGACTACGAAGTGAAAGGCTTCGAGCTCCAGTTCATCGGCCGGGTCACCGACGGGCTCTCGGTACAGGGCTCGCTATCGTACAACGACGCCAAGCAGATCAACTCGCCGTGCATCCGCTCACCCGGTGTGACGCCGGTGACGGCGGGCAATCCGACGCCCGCCGGCGAGTGCATCACGCAGGTTCGCGCCGGCAACGCGAACGTCCCGGTGATCAATCCGCTCGGCGGCGAGGGTGACGTGCCGGCGTTCTCGCCTAAGCTGGAGTTCAACCTGCGGCTGCGCTACGACTGGACCGTGAATGAGATGAAAGCGTTCGCCATGGTCGGTGGCAACCATGTCGGCGAGATGGACAACGAGCCGAGCGGCTTCACTTCGGGCGCCACGGAACCGGTCGCGAAGACGACCTGGCTGCGCTACACCATGCCGTCCTACAACACTTACGATGCCAGCCTCGGGATTGGGAAGGATAACTGGACCGCCCAGCTGTACGGCTCGAATCTGGGCAACAGCAGTGCGAGCCTGTTCACCTCCTCGGCGCAGTTCATCAAGTCGGAAGTGCCGCTGCGGCCGCGCGTTCTCGGCGTCAAGGTCGGCCTGAAGTTCTGACGCTCGCGGCGCGGTCGGATCGCGGGGCCTGCCCCAGCCGGCCGCGCCCGCCGCAGCAAGCGCGGACAACGGTTGCGCTACACTCGAAGGCGGGCCGCGAAGCTCGCCTTTTCTTTTGGAACCGCATGACGTCAAGCCCGGCCGTTGCTGGCTCCTCGTCCGTGGAACGCGAGCTCCATCGGATCCGCAGCCTCCTCAAGGAGCGGCGCTTCGACGCAGCCGTCGCGGCGGCGGCAGTTCTCGAGGCCGAGGTACCCGAGAATCGGGACGTACTGTACCTGCTCGCGCTCGGGGAGCGGCAGGCGCGGCGCCTCACGGACGCGCTGGCGACCCTCGAGCGCCTTGAGCGTCACCACCCGAACTTCAGCCGCCTGTACCAGGAGCGCGGCCACTGTTACGTCGCGATGAAGAACGCCGAGGCCGCGATCGAAGCGTACCAAAGGGCGGTGCAGGTGAACGGGGCCCTTCCCGCGACCTGGAGCATGCTCGAGGGGCTCTACCGGATGATCGGCGACGGTGCCAACGCGGCCGCCGCCGCCGCCCAGGTCGCGACCCTGAAGAGCATGGCGCCGGAGGTGATCACGGCGACCGGCCTGTTTGCCGATGGCGACATCGTGGGCGCCGAGAAGCTGATCCGCGCGTTCCTGCTGACCCACGCCGACCACATCGAGGCGATGCGGTTGCTGGCCCGCATCGGCGTGGCACTTGAGGTCTTCGACGACGCCGAGTACCTGCTGGCTGCGGTGCTGGAGCGCGCCCCGGACTACCTCGCGGCCCGCCACGACTACGGCTGCGTCCTGCTCGATCGCCACAAGCACGCGGCGGCCCGCGCGGAGTTCGAGAAGCTGCTCGCGCGCGAGCCCGGCAAGCGCGAGTACCTCACCATGTACGCGGCCGCAATCGTGGGTCTCGGTCACCACAACGAGGCCGTCGAGCTCTACCGCAAGCTGTTGGCAGACCCAGCTATCGACGCGCGCGCACGGGCGGAGCTGCACCTTTCGATCGCGCATTCGCTGAAGACCGAAGGACGCCGCGACGAGGCAGTCGCCTGCTACCGGACCGCAGCCGAGCAGCGGCCGGATTTCGGCGACGCCTACTGGAGCCTTGCGAACCTTAAGACGTACCGCTTCACGGACGAGGAGCTGGCGCGCCTTGCGCGCGCCGAGGCCGCACCGTGCACGACCGTGGTAGATCGCTACCACCTGTGCTTCGCGCTCGGCAAGGCCTACGAGGACCGCGGCGACTACCCGCGCTCGTGGCAGTTCTACGAGCGCGGCAACGCGCTCAAGCGCACCGGAAGCCGCTATCGCCCCGAGCTGATCGAGCTCAACACCGCCAACCAGAAGAAGGTCTGCACCCGGGAATTCTTCGCGCACCGCACCGGCTCGGGCGTGCCGAGCCGCGAGCCGATCTTCATACTCGGTCTGCCGCGCTCGGGCTCGACCCTGATCGAGCAGATCCTTTCCTCGCACTCGCGGGTGGAGGGTACGCAGGAGCTTGGCGATATTCCCCGCGTGGCCATGGAGCTGCAGGGGCGTGATCCGGACCTCGACAACCCGCGTTACCCGGGCGTGTTGCAGGAAATGCCGATCGAGGAGTTCCGGCGCCTCGGCGAGAAGTACCTGGCGGACACGCGGGTCTACCGAACGGGCAAGCCGCACTTCATTGACAAGATGCCGAACAACTTCCGGCACATCGGCCTGATACACCTGATGTTGCCGAATGCGAAGATCATCGACGCCCGGCGCGAACCGCTGGCGTGCTGCTTCAGCAACCTGAAGCAACTCTACGCGCGCGGCCAGGAATTCACTTATAGCATCGAGGGCGTCGCGCGCTACTACCGGACGTATCTCGAGCTGATGCGACACTGGGACGAGGTGCTGCCGGGCCGGATACTCCGAGTGCAGCATGAGGACGTCGTCGATGACCTGGACGGCAACGTGCGGCGGATTCTGGATTTCTGCGACCTCAGGTTCGAGCCCGCCTGCGTCGATTTTTACAAGACCGAGCGCAGCGTACGCACGGCGAGCTCGGAGCAGGTGCGCCAGCCAATTTTTCGCGAGGGGCTCGATCAGTGGCGGCACTACGAGCAGTGGCTGGGCCCGCTCAAAGAAGCGCTGGGCGACGCACTGGTCAGTTACCGTCGCTAGAGCAGGCACCGCGACGCCGTTGGGGGGGCAGGCATGCCCAAACTCCGCCTGAGCTTCAGGAGTCCGCAAAGTCCAGCAGCGTCTCGCGGACCCAGGCGCAGAGGTGGTCGGCGTAAACACGATCGACCGCTAGCAGCGTCTCACCCGCACGCACGCACAGCGCCAGCACCGGCACGTCGGCCATGCGGCCGCGCCGCGCCTCGCCGGGGCGTGGGATGGATCCGGTGCCGCCGAGGCGGCAGAGGAGATCCGAAATCCGCTCACCCGTGACCCGCAGCACTCTGAGGCCGCCGCTCAGGTTCACGAGACACCCGTCCCCCGCGCCCGCGAGCCGTTCCTCGAGCTGCGCCAGGCGCGCCGCGCTCGGCGTCAGCAGCAGAGTCTCCGTGGGACTTCGCCAGGCGATGATGAGCTCCCCGGCGCCGGCCTCAACGGCCCCCAGCACCGGCGGCAGCGCCACGCCGGTCGCATCGCGCACCGCTCGCGCGAACCCTCCGCCGGCCTCGAAGTAGCGCAGCGCCGCGGCCTGCATCGGCTCGGCGGAACACACGGTGAGTCCGTTCGCCTTCATGCGCTCCATGCGAGCGCTCGCCTCAGCCATGAACGCGCTCTCCGGCCGGATCGACGAACGGCAGCGTCACGACCCGCGCGGCGATCGTCGTTCCCAGATGGTGCACGCGCAGCTCTTCGCCCGTGCGCTGCGAGCCGCCTTTCAGCAGGGCGAGCGCGACGGGGATTCCTAGCTCGGGGCTCCGGTAGCTCGAAGTGACATGGCCCTCCGTCAGCGTAGGTGGCGGCCGCAGCGCAATCTGCGCGCCCACCGGCAGCTGCGTACGCTCATCGAGCGGCACCAGTCCGACGAGCTGCAGCCGTGTCGGATCGCGGGAGGCCGGCCGCAGGAGCGAGCGTCGGCCGACGAAGGGCGCCGCCTTGCGCTCGATACCGCGCGCAAAGCCCACATCGCCGGGGAGCGTGGTGCCGTCGGTGTCGGTACCGACGTGAATGTAGCCCTTCTCCACCCGCATCACCTGCAGCGCCTCGATGCCGTAGAGCGCCGCGCCGAGCTCCCCGGCATGCGCCCACAGGCGGGCGAGGAGCGCTTCGGCGTGATCGGCGGGCAGGTTCACTTCGTAGCCGAGCTCCCCGCTGAAGCTCGCGCGCAGGACGCGCAGCGGCACCCCGTCGAGCGCGCTGTCGCGCAGCGTCATGTGCGGCATCGCCGCCGGGGCGAGCGCGGCCTCGAATCCCAGCTTCGCGAGCCATTCCCAGGCGCGCGGCCCTGCGACCGTGATGTTGGCCCAGCGCGAGGTCACCGGTGTGATGACGACCTTGAAGTCGGCATATTCGCACTGCAGCCATTCTTCGAATGCGGCCGCGGTGCGATCGAAGCCGGCGGTGGTGGTATTCACCCAGTAGCGCTGCCCGGAAAGGCGCGCCACGATGCCGTCATCCACGAGGGTGCCGTTCTCGTTCAGCAACACTCCGTAGCGCGCCTGACCGATCCTGAGCGTCGACATGGTGCCGACGTACATGAGATCCAGAAAGCGCGCGGCGTCCGGCCCGAACACTTCGAGCTTGCCGAGCGGCGAACCATCGAGGAGCCCGGCGCATTTTCTGACGGTGCGCGCTTCGCGCTGCGCGGCGGCCTCCAGCGTCTCACCGGGCCGCGGGTAGGCTGCCGGGCGGCACCAGTCGCCGAAGGTCTCGAACAGCGCGCCGTGCGCGGCGTGCCAGTCGTGGGCCGGCAGACGCTTGAGAGGCCGGTACAGTGCGCCCACGCGCCGGCCGGCGATCATGCCCAGCGTCACCGGCGCAAACGGCGGCCGAAAACGCGTCGTCCCGACCTGCGAGGGCGCCTGGCTCGTGTATTCGCCCATCAGGATGAGCGCGTTGATGTTGCTCGTCTTGCCCTGGTCGGTCCCCATGCCGGTGGTGGTGTAGCGCTTGAGATGCTCCACCGAGCGGTAGTTCTCGCGGGCCGCGAGCGCCACGTCCTCGGCCAACACGTCGTTCTGTAAATCGACGAATTGCTTGCCCCTGACGTCCGGGACGCGCGTGATGGCGTCCGACCTCCCTGCCCCACCGACCGGTGCCTGAGGTGGCGCGCGGCCGAGCGCGAGCGCCTCTCCCGTTTCAGCCGCGTGGCTCACCGCCGGCCCGCGCGCGAACACGCCGGCGCACGCGCCCACACTCACCAGACCCGGCGCCGCGCCGTCGGGCACGAACATCGCGCTTTCGCCGAGCCAGCGCAGCTTCCCGCCTGCCTGGGAATGCAGGTGCACGGCCGGCGCATAGCCGCCGGCGTTCAGGATGAGGTCGCAGCGGAGCCGCTCGCCACGGCCGCCCGCCAGGGGCATCACCGTGCAGCCCCGCACCGCACGAGTCCCGAGCACTGCGCTCAGCGCCGCGCCTCTGATGACACGCAGGCCATGGCTGCGTTCACCCGCCGTTGACCCTTCGCGGCAATCGACGACGGCGACGATCTCGACGCCCGCATCGCGAAGTGCTACGGCCCGCCCATAGGCGCTGTCGCTGTTCGCGGCGATCACCGCGCGCTGCCCGCACGCGACGCCAAAGGCCCGCGCGTACTTGTGGGCGGCCGAAGCCAGCATGACGCCGGGGCGGTCGTTGTCCGGAAACAGGAGCGGCCGCTCGAAGGCGCCGGTGGCGGCGATCACCGCCCGGGCGCGAATCTTCCACAGCCGCTCGCGCAACACACATTCGGGCAGATCGGCGGCACCCTCGGGACTCACGCTCTCGCCGGCGCATACAAGGTTATGGTCGTAGACGCCGAACGCCACCGTGCGCAGCTGTATCCGAACGCCCAGCTGCCGTGCGCCCGCCGTGAGCGCGGCGACCTCAGGCTCCGCGCCCCACGAGAGCGCGCCGCCCGGATGCTCACCGCTCGCGAGCAGCATGGTGCGCGCGCCCGCGCGCGCTGCCGCCACTGCGGCCGCAAGTCCCGCAATACCTGCGCCAACGACCAGCACGTCGGTGTCCGCCGCGACTTCTTCATAGTGATCGGCGTCGGACGCGGTCGGCACCCTTCCCAGGCCCGCCATGCGCCGGATCGCCGGTTCGAACAGGTGCCAGTTCGGCCACTTGAAGGTCTTGTAGTAGAACCCTGCCGGCAGGAGCGCCGCGCAAGCCCCCGTGAGTGCGCCCACGTCGAATCCGACACTCGGCCAGCAGTTGACGCTCTCGGCGGCGAGTCCCTCCGCGAGCGGCAGGAGCGTGGCGCGCACATTCGGCGTACGGCGTGCGCCGCGGCCGATATCGACCAGCGCGCTGGGCTCTTCGACACCGCACGACCAGATGCCGCGCGGGCGGTGGAGCTTGAAGCTGCGTCCCACCAGGCGCACGCCGTTCGCAAGCAGCGCGGAGGCCAGGGTATCGCCCCGGAAGCCGTACAGCCGCCGCCCGTTGAATGTGAAGGACACGGGATGCGCGCGATCGATCCACGTTCCTGCAGGTTCGGCCAGGCGTCGGCTTGCCATGTGCGCGCGCCGCTCTTCAGGAAAGACCCGGCGGCGGGTCGGTCATGGCGTACACCGACAACACCTCGTGGGTCACGGTATGGCGCGCGACATTGAACCACTGTCCGCAGCCGTACGCGTGTCGCCAGCGCTCCCGATGCACCCCCTTGGGATTGTCACGAAAGAAGAGGTATGCGCCCCAGGTCGCGTCGCTTGCCGCAAGGTCGGGCCGGATGAGGTGAGTGGTGCCGCCGCAGACGAACTCGCTCTCGTCGCGCACTCCGCACCACGGGCATTTGAGCTGCATCATGGCTTCGATGGCCCCTCGAGCATCAGTGCGCGATCCCTGCGGCGGCGGCTTCGTCGATCAAGCGCCCGGTGATGAAGCGTTCGAGCTGGAACGGCTCGGCGAGCTCGTGATTACGCCCGGTTGCGAGCACGTGCGCCAGCGTCCAGCCTCCGGCGGGGATCGCCTTGAATCCCCCGGTTCCCCAGCCGCAGTTGATGTACAGCCCCGGGACCGGTGTCGGTCCGATGATGGGGCTGGAGTCGTGCACCACATCGACGATCCCGGCCCACTGCCGCAGCAGGCGCAGCCGGCTGAAGGAGGGAAACAGCGCGAGGGTTGCGTCGGCGACGCCCTGCAGCACCGCGAAGCTGCCGCGCTGCGCATACGAGGGGAACAGATCGAGGCTCGCCCCGATCACCATCTCGCCCTTGTCCGACTGGCTCACGTAGGCACCGGTGCCCGGAGACAGCACCACCGTGTCGAGCGCGGGCTTCAGGGGCTCGGTCACCATCGCCTGCAGGGCGTAGCTGGTGACCGGCAGTCGAAAGCCGGCAAGCTTCGCCAGCACCGAGCTATGGCCGGCGGCGGCGATGCCGATGCGCTCAGCCAGGATGCGGCCGCGGTGGGTCTCAACGCCGACGACGCGCCCGTTGGCGCTGGTCAGGAAGCCCGTGACCTCGCAGTTCTGCATGATGTCCACGCCGAGCGCGTCCGCTGCGCGCGCGTAACCCCAGGCCACCGCGTCGTGCCGCGCCGTGCCGGCGCGTCGCTGCGTGAAGCCGCCCAGCACGGGGAAGCGGGCGTCGGGCGACATGTCAAGCAGCGGCGCGCGCGCCGCGACCTGCTCGCGCGTGAGGATCTCGGCGTCGATGCCGTTCATGCGCATGGCATTGGCCCAGCGCGCCATCGAGTCCAGGTCGTGGCGGCTGTGCGCCAGCATCACGAGTCCCCGCTGGCTCAGCATGATGTTGAAATTCAGCTCGCGCGAGAGACCCTCGTAGCACTTGAGCGCGAACTCGTACAGCCGCGCGCTCTCGGGGAACAGGTAGTTCGAGCGCACGATGGTGGTGTTGCGCCCGGTGTTACCGCCGCCGATCCAGCCGCGCTCGAGGATTGCAACGTTACGGATGCCGTGGTTCTTCGCGAGGTAGTAGGCGGTGGCCAGCCCGTGCCCGCCGCCGCCGACGATCACGACGTCGTAGGCGGGTTTCGGCTCGGGCGAGCGCCAGGCCGGCACCCAGTTGCGGTGCGCCGAGAGCGCCCCGCGCAGCAGCGCCAGGGCCGAGTAGTTCACGCCGGCTTTAGGCCTTGTCCTGGTAGTCGGTCTGGATCTTGCGAATCTTCTTGTCGGTGCCGAAAAACGCGTGCTTGGACATGTCGGCGCTGTAGCGACTGGCCGGCGGGTGCCTGCCCAGGCCCTCGGCGAGCGCGCGGATGTGGTGCGGGCCCGCGCCGCAGCACACCCCGAGATAGCGAATGCCGAGCCCGAACGCCTCGCGGCCGAAGTCGGAGATCTCCGCCCGCGTGCACATGAAGGGATCGAGCCCGACCGGGAAGGCACGCGCGTTGCCACAGCAGGGATCGGTGAGGGACATGAACGAGGGCTGCGCGGGGACGGTGCGATACGGCACCGGCAGGGCCGCCACGTGACACTTCACCGCCTTACGGATCTCCTTGAGCAGCGGCATCATGGTCGCGGGGCCGCGGTGGCAGTTGAGCCCGACCACGTCCGCCCCCGCCGCTTCCAGTCGCTGGCAGGCTTGCGCCGGGGTGAGGCCGTCCCGCGTCAGCTCCTCTTGGTGCATGGCGAAGGTGACGACCGCCGGCACCTTCGAGTACTTACGGATCGCCGCGAGCGCCATGAGCGCTTCGCCCGCCCACCCCAGGGTCTCGGCGACGAAGTAGTCGACGCCCGCTTCGACCGCCCAGCCCACCTGCTCGTCGAAGATCCGCGCGACCTCCTTGATCGAGCTCTTGTCGGCCGGATCGTAGATGTTGGTATTGCACAGGTCGCCGGCGAACAGCGTGCCGGTCTTGCGCGCCACCGATTTGGCGATTTTGAGCGCCGCCCGGTTCATCGGCACCAGATCCTTCTCGCGCCCGATGACGCGCAGCTTTTCGCGATGCACGTAGTAGGTGAGCGCCTGGGTCACATCCGACCCTGCGTGCACGAAGTCCAGGTGCAGCTGCTCCACCACCTCGGGGTGATCGAACAGCACCTCGGGCACGAAGGCGCCCGCCTGCAGGTAGCCGCGGCGCTCGAGCTCGAACACGTACCCTTCCGCGCAGATCACCGCCCCCCGGGTGAGGCGCGCCAGCAGATCGCGCTCCTCGCCGCGGGCCTTGCTCTTGCGTGCGCCTTTCGCGGACTTCCCCCTGGACTTGGCTTTGACTGCCATGCGGTGTCTCCTGATTAAGTGTGCAGATTGCGCGGCCGTCGGGCGCGCTATTCTAATCAGGGTCCCCGGCGCCCCAATGCCTCTTTTAGATGGGGCTATTCAAATTCTAGGCTTTGATGCCCGGCCCGACTTAAGGAAGCTTGGTCCCATGAGCACCCCTGCCCTGCAGCGCGACCGCGGCACCTGGGAACGGCTGTCCGTCACCGTGCGGCCCGAAGGCCGCGCCTTCATCGCCGGCCGCCCGGTCGCGGCCCGCGACGGCCGCGTGTTCGATGACGTCAGTCCCATCGACGGCCAGGTCCTGTGTCAGGTGGCCCGCTGCGGGCCCGCGGATGTCGATGCCGCGGTGGCCGCGGCGCGCGCCAGTTTCGAGACCGGCCCGTGGCGGCGCATGGAGCCGAAGGAGCGCAAGCGGATCCTGCGGCGCTTTGCGGAACTCATCCGCGCCGACGTCGATCGGCTGGCGCTGCTCGAGACGCGCGACGTCGGCAAGCCGATCATGAATTCGGTCAGCGTGGATGTCCCCAACTGCGCCGATTGCATCGAGTACTATGCCGAGTTCGCCGACAAGCTGTACGACGAGGTCGCGCCCACCGGGCCCAACGACCTGGCGCTCGTGCGCCGCGAGCCGCTCGGGGTCGTGGCCGCGATCGTGCCGTGGAACTACCCGCTCATCATCAGCACCTGGAAGGTGGGACCGGCGCTGCTGGCCGGCAACTCGGTGGTGCTGAAACCGGCCGAGCAGTCGCCGCTGTCAGGGATCCGCCTGGGTGAGCTGGCGTGCGAGGCCGGCGTGCCGCCGGGTACCTTCAACGTCGTGCCGGGCTTTGGCGAAGAAGCCGGCAAGGCGCTCGCCCTGCACCCGGACGTCGATCTGATCACGTTCACCGGCTCGACCGAGGTCGGCCGGCTGATGTTGCGTTACGCCGCTGACTCGAATCTCAAGCGCGTGGCGCTCGAGTGCGGCGGCAAGACACCCCAGGTGGTGTTTGCGGATGCCGATCTCGAGGCCGCCGCCTCGGGGGTCGCCTGGGGGATCTACTACAACAGCGGCGAGACCTGCCACGCCGGCTCGCGCCTGATCGTGCACGAGTCCGCCAAGGACGCCCTGCTGGCGGCCATCGCCCGCGTGACCGCGACCATCACCTTAGGGCACCCCCTGGACCCCGCCACTCAGATGGGCGCGCTGATCGATCGCCCTCACATGCAACGCGTGCTCGGCTTCATCGACAGCGGCGTGGCCGACGGCGCACGCATCGCACTCGGGGGCCGCCAAGCGCTCGAAGAGAGCGGCGGCTTTTACGTCGAAGCGACCGTGCTCGACGGCGTGCGACCGGATATGAAAGTGGCGCGCGAGGAGATCTTCGGCCCGGTGCTCGCCGTCATGACAGTCCGTGACGAGAGCGAGGCGGTGCGTCTGGCCAACGACACGCCCTACGGCCTGGCGGCGGCGGTGTGGACCGCCGACATGAACGTGGCGCACCGCGTCGCGGGCGCGTTGCGCGGCGGCACGGTGTGGGTGAACGCCTTCGACCGCTCATCCATGGCGACGCCATTCGGCGGATTCAAGCTCTCCGGATCCGGGCGCGACCGCTCGCCCCATGCCATCGACAAGTATTGTGATCTCAAGACGATCTGGACGGCCTACCCATGAACGCATCACCCTCCTCCTCCATTGGCGCATCGCGACGCGCGGCGCCCGTTGCAGAGCCGCTGCGCCGGCACGTGGCATCGCTGCTCGCGGAGTGCAAGCCCGGGTTCGCCCTGCCCGGGGCGTTCTTCACCGATGAGGTGCTGTATGCGGCCGAACTTGAATACATCTTCGGCCGTCACTGGCTGTTCGTGGCCTGCGAGCCGGAGATTCCCGAGGGCGGCGACTACCGCACGTTCCAGATCGGTCCCTGGCCGATTTTCATAGTGCGACGCGATGACGGCTCGATCGCCGCCTTCCACAACACCTGCCGGCACCGCGGCTCGCGCATCCTGCTGCAGGACTCCGGCATTGCCGGGGCGACGCTGCAGTGCCCGTACCATCGCTGGACCTACGACCTGGACGGCCGGGTCATCGGTTGCGGCGCCACCGGTGAGGCCCCCGCCGCGCAGCGGCGCCTCAAGCCGGTGCACGTGAGACAGTTGGCCGGCCTCATTTTCGTCTGCCTGGCGGATGAGCCGCCGGATGATTTCGACGACATGGCGCGACGCATGACGCCCTATCTCGCACCCCACGGGCTCGCGCGGGCCAAGGTCGCGAAGCAGGTCGACATCATCGAGCACGGCAACTGGAAGCTCACCATCGAGAACAACCGCGAGTGCTTTCATTGCGCGGGGCACCCGGAGCTGCTGTGCTCGCTGTTCCATTTCTTCGGGGAAATCGACGAGCCGCGCATGTCGGCGCCGGAGCGGGCGGCCTATGCGCGCTACCACAGCGCCCGCCAGGAGAGCGAGGCGATCTGGCGGCGCCAGGGCCTGCCGTGGCAGTGCATCGAGGAGCTGCACGGCCGGCCGACCGCATTTCGCACCGAGCGGCTGGTGCTCGACGGCGCCGGTGAATCCATGACCCCGGACACCCGCGTGGCTTCGCGCCGTCTGTTAGGTGACCTGAGCGACGCGCGCCTGGGGACGCTGCACTATCACACCCAGCCGAATGCCTGGTTCCATTTCCTCTCCGACCACGTGCTGAGCTTCGCCACGTTCCCGCTCGAGCGCGGGCGCACCCTGGTGCGCAGCACCTGGCTGGTGCACGCCGACGCGCAGGAAGGTCGCGATTACGATCTGGACAAGCTCACCAGCGTGTGGAACGCCACCAACAGCCAGGACGCGGCGTTCGTTGAAGAAACGCAGCGCGGCGCATCCAGTCCCGCCTATGAGCCCGGCCCGATCGCGGCGAATGAGTACATGGTGAAGCTGTTCCACGTCTGGTACGAAGAGCGCCTGCGCGCGGAACTGAAGTTGTAGAGCGGCGCCTACCCCAATGGTTTGCCGGCCATGTCCAGGTGCAGCTCCTTGCCGCGGTAGGGGTGCCGCGCGATGAACTCCTCGTTGAGCTCTACGCCGAGTCCAGGCTCCGTCGGCGGGATCACGTACCCCGCCTCCCAACGGATGGGTTTGACGAGCACGTCGGCATGAAATCCCTGCCAGCGCTCGATGCCCTCGAGGATCAGGAAGTTCGGACTGCAGGTGGCGAGCTGGATGTTGGCGGCGCCCACCACCGGCCCGCAATACAAATGCGGCGCGAGTTGCGCATGGTGCACCTCGGCCAGCGCCGCGATCTTCTTCGCCTCGAGGATTCCGCCGACGCGGCCCAGGTTCATCTGCAGGATGGCGGCGGCCCCGGCGCTCAGCAGGCGCGCGAAATCGTACTTGGTAGCCAGGCGCTCGCCGGTGGCGATCGGGATGTGCGTGGCGCGTGCCACGCGCGCCATCTCCTCGGGCGCATCCGGCGGCACCGGTTCCTCGAACCACAGCGGGTCGTAGGGCTCGAGCCGTCGCGCGAGGCGAATCGCGCCCGCGGCGGTCATCTGGCCGTGAGTGCCGAACAGCAGATCGGCGCGGGAGCCGACGGCGGCGCGCAGCTGGCGCATGAAGCGCTCACACAGATCGAGCGCGGCGAGCGACAGCTGCCGGCCATCGAAGGCCGAGTAGGGTCCGGCCGGATCAAACTTCAAAGCGGTGAAGCCCTGCGCGAGGTACTCGACCGCGCGCTCGGCGGCGAGATCCGGATCCTGGTACACGTCGCACCGGTCCCCGGGGCGCGCGTAGATGTAAGTGTAGGAGCGCAGCCGCTCGTGCACCCGGCCGCCGAGGAGATTGTAGACGGGCTGGTTCGCTTGCTTGCCGATGATGTCCCAGCAGGCCATCTCGAGAGCGCTCAACACCGCCATGAGCGACAGATCGGGATGTTGCGTGTAGCCGGCCGAGTACACGCGCCGCCAGATCTTCTCGATGTTGTGCGGGTCCTCGCCCGCGAGGTAGCGCTCGAAGACGTCGGAGCATGCGCGTCACCACCTCGGGATGGAACGGCACGCAATAGGCTTCGCCCACCCCGTGAACGTTGCCGTCGGTGGTGAGTTTCACGAACACGAAGTAGCGCCCGCCGTTGCCCGGGGGCGGGTTACCGGCAACAAAAGTCCTGATGTCCGTCAGTTTCATCGCGCGATCCTTATCACACATGACCGAGTATGACTACATCGTCGTAGGCGCCGGTTCTGCCGGCTGCGTGCTCGCCAACCGCCTGACGGCGGGTGGTGAGCATCGCGTGCTGCTGCTCGAGGCCGGTGGAGGCGACCGCTCGCCGTGGATCCGGGTGCCGATCGGCTACGGCCGCACCTTCAACGATCCACGTTTCAACTGGATGTACCAGGCGCAACCGGATCCCGCGCTCGACAACCGCCGCGCGTTCTGGCCGCGCGGCAAGGTGCTGGGCGGCTCGAGCTCCATCAACGCCATGGTGTACGTGCGCGGGCAGCCCGCGGACTTCGAGGACTGGCGTGCGGCCGGCAATCCCGGCTGGTCCTGGAGTGAGCTGCTGCCGTACTTCAGGAAGCTCGAGGATCACCCCTGGGGTGCGTCCGAATTCCACGGCGCCGGTGGTCCGGTGCACGTGAGCGACGTGTCGGCGAGCGTGCATCCGTTGTGCACGACGTTCCTCGAGGCGTGCACCAGCGTCGGCATCGCGCCCACGCGCGACTTCAACGGCGCGCAGCCCGAAGGCGCGGGCCTCTGGCAGGTGACCATCAAGGATGGGGTGCGCGTCTCGAGCGCCAATGCCTACCTGCGGCCGATCAGGCGGCGAGCGAATCTTGACGTGCGTCTGCGTGCGCACGTCACGCGGGTGTTGTTTTCGGCCTCGCGCGCCGTGGGGGTGGAGTACCTGCGCGGCGGGACGCCTCAGCAGGCGCGCGCGCGCGCCGAGGTGCTGCTGGCAGCCGGCGCGATCAACTCGCCGCAACTGCTCGAGCTGTCGGGCGTCGGCGATGCGCAGCTGCTGCGGCAGTTTCACATTCCGGTCATCGCCGACTCACCCGCCGTCGGGCGCGGTCTGCAGGACCACCTCGCGGTGTCGTATTTCTACCGCTCGCGGGTGCCAACCCTGAACGATCAGCTCGCTCCGTTCTTCGGCAAGGTCAACGCGGCGCTGCGCTACGCCCTCGGACGGCGCGGCCCGCTCGCCATGAGCGTCAATCAGGCTGGCGCCTTCGTGCGCAGCCGCGCAGAGCTGACACGCCCGAACCTGCACATCTATTTCAACCCGGCCAGTTACAGCACCACCACCATCGGGCCCAAGCGACGCCTGCTGAACCCGGACCCCTACCCGGGGTTTCTGATGTCGTTCAATACCTGCCGGCCGGCCAGCCGCGGCACGATCCACATCCGCTCGAGCGATCCGCTAAGCAGTCCCGCCATTTCCCCGAATTCACTGGCCACCGAGGCGGACGTGCAGGATGTGTTCGAGGGCGCCCGGGTACTGCGGCGGATCGCCGGGGCGCGGCCGCTTGCGGAGGTGATCGAGAGCGAGCGTGAACCGGGTGCGCAGGTGCAGTCCGATGCCGAGGTGCTGGCGGACTTTCGCCGGCGCGCCGGCTCGGTGTTCCACGCCTGCGGGACCTGCGCCATGGGCGCAGATCCGCGCACGTCGGTGGTCGATGAGCGGCTGCGGGTGCGCGGGGTCAGCGGCCTGCGCGTGGTCGATGCAGCCATTTTTCCGAACATCAGCTCGGGCAATACCAACGCCCCGACTCTCATGGTGGCGGAAAAGGCCGCGGATCTCATTCTCGAAGACAGCCCTCACCCGGTGGCGTAACCTCCTTCGCATGCAGAGCAAGACTCCATGAGCGAGCTGCAGTCGACCGTGGCATCCGACACCGCGGGGTTGGGCGTTGCGCCGCTGCAGTCAGCCTCCTTGATGGAGCGCTGGTACGTGCTCATCATGATGTGTCTCGTTTACACCCTCAGCATCGCCGATCGCTACGTGGTGTCGACGGTGCTGGATCCGATCCGGCTCGAGCTGCATCTCACGGACCGGGGCGTCGCGATACTCACGGGTTTCGCGTTCGGATTGTTCTATGTGGTGTTGGGATTCCCGCTGTCCTGGCTCATCGACCGCAAGAATCGCCGCAACATTGTCGCCGCTTGCCTGGTGCTGTGGTCGGTGATGACCGCCGTGTGCGGGCTCGCGCGGACCTCATGGCAGTTCTTTTTCGCCCGCGTCGGGGTCACCATCGGAGAAGCCGGTGGCACGCCCGGTGCGAATTCGCTGCTCTCCGATTATTTCCCGGCGAACCGGCGCGCCATGGCACTTACGGTGTTCGCGCTCGGTGCGCCGATCGGCGCCTGGCTGGGGTACAACGTAGCCGGCGCCATCGCCGATCACTACGGCTGGCGCGCCGTGTTCTTCGCACTCGGGATTCCGGGAGTGCTGGCCGGGATCGCGGTATGGCTCACGGTGCGCGAGCCCAAGCGCGGTTGTCTCGATGCGGGTGATCAGGACACCCCGACCATTCCGGAAACCCTGCGCTTCCTGTGGCAGCAACGCTCCGCGGTGCACGTCATGATGGGCACCGCGGTATGCGCGCTGTGGGGCTGGGGGCTCATGTTCTGGACACCGACCTTCCTGCAGCGTACCTACCACATGAGCGTCGGGGAAGCGGGCGTCGTGACGCAGAACATGCACCTGTGGGGTGGAGGTATCGCGACCGTCGTCACCGGGTTCCTGATGGCCCGCAGGGGCATGGCCGATGCGCGCCGCATCGTGTGGCTGCTCGCCGGCGGTATCGGCATCGCAACTCTCGCCTCGGGCGTGGTGTACTACACCCGCGACCTCGCGCTTGCCAAAGCGATGTTGTGGATTTTCATCCCCGCAATCTACTTCTACATCGGTCCCGGCTTCGGGCTGCTCAACAACCTCGCACAGTGCCGCATGCGGGCGATGTTCTGCGCCATGGTGCTGTTTCTGGCGAATCTTGGCAATCTCGTCATCGCACCCCCGCTGATCGGCGCCTTGAGTGACTGGTTCGCGCCCAATCACGTCACGAATGCCGATTCGCTGCGGCTGGCGATGCTGTGTCTGGTGCCGACGGGCTTGTGGGCCACCGCGCACCTGCTGCTCGCGGCGCGCGACATCCTCAAGGACCAGGAGCGCGCGCGGAGCTTTCCACTCTAGATGTGAGTTTCCAAGAGGTTGTTCCCTCCCGCCGGGGAGGGGAAGCTGATGTTGCGAGACGTCAGTTTCCTCACCAGGGGAGAGAACAACCGTGCATAAGAATGCTCGTCTGACCCCGAAG
>Ga0210394_10000350_pt1 | contig 103928 bp, 92 predicted proteins | sample IncBWC12MmetaG_FD_160121 | JGI IMG/M metagenome (GOLD analysis project Ga0210394, IMG submission 160121) | Forest soil microbial communities from Barre Woods Harvard Forest LTER site, Petersham, Massachusetts, United States - Inc-BW-C-12-M | ecosystem: Environmental > Terrestrial > Soil >...
CAAGGCCACTGCTTTTCAGCGGAGGGTTTGGGAAGCGCTGCAACAAATTCCTCGCGGCAGCACGCGAAGCTATTCCGATCTCGCTCGCTCTATCGGACTTCCCAAAGGGCAGCGCGCCGTAGCTCGCGCCTGTGCCACCAATCCGACGGCGATTTTGATTCCGTGCCATCGTGTTGTGCGTGAGGACGGAGCTTTAGGCGGGTACCGTTGGGGAATTAAACGCAAAGAGGCGCTGCTTGCCGCTGAAGCAAAAAGGCGAGACTCCCAGCAGAGCTAAACTCGCGTTTAAAGCTCAATCCTGGGGCTTGACCCGGGTGACTCCCTTTGGCCATGAGGGACGGAAGCGCGCATCGGGGATCGCCACGTTTCGCGCGACATTCGAATACCGAACGATCGAGTAATCTCCCGATCCTGTCTCGAATAATTGCTGCTGCGCGGGCAGCCAGTTGCCTTCATTCAGCCAAAGGTCGATTTTTGAAATTTGCTTTCGCACATCATCGGCGCGCGGCGTCAATTCGAGGTGGACTACCTTCTGACCGTTTAACGTGTCTTCCCCTTGAAAAGTGATCAAATAGCTCTTTTTGACGCTATCGCCAGAAGTACCGAACCCCAAGAGGAGCAGTTGATCGATCAGATCCCGACGTTTGCCGAGATCATATTCCTCGACACGGCGAATCTTCGGAGTGTAGACGTAGATACGATCGCCATCTCGTAAGATTGTTTTTTGATCCGGAGAGATCAGGTCGATGCGCATCTTGCCATCCCGGCGGATTTCGATCTGGCCGGATTCAGTGGAGCGGTCATTTACGACGACCGTTACCTTGGTGCGCTCAATACTGGCTGTGAGGCTTTGAAATTGACCCTGCTCTCGATCCATTTGCTTTAGAACATCGTCCAGAGACAATGGGGGGGCAGCGGGCGCAAAAATGGAAATGCCGCACCATATTAAAACCAGGAACGCACGCAGTGGGGAAAATGGGAATTGCAGAGTTCTCATTCAGAATCGGGCCGATCTCATCGCATGGATGCTAACACACCGTATAAGATGAGCTCAGGCGACTTGCAGTTTCGGTTTTTCTTTTGGATACCTCCCGCACTCATCGGCTCGCGCGTCAGGGCTTTACGGAAACATCATAATACGCGATCGAACCGTCATCGGCTCGTACTGGCTCGATTCTGACGATCTCGAAACGGCTCTTCTGTAGTGTCTCAACGTTCTGACGAACGGCGTCGTGCAGTTTGTGTTCCAACTCGGATTCGGGAACTTTCGTTGAGGAACGCAGCAGCTTGGCGCTCACGCGATAAGTTCTTGTACCGCCGCTCAAGTCCGCATCGCGAAGCTCCACCATAGCCGGATCCGGGCCGGGTCCCAGAGGCGGTTGGTCGTGGAACCACGAGCGGGGCGATAAGAGAACAAAAATGACAATTACGACGACGGCGATGTCATAGGGCCAGGTGCCCCGTTCGAATGACCAGAAGACCGTCCGGACTAAAATTCGCCAGATCGTACGCATATTCAGTCGGCCGGTACGCCATCAACGATGGCGCCATCCCGCATATGCACGACGCGATCGCAATAAGCCGCAGCTTCCGGGTTATGAGTAATCATCACGATGGTTTGGCCGAGCTCGTGATTAAGCTGGCGCAACATCCCCAATACGTTCTCCGAATTCTTAGTATCCAAGTTGCCCGTAGGCTCGTCGGCCAGCAAAATTTTGGGCTCGTTGATAATGGCGCGAGCGATGGCTACACGCTGCTGTTCGCCTCCGGAAAGTTCGGCGGGGCGATGGCGCAGCCTTCCGTTAAGCCCCAGCAGACCAGAAACGACTTCGAAGCGATGCGGATCGAATCCATCGCCGTGAATATGCTGGGCGATGGCAATATTACCGAAAGCGTCCAGCGTAGGCAGCAGGTTAAATCGCTGGAACACGAAACCAACCTTATGCCGCCGCAGGCGCGTACGCGCCGCATCACTCATCGCAGCAAGGTCATTTCCATCCACGAGGACCCGTCCCTTGGTCGCTTGAGCCAGCCCTCCAATCACATAGAGCAGAGTAGATTTACCACATCCGGAGGGCCCCATGACGGCAACAAATTCGCCCGGCAGGACGTCGAAATTCACCCCCCGGAGCGCCGGAACCTCGACTTTGCCTGCGTGATACATCTTCCAGAGATTTTCTGTTCTGAGTATCGGCTCCACTACGTTCCCTAGCTGAAATCTTGTCACTGGATGAAAATATTCTAGCTGGACTGGGCGTCCCAACCTAGAGATTTGGGCTTCTGACGTGCGCGCGGGCGTCACTCGTAGGCAAGCGCTTCAATAACGTCTTTGCGGCTGGCCAGCCATGCGGGGTATAGGGCTCCCAGCAATCCCCCTCCGACCGCAATCAGAGCGGCCCGCAAGATCCAATCGGGTGTAATCAGGATCGAGAGCGTGGGGAAGGCGGAGAGGAAAAAGGCGCGCGCCAAGTAGCTCACGCAGATTCCGAAAAGAATACCTGCGACAGAGATTGCGGCGATTTCACCGAGCAGCGCCCGAACTATGTATACCTTCGAGGCGCCGAGCGATTTCAGTACGCCGATATCACGTGTGCGCTCCACAACGGTGCTATACATGGAAAGGAAAATGACTAGAAAACCGATGGCGACGGCAAGAGCGATCATGCTGCGCACGAAAATATCGAGACCGGGAAGACTCGTCGACGTCATCAGCGACAAGAAATCCTTCAGGGGCCTGATTTCATAGCCCGGCAGGATCTTCCTCATCTCGTCCATGACCGCCGGGGTATGGTCCGAACGGGTGGACTTCAGGAAAAAAATCGAAGCTTTGTCCCGCGCGCCTGAAAGTTCCTGCAATGTGGCGAGCGGCACGAAGATCCGTGCCCCTTTACCATGCTCCACGATGCCAGCAACATGAAAGTCGTGCTCTAACAATCGGAACGTCTGGCCGACTTTGATATTCCCGGATCGGGCGTCCCAGTCATCGACAAGCAAGTCATCCGGGCCGCTCATATCCTGCCCTTCCAGGAATACGAACCCACCGGAGACCGCACGAAAGCTCTCCGGATCGATGCCGTAGACGAGGTCTATGCCTCCCGTGGAATTGAACTGGAGCAGGACGGGAGCTACTGTTTGCACATAACGCAATTGGCGCAGGCGATCGCCGATACGTATGGGCATAGGCGCGCCGTTGAAGGCGAGGAATATCGATGCCGAGGGCGGCTGCAACATAATATCGGCGCCCACGCCTTCGATGCGCTTTGCGGTTTCCTGAATCATCCCGCTAGTCAATCCAACGATGATTATGACGAGAGCTACCTCAACGCTGACCGCCAGGATGCTGATTATCGTCCTAAGGGGCCGATGCAAAATGTTGGCAAAGATGACGCGGGCGATCACGGCTGTAGCTCCTGCTGGCCAGCGCCTAAATCTACAAGTTCGGTTCCGGCCGGCTGCATGAGGCTGAACCGATCGGCGGAAATGTCCGTATTCAGCGCAAGCCTGCCGATAACCACCGATAACTGATAATCCTGCTGCGGCCGCGCGATTCGAAAGGTCCGCGGAAAGACGATGGGCCCCACTGCCGAATTATCTTTTGCTACGGGTACGCCGTTGGCTTGAATATTTGAGGGCGGAACGTCTTGCCAATCGTCGTAACCAACGTCGGAATCGAGCCTTCCGCCAGGGCCGTAGATTTGTAGCCTGGAAACCCGCAGGTCTGTTCGGTCAAACCAAATCTTGCGCGCAATTTCAAACCTGGGGGCCGAGCCACGAAGCACGCTCACCACGTAATAACGCGCTGGCGGGACATCAACCTGTTCCAACACAACCGGATCGCTGGCGGAAATTGACGTCCAAAAAAACGCATCCAGCAGATGCTGAGGCCTGAGGTTTTCGATGGGATTTTTTGTCGCGCGTTCCAGCTGAGTTGGCCCCACAAGGAATTCGTTCTTCGAAGGTATGAAAATGCGAAATGTCTGTCCGTCGCTCACCATATCAAAAATGTTCGTGGAAACAATGGGCGCCTGGCCGATGATGCGAATCAGAGCGGGCCGAGCCGCCAAGATAAAGCCGCTTACCTCATGATACTGGTGGATCACGCCGCTATATGCCGAGCCGGCAGTGGGACTCATTTGCACGGAAGCATTCAGAGCGTGCACCGCGTCAGCTTGCCGATTATAGGATTCGACAAGCTGTGTCTGGTCAGCGTCCAACTGCGGCCGGATGGCTGTTGGTAGAGCGGCGTGCTTTTCGCGAGCCGCGCATCCGGCCAGCCCCACAAAAAGCAGCACAACTGCAACAAATCGAACCTGAATGAGACAGCGCGTCAGTCGGTTCTCCCTCTCTACAGTAAAACAGAAAAACTATCAGGCCGCCAAAGGCAGGTCAACGTAGAGGCGTACGCGAAGTGCTAAGCGGGACGGGTAACATCTACCTGCAGTTTCTCCAGGGCCCCTCGTGCGCGCCGGATCACCTCCGAAGCCCACAATTGATTGCTCAAAACCGTCAGAAACCCGCCCTCAAAGTCGCACACAGAACAAAACAGATATTGAGGGAAGGCTGTTTGATAAGCGTCTACCCCGCGTTCGGCCAGGGCGTCCTCGACCGAGGCATCACCACCGAGCAGCGGGGCACCTGCGCGAACCCCGAAAGTTTCGTTCGCAAAACGCTCAAGCAGAGGCTGAAGCTTCTCTTGCGCGGGTTGAGGGATCACGAGCGCGTGAGGGTTTGGCTCGCGAAAATCTGTTGCCGTGCGACGGCAGAAGTCCCGCACGCGCTCCAGGTGAGCGAAGAAATCGATGGCCCACGGCTGTTCCCCGGCTAGAGCAGGTAGAAGTGCGGCCCAGATACCGGCAGCCTCGTTTCCCGTTACCGGCTCACGCGTTTCCCGATCGATAAGCTCCAGCCCAACTGCGCGCACGTTCGGGCCCAAATCAAGCGACTCGATCTCCAGCCGGTACAGGTTCTCCATTGTTATCAGCACTCTTCGGCGGGCGAAATATCGGCGGCGAACCGCTGCTGGTATTCAGGCGACTGTTTACGCAGGTCCAGCCAATCGAAGAATGTATCCGGCGTTTCCAGCCAAATTCGGAACCACTCCAGAATCTCCTGCTTCTGGTCGCGTTTGTGCGCATCGACGCGCGGGTTTCTGGCGATCATTTCGGCCCGCCGGCGGCCCAGCCGTGCTACTTCGAGCACTCGCTCAGCCGCCGCACGCTGCCCTTCAGAACGGAACTTGCGCCAAAGCTCGTCCAGGCGCATTAGGCATATCTCCGCCTCTTCCAGGGTGGCAAAGTGGAGAAGATCGCGAAACTCCTCCTCATACTGGCCATTCGTATCGGCTTCTGTTGAGAGTATGACGCGCAGCCCGGCCGCGGCCAGGACTTCGGCGATGTATTCAGGCGAGGTTTTTCCCGACGCGCCCAATTTCGCGATGAGCTGGCGCCGAATTTGCTCCACTTCCGCAGGCGTGAACTTCTGCAGGCCTAGATCCTGCGCAATGTGCAGAATGGCGTGTTTTTTAGTGTCGGCGCCCTGCGTATTCATCGGAGTTTCAGGGGCGGAGAAGAGATGGCATCGGACCGCACCGGCTTCGTGGAAGTGGTTGACGAGGCCGCGCTGCGTTCAGCCGCGAGCCTTTGGCGATATAGGGTCACATTGTGATTGTGCTCGGCAAGTGTTTTGCCGAAGAAATGGCCACCTTCGGTGTTGGCAACGAAATAGAGGTAGTCCGTTTCGGAAGGATTGAGCGCTGCCCTTAGAGACGCGCTACCCGGATTGGCTATCGGCCCAGGAGGGAGTCCGATATGACGATAAGTGTTGTAGGGCGAATCAAAGGGCAGGTTAGCCGCACTCAGGCTACCGTTGTAGTTTCCGGCCAATTCGAGCGCGTACACCACGGTTGGATCGCACTGCAAAGGGACGCGATGGTGCAAGCGATTAATAAAAACGCCTGCGACGATGGGCCTCTCTTCCGGCTTCGGCGTCTCGCGTTCGACCAGCGATGCAAGTGTCACAAGCTTCTGGAGTGGCAAGCCTGAAAGGTTGGTCTGCTGAGCGCTGATCCCAAACCACTCCCTACGGAAGTGAGCCACCATTGCCGATACCATCTGCTCACCCGTCGGGTGCCGCGGGAATTCGTAGGTTGCTGGGAAGAGGAAACCCTCCAAGCTTGGCGCTCCAGGCACAAGATCCTGGATCAGCGCCGGGTTACGGGCAGCGGCCAAGAAATCGTTCCGGGTCGTAAAATCCTCGCGCTGGACCAGATCGGCAATGTCAAACATCGACAAGCCTTCCGGCACGGTCAATTCACGGACGTAAACTCGTCCGTTTGCGATTGCGTCGAACACCTGGAAGCTATTGACCGGATGATCGAAAAAGTATTCGCCGGCCTGCAAAGTATTCCGGGGCCGCCAGCGAGACAGTCCTTCAAAGGCCCACCGGCTGCGAATTACTCCTTCGTGCGCCAGCAAACGTGCGACTGCGCGTCGCGAAGCACCATGAGGAACATCGACAAACACGCCCCCCGACGGGAATTTCTGATACGGAAGAGAGAGTGACACCGCCATCCACCCCACCAGGGCTGCGGCCGCCAAAACTAGGATCGCAAGGGCCCGGCGCATATCGCTCCTAGCCCCCCTTCCCCGCTCCATGCAGGTAATCGCGCAGAATCACTGCCGCAGCTACCTCATCGAGCTTGCGATGTTTGGGAATGGGCGATCGCCCCTTGGAAGCATGGTCATCAGCTAGGATCTGTTCCGCCTCCCAGCTGCTGAGCCGTTCGTCTACCAATTCGACCGGGATGCCTAGTTCCTTGCGAATGCGATCGGCGAAGCCCGCGGCCTCCGAGGCCATGTCACCCTGAGCGCCGCTGAGCTGCAAAGGCCAGCCGATTACGATCCGACTGACTTCCTGTTCGCGACACAGACCGCGCAGGCGGGCGAGATCTTGCCGGCGGTTCGAGCGGGTCCACGTTGCCAGGGGGCGGACTGCAACGCCCAGGGGGTCGGAAATGGCTAGTCCAAGTCGCCGGCGACCGTAGTCGATGGCCAAAACATGACCCTCGCTCCGGACCGTTCCACCTTGGGACACAGCAGGAGAACCCATAGCGTAATTATATCCCCTGGGGCAGGCACGAAGCCCGATGGAAGGACAGGACAGTTTCTAAGGCTGACGCCCCCGCTGGCCGCTTTCCCAATATGGCCAGAGTTGAAAAACCTTTAGCTGGGAATCAAGTCCGGTCTTATTAAGCAGCGAATCGATCTGTGATCGGGAAAGCCTCGGCCCCAACGGAGTGGCAAATTCGGCCAGACTGAAGGTGAGAACGCCGGCCACGGCCGTGTTCAGTTTAAGGTTCAAGATATCCACCTTATCGAAGGTATCGGAGGAGGCGTGATAATTCGCGACATAGTTAGCCTCCTCCTGGTTCGCCACTAAATTGGGGACGCCCTCCAGGAGGAAATCCAAGTTGTCGGTACCGAGAATAGCATCGTCGGTGAAGTGATTAGCGCCCCAGGAAGCGACAGGAGCCAAGGCCTGGCGGAGCACTTCGGATTGAAGGTCCCGACGCCCGCCGAGCGAAAAACCTGTTACGCGCCCGCTTCCTTCATCGAAGATGACTGCTGCGTCGGTGCGGTCCAGCTCGTTACGATGCCCACGCACGTAAGCCCAAGACCCCAGCATGCCTTGCTCTTCGCCACTAAAGAGGACGAAGCGTATGGACCGCTTTGGGCGAAGACCCGTGAGATGGATGTCGCGAGCCGCCTCGATAACGAGAGCGGCATTGCAGCCATTGTCGAGCGCCCCGGTGCCGAGTTCGAACGAATCGAGGTGTGCGCCTAGCACGACGAAGTTGCCGGGCTGTTCCCGGCCGCGAATTTCCGCGATGACGTTTTGCTCCTCTGCCGGCCCGCCAACCCGATTCGGCAGGTCCAGGCGAACGCGAATTCGCAGGCCCGCTGCGAGGTCGCGTGCGAGCCTTTGCGCATCCTCGCGCGCGACGATTGCCTGCGGTAATTTCTCGATGGAACCGTCCTGGCCGAGACCAGTTAGATGGCGATACAGAAGCATCTGCTCGCGCGTTCCTATCCAGAGAGTGGCTCTAGCGCCCGCCGAGGTCGCACGTTCGATAATTCCTGGATTGCGCAAGTATTCGGCGAAGAGATCGTCAAAGGTGCGCAGCACATCCGTATGGACAAGGAGAATCGCCCCCCGCGCTGAGGTACCTATGCGGGCAAAATCTTCAGGAGTGCCGGCCGCCACGTCGACAAGATCTGCTTCGAGTCCGCCGCCTGGAGTTGCCGGAGACCAAGCAACGGAGACAGCGTGCACGGAGAACCCGGCGGGCGAAAGTATCTCGACATGCGTCGCCCCTTCGCTCCAAGTGTGAGGTATCGTGAATTTCTCGGTATGTACATCATCAACGCCGGCTTCGTGAAAGCCGGCCACAGCCCATTCCACCGCTTTCGCCATGGCAGGCGATCCTGTAAGGCGGCCGCCGATTCCGTCGGTGAGCCGCCGAAGATTTTCGGCTAAAGGCGACGCGCCCAGGGCATTAGCGATTATCTTCGGAGCCGCCTGCGCGCAGGCGGATAGCTCACTTTCTGAGCATGTTTGTGAATTTGCGGCTGCCGCCTGACGCATCCTCGCGAGCGGGTCAGGCTCGGGCGCAGAAAGCTGTGCTGTCGCCGAGGCGGCGACGAGGTACCAAGCCGCCAGGAACCCTAATGAGACACTTCGCCTATGCATGGGCTGCCCTACCGAAAGCTGAATGATTACGCGTCACAACGAATTATAGCCCAGCATGCGTGCCCAGTGGCTCAGACCCGGCGAACCGCCGAAAGAACGGAATCCGCAATCTGAGCGACTTGCTTCATCTCATTGACGTCATGAACGCGAACAATGTGCGCGCCGTTTAAGATTGCAGCGGTTATCGCAGCGGCGGTTCCCCATTCGCGCTGTTCAGCGGGCCAGACTTGCCCTTTCCCGCCAAGCGCCCACCCGATGAACGTTTTTCTCGAAGGCCCCACCACGAGAGGACAGCCTAATCGAGCTAGCTCCGGTAGACGGGCAAGCACCTGGAAATTCTGCTTGTAGTTCTTGCCGAAACCGATGCCGGGGTCGAGAAGAAGTTTTGATTTTGAAATGCCTGCTCGGCGAGCGACGCCAATCGACGCGCGCAAGCCTTGGACGATATCGCGGATCACGTCACGCGCAAATGGCCCTTTGTGCATCGATCTGGGAGCGCCGCGCATGTGCATCAGAATTAGAGCGGCGCCTCGGCTCTTTACAAGCTGGGCCAATAGGGGATCGGTTCGAAGTCCGCTGACGTCATTGATGATTCTTACCCCGTTTCGGAGGCCCACTTCTGCAACCGCCACTTTCTGCGTATCAAGCGAAATGGGAATACGTAATTTGCCCTGAAGTCCTTCGAGCACCGGTAAAATCCGGCCGATCTCCTCATCTGCGCTGATCGGATCAGCCCCGGGCCGCGTCGACTCTCCGCCTATGTCGAGAATGTCCGCGCCGGCCTTTTGCAGTTCGAACGCTCGCTCAATCGCCAATGGCGCATCGGGAAAACGTCCCCCGGTGTAGAAGCTGTCCGGCGTCACATTGAGTATTCCCATGATCAGGGTGCGCTCGCCAAGGCGGAGGGTATGCGAAGGCAAGGGCAGGCTGTACCGCCGGCGAGCAAACATAGGCGTACATGTTAGATGGCAGTCGAGGGAGTTTCTAGCGGGGGGATGCCGGAACGTAGTAGGCACTGCGATAGGCGATCTGGGGGATTGTTGAAACCGCCGCACCGTGGCGTAATTCCACTTTCAACTTCCTCCAGCCGGGATTCGCCACACCGGCAGCCGGGTAATATCCCAGGGTGTATTCCGCTTCCAACTTCAGGGCGATCGTGCGATAGATTTCGGCGAGGCTGCCAACTTCGCGCAGAAAATACAGTCCACCGCCGACCTGCCGTACGAACTCAGCAAGATAAAGCGTGTAAATCGGAATTCCCGAATTGCGTGCAGCCGCAGTTATCAGCGGCTGCTCCGTGCGCGCGGAAAGCCAATCGCTCGTGAGCGCCGGAGGCCGGGGCTCGGTCGAAATAACGTACAGATCGATACCGCTAGCGGCGATTGCCCGAGCCACATCCTGAAACGTCAAAGACTTATTTGCCCCAGCCGCAGGGGACATACTTTCGGGATCCCAGGTGAGGCCCAGGGCGCTATCTTGGCCGTCGGTGAGAAGAATGATTGCTTTGCGCCCGGCGCGCCCGCTTAGAAGCCGAACAGCGGTGAGATAAGCGGCCTGGTAGATGAACGATTGAGAGGAGTTCGCTACCTGCGCGAGCTCCGGCGAGGTAAGCGCGGTATTCAGGAGAGTGCGATCGCGCGAAAACGGCAGCAGCAAGTGCGTCTCGTCCGCAAACGCCACCACAGCAACTTCATCCTCGGGCTGCAATGATTTCGCTATGGATTGAGCAGTGCCGCGCATGTCTCCCAGTTCGCGATAAATGCTGGGGCTGGCGTCGATCACGAGCGCGATACTCACAGGTGTTGTCGCAGCGTCGAAGGCCGCTACTTTCTGCTCGACGCTGTCTTCCCACAGCCGGAAATCGCCTTGCGTGAGCCCACGCACACGCGTTCCGTCAGGAGCTGTAACGGTGCACTGTATCTCGACCAAGGCTACGCTTGAACGAATGATTGGCGCGAGCCCCGGGTTTGCAGAAGTGCCGTCTCCAGCGGGAATCGTGCGCATCTCGCCAGTCGACGGATCACGTGAGATGCGCACTTCGTTCTCAAGAACACGCGGCCGCGGAAGCTTTGCCTTCTGCGCCGCCGCTGATGGGCCAAACCCCGCGACCAGCGCACAGACGGTGGCAATCCGAAGAGGTCTAATCCGGGGGTGATATTTCGCAGGCAATTTCATCATGGAGATGATGCCCGGCTATCTACAAAGTACAGTGCTACTCAAGATCAAAATCGCGGACTGGCTTTTCTGCCGGACCCTCGCGTGCCCTCTTGAGTCCTTCTTCGAACTTGCGAGCTAGGACGTCTTCCTTCTTGCTTTCCGCCGCCCACGATTCGCGGAACTTGTCTTCGCGCCGCCGCTCCTGCTCCGCCAGAATGCGTGCCGAATCCGAGATATCCACATCGGGAGCTGCTTTTTGCGGCGTCGTATGCGACAAAACGGTCGCCAGGTGGGCGTCAATCACAAGCTTCGACTGGCAGCACGGGCAAACGACTTCAATGGGTGCGGATTTCTTTGCCATAGCCCGATTGTACGCCTTCTGGGACTGTTTGTATGAAACGGCGTTGTGGGAACGGCCGGCAGCACGCCAGAAAAAAAAGGGCGCCCGAAGGCGCCCTTAAGATTCAATCGATCGGAGCCTGCCGTTCCGGACCTTATCCTTTGCTAAACCCAGGAGCAGGACGAAGTTCGGGCCGTGGAGCCGGTTTCGGTTCCACGCCGGGAAGCGGTTGCGTAGGCGGTATCGGCGGAGCGGGCTTGGTTTTCTCCGGCAGCGGCTTGCCTTCCATCAGCAGCTTTAACTCGACTGCATCCAGAACTTCGCGCTCGAGCAGAGCCTGGGCGATGCGTTCGAGGGTCTCCTTATTGCCTTCCAGGATGTTGCGCGCAGTTTCGTAGGACCGCGTGACAATCTTGCGAACTTCCCCGTCGATGTGAATCGCGGTGTCTTCGGAATAATCGCGGTGCTGCGCGATCTCACGGCCAAGGAAGATGGCTTCCTCTTTCTTTCCGAAAGCCAAGGGTCCGAGTTCGCTCATGCCCCAGTCGCACACCATCTTACGGGCGATGTCGGTGGCTCTTTCGATGTCGTTGCCCGCGCCGGTGGTGATATGCCCGAGGAAGATCTCCTCAGCGGTGCGACCTCCCATCAAGACGGTGAGCGTGCCGATCAGGTAATCCTTCGTGTAGGTGTGTTTGTCGTCTATCGGAAGCTGCATCGTGAGACCGAGCGCCATACCGCGCGGAATGATCGTGACTTTATGTAATGGATCGGCGCCCGGGGTCATGGCTGCAACGAGCGCGTGTCCAGCCTCATGATAGGCAGTGTTCCGCTTCTCCTCTTCCGAAAGAATCATGGACTTGCGTTCCACGCCCATCAAGACTTTGTCTTTGGACATCTCGAAATCGGCCATGGTGACAACTTTGCGATTTTGCCGAGCCGCCCAAAGCGCCGCTTCGTTCACCAGGTTGGCCAGGTCTGCGCCCGAAAAACCCGGAGTACCGCGTGCGATGACCGAGAGATCCACATCATCCGAAATCGGAACCTTGCGCGTATGCACGCGAAGGATTTCCTCGCGCCCCTTGATATCTGGCCGAGGCACTACGACTCGCCGATCAAATCGGCCGGGACGCAACAGCGCCGGGTCCAACACGTCGGGACGGTTCGTCGCAGCGATCAGAATGACGCCTTCGTTCGATTCGAAACCGTCCATCTCCACAAGCAGAGCATTGAGTGTCTGCTCGCGCTCATCGTGACCGCCACCCAAACCAGCGCCACGGTGGCGGCCGACTGCGTCGATTTCGTCGATGAAGATGATGCAGGGCGCATTCTTCTTCCCTTGTTCGAAGAGGTCCCGCACTCGGCTGGCACCTACTCCGACGAACATCTCCACGAAATCGGAACCGGAAATGGAGAAAAACGGAACGTTGGCCTCACCAGCAATGGCCCGTGCGAGCAGAGTTTTACCCGTTCCTGGAGGCCCGACCAACAGAACGCCCTTAGGAATGCGACCACCAAGCTTCTGAAACTTTTGCGGATCTTTCAGGAATTCGATGATCTCCTGCAGTTCTTCCTTGGCCTCGTCAATACCGGCTACATCCTTGAAGGTGGCTTTCTTCTGCTGCGCGGTCAGCAAACGCGCTCGTGATTTACCGAAGCTCAGCGCTTTATTGCCGCCGGCCTGCATCTGCCGCATCATGACAATCCAGAAGCCAACCAAAAGAAACAGCGGCGCCGCAGTGAGAAGGAAGTTGATCCAGTCGGCGCGAGTGACTTCCTTGACGTTAATCAGAACGCCTTTGTCGCGCAATTCCTTGGTGAGATCCGGGGCGGCTTCTTTGAACAACGTTACTCGGAACTTCTTGGCCGGTTCGCGCCACTCGCCCTCGATTTCATAGCTGTTCGGAGAAAGGTAGAGCGTGACTTCCTTTACATTTCCTCGGTCTACCTGGCTCATGAATTCGCTATAGCTGGGTTCCTCCTGGCGCGCGGATTGCCCGCTGGCCGATACCATGCGCCACAGAACGACGCATAGCAGGACGATAAACATCCAGAAGAGTATGGTTTTTGCCGTGGAACTCGAATTCACGCTTTACCTCTTTCTTTCCTTACGCGTAGCTGCCTGCCCGGGCAACCCTAAGCGTCGCGCCCGGCGCGGCTGCATACCCACGTATGGCACGTTACGGTACCACCCGCGGCTGCCCGCAAGACCGTATCCTGCCAGATATTTAGATGCCGCATCGAAGCAAAAGTAATCAGGCTTGAGGTCGACCTTTCGCTCCGATGGCTTATCGAAAAGTGTAGCTAACTTCAACGAACGCGGACGGGTCTCTTGAAGCCGTTTCAATAGAAAATCCTGCGTCAGCCCCGATTGAACTATGGCATCGACGACGAGCACGTCCCGCTTCTCCAGACGCGGAGGCCGGCTAAAATAAATCTCTCTCCGGTCATGTCCGCTGAACTGAACGTCTCGGATTTCCGCCCATACGAAATGGCAAACCACTGGGCAGGAGATCCGCCTGATCAAATCAGCCGCAAAAACAAATGCGCTATCGAGCATTATCACGATATCCAGGGTTCGATCCCCATAATCTCCGGATATCGCTCGCCCTAATGCCGTTACCCTTTGAGCCAATTGCTGCGAGGTGTAAACAGGCTCCAGGGCCGGTTTCAAATCTTTTCCTCCGAAATAATCACTCCCGCGCGAGTTGCCGCTCCGGCGGCGAAATCCGCCGCCACAGGCAAGCCTCGCGTCCAGACCAGCATATCCGCGCTCGTCAAAACTGGCCACCCCTCCCGATCCGGCACGGCTACCCGCTTCATTCTGAAGAATTGCTTGAGTTTGCGGGAGCTGCGCCGCCCCTTTGGCCGGAAGGAATCACCATGACGCCAATTGCGCAGAACCAAAGGTGTGTGGAGCAAGTCCTTGTCTAATGCTAGTTTGTACACCTCAGTGTCGCTCCCCAAGAGGTGCCAGTCAACCACTTTCAGGTGAAACCGACGTTCGATTTCGGGCACCGCAACCACGGTGGATTCCCCGAGATTTCCGAGGGTGACAACCCTTGAGAAACTCGGAGAAACGTCGCGACTTCCTTCCAAGCTGGCGGCATATTCGCTTGTTTGTTTCTTAGCACGCGAAAACCACAACCACTCAAAACATCGTTCTACGATTACACCCGGCAATTCGACGCGAGAGCCACTCAAGCCCGACGACGCCATTTGGACCACACGTTCCACGTGATCGGCAGTCCATCGCCGGCTATGACCGCGCACTTCACTAATAATTTCGCGAATCAGCCGCTTTGAAACCGCCGATCGAGCCTCCTCGGGTAAATCATTGCCCAGGAATACACTATCGTTCGAATGCGGATTTAATAAATCGGCGCAACGGATGCGCAGGAGGCTGCCTTCTGGCTCTAGAAGAGACCCCAGTAACGTGCGAGTCATTGCCTTCCAGTAAGCTTCGTCTTCCCGAGACCTCTCGGCCAGACGGCTCAAATGAGCGACGACGGCAGGTTGAATCTGGCTTTCCAACATTGGCAGAACCTGGTGGCGCAGTCGGGCCCGCAGCCGCGACTGATCGTGGTTGCTCGCATCCTCTCGCCACGGGTGACGCAGATCGTTCAAATATCCTCGCAACTCAGCGCGTCGAACCTCGAGCAACGGACGGATTACGTGTCCGTTCACCGGATAAATCGCTGCTAAGCCCGAGGGCCCCGTTCCCCGGAGGATCCGCGCTAAAACCGTTTCCGCTTGGTCGTCGCTGGTATGCGCCACAGCCACGCGGTCGATTCGCCCTTCTGCTACTAAGTCGGCGAAGAACCGATAACGTAGCCGCCGCCCAGCGTCTTCCAAATTCCAGCGTTTTGTGCGCGCGACACCGGCCACGTCCTCACGGCCAGAAAAGAATGGAAGACCGAGGTGAGTCGCCAACGCTGCGACGAATTGTTCGTCGCCCTCCGAATCCGCCCCTCGTAGGCCGTGGTTGAAGTGCAGCACTATTAGGCGAATTCCTTGTTCGCTGCTTACTTCGTGCAGAATCCGGAGCAGGGCCACCGAATCAGAACCGCCGGAGACGGCGAGGCCTACACGCTCACCGGCCCGCAACATCGCATGCCGGGAAATTGTATTCAAGACCCGCTTGATGAGGTCGGTGGACACGGAAGATTCCCCGTAGTATAGCGCGCTGCTAAATGCCTCGCTGAAACGATGCCTGATCGACACGCACGTGAGCTGGGATGGGCAATATCATAGACGTCATGCAGGTAAATTCAGTTCCCGGCGCATGGCGCTAAATTACTCTCTCGTCAGATTTTTTACGGCAGCAAGGCGGAGAACCGAGAGGGTCAAAGGCCGGGGCTGGTCGCAGAATGTTCCGCTTATTAGAACGGAATCCGCGCTAATAGCACGAATGATGAAAGATGAGATCCAGCGGGGCAGGAGGAGGTGGCTAACGCGCTTTGAGGCGGCGACTCGTTCGTTTAACACGCCATAGCGGGCGATTCACATCGCGGCCAATTTCAGGGGACGTGATCAGAGACACTTCATTTTCACGAACACTACGATAGATCCGATATCCGTCTCGAGCGGTCTCGAACCTAAGCTGAGGAGATTTATCCGCTAAGTACGCGCAAGTCGGTTCATATAGCACAACCCAGACATCGCGGAAGTGTCGATCGAGAGAGTCCGTCAGTTTTCCGAGGACTTTTGCCATCACCTCACTTCCAAACGGATTAAAGAAAAACAAAACTAACTTTTCTTTGGGGAATTCATATTCCGAAGCGTCCATATTAAGCGATTCGATTAAGCCCGCGCCCACATGGCGGCACCCCTGAGCATTTTTGGAAGCCTGATCGTGGAGTTCCCTTCGTAGTTCAATTCCAAACACGTGTCTGAAACCATAGCGGGCGGCCATCAATAACATGCGTCCTTTGCCCGAGCCAAAATCGATGAAAGTGTATTCACCAGGGTCGTTCAGAGGAAGATTGCGCAGAGCCCGGCGCGCACACTTGGGGCGCATGGGAAGATAATGAAAATTCAATTTATCCTCCAGCCAGCCCAAGGCCATTTGTTCATCAAATTGGACCGAAGTGTCAACATGGTGATAAAAATCAAACCACCAGTTCTCAAAGGCTACGTTCAAATCGACGATCCGCTGCACGCCAGGCCAGTTTCTAATTGTTTGCCGCAAAGTAGTTGGATTCAAAGTGGTGCCACTGACTTTATAATCGATCTTCTAATAAAAGCAGTTCTCCGGTGCAGCGAGGCATTTCAGTTCATATATCATTCGAGCCATGGGCCGGGCGCGCAGGGCAGCGTAACGACTACAGACGCGAGCTCCGAAGCCTGAATACAGCAAGATGCTTCCCTTATTGCCCAATCCGGCGAAATCGAAAATAAGACCTCGACGCGCAGACTCCTTAATCGCCTCCCAAACGAGCAACGCGATGGCGCTGTTGCCAGAATAACGGCTGCGGGTTGACATCAAGTAAAACGACGAGATTTCATCCCACACACAAAAATTTGCTGCGACAATGTGATTCTTCTTATCGCGCGCCGCAAGAATTCGGCCGTGTCGCCTGTCGAGGGATGCGCACAGAATTTTTCGGCACAACGTCCAGTCCAGTTCGTTAATCTGTCTTTCTAATTTCACGTTGCGCTCAAAAAAGTGCAGGAATTCGAATGGATCGCTCAATTCAGTTACTGAAAACCGCTCTTCCGCCCTCCGAATGACATTTCTAGTCTTGTTGCGCATTTGTTGCCAGAGGACGCTAACCGGTTGGGGCGCGAGCTCATGAGTGAATTGGACATAAGTTCGAAATCCCAGGGACTGAAACGCAATTACTTCGGTAACGCCGCCATGGCATTTCACATACTGCCAGGAGGCGCGCGGCAGCCGTTCAAGCAGTTCGCGCGTAATGTGAAGGCGCTTGAGGAATCGGGTATTCGGACTTCCTTCACCCTCATCGATCGCCGGCCCCAGAAAATAGGTCAGCTCTGGCATGCGAATCAACGTTAAGCCAAACCGTTTTGTCTTATGAAACGGGAGGCGCCCGACGATGCGCCCTCCGGCTGCCACTTCGGCGACTTCGAACTGTCCATCGGTAGCAGCTTCGAGCCACCAGTCTTCGTGAAAAATGGTGGGCACCAAAGGATTGATGCGAGCCCCTCTTTTATAATCTTCTTTCTGGGTCCTCGGTCGTGCCTCCGCAGCCGCTAGGAGCGCCTCCTCTTTCTCGATTACTTCGCTACGCACTGCGATTTCATGCATGCGCCGAGCTCGCTTTTTCGGCACGCAGCTTACGGTATCTTACGAATTGCGCGGGATTGCCAGCGTGAACCTCCATATCTGGAACACTCTTGGTGACGACGGCTCCCGTACAGATAACAGCGCCGGCCCCCACGACAACCCCGGGGCCAATAATTGCCTTCGCGCCGACCCAAGAGCCCCGTTTGCAGGTGATGGGCTTGCGTATGAGCCGCATATTCACGGACGACCAATCGTGGTTGCCTGTGCAAAGGTATGCGCCCTGAGAAAGGCAGCAGTCGTCCTCGATGTTTACGTGCGCCAAATTGTCAATCCACAAATCTTCACCCAACCATGCATGCTCGCCCACCTCGAGATACCACGGAAATTTCACTCGTAGGCCCGGCTTGACGTGGACTCCCTTCCCTATCCTGGCCCCAAACATGCGCAACAGGACGCAACGAAACCACGAAGACGTGATCAGATGAGATCGAAGTAACGGTAGCGCAAAGAAATACCAAAGGGCTTCGAACCAGAGGGGAGCCCCGCGGACCAACTCCTTACTGTCGGGTCGGCTCAGATCTATGGAATCTGCAGTAAGCAGGTGGTCCTGATAGCGTTTAATTTGGCTGTCGATGACACGCATCGCGATGGCGGCGGTGCAATAGCGATTGGTGAAGCGACTAATACAGGAGCAGTGTACTAAGCGCAGCTTTCAGGAAGGGTATGCGAGATATTCGAGAGTTCGAAAATTCCGTGATTATGGCAATCCTTGTCCCTTACTCGGACAGCCGCTGCGATTACTTCATCGATAGAAATAGACAAGATGCATTTTTTATTTTCGGCGGTACAAACCTGAAGATCGCAGCCAAAACAGTGCGTCTTATGATAAATCGGCTGGTGGGCTTCCCCAAACGGGAACCACATTCCGGGGAGTCTGTTGGATGCAAAAAGCGAGACGCACGGCGTGCCAACAGCAGCAGCCAAGTGCATAGGTCCGCTATCCACGCCTATAAAAATGTCAGCCCGCTGTATCACGCCAGCCGATTCGCGAGGAGACAGCTCACCGCCTAAATTCAGAGATTGGCCTTGCCATTTTCCTCTCACGGCTTCAAAGGCGGAATGATCGTCTTTGGCGCCTATGAAAACCAGAGCATGCCGGGGAAATTCCGTGCGTAGATGCGGCATGAGTTCCCTCCAGTTGGCGATTCCCCAATCCTTCACGTTCTGCTTGGAAGAGATCCCAAGCGCCAGAAAAGGACTCCCTTTGAGCGGGCGTAACGCGCTTTCCGCCCGTGAATGCTCCCTCTGCGTCAATCGAAGATCCCAACTTTTCGAATCGTTCAGGCGCGCATCTCCGATTTGTGCGATGCAACGCGCAAGTCTACTGGCTTCAGCTTCATAGCGATCGGCCCGGGGATCGTAACGGTAAGTCGTTAGCCCATCGCGAGGAACTCCAACGATCTCTCTGATGCCACAAAAACGAAAAAATATCTCATCACGACGTGTGGCTGCTTCGCCCCGCGGCGGAGTAAGGTATACCAACGTGTCGATGTGCAATCGACGAAGTTTCCAGCCGAGTTTTGCGAGCTCAATGACATTCCGGGTGCCAACAGAGTAACTGATGTATTCGTGGATAAGACCGGATTCTCCGAGCACCAACCAGGCGGCTGGGGCCTTTTCATTAACCGGCTTGTTCGTCAGTAGTATGCGGATACTATTCGGATACTTCCGAGCGAGAAGATGGAAACAAGGAAGGGCAACAACCGTGTCTCCAAGGCTTCCGAGCCTATAGATGAGAATCTTCTTTTGTTTTGTCATTATTCTAAGGAAATTCGCTCGCGAGCAGGTAAAGCAGGAAGAGTGACCGGCCTAGCTCATTATCGAGCGGGCGTTCGTTCGATCCAGAATTGTAGATAGCTTGGTCTTCGGCGAATCAGTGACGAGCAGGAGCCGAAGAGCTTACGCATGCTTTAGTGGTGTATGGCAGAAATCCTGGCGCGTATGTGACGGCTTGGTTCTGGGTATTGTTCCCGAAATGAATGTCTCGGAAGACTGTGGTCACGGGATCCTTGACTACTGCCGGGCCGAACAGAATGCACGGAAAAAATCCGTCCTGCGGTATCTGATTGTGCCGCTGATCATAACTTTGACTAGGGCTTGCGGCGTATGGCTCGATCCTATTTCCCTCGATTTCCACATTCATGATGCCCATTCCCCGATAACTGTCTGGTGCGAACGCCTCCGCGTCTAACGCAATAAACGCAGGCCTCAGCCCCGAAGAGTTTGAGACGACGTTATGTGAAATTTTACTGTTTAGAGCTACTTGATGCTCCCGTCTTCCTTCGGGATATAGCGAGGGATCCAGTGACTGGTCCACGGTCCTTAAAATGATTCCTCGCGAATTGACGAGAGTATTGTCGTGCACGACGCAATCACGGCATCCGTCCCATAAAACAATGCCGTTAGGATTGTCAATCAGGGTATTTCCTTGAATGATCGCGTCGGACAAAGTCCAGACAAAGATGGAATAGAAACTTCCCATTGCAGGCACAGGATTCCAGGCTTCATCCACGGAGAGAGTCTTGGTCTGGGGATCAACATCTTTAATGTGCCGCCATTCACCGGTCGCATTTCCAGAAAATATCGCGACGACCTCTGGATAGCGCCGTAGGCGTAAAACAGTAACATCTCCCCACAATGCGCTCGAGTCGCTCAACGTATTTGAAGTGAGCTTGGTTGCGCTGCCCGCGTCCAACACATCTTGAATGTTCGAATTCTGAGTTGTTATCGCTTCGCCGTCGCCATGCTCGTTTGTAGGAGCATTCAGCGTCTGAATGGTGTTGTCCAGGACCTTTACGTCTTGGCCGAGCGACAGCTCCACGCCTCCGCTTTCGATCGCAGTCTTGCCGTCCATGTCCTTGTTCTGGGCATCACGAATGAGTCGATTCGCTTGCATCAGCAGATGCGAATTGTTCTGCATCTGCACGCGGCCGAAGTGATACAGGACTTGGTTGTTTCTGAAAATTATATTCGCGTTGTTCACAACGTATACGGGACCATTTCGGGTGGCAGCGCTCTCGAACAGGCTCTTCTGAACCAAAAGACTGTCGATGGTTTGAAACCAAAAGGGCCTGCAATTTGCGAGATGGATCTCCAGATTGTTAAAGAAAAGTTTACTGACTTTAGCGCGATCGCGATTCCAGATCACCGCGCACGGGCTGGCAGACGAATTAACCGCGTAGATCCCCAAATCCGTCATGCCGGCCAAACTCGACCCGCGGAAGTCGATGCCGCCCCACGTCTCGATGTTGTCCGTTTCGAGGTCCGCGCTCGGGTCGTATACAAAAATACGTGACGCCCTTGCACCACTCCCACGCAATATAATTCGCGACGGCACTATCAAGGGATCCCCGCGTTTCGGGCCCGACGGTGCGACGATTTTGTAATCGCCCACGGGCAAATAAACGGTTCCTCCACCGGAGAGTGAGGCCAGTCGAATCGCAGCACCGACGGCTGCGGTATCGTCAGCGATGCCGTCTCCAACGGCCTTGATAGACAACCGCGAATCTGTTTTGACATTTATTTCGTTTGCGGCTATTGAACGAAAATCCTCGGCCCATGAAACCCCCAATACCGACGGGTCCCAAGTGCCACCTTCTGTGGTCGAAGCAATCGAACGACCGCCGCCAAGCTCCACGGAGCTAATCGAAGCTGCGATCGCCGACGCTAAACTTACGAGGAAAACGATGCTGGACAAACCACGCCGAGAGGGTGTCACTTTCGATGTATTCATGCGTTCACATCTACAGCGATTTGATTAGGCGTCTATGCTCGGGGAGAATCCAGCAACAAAATAGAGGGCTTCCTTTAAACCACGGACGTCGTCTTCGAAAGACCATAGCTTGATTCGTTCAAGCCCACGACGGCCAAGGGCATTTCGTAAGCTGGCATCTTCCAGAAGGCTTTCTATTACAGAGCAAAGGGCCAATACGTCGCCAGCGGGGAAAACCTTTCCGGTTAATCCATCTTCGATCAGGTCAGGCTGACAACCCACCTGATCAGAAACGACTATGGCTTTTCCCGCATTCATGACTTCATTGACAATTAGCCCGAATGGCTCATCGACAGAAGGGAGCACAAACACGTCACACAGATCAAAGAACTTCGCCATTTGGGATTGATTCTGAAAGCCCAAAAAACGTGCCCTCGAGTTCCCCGCTTCACAAACCAACGCTTCACATTTTGCACGTTCCGGTCCGTCGCCCACGATCAACAGATAAGGTCGCTTGCCACCAACACCAGGTCTGATGCGAAGGAACGCGTTTATTAGATCAATGCAACGCTTTCGCTCGATGAGCTTCGAGGCGTAAAGTACGATGGCACAGTCGTTCTCCAAACCTAAGCTCTGCCTGAATTCTTCCCGCGACTCGTTTGCTACAGAAGTCATTTCCTGGAAATACGCGTTGTCGACCGCATACGGAGCCATAAACGATGGGGACCTAGGACCCAAATAATGAAGCCAGTAATCCCGGTTCCTGGTGCCGATTGGTAGAACTCCATCAATAAAATGGTCGGCAATAGAAAAGAATATCCGCTTAATTGCCAACCGAAAGCGGGAACGATGCCGGTCGATCAGCGTGCCCTCCGCACGCAACAGAAGAGGAATGCTAAGTAACTTCGCAGCGATCATGGCGAGAATAGAGTTAATGCTCCAGTATCCGTGGAGCCAGATCGCATGGTATTTGCCTTTCTTGAAAGCAGAGTAGAACCCTCGGTTGATCGGAGCCCAGAAGCTCGTCTTTATTGCACCGCGAATTAAGGGTAGGAACTCATAGCGGTAACCGTCTAAAAGAGGGACATCCCATTTGACCCGCACGCTTCCAAATCCTTCGTCCACGTAGCCTTGTACCGAATGATCGGAAGCAAAAAAAACGGTAAGGTCGATGTCTGGCTCGAGAGCAAGCCTTCGCAACAAAGGAGATTGGTACTGGATCGGATGGGTTACCACATATGCGAGACGGAGTTTTCTGCGCAAACGCATATCGGAGTCAGCGGTCAGCACTGAGGTTTTATTCGAAGACTTCACAGCCGATGTCCGGAGTTGCAAAAAAGATTAAAGGTAACCGTGGCGGCGATAAATAGTGCCGCAAATGGTACCCTGCGAAGAACATTGGAATCGCGCTCCGAGAAAGATAGCCACACCAACGGCCAACGCCATGGCCCTAGTCACATTAATAACGGCGTAGCCTGCGTCTGATTCGAGCGAATGAATGACCTCTGGGAATAATGCCGCGTATAAAAAGAGGCCCGCGGTATTCGCCCGGCTCGGCGAACAGAACAGATAGAAAAGTCGCAGCAACACCCCCAGAAAGAACATGCCACCTAATGCCCCAGCCCAAGAGAAATTCCGGTACAGATCTCCAATCAGCTGCATGGAAGTAAATCCGTTATAGTTGCTGGGTACTCCCATGTAGGTCGCTTCGAATTCAGCGCTGGGGATATTGATCGGCTGATTGTTCCAGATCCGTCGCGGCACAAAAGTCATCGGAATCTGAAGCCACGGGCGTCCTGATGCGTATGGAAACGGATGGGGCGTGTACTTCATGATTAATGCTAAGGCATCGGTCCCCGCGTTACGATCGACCATCTGTTCGAGGGGCGATGGCTGTGCCCGTGCGGCATGGTTAGAGTTCAACATGGTGGCCGCCGATGAAATTCGACTCACGATGTTTGACAAAGTCTTTGGCGAACCAGTTCGGCCTATCACAACGAATCGGTAAAAGTTGACCACCCCGAACGCCAACATCAAAGTAGGCACACCGATGACCAACGCCTCCCAGATCCGAAACCGTCGCTTGCCGTAGTGAATAACGATTGCGGCCTCCATCAGAGGCTGAATGAGGCCAACTTTCCCGCCGGAGATGGCGAGCTTTAGACAAAGAATGCCTAGTGAGATTCCCAGAACGGCCCAAGTTTCCCAATGCCGCGATTTTTTGGTTGGCACCACCAAATACACACAGATCACTACCCAGGACAAATCCAACAGATTTTCGAGAAGCACTACCACGCCCGGCGGCGGATGCCTTTGGAACTCCAGGCTGCCATAGTTGCCGACTGCTACTCCGATTTTAAAAAGATAAGCCAAACTCCCGAGTCCAGCGAGAATCAGAAACAAAAGTCGCGCTGTGGGTAAAGCGGGCGGCAACTGGTGAGTCGCAATAGGCAAATGGCGCTTCCAGCTTCTTGCGATGTTTGAACTAAAACCTGCCAAAAACGAAACGTATCCCACACAGGCGCACCACAGGGCAGCAGGCAAATAGTCGTCATAGGGATTCCGCCCCAATCTGGTCAAAAAAGGAACAGTGCAAAGATAAACACCCCTAATAGCAAAATAGAGAGCAAAGTACCCGGCTACCAACGTAAGAGGCGAAAACACATCAAGGCGACCCGAATTGAAGGTGGACCGAAGCAGATTCTGGCCCGTTAGCGCGAGCAGTATCGAAAGCGGGACGGCAACGGGAAGACGAATTTCGAAATAGAGCAAGATAGGAATCAGCGCTACCGCGAGAGCGGCAGCCGCCAGTAAATCCAACGTCGATTGCCCTTCCGTAAGCGCTTTCGTGCCGACTGCTTTTCCACTCGGAGCAATCGCGAGCCGACCGAGGTCGGCCGCGTGAGTTGTCAGCATGAGAGAGATTCTTCCGTGCACACACGGTCACGAGCCCGGAAAACGATGTGCTTCATGATTGCCTCGTTTGTTAAACCATTTCGGAGGCTCCGCAGGTGTCCCCGTCGGCCTACCTCCTTCCTCCAGTGCTCATCGTTTAGAAGCCGTTTACATTTATCCGCACATTCGTCTGCATCACTCCAAAAGACGGCCTCGAGGTCTTCTTGATACAGGGCGAGATGTTCGGGAGTGCGCTCGGAGCAAAAGACTCCTCCAAGGTGAGGGATTTCGAAGGATCTCTGCGTACAGAGATCGCGGTTTCCCGCGGAAAGCAATCCAATGCAAACTTTGGCGCACTGTAAGGCCATGGCGTAGTCGTCTTCGTTTTCGAGGGCAGGACCACGCCAAAAGTGCCTGAGCATTGGCCACTCGTCTGCCTTCGCCCATCGATTCCCCCAAATCGAAAGCGGAACGCCATGCTCTACGAGTCGGGCAAGAAATGGACCCCTCTCGGGCATCCAGGTACCAAGGAAAGCCACCTCGGATCCCCACTTCGCCTGGTCTGCTGCGGAAATTGTTCGCGGCGCATGCGCGACCTCGTCCGCTGACCGGTCGACTCGTAGGACAGTTTTCGCTCCCGCTTGATAAGCTTCGGCGACATTGCAGTCGCGAACCACCACAATCAAATCGTAATGAGGAACAGAACGCAGATAGAGCCGCCATTTTTTGGAGTCGCGAGTTCCATACGGATCGTCAAGGTTGTAGTTGATCACGAATCTTCCCTGCCATTTGAGAGCGCAGACGAGTTCAGGAGAGATGACATCTCCCCCGTCTACCCAAACGAGATCGAATTTCAGGTTTCGGATCGCCCCCAGCACTCGGTTGCGAACAAGCCTTCCAGAACCCAGCGCACCCGTGTGATGGTTCCAATAATTCATCATCCAACCCGCTGGCAAGAAGCTGTATGGGTCCAAAACCCGCACTTCGTGGCCTAGTCTTACGAGACTCCGAGCGCGATGCCGCGACGTTCCCGAATCGGTCCCCAGGTAGAGGATGGAGAGGTTCTCCATCGTTGCTGAATTTGATCGTCCACGATCCAAATCGAAAGCGATGTTAGAAATCATTCTGCTTGTTCATCCAGCCTTAAACCGACAGGCAAAACGAGAATGCCCCGCAAGAAATCGGCTAGCTTCTCGTGTAATTGCCGTAGCGACGTCCTGAGAACCACGTAAGTCATGGGAATCTCAATCAAGAGCAGGACCATGGCCCCGCCGCTTAGTCCTTGCCGCGCGAGCAACGTCCTGCCCACACCGACTGCAAGCAATGAGAATCCCACATAAGCAACGGTAATCCGGTGATGAGCATTGGTGGACATAGGCACGACCGAACTGGTGAACCAAAACGAATTCACAAAAGTGACGAGCAAAAGAATATGGAACGTGTTCGCATTAAACCGCACTGCACTTCGAATCCAATCGTTATAGAGCACGGGCCCAAAGAACCACAGCGCCAACCCCGTCATTAGAGACAATGCCAGGCCTGCCTGATAAGCGTGCCGGTGCAGCGTTCGTGCCAGGCGGAGATTGCCGGCGCCGAACGCCCGCGAAAGTTCGGGCCATAAGACCCATGCGATTACCGTCATTAGTTGGAAGTTGATCCGTGATAGCGTGCGCAGCGTCGAAAACTGAACCACCGCTACTGATCCCAGAACGGACCCGATTACCAAAGTGAGGCCTTGGATGCTAATCGCATTCGCAAGTGGTAAAGCCATGAACCCGAAAGCTGGTACCGCAAGTTCTTTGACTTTCGAGAGCTTGGCACAACGAAATCCGATTGGGAGCCACGGACTCTTCCTACCCAAAATAAGTCCGTACCCAATAGTTCCTATTATCCGGCTGATCAGATATGCAAAAGCGGCCCCTAGAAGACTTCCGGTCAAGACGCCATAAGTCGTGCCCATTGCGCATTCCACAACACGGATCACCGTACCACCCACATTCCCAGTGGCAAAGTTCCCATCACATCGGAAACCGCTCTCTAGAATGCCGCATTGCTGGCTAATTAATATGTAGATTCCAAGCACAAGCACAACCGCCGACGCATAGCGATCCGACAAAGTTGTCAATTTCAGCCAATTGTGCCAGTTGACCTGCCACACAACGACGCCCGCGAGCAATGCCATGAAAAGAGAGACGAGCGAGAGAAGTACCCACGAACTCTGAAACGTTTCTATGGCACCTCGTCGATCGCAGGCTGCAACCTTCATGGTCATGTCACTGCCAGACGCGTCACCAAAGCCAAGATCGCTCAAGGTTAGGTAACTCGGAATCGCGAACAAGATGAGCCAGTCTCCATATTTCGCCGCGCCCCAGAAATGCAGCAGGCATGGCACAGAGGAAAGCTGGATGATCGCTGTCACAAGCGGACCCAGTGCTGTCGCACCAAGCCCACGGAGTAATCTCCTTTCGAGACCACTGCCCCCGGAAGCGATGCTCGCGCCTCTGACTACATTTATCGCTTGTATGGGTTTTTCCGGGCTCTCTATCAATTGGAAGTTAGGAAAAATCTTTTTGCGGTACGTACGAACGATAGGTGCCGTTATCATGAGTGGGGTCCCAATCATTCAGGATGCAGCCCAGCAGATGGATGCCGTCCTCCGCCAAGCGCTCATTTATAGCGAGCAGCGCATCGCGTGTAGTTTGTCCCGCCCTCGCCACGAGCACTACCCCGTCAGCCAGGATTCCAATCACACGAGCGTCCGTGATCGGCAGGGCTGGCGGCGTATCCACCAGCACGAGATCGAACCGCTCTTTCCATTTTGTGAGTAGTGTCGAAAATTCGGGCGAATGAAGACCGCGTGCTCCCCGTTTAGCCTGCCCGGCAGTGACGATGCTCAAACCAGGCATGATCGTCTGCCTCAATAGTTTCGGCCAGTACACCCAGTCTTCTTTCGAATGCAGCAAATCCGCAACGCCTGCCTCGTTCGTTAGTCCGAAAATCTCATGGATACGGGGGCTGCGAAGGTCTGCGTCCACGAGCAAGACTTTCTTCCCGTTCGCAGCTGCGGCAATGGCAATATTCGAGATCACGCTTGTCTTTCCGTCGGCCTGACCAGCGCTGGTGAACACAAGAACCCTGCGCGCTCTGTGCTTTTGATCGGCAAAGAGAATGGACGTCAGAGTGGAGTGAAACGCCTCTGGGATTTCGATGTGCCCATCACAAATGGCTGCTAGATTTTGCAAGTTGTAGTGGCCGCCAGTGATGAGAGCCCGATCCGTAGTCGGAAGTTTCCTCTGTTGCGCCCCTCTCGGCAGGAGCATCGGTGCAGTGCGGTCGGCGCCGCACTGAAATCGTGGGATGGCTCCCAATTCGTGAAGGCTTGCCCACTGTTTCACCTCGCCAGGCTGCCTCACAGTGCGGTCCGTCCGTTCTCGAATCAGAAAAACTCCAAAACTGTACAGGAAGCCGACGAAAAGCCCGATTACCGCGTTTATTCTGAAGTTCGGGAATACAGGCTGGCCCAGAAGAAATGCTGGATAGACAACGTGTACGTTGCTCGCACGCAGGGCGGTGGCGATCGAAGCCTGCTTCATCTGCTGGAGCATAGTGTCGTAAAGCTGCCGGTTAGAATCAACCTCTCTCTTGAGAACGTTATACTGCACAGCTCTTTGGTCCAGTCCAGAGACCTCCCTAGCCTGCGCGTCATATGCGTCTGCCAGCAGCTTTTCCCGCCGCGTCGCACTCTGGTAGTCCGTCTCGATCCGATGGAGCAGATCCGCCCGGTGATTTGCAAATGCTTGCTGAAGAGACGCGACTTCTGCCTGAGCCTCCTGCAGCTTTGAATAGCCTGGATTGTAGATCGCGTTCAGGCTTGCGACCTGGCGAGTCGCGTCATCGAGCCGTGCGCCGAGCGATTGCAGATTGGCATCGTTCAAGACGTCAGCGAGTGCATTCGGTGGGCTGTGCTGCGCCAGTTCAGCAACGGACTGTTTCGCGATGCGATCCGCCGTCGCTGCCGAAAGCTGCTGCTGGATTTCTTGTAGTTTTTCAGTGGCCACATTCGTCTGTTTCTGGTCGTCGATGAAGAACAACCCCGCGCGGCTGGCGTAATCTTGTAATGCATCTTCGGAATCTTGTAGCCTCTTTCTGGCGTCATCGATTTCGTGCCTGAGCCAGTCACTCGTCTGCTGAGTGCTTGCCCAGCGCGCCTCTATATTCTGCTTAATGAACTCCTGCACGAGCGTATTCGTGAAATTCAACGCGATCTGGGAGTCCGTGGAATCGACGCTGATCTCGAGGATCCGCGTTCGCGGGGGATTCGTCACCTTAAGACTGGTCGCCGCGGCAGCAATTAGCGTCTCGCGCGAGGAGGGTTTTGTCCTTTCTTTCAAGTGGGGCCACTTAAGCCAATGAACGCTGGCAGTTTCCGGTGGGGCTGGATCGTGACCGAGCCTCGCGGAGACACGTTCTAGCAATTGGGTATTCTGGAGCAGTATCGCTTCAGTCTCCTCCTCCGATAAATTGTCCGTGTCTTCTCCTGGGACAGCGAGCTGGGTCGGCCTCATGTTCATGAAGTCTTCATTGACGTTGAGAACTTCCAGTGTTGTGCTTGCACGATATACTGGCTTCAGCGGAATTCCCGCCAGAACACCTAGCAGCAAACCTCCCATGCTCGAAAGAAGGATCGCAGTTTTGTGCCGAACGAGAAGCCGCCAAAAGTCCGACAGTCCCTCCGGCTCTCTTGTCTCAACGAAGTAGGAACCTCCAGGCTCACGGTACGGCTTCAGTTGGGAAGTAAAAGGCACGGCTCCGGGAGCGAGACGCCCGCTAGGCGCCGGCGGTAACGGCTGCTTATTTTCCATCTTTAATGTTACGGGTGTAGGTAGACGGTCGAGTACGTGGCCGCGTTTACGATCGCATCCAGTGTGCGCAGACCAGCTTTTTTCGCTTTGCTGCCTGGTATGAAGAGGATATCGTCGGCGCGCAACTGCACGTCTGCTGTTGTGCCCGCCATGAGACGGCTTAAATCGACGGGCGTTTCAGTACGAGTAGAAGCGCCCTGAGGCAAATGCAGAATCCGTGCCTTTGAGGCAGAGGCGGTGACTTGTAATCCTTCCGCCAGTGCTAAGACCTGCAGCGCCGAAAGCGATTCGTTTTCATTCAACGGATATCCGCCGGGCTTCGAAACCGAACCCACCACGTACACAATTCCCGCTTTCGGCACGGAGACTGTATCACCGGGACGAATCTCGATGTTTTCGGCTGCGTTTGGAACATTGATGATGTCTTTCAGGCGTATAGAGGCAACGCTGACCTCGGTGCTCACGTCGGTCCGCACATTAGAGGTGAGGATGGTGCCGTTCGTCAGGCAGCGAGTCACTTGCACTATGTACCCGGCTTCAGGCTGAAGACCGCCGGCCATGGACAGCACTTCGAAGAGGTTTTTTCTCCCCTGTAGCTGAATAATGCCGGGGTTTCTCACAGCTCCCAGAACAGAAACCGGCTCGCTGCCAAAAGAAGAAATATTGACCACGACTCGTGGTTCCTTAAGGAAGCTTACAAGCTTACTTTGAAGATCTGTTTCGAGGGCAGCCGTGCTCAAACCCGAAGCGTGGATTCGGCCCACCAAAGGCAAAGTGACGTCACCGCTCGCGTCTATGCGGAAAAGTTTCTCGTCGAATTGATCCTCTAGTCCGGGGACGATTAGACTAATTTGATCTCCCGGCCCTAGGACGTAATCAGGGCTTTCACCATTTGCCTCGTTCGCGGTTTTTGGTTCAACCTTTTGAGAACATGTCGGACTTGAATTGGAGAACTCTTTCTCTTTCCCATAGACCACAGGGCCAAAAACCCAGCTTGCGCAGAAAAAAACGCACAACAGAATCGAGTTACGCATCATCGACTTTTCCCTGGAATTAGAATAGACGAGGTCTAATTGCCTGGCGGCACTTACTCATGACTGTATTTTCGAATGCTCCGGGAACTTCAACACGGGAGCTTGCTGCGCTCAGGACGCGATTAATGCCTGAACGCATCTCTCACTAGCGATCTGTTGTTGAATCCATGCGTACGTCTTCTCAAGCCCTTCTCGCAAAGGTCTGGATGGACACCAGCCGAGTTTTCGCTCGATCAACCCATTGTCCGAGTTGCGGCCGCGAACGCCGACCGGACCGGCAATATGACGGAGAGAGAGTTTTTTGCCCGCAACCTCAATGACCAGGTGTGCCAATTCATCAATCGTCACCATTTCATCTGACCCAATATTCAATGGACCGGGAAAGTCGGATTGCATGAGGCGCCGAATCCCTTCTACGCATTCGTCAACATAAAGAAATGATCTTGTCTGGCAACCGTCTCCCCAAATTTCAATTTCACCTTGATTTGCAGCTTCAGCGACTTTGCGGCAGATCGCCGCGGGCGCTTTTTCGCGGCCCCCTTTCCACGTGCCGTCCGGCCCAAAGATGTTGTGGAAGCGCGCAATGCGCACCGAAACATCGTAATTCCTCATGTAAGCGAGATACAGCCTTTCGCTGAACAATTTTTCCCAGCCATATTCGCTATCAGGAGCGGCGGGATAAACCGAGTCCTCTGAGCATTTGGGATTTTGAGGGTCTTCCTGATTGTAGGCGGGATAGATACAAGCCGACGAGGAATAAAAGAATTTCTGAACGCCCGCACGATAGCCGAAATCCAACACATTTAGATTAATCATCGCCGAGTTGTGCATCACCGCGACATCGTGGGCGCCCGTGAAGAGATAGCCTGCGCCACCCATATCCGCCGCGAGTTGGTACACTTCGTCGATTCCATTGACAACCGAGCGTGCAAAATTCTGATCCCGAAGATCACAAAGAACGAACTCGTCCGCAGCACTGTTCGAGAAATCATGCGGCTTCATGTCTGCGCCGCGAACCCAGTAGCCCTCCTCTTTCAAGCGCTTTACTAAGTGGCCTCCGATGAAGCCACCTGCACCACAAACTAAAACTCTTTCCTTATTCATAAGCGCAGGCATCCAATCTGTGGTTTTGAGCAGCCCTAGCAAACCACATGTTCTCAGTAGGCACCATCTGCAAATAAAACCGCTTTGGCCGTGCGGGCCAAAATATACGAATCCAGCCAAATTGACCAATTCCGAACATAATATTCATCGAAAGCGATTCGTTCCGCATATGTCGTGTCGTTCCGTCCCGAGACTTGCCAAAGTCCCGTAATTCCGGGGCGGACCCGGCTATAGAGGTCGTAGCTGCAGCCATACTTCGGCACCTCGCGCGAAACGATCGGACGCGGACCCACCAAGCTCATTTGCCCGAGCAAAACGTTACAGAGCTGAGGCAATTCGTCCAGGCTATATCGTCGCAACCAGCTACCAACCCGCGTGACTCTAGGATCGAGCTTCAGTTTCTGATCCCTTTGCCATGCATCGAGCTGTTCGGGATATTTTTGGAACTGCGCCTGCAATAAAGATTCGCCGTTCTCATACATCGTGCGGAACTTGAGAGCTTTAAAGGTCTTTCCATGCCGACCAAGACGGGTATGCCCATAAAAAATAGGGCCCCGTGAAGTCAGCTTGATGGCGACTGCAATCGCCAATGCCATAGGCAAGAGTGCGATTATACCGGGCAGCGTCAAGAGCAGATCGATCATGCGTTTTATGATTGCAGTGCTGCTGTGAAATAGCCTCTGCGGCACCTCAAAGCCTATTTCGCCTCCTATTTCACGGGCACTGATGCCTAGACTGCAGATGCCATGAATGTTCGGTACTAACAGCACATGGCGGTAGCCAGTGCATTGATCCTGAATCACGCGGTGAAGCGATACTTTAACCGGCGGCTCGGTGAGAATCGCGTAATCCGCCGTTCTCTTGGCCGGCAAGTAAAAGGAATCGCCCGCAATGACAGCCGTCACCCTGATACCAAGTTCCCGATTCGCAAGCAAATTGAGAACGCGAACTGCGGACGCGCCCGAACCAAAAATGACAGCCGGAACACCCCACCAGGAAAAGCGAGAGAGTTTTTGCCGTGCGAATGTTCGCACAAGTAGAACTGCGGGCGCGCCAAGCGCCCATGTCGCCATCACAATCGACCGCGAGAAAGATTGCGCGTCATGCCGAAGAAACGTAGTAAAGAGCAAAAAGCAAAAGACGATACTGACGCAGTGGAACACGCGCCGAATTTCTTCAGCTGGGTGCAGAAGCACGCCGGGATAAAGGCCGTGGATGGCGAAGGCGACAACGAAAAGGCTTATGCCTGGAAATATTTGCAGATAAAAGCTCATATTACCGGGAGTCATCAACCGCCGCACAACGACAGCGACCCAATAAACTCCGGATAGCGCGAGGAGGTCGGCCACAAATATGGAAGCCGATGTCCACCACGCAGGCGCAGTGTCGTGGTCGCTTCTGGAAATGAGCGGCGATGTCGCAAAAACCGCTCGGGTTTCAGCCTGACCCGTCAGAGATGGATATGCACTCATGCGGTTAAGGAAGAGACCACGGATGTCGTGTGGGCATATGGTTTACGTGCTGAGAGCAACACCGCTTCGAACGCGTCGCTTATTTTCGCTATATCAAACGTTCGTTCAGCATAGGACCGTGCTTTACTTCCAAGTTGAGCACGCAAGAGTGGGTCGGAGATCAGTCTCCGGGCAGCGCTCACCCACGCTGCGCCTTCATTTGGATCCACGACCAAACCGCCTCCGCTTTGCTCGATGATCGCAGCGGACAGATTTTCTCGCGGGCCAGCAAACAAGATCGGGCGTCTGGCGCACAAATAACTCAGAATCTTCGACGGAACGGCAAACTTGCCTGCGTCGGAGTTGAGCGTCGCGAGCAGAACGTCTGCGCTCGCCAGGACTTCCGGTAAGGCCTCGTAAGGCTGATATGGAAGTAATCGTAAATTTCCCAGCGGCGGCATCTTCTCCAGAAATTCTTGGCCGATTCCGTCGGTTATAACCACCACCGTACACTCGTTTTTTAACCGTTCCGCGAGCAGGTAAAGAAGATCGGGACGGTGCTTCATGCCGAGCGTACCGGAATATAAGAGTACCGGGCGCCGCTCGAACTTTTGGCTGCGACTCCAATTGTTTTCGCATGGCATTTGGGGAATTTCCTCGAGCGCAGCCCAGTTTTCGATCACCGTGACCCTTGACTCGGGAATATCCCAAGCAGAAAGAACCTCGCGGAAGGCCGGAGCAATGACAACGACGTGGTCACTCCGCGAAGCGACCCACCGGTCGAGAAGTTCGAAAACGGATGCAATCGGATCCGCCCATAGGGTAAGTCTGCGGTTTAAGAAGAATTTCAACGCTTGGCAATAGATATCCTGAACCCAGTGAACAAAGGCGATGTGCAGTTTTCGGCAGTGCCAGAGCAATTCCGCCTGGACATCTATAGGAGTATTTCCTGACAGAACAGCATCCGGCTGAACACGGCGACTCAGACTTTTTAGCTGGTTGGTGTAATTGCGTTGATCACAAAACCGCCGGTGAGCAGAGTATTTTTGGAATTGCGACGGCAACTGGATTCCGCAAATGGACAGTCCCGGAGGGTCGCTAGTATCCTTGGAAAGTTGACCCTTAGGGCCCGACAGCCCCGCAGCGTATACGTGAGTGACCAGGTGGCCTCGTGTGGCAAGTTCCCGGCTAAGCTGAACCTGAAAGGGATGGCCGGCGAAATCGTGGATCAGGAGACGCATTCCAGTTCGGCCGCTTCCTTGCGTTCTGAGGTATGCCGTTCCGCGAACAGCGCGAATAGAGCGAACAATTTTGCGCTGGTGTGCGCGATATCGAAGCGATTCACAAAACATCGCCGCGCATTTTGACGCATGGATCGTTTTTGAATCCGAGGCAATCGGCTCCACCTTTCCAGCAGTCTGCATATGCCGCTCACGTCATCGTTTTCAGCTAAACCGGCATCATCGTTCACAATCTCTCGCCAAATGTTTACTTTGATCGTGGTGAGCACGGGAACGCTGCAAGCCAGGGCCTCGGTCACCGATATCCCAAAGTTTTCCTGATGAGAAGGAAGCACGTATGCATCGGCCGAACGGAACGCCGCCCACTTCAATTCGCCGTAAAGTGGTCCTGTCCAGATGATCTGATTCTCCAGACCGAGTTGAGCCGCCATCGATTTGAGCTGCGAGATATAAGCTTTCTTACCCGGACCGCCGATTACGAATGCGTAGTCTTTATAATTCTCACTGTTCCGTGCGATCGCTTGTAAAAGAAGGTCTATACCCTTTTTTTCGTGGATGCGGGCCAGGAAAAGAAGGAATCTTCTGGGGCCTATTTGAGGCATCATGCGTCTTATCAAGCGGCGAGCTTCGATGGACTCTCTCAATCCAATTTTGGAAACAAATGGGTCCTCGATACCATAGCCCACCACTTTGGAATTACACCGGTATGGCCAGAATGCCCGGTGCGCTAGCGCCTGTTCTTCCGCAGTCGTGAAAAGGACCGCGGCCGCATCGCGCAAAACCCTATACTCAACCGCATTCCAGTAAATTTGCTTTTTGATGTGTTTGAATGGATATTTGCGCTTGAACCAGGGATCTAACGCGCCGTGAGTGAACACGAAATACGGAACGCGGGCTTGCCTCGCGGCGCACCGAACGGCCGCGCTGAAGTACATCCAAATACCATTCGTCGTTACGACGTCGAATCGCCGAATGTTCTCATGCAGCCAAGAGTCTAACCGGCGGCAGTACCCAAAATTGCCTAATTTGGCTGGGCCGACTGCATTTACATTCAAATGTTGAGTTTTGAGCCAAGCCGAATGGGGTGCATCCAGGCACGTAATCTCCGCAGAATGCCCCAGGGCGGCAGCCGTCGCTACGATATTCTTTACTCCCTCGACGGGTCCTCCCCATGCCGGATCCAGGGTACGTATCACGTGTAGAATGTTCATCTAGGCTTTGGGGCTAACATGCAACGCTAGAATCAGGACTCTCCAACGAGCCGCAAGCAAGCATTTCAATTATCGAAATACTTCGTATTCTCTGCTTTGCTCGGAGCTTCGGGCTTCACAATCGCAGTTAGCCATCGCGAACTGGTTCGGACTGCAAACCCACTTGCGACGGCCGAAAAGCCCGTTCCTGGCTTCTTTCGGGAAGCGCGTTCAACACGCTGAATTCGAACCGTTCCAACGATCAGCAAATTCGGCTTGCGAAGGGATCTGGGCAAGAGGATCTCCATCTCAATGACGGTGTCTACTGGAAGGCAAATTTCCGAAAAAACGTAGCCCCCCCGCAAACTGATGTCACGCGTGATGCCCTCATAGGGGACGACAGCGACAGCATTCCCGCGCTTCTTCCAACTAAAAAGCACCGGAAGCCTGACGGGATAGCGCACGTGCTTTCGCCGTTCCTTCCGTGGCTCGGTTGCTCGGGGAACTCTGTTTGCCTTTGTCGCCCTCGGAGCAAAATGAACTAAGTCCTTCGCGGGAAACACTTGGTGGCTCTCAGCTACTGAATCGGGTTACAGCGTTGAGTAGCAATGTGTGAAGAAACTCCATGCTGAACAACCCTAGAATTGGTCAACCTTTCCACGAGGAAGCTGTCGACCTCGACAGCGGCTGCTCTGCCCAACATCTCGACGGATAGAACCAGTCGACAAATATTTCTCTGCCGCACCAACAATCCTTGCAAGCCTGCCAAAGGCCCGCGTTTAATTCTCACCCGCTCACCAATTCTCAGAAAAGGATGCGGCTCAAGACGAAAACCGCTATTCACAGCCTGTTGGATCGCATCAATTTCATGGGTCGGAATAGCAATCGGTTGGCCTCCGCTGGACACGAGGTCATAAATCCCAGGAGTATTCAGAATGTCCCATCGACGTTCGAGTCCCCCTCTGAGGAATAGGTAGCAAGAGAATAGGGGCACTGAAAGGACTTTAGTTCGGTCCTTCCAACGGCGAACGGATTCATAGAGTGGCAGCAGAATCTCAAATCCCCTCCTCGCAAGGATCTGAGCTACAACCTTCTCGTGTTGATGACGTGTGTAAAGAGCGTACCAATTGGACGCTGGATTCGATGTATCGATAAGTAATGGCACAGCTTCGCTCTGTGGCTTACAAGACCCTAGTTCCCATAGTCGCGTTAGGCTTTTTATCTAGTGCAAGACATTGAGCTTGTTCACAGCGATCCTAAATCTTAAAATTCGCCCAAAGCCACCGTGATTGTTAGGGGACGCACATTATGCAAACCAGCGTGAACGCGCAAGGAGAGTAATGTCATCTGGGTGAATGAGTCATTCGGCTAGAGACGATTATTCCCTCATGGCGAACCGTCGAAGGAACAAAAGTACCTAGTTGGTGTAGATCGGCAGCATAAATACCTATCGCGGGACTGACTATCAGTTTCTGAGAATCTTCGAATCTCTTAAGTTTTCGCGAGATAGCGGGCACATCTGCACTCTACAAACACATGGACAAATGACAATGGCAGCTGAATCGTATGCAGCCGAACCGAAGCAAACCTTGTATCCGAATGGCCCTCATCCGCATCTGATCCTCTATCTCGGGGAGGTGTAGTTGGCAATGTTCATGGCAGCGGAAGCGACGACCCTTATCGAGCAAGGGTCTTCGCGTTACGAAGCTCTCATCCGTGTCTTGCAAGCCATTCGTGCGCACCGTGATCCTGCGGAGCTGTTTCCGGTCCTTAGGAACGAGCTCCGCAATGTCGTCAAATTTGACAGCATCGGCATCATTCAATACGACGAAGAGGGTAACGAAATCGCTTGGCATCTCGCGGAAAGATGCAAGGAAATGAAGGGCGGCCCCTGCCCGGATATTGCGCGAGAACAAAGCATCCCCTGGTGGGTTTACCAAAACCAACAGGCTTTGGTGATTCCTTGCTTCGATCGCGAGACCCGCTTTCCTGGAGCTCTCAATCGGGTCAAGGCTTGCGGGATTCGCTCTGGATGCGCTTTTCCATTGACCACCGTACATCGACGGTTGGGGGTTTTGTTCCTGGGCAGTGAAGAATCCGAAGCCTATTCTGAGGACGACATTTCTTTTTTGTCGCTGGTTGCCGACCAAATAGCACTTGCCACTGACGATGCCCTGAACTTCGATGCATCGCGGAAAGCCCAAGAACAGTTAAAACTCCTGCTCGATCTAACGAACAGCGTTGTCTCGACATTGGATTTGCGCGAGTTGCTGCGAAACATCTCTGCCCACCTGCGGCGAGTCATGCAGTGCGATTTTGTGGGAGTGGGCCTGCCTGATGGGGGAAATAACACTCACTTGCGGCTCTACGCAGTAGATTTTCCCGAGAGCAAAGGATTCATCGGCGAGGAGAGCCTCATACCCATCGACGGAAGCCCGCCGGGCATCGCCTTCAAAACGGGTGAGCCGTACGTGGCTGCGGTCCGCGACATAGCCGATGCGACACCGGATTCCCCACCTTCGGCCGAAGGTTTCGCTGTGGGTTGCGTTTTGCCGCTCGTAAGCCGCGGGCGCGTACACGGCGTATTGAATCTCGCTCGCAGGGAAGAAAATGCATTTAGTCCGGATGAGGTGAAGTTTTTGATGCAGGTCGCGAGCCAGATAGCTATTGCTGTGGAGAATGCCCTGGCCTACAGCCAAATCACCGAGTTGAAAGACAAGCTGTCCCAGGAAAAGCTCTATCTGGAAGACGAAATCCGCACTGAGATGAATTTCGAAGAGATCGTGGGGAAAAGCGCCACATTGCGCCAGGTTTTGAAACAAGTGGAAACCGTGGGGCCCACCGAGTCGACCGTCCTCATTTATGGTGAGACGGGAACCGGTAAAGAACTGATTGCCCGGGCACTCCATAATCTGAGCGCTCGCCATTCCAATGCATTCGTGAAGCTGAATTGCGCAGCCATCCCGACCGGACTGCTTGAAAGCGAGCTTTTTGGCCATGAGAAGGGGGCGTTTACCGGCGCGATCGCGCAGCGTATAGGCCGCTTCGAACTCGCGAACCGCGGCACCGTCTTCCTGGACGAGGTTGGCGAGATCCCGCTCGAGCTTCAACCGAAGCTGCTTCGTGTACTGCAAGAACGGGAATTCGAGCGCCTGGGCAGCACGCGCACACTGCGTACGGACGCACGATTGATCGCAGCGACCAATCGCGATCTGGAAGCCATGGTGGAGGAACAGAAATTCCGTTCCGACCTTTTTTATCGATTGAACGTATTTCCGGTTCGCGTTCCACCGCTCCGCGAGCGCCCTGAAGATATCCCACTGCTCGTGCGGCATTTCACACAGCAGTTTGCCCGCAGCATGAACAAAGACATTGAAAGCATCCCTTCAGAGACAATGAATGCCCTATGCGAATACCACTGGCCCGGTAACATCCGCGAGCTGCAGAACGTAATCGAGCGTGCCGTGATCCTGTCTTCGGGTCCAGTGCTGCGTGTAGTGCTTTCGGATCTCAAGAGCAACGGCGGTTCCGTGCCAGCATCGGAAAACGCGAAAAGCGCAGCCAGACCCGAAAACTTAGGGAACATGCAACGAGTTCTCGAAGAAACCGAACGCAAGCAGATACTGGGTGCGCTCGAAGAAAGCCGCTGGGTCGTTGCTGGACCAAAGGGTGCCGCGGCGCGCCTCGGAATGAAGCGTTCCACTCTTCAGGTGCGGATGCAGAAACTCGGAATTGCTCGCAGCAGTAAACCAGTCTAAGAATTCCCCGCAAAACGCGTTCGTTTCGAACGATTCCACGGCGGCTTGGCACTTTTGCCCTTATTTACGCTGAACTGTAATCGTGATGTGTGCCATGTAAATAGCAGGTGCCGAATCAGCGGCAGTGTCGTGTTGGCACGCTGAATTGGGTCGGTGCAATAGTTTTTCTTAACCCTCATTTGACGAAGCCCTTCCGGGAGTAAACGCTCTAACTATAAGTTTGGCACGGCGTGTGCATTTCATAATGTGTCGCCCAATGGAGCACAAGCGAAATATCGAAACTTTGCAAGCGACAGAGATTGCTTCGTAGCGGGAACGGTTTGGTCGTTCGCCGGAGGGAGAGCGTCATGCTGTACGTCCTGATCGCAGTTTTAGCCGTGCTGATTTTTCTCTGCTTGCCCGGCTTCGGCGAAACCGCCCGTTGAATTGGTGGGCGCAAAGTCTGAAACGAATTTCGACATAAACCAAAAGGGGGACAAGAAAATGGCGATCCGAAAGACAACAGTCCTTGCAGTTTTCTCGTTGTTGTTGCTTGGTTCTTCAGCGGCTTTCGCGCAGGAGGGACCGGCGTGGACGCACGGTGAAGTAAGCATACAGGGCACAGGCTTCTTCACCAAGGACTCCCAAGGAAGCGGAATCTCGCAGCATTCAACCGATACCGGCGGCTTCCTCATTGGATACCGTTATCACTTCAATCGCTGGTTCGCCGCCGAAGCGAACTATGGCTACGCCCGCAACACACAGCAGAACCTCACCGTGGGTGGTCCATTTAACGTTCAGGCCAATGTGCACCAAGCTACTGGCGCATTTGTTGTGACCCTCCCGGGACGTTCCAGAATCAACCCGTATGTTCTGGCCGGGGCCGGCGCGCTCGTCTTCGATCCGACGAACAATGCGGGACAATCCGTGCCGGGAGCTCTTCAGCAAGCTAAGGCTGCATTTGTATACGGCGGCGGCGCAGACTTCCCGCTGTTGAGGCACGTCGCCCTTCGCGCCGAGTATCGCGGATACGTTTACAACCGGCCCGACTTCCAGCTCGCTGCGTTGGACTCGCATGTTACCGCTCACACCGCCGTGCCCTCGGCAGGGTTGGTCTTCCGGTTCTAACTCCAACTCTTCGGGTCGCGGCCAGCGCCATCAACTAAACGGCGCTGGCCGTGACCTCTGAAAACTAAGCCTGAAAGGACTTTGAACATGGTTCTAGCGAGCGCGATGACACTCCAGAGTGAGATTGCTGAATTGGGGACTGCGGATCCGAAAACGACAGACGCGTTCAGCATTGAAGAGATCGTTCGCCGTGCACATCAGATCCACCGTGAGCATGGCGGGTTTTTTGGCTATGACTTCGAAGATTGGGTTCTAGCCTGGAGAGATCTGCCGCAAACAGCCACCGAAAAGCAGATGGAGTACGTAAACGAACACAGCAGCGAATTCGTACCCGGGCAGAGGAGCGGGATTCTTGAGCCATGCTTTGGATGTGGCGAATAGTCAGGCGATCTTGCGACCCAAGCAAAACAGAGTTCAGTTCGGTGTGGTCGGGGCGTCCGGATTTGAACCGGAGGCCTCCTGCGCCCAAGGCAGGCGCGCTACCAGGCTGCGCTACGCCCCGATCTTGCACACATCTCCTAGAGCATAGCACGTAGGCCAATCGCTCAATTAGGTGGTGTTTTTACCAAATCCGCCAAAAGCCGCTCTAGTAATTTCATGCCGGAACTCCCTTCAGCGGCTCAACCGATTAATACCTATGAGTGCGGCATCCGGGTTTGAGTATGGGGCCGAACCGCGCTGATTTCCCGTGCGTTGAGGTAGGGAGAATGGGAAACTAGCGGCGATGGCGACCAATCAGATGGCCGATGCTATGCTGGGTGTTAGTCGCTCGAGCGCAGCCGCTAATGACTTCACCACCAGGTTGTCTCGTAGCCTGGAAACGACCACGGTATTTTTTCTGTTCCTCTTCGTCATCGCACAGCCTCTGTCGATTGCGGCGTCCCACGTTACCTATGCAGGTGCGGCCTTAGCGTGGGTTCTGCGGCTGGCGCTGATCCGTCGCGGGATGCTGAAGAGCTCGCCGCTTGATCTTCCGATACTGATCTTCCTCGTACTCTCCGTCATATCGGCGCTGGTGTCGCCGCTCCCAGCTTCGAGCTGGGAAGGCATGCGCAAAATTGCGCTGATTTTCATCGTTCTGCTCGTGGCGCATAACGTTACGAGTGCACGGCGCGCCAAGCAATTGCTGGCAGTTCTTTTCGTTTCTTCGCTTGGCGCAGCGGGCTGGGCGATGTGGAACTACGTCGATGGGGTTGGCGTGCGAATTCATAATCCGCAGCCCGGAACCAGTTTTTATCGTGCTGGGCTGCGCGACGCCGACGTTATTCTGCGGGTTGACGGCCACGGCGTGGAAAGGCCGCAAGAGTTCCTGCGGCGCGTGGATTCCGAGCCTTCCGGCAAACCGATGCAGCTTCGCGTGATACACGGGCTCGGCATCGAGATCATGAAGGATGCCGTTCCCATCACGGTCTCTCTAGACAATGGACCCCGGCCCAGAACCCTGGGGGAACTGGGAATGCAGATCGAAACAGACCGGCCTGCGCGCGCTCGTGCGTTCTACAGCCACTATGTAACCTATGCCGCCGTCTTGCAGCTTCTGTGCAGTCTTGTTTTTGGGCTGTGGCTGAGCCATCGGCGCTATTCGCCGGTCTCGAGCAGGGTCTTCGTCGGGCTCTTGCTCATTTTTGGCGCCGTATTGGCGATGACGCTCACTCGGGGGGCCTGGCTGGCATTTGCGTTCGGCTGTGTGGTCGAACTCTGTTTTTTTCTCAAGCATTGGTCGCGAACCGTTATCATCCCCGCAATTCTCATCGTCGCTGTTGTCGGAACAACCGTGGCGATGCACCGATACCGGCAGATGGGCTTGTTCGCTCTGAACGATCCGGGCACGGACTACCGTCTTCTGATGTGGCGCGATGGAGCAAATTTGATCGAAGGTCATCCTTTGTTCGGTGTAGGGATGAACGTGATACGGGACGCACCTTCAAGATTTGACTTGGCAGCCTACAAAAAATATGGAGTTCAACTGCATTTCCATTCGACTCCAATTGAAATCGGCGTCGAAATGGGGCTGCTGGTGCTGGCCGCATGGATCGCTTTGATGGCGGCATATTGGCTTATGTTGGCGCGGTTGGTCGTGCAGACACGCAAGCGCACAGATCCATTCCCTTGCGGGCTCTCGCTGGGCATTCTAGGCGCGACGAGTTCGTTCTTCGTGAGCTCGCTCGTGCACTACGATTTTGGCGATTCGGTGGTGATGTTTCTCTTCTGGTTTTTGGCGGGATTGGCGCTGGCACTCTACCGCCAATTGCTGCAACACAAGGGAACTGCTGCCTCAACTGGCGCCGCGGCCTAGTGCGACATGCGGGATTGTCTTCAGGAATATTTTCAGATCAAGCCAAAGTGACCAGTTGTCGATATAAGCGAGATCGAACTGCACGAGCCGATCGAAGCTGAGCCGGTTTCGGCCTTCCAACGTCCACAAGCAAGTCAGCCCCGGACGCATGCGCAACCGCCGCCGTTGCCACGGCGCGTACATTTCTACTTCCTGCGGCAAAGGCGGACGTGGGCCCACAAAAGACATCTCACCGATCAGCACGTTCCACAGTTGCGGCAGCTCGTCCAAGCTGAACTTTCGCAGCCAACGCCCGAGCGGCGTGCAACGCGGATCGTTTTTCATCTTAAATGCCGGGCCCTCAAGCTCGTTGAGGCTATCCAGGTTTGCGCGAAGCTCATCTGCATTGGCGACCATGGAGCGGAATTTATAAAGCGTAAAACGGCGACCGTTCAGGCCACAGCGAGTCTGGCGATACAAAATGGGCCCCGGCGAGGTCAGCCGCACGAGAATTGCAATGATCAGCAGGAGCGGCGAGAGCAGAATGAGCGCGAGCGCGCTTACGATGAGATCGACGGCACGCTTCGCGAATAGCGCGAACTCATTGTTGGGCGTAGAACCCAGCGTCAGCAGGGGGATGTGTCGAAGGTTTTCGAGGTGAACGCGCGCGAACGTGCGCGGGAAAAAACCGAGATCTACGCGAGTTCGGATGCCTTCCTTATGGCAGCGGTCAATGAGTAGCTCCAAATGCTCCAGTTCGTCGTTGTTGACGGCGAAAAGAACTTCATCAACGACATGATTTTGAAGGATCCCGTACACGTCGGCTAATGCAAAGATGGGATACTGTGATTTTAGTGTGCCGATTCTCGATTCCACATTCGTTCCGGGGTTGACGAATCCTATCAAACGCAATCCTTGCGGCTCACTTTGTTCAATCAAAGAGGCAAGCTCGCGCGCATTCTGGCCGAGTCCGACAATCAAGCAGTAGTGAAACCTTTGAAACTTGTCTCGCAGGCCCTTGCTGCCGCCGAGCAAAACCACTCGACCGGTGGCCACGAGAACAAAATTAACCGCCGCTATAGTCAAAATAAAAGCTCTGCTGATGTAGTCGGCCCTTACAAAGTACAAGGCCGCGTTTAAGACCACAACTCCAAGGATAATTACCGTCGCTGCATCGCCGACGAGTTGCTGGCGATTGCGCAGTTCAATATCACGATAAATATGCAGAAATTGGGCGATCAGAAACCAGATCACCAAAATGCCGGCAAAGAGTCCCCAATACAAGCCGAAGGGGTAAATCGCCGGCTGCACGACGTCCCCTACCATTCGTGCCAACACCCGCATGCGAACCCAATAGGCGACAGGGAATGACAGCGCGGTCAAGCCTAAGTCGAGAAGTCCTGAAATGAAACCTAACAACGCGGAACGACGCTCAAACATCTATTCTCCGCTACAGCAGCTCCAACTGAATACCCGGCGAGAGTCTTATCGCTAAATCAGACCGAAAGGACACAATCCTAAATCCAGTTCTCGAACGAATTAGAACAACCGCTCCGTGCGGCGCAGGTTTCCAAACGTCCCTAGATTCGCAATGAGCAGCGCCGCGCGAAATTGATTGTCGTTGCGAAGAGGTCCGAGAGCCAGGCGGCGATATTCAAAGCTGATCCCACAACAACTGCCATTGTAGCTCGCCTGCACCACTTCATATTGCAAAGAACGCTGGATCGTATCATATGCGAACGCAGTAGCAGTGTTCCATCCTTTGCGATTAAGCTGGCCCCAGCCGGCGGTCAAACGGATCTGATCCTGGTGCGGCTGTAGTATGGGATCCGTATTCAGTCTGAACTCAGCGAGGCTGATGAAGGACTGTCGAAAAGGATGCGCCGTGCCGATAAGACCGAACGCAGACAGCCGCTTTGGAATCGGATCGAAATCCGTCTCCAACTGAAGATCATAATGCTGGCTGTAGTTTATCTTGATATCACTGACAATTGGCGACCAACGCCGGGGCTCATCAGCAAACGCAAACGGCGTGATGGAATCGAGCGCTGCGAAAACGTTGCGCTGCCCCGTCACCAACGCCCCTCCAAAGGTCGGATCGAAGTAGTACTTTGCCGCCAGGCGCCAAGTGAGAAATTCCTCAGCCTGGCTGTCACTGCTCTTGCGGAAGAATCGCTGCGTGATGCGAGATTCGATTTCGCTGGTGTCTGTAATTGTGTCGTCTTCGTCAAAGCGAATAATTCGGCCGAAATTCCCAATTCCGGTTACACGGTTGTAGATAATTTCAGGCTCGATCACGTGCTTCCATTTGGTCTTGCCTCGATCCCAGATGCGTTCGAGCGCTGGAGGACGCAATTCAACACTGAATTCGCCGTCCGTGCGTAGCAGGTTCTGGTTGACCGGCGTGCCGTTTACGAGCTGTTCGCCGTAATCGGTGAGCCTGAATCCCGCAGTGCTGGTCACACCCAACCAAGGACCCCAACGCAACGGAAGGGTCATCCGAGGAGCGAGCTCAGAGCGTTCGACGAATTGGCCTGTGTCGATAATGGTGTCGGAACGCCACACAGCTCCGCTGACGCTGTCAAATCCGAAATATACGGGCCACTTCTTCCAGAGGGATCGATCGGTAGAGCTGAAGCGCACCTCAGGCGCACTGCGCAGGACAATACTGGTTTCCGGCTGCGCGTTCAGAAAATCCTTGTAATCGAGGGCCGCGATATTCAGGCTGAATCCGTGAAAGTTGTTGGTTACGAAAACGTTGCTATGCTCCTCAGAAACGGTCGCTTCGTTGAAAGTCGTGGCGAATGCCAGCCGGAAAGTGAGCGAGCTCAGGTAGTTTAGGTCAGCAACGCCTCGCCAGCCGCCGCCCAGATTGTCGGTAAGGAGCAGACGGGCCTCGCTGCCTCCTTCCGGAATTAAGGTCCCATTTGGACCTGGCAGGCCGCGATCCTCCACTCCAAAGTAATGAATACCTAGATCCATGTCGGTCGATGGCACTGCACGAAGATCAAGGTTTTGCCCCCATCCTCGGAAACTCATGTATTGGGCGCCGATTTCCGCGTCCATCCAGTCCGTCGGAGCCCAATAATACGAATCGCCCGCGACGTAGCCTCGCACCGAATTTTCAGATAGCTCGGGAAGTAAAAAACCCGATTGGCGGACGTTTTGGCTCGCCGGTATGGTCGCGTACGGCAGATATATCAAGGGAACCTTCAGCAATCGAAAGTTGGCGCGAACCAGGACCACCTTGTCGCCGACCTTCAGTGTGGAACGAACGGAGTAGAACTTCCACAAGGGGCGATTGGGCAGGCAAATCGTCATCCAGGCCCTCTTAAACACGTAGGTCTGTTCGCCTACGCGGTCCACCTCGTCGGCTTCAAACGAAATCGGGTTCGGCGAGAACAGGACATTGGGATTTGGGCGCCGGGTGACGGTGATTCTCCCTTGGACGTGAGAAAAGACGCCTTGATCGGTGTGAACGTTGTAGTGGCCTTCCGGAGACTCGAAATGTTGCGTGTTGTAGTCGAAGATAACGTGGCCGTAGGCGAGTATGTCGTAAGTGTTGGAGTTGTACTCGATGTGATCAGCCCTAAGCCGCATATCCAGATAATGCAAATCCACATTCCCGTCGGCGATGTATCGGTCGCCCTCTCTTCTTTGTTGTGTAGATTCAACCCGCACAACGCCCCGCCCAACGGGCACTTGGACTTGGGCCTTACCTCCCAACGCGAATAGGAGCTGAAATACAAAAAAGAAGACGAAGAATCTCAATCCCCTAGTTTGCCGGACGTTGTCACGCTGAGAGTGATTCGCCAGAACACACGTATTAGGCCTAAGAAGATCAAAGATCACAGGTCACTCAAGGGATGTACGTAAACAAAGAAAATCGCCCGCTCGTTTCTGATCATAAATGTCGCACTTTATCTCACAACAGCGGCGGTTCACTCCATTAAGTTCAGCAATGAGAACCTGAAAGATCACCCCGGGTTGGCTCCGTGGCGTTTCTTTTAGCCGAGTTATAGCCTAGCGCGGGGTTAAAAGACTCATATGCGCAAGCGACCGGTGAGGCTCGTATGCCACAGAAATTACGATAGATCGAAGTTGCAAAATGATTGCGGCCGAATCTCAGGTGTAGCTGATGGCCGAAAATACAGCGAAGTACGGATGGGAGGCGGCGCCAGCGTATATTATCCATGAGGGGCGTTACTATTTGGGCGGCAAAATGAGGACCTTGCTTCCCACATACTGTTGACGGAGTATCGGGCAAAGCTCTTACCCCATGAGTAACCTTCGTATTCTCGTAGCCGACGATCACGACATCATCAGACGCGGACTGAAAGCGCTTCTTTCCTCTCGCCCGGGATGGGTGGTGTGCGCCGAAGCCGCTACAGGACGTGAAGCGATTACGATGTCCGAGCAACATAGACCGGACGTCGTCGTGATGGATATCAGCATGCCCGATTTGAACGGATTGGAAGCGGCGCGCAAGATACGGAAACAGCTGCCCAAGACGGAAGTAGTCATCCTTTCGCTGCATTATTCGGACCAATTAGTGCGAGAGATCGTCGACGCGGGCGCGAGGGCTTATATCATGAAGTCTGACGCGGATCGCGACCTGCTGATCGCCATCGAAGCGCTGGCGAATCATCGTTCTTTCTTTACCTCGCGTGCCGCGGAAATGCTGATAGACGGATTTTGCCGCCAAAGCTCCGTGACGGAGCCTCGCGTATTGATGCGCAATCGCCTAACCTCCCGCGAACGAGAGATCGTGCAGTTGCTGGCGGAAGGCAGAAGCAGTAAGGAAGTGGCGGTAACGCTGGGAATCAGCGTTAAAACAGCAGAAACCCACCGTGCCAATATCATGCGCAAACTCGAGTTGCATTCCGTTAGCGAGTTAGTGCGCTATGCCGTCCGCAATCAGATCATAGAACCCTGACCCTTCTTGCCAATCGGAAAGAGCCTCCGTTGGCGTCGCCCTCCCGCGACTCCCAAATCCCGATTTCTTGGATACAGAAATACACTGATGGAACCTGAAACCGCTTTCAGCGACAACAGATGGGATGTGATGTTTTAATGGCCGAAACACCAGGCGACATTCTGGGTGCGACCCCCCTCAGCACCGGGGAGTGTCAGTTCTTAGTGTGGGCGCCCCACGCTAATAGCGTCAAGCTCCGCATCCTGAATCCGACTTGCCATTCCATTCCCATGGAGCGCCTTCCGCGAGGCTATTTCAGCGTGCTGATTGACCGTCAGACTCCCTGCCGATATCTATACGATGTTGGCGGAAACGGCACGAAGATGCGACCCGATCCGGCTTCGCGCTTCCAGCCGGAGGGTGTCCATGGTCCGTCCGAGTTGCGCGTGCAAGATCGGTTCAGGTGGACTGATCTCGGATGGCGGGGTTTGCCAATTCGCGAGATCGTCTTCTACGAAGTTCACGTCGGGACATTCACTCCCGAAGGGACTTTTGAAGCAATTATTCCCCGCCTGCGTGAATTGAAGGAGCTGGGAATTACGGCGCTCGAGCTGATGCCTGTGGCGCAATTTCCAGGGACCAGGAACTGGGGTTACGATGGTGTTTTCCCGTTTTGCGTGCAGAATTCCTATGGCGGCCCGTCAGGACTGAAACGATTGGTAGACGCGTGCCATAAGGAAAATCTCTGCGTCGCGCTCGATGTCGTCTACAACCATCTGGGTCCCGAAGGCAATTATCTCGCCGACTTTGGGCCTTACTTTACAGATCGTTACCGCACGACATGGGGGCAGGCGGTCAACTTTGACGGGGAGTGGAGCGATGAGGTACGGCGTTTTTTTACTGAGAACGCGCTTCATTGGATCCGCGATTTCCACATAGACATACTGCGCCTCGACGCTGTGCACGCCATCGTCGACACGTCCGCAAAGCCGTTCTTACGCGAACTCAATCTCGCGGTACAAGTTGCGGCAAGGAGCCAGAACCGCGACATTCATGTGATTGCGGAATGCGACCGAAACGACATTCGTACCGTGCAGCCCCCAGAGCGAGGCGGCTATAGTTTCGGGGCGCAGTGGAACGACGATTTTCATCACTCCGTGCACGCCGTTCTAACCAATGAGACCGCTGGGTATTACCAGGATTTTGGCCGAGTCTCGCAAATTGCGAAGAGTTTGACGACCGGCTATGTCTACCAGAGCGAATATTCGAAATACAGGTTGCGCTCCCACGGGAGTGAATCCAAAGGTGTGAGTGCTGAGCACTTCGTAGTTTTCACCCAAAATCACGATCAGATTGGCAATCGCATGAGTGGCGAACGGCTGATTCAACTGGTTGATTTCGAAGCGGCGAAGGTCGCCGCCGGTGTGATGCTGCTTTCTCCGTTTCTGCCCCTGATCTTCATGGGGGAGGAATACGGCGAGAACTCGCCCTTTCAATATTTCGTAAGCCATCAAGATCCCAACCTCATCGAAGCTGTGCGGCAAGGCCGCAAAAGCGAATTCAAAGCGTTTGGCTGGAAGCAGGATCCTCCGGACCCGCAGGATGAGTCTACATTTCTGCGCTCAAAGTTGCATTGGCAGCTGCAACAAGAGGAAGGCCACAGGCAACTTCGCGAGTTCTATGCAGAGCTCTTGGGAGTACGTAAGCGACATCCCGCCTTTGCCAATTCCGACATGTCCCGCGTCGAAGCTACACCTTTTGAAAATGAGAAAGCTCTGCTCTTGTGCCGCTGGACCGACGACGAGCAGCTATTCGCCTGTTTCAATTTTGGGAAGAATCCTGCCCACGTCAGCTTTTCTTTGCTGCACAACGTGTGGAGAAAGGTCCTGAATTCTCGCGATCGCCGTTGGGCGGGACCTGGATCTTCACTTCCGGACTACTTGCCAAACGCCCATAATCAATCCATGAGCATTGAGCCGTTCTCGTTCGCACTCTACTGTTCCGATGACCGAGGAAAAACGTGACAGACCGTTACGTGTGCATACACGCGCACTTCTATCAGCCTCCCAGAGAGAATCCCTGGCTTGAGGCTATTGAGATTCAGGATTCAGCTTACCCCTACCACGATTGGAATGAACGCGTAACCGCTGAATGCTACGCGCCCAATGCAGCGTCGCGCATCCTGGATGGCGAACAGAAAATCATCGATATCGTCAACAATTACTCGAAGATCAGCTTCGATTTTGGTCCTACGCTCATTTCCTGGATCGAAGCGAAAACTCCGCGTCTTTACAAGGCGATTCAGGCGGCGGATCAGGAAACGTGCCAACGCTTTGCCGGTCACGGGGCGGCCATGGCGCAGGGTTACAACCACATCATTTTGCCGCTGGCGAATACGCGGGATAAGTCCACGCAAGTTGTTTGGGGCGTCAAAGATTTCGAATATCGATTTGGCCGTTATCCGGAAGGAATGTGGCTGCCTGAGGCCGCGGTCGACGTGCAAACGCTTGAAATGTTGGCGGCCCAGAAGATTCGCTTCACTGTACTTCCGCAGCATGCTGCTAAGCGGGTGCGACACATAGGGAAAAAAGAGTGGAAAGATGTCAGCGGAGGCAAGATCGATCCCTCGCGCGCTTACCTTGCCAAGCTACCCTCTGGACGAAGCATCGTTTTGTTTTTCTTTGATGGACCTATTTCTCACGCGGTGGCTTTTGAAAATATCCTCATGCGCGGCGAGGATTTTGCGCAACGCTTGATGGCAGGATTCTCCGACACGCGGAAGTGGCCCCAGCTCACGAATATTGCCACGGACGGAGAAACGTACGGGCATCATCGCGCCCATGGGGATATGGCTCTGAGCTACGCGTTGCGCTATATCGAAACGCAAAAACTCGCGGAACTCACCGTTTATGCCGATTTTCTGGAAAAGCACCCGCCGACGCATGAAGTGGAAATCGTCGAGAACACTTCCTGGAGTTGCGTGCACGGAATCGAGCGATGGCGCTCGAATTGCGGGTGTAATTCTGGGCGTCCCGGCTGGAATCAAGAGTGGCGCACACCTTTGCGCGAGGCCTTTGATTGGCTTCGAGATACGCTGGCACCCAAATTCGAGCAGGCCGCGAGCGCGTTATTCGTCGACGCGTGGAAAGCCCGAGATCAGTACGTCTGCGTAGTTCTAAATCGCTCTCGGGACAGTATCGGCAAGTTTTTTCATGAACAAGCCCGGCAGGAACTGAAAGAATGTGAACAGATACAAGCTCTGAAACTCATGGAGCTCCAGCGCCACCTGATGCTGATGTACACGAGCTGCGGGTGGTTCTTCGACGAGCTTTCCGGCTTAGAGACCGTACAGTCGATCCAATATTCGGGAAGGGCCGTTCAGTTGGCGCAATCGCTGTTTGATGATCCCAAAATCGAAGAGGAATTCTTAAATCGCTTATCGAAAGCGCACAGCAATATTCCCGAACAGAGCGACGGCAGAAAAATTTACGAAAGCCACGTCCGGACCGCAATGATCGATCTGAATAAGGTCGGCGCTCACTATGCGATAAGTTCTCTTTTTGAATCCTATCCGCCGCACAGCCAAACCTACTGTTACCAAATCGATCAGGAAGATCACACGATGCTGTCGTCCGGCAAATCGCATGTCTCGTTTGGCCGCATCCGAATTACGTCCGACATCACTCTGGATTCTGGCCGCGTGATGTTTGGAGCTGTCCACCTCGGCGATCACTACGTAACCGGAGGCGTACGAGAATTTACAGACGAAAAAACCTACAAGGAAATAACGGAGCGGATTAGCAAAGTCTTCGAAAGCGGCGATTTCACGGATTTGATTCGGGCAATTGATGTCGCGTTTGGCGCGGGTAGCTATAGCCTGAAGCTGCTCTTCAGGGATGAGCAGCGAAAGATACTACGGATCATTCTGAATTCCGCGCTCGAAGAAGCAGAATCATCTTATAGGCAGCTTTATGACAGCCGCGCTCCGCTGATGCGCTTTGTCGCCGCCCATGGCATCCCGCTCATCCGTCACTTTCAGGTTGCAGCGGAGGTTTCGCTCAACGCCGAGTTGCGCAGGGCGATCGAGGCGGAGAACGTGAACGTGGATCTGGTTCGAGCGCTTATGGAAGAAGCAAAGGCCGTCCACGTCAACCTCGATGCGGCGACGCTCGAATTTGCGCTGCGCAGAAAGCTGGAAACGATGGCTGAGGACTGGGAATCGCAGCCCTGCGATTTGGAGAAGGTGTCGTCACTAGAAGCCGCAGTACGATTGGCTCGCTCCTTCCCGTTTGAGGTTCGCCTCTGGGAGATTCAAAACGTCTACCACTCCGTGCTGATGAGTTCGGCGAACGGTAATAAACCTCATGGGACGGGCTGCGACGTTCCGGAGTGGAATCAAAGTTTTCGAGCTTTGGGGGAGCAATTGGGAATGCGGATCTCGTAACCCATGCCCCCGCTCTGCGCCACCTATCGCATTCAATTCCACCTCAACTTTCGCTTTCGGGACGCCGAAGAGTTGGTGCCCTATCTTCACGCGCTGGGCATCACTCACCTCTATGCTTCGCCTCGCTTCCGTGCGCGCAAAGGAAGCCTCCATGGCTATGACGTTGCGGACGCTGCGCGAGTCAATTCCGAACTGGGAACCGAAGAGGAGTTCGAAAGCTTAGTCAACCGGCTACACAACTATGGAATGGGACTGATGTTGGATATCGTCCCCAACCATATGGCGGCCAGCGAGGAAAATCCCTGGTGGATGGACTTGCTCGAGAACGGACGGCAATCGGAGTTCGCATCGTACTTTGATATTGACTGGACTGCCGACCCCCTCCAGCGCTCCCGCATTATGCTTCCGGTGCTCGGTGATACGTACGGCCGGGTGCTCGAGACGCAAGGGCTCAGCCTTCATTACGACGATCAAGGATTTTTCATACGCTATTACGACATGAGATTCCCCGTTCGGCCGCAAACCTACAGGCACATCTTAGCCGCGTGCCTCGAGAAATTGGACAACAGCGATGACTCTGCTGGCCGCATTCGCAAGACACTCGAGCGAGCGTGCGAGACCGCCGATGAACTTGCAACACAGTCCGAAGGGCCTTCGCCTGAAGGAAACGGTCGCCGTTCGAAGGTCGTCGAGTTCAAGAATGAGCTTTGGGAGCTCTATCGCGAGCCTAGACTTTTCCAAAAGACGCTCGACCACACGCTGAGGCTCTTCAACGGAATAAAAGGCGTGCGCAGGTCATTTGACCGTCTCGACCGGCTGCTATGCTCTCAGGCTTACCGGCTGGCCTATTGGCGCCGGGCATCAGAGGAGATCAATTACCGGCGTTTTTTCGACATCAACGAATTGGTTGGAATCCGGATAGACAATCCCAAGGTGTTCGAAGCCAGGCACGCTCCAGTTCTTCGCCTGATGAAGGAAAGCGCCGTCGACGCGCTGAGAATTGACCACGTCGACGGCCTGCGTGACCCGTACGACTATTTATCTACGCTTCGCAAGCGAATCGACGAAGTCGTTGCTCCACAAAATGGCCGGCCAGAACCATACATCGTGGTAGAGAAAATAATCAATGGCTCAGAGGAGTTGCCTTCCGGATGGTCAGTGGCCGGCACGACCGGCTACGATTTTGTGAACGCCGCCAATCTCCTCCTGGTCGAGCCAGCAGGCTACCGTTATCTCGAGCGGCTCTATCAGCGACTTACGGGAGACGAGAGTTCTTTTGCGGAAACGTGGTTCCAACGCAAAAAGCAGGTGATCGAGCAACTGTTTGGAGCTGAAATTCGGACAATTCACAGCCGAATTGTGCGCCTCGCACTAATGGACCGGAGAGCTTGCGATTTGCCGTTCGCTGAGCTTCAGACGGCTCTCAAAGAGATCACAGCAGCGCTGCCTGTTTATCGCACTTACGTTCGCGACCAACAAATCTCCAAGCGCGATCTATTAGAACTGGAACGTGCAATCCAAGCAGTCCGCGGGCACAGGGAAACAAATCAAATTAGGCGCGAGGTTTTTGCCTTCTTTCGGCGCGTATTTCGCCGCAAACCCGATAGCGTTGATAGCTCATGGTTTGAGGAATGGCTCGAGTTTATGCTCCGGTGGCAGATGTTCACTGGCGCAGCCATGGCCAAAGGGTTTGAAGACACCGCCTTCTACACATATACCGCGCTGATTTCTCTGAATGAAGTAGGCAGCGACCCCTTCCGCGAGCAGCAGGTCTTCGGCCTCCAAAGTTTTCATCGCTTCAATGAGAAGCGCCAGCGATCTTGGCCGCACACGATGAATGCGACCTCGACACATGACACAAAAAGAAGCGAAGACGTACGCGCGCGCATTCATGTCCTGTCCGAAGTTCCTCAGGAATGGCATACGCGTTTCAGACGCTGGAGTTCCTGGAATCGCGATAAGAAATCCATCGAAAAAGGGCAAACGGTGCCTTCGGTTGGCATGGAGTTACTGATTTACCAGACTCTCCTCGGAGCGTGGCCGCTGGAAGAATCCGAAATCGATCGATTTCGGGAGCGTCTGCAGGCCTTTGTCATTAAAGCGGCACGAGAGGCTAAGCAATTCACAAGTTGGCTCAACCCGAACGAAACGTACGAAAGAGCAGTCCGAGATTTTATTTGGCAGATCCTCGAACCTGCAAGCTCGAGGCAATTCCTGGCTGACTTTCGTCGCTTCCAAAGCCGAATCGCGTTCCATGGAGCGCTCAATTCGCTTTCGCAAGTGCTCCTGAAGATCGCGGCTCCTGGCAATCCGGATCTTTATCAGGGTAATGAACTCTGGGATTTCAGCATGACGGACCCGGACAATCGCCGCCCTGTCGATTTCAAAATCAGAGCTAGTTTCCTGGAGAACCTTCAACAGGCGGTAGGCGGGAACATACCGCTTGCAACTCTTTTGTATAACTGGGCCGATGGTCGCATCAAACTCTTTCTTACGAACAGAGCCCTGGAATTTCGGCGTAGTCATGCTGATCTTTTTCTCGAAGGAGATTACGCTCCGCTCTATGCAAGGGGGAGAATCATCCAACATGTTTGCGCGTTCATGCGCTCTTACAGGAGGCACAGTGTGCTTGTGGCCGTGCCACGCTTCACTACAGCGCTCACCAGCTCGGGAGAATTCCCACTGGGGGCAAAGGCTTGGCGAAAGAATCGGCTCGGATTGCCACCGGGCACGGCCCGGCGATGGAAGAATATCTTCACAGGTGAGCGTATAGAGATGGAAGGGCGCTCACGGGAAATTTTGTTAGCCAATATTTTCAGTCAATTTCCGGTAGCGCTGCTTTACTCATCCTGAAGCGAAAAAGTGAAGCGAAAAAGTGGCGAGCGTCAAGTATCTTCTGGGGCAGCGCGTAATCAGGATGCAGTCTTTGCTCGACGCTTTGGCTCCTCTTCCCCTTCGAGTTCGGCTTCCTCAGGAGCCTGCGCTTCGACGTTGATCTGCTGTGCCAGTTCCGTCAGCTTCTCGTCAGCGTCCTTTTCTTCCTGAAGGGTCTGCTCCAAGAGATCAACCGCCTGCCGATTCTGGAGCAATTCGGCGTACGTCCTCACGCATCCATAGGCGGCAATTTCGTAATGTTCAACACGTTGGGCGGCGGCGATGATTCCCGCGTCTTGAACGTCAGGATTTAGCTTCTTTTTTAGCAAGTCGTTGCCCTCGGAAATGAGACCCTGCATGCCCTTGCACTTCTCGCGCTTTGCCGGCTTATCTAGGCCGGCAAAGATGCGCTCGATGCGCGCGGCATGTTCCTTAGTTTTTTCCAAATGCTCCTCAAAAGCTCCCCGCAAGGTCTCCGCTGAGGATGCCTTGGCCATTTTTGGCAATGCCTTGATCAATTGATGCTCAGCATCATAAAGGTCACTCAACTCGATAAGAAACAAGTCCTGCAATGATGAAGATTTCATGACACCTCTGTTTTTTCCGCCGCTTTCAGTCCGAGGCGGAGTGTAGATAGCGCAGCTTCAGCGCACTATCAGGGCTAAACATCAAGAGCGACCTCTGGATTGCCGTATGTCTGCCGTTAAATGGAATCACTGACTCGAAAGTCTAAAGAAATACACAACTCAGTGTATTGAATAAGAGCGGTTGTGCCGCGCAGAGCTCTCGTCGCACACGCTTGCGACTAGGGCAGAATCACTTCAATACTGCTACTTCCACTTCTCCTTCCCTGCGAATGACGTCGATACCGACGCCGTGCGGCTGCCGGCGGACAATCAGGCTCAGCTTCGATTTCCCAACTTTAAGATTTTCCACCAAAATGTAGTCCACTATCGACGGCAAATAAGAATCGCGAAAATGCACGCTTGGGGTCGTGCCGGAAACGGTCATTCCTAAGCTTGCCTGCAACAGCATGAAGACAGCGGCTGCAGCCCAGGATTGCGGCGAACAAGCCACCGGGTAAAGGGTGGGGCCATCTCCGATTCTTCGCCGAAAACCGCAGAACAGTTCGGGCAGCCTCTGAAATTCGAAATGGAGGCTTGCTTCAAACATGCTCTCCAGAAGCCGCAGGGAGTAGCTTGTAAAGCCGTAATGGGCCAGACCAAGCGCGACTAAAGCATTGTCGTGGGGCCACACGGACCCGTTGTGATACGACATGGGGTTATATCGGGCTTCACGCGTGCCCACCGTGCGCACCCCCCATCCAGAAAAGAGATTCTGATCCATTAACCCCTCGGCCACGCGTTTGGCTCGGTCTGCCCGAGCGATCCGCGTCCAGAGGCAATGACCCGGATTAGAAACGGTCACACGGCACTGCCTCTTCTTTCCATCCAAAGCGAAAGCATAAGTCCCCAGTTCTTCGACCCAGAAGGCCTCTTCGAAGTGCTCCTGGAGAACGCTGGCCTGTTGGGATAAACGCCCTGCGAAGTTGATCAACCCTCGTTTACGGGCTAGCTCCGCAGCTCCTTTCCTTGCGGCGTAGGCATAGCCCTGAACTTCACACAGTGCGATAGGAGGTTCGGCCAGCGTGCCATCTTCACTAAAAACGGAATCATGTGAGTCCTTCCAGCCTTGCTGCACCAATCCTTTGCCGGAACGCCGGGTATACTCCAAGAACCCGTCGCCGTCGACGTCACCGTAGTGATCCATCCAATCCAGAGCTCGTTCGATGTGGTCCCAGATCGAATTGATGAATTCGAGATCGCCAGTGCGCTCGTAGTAAGCGGCGGCTAACATCACGAATAGAGGCGTTGAGTCCACGCTGCCGTAATAGCGGCCGAAAGGAATCTCCTTGAGCGCGGCCATTTCACCCTTTCGCATCTCGTGCAGAATCTTCCCCGGTTCCGCGTCTTGCTCAGGAACGACGCTGTCTGCTTGGGTTTCGGCCAGAAACTGTAGGACACCTTTGGCAACCCCGGGCTCAGCCCAAAGGATTTCGAACGCGGTGATTAGACCATCACGGCCGAATATGGTGTTGAACCAGGGGACCCCAGCGTAGGGGTAGGCTCCTTCTGGATTGCCTACCGTCATCATTTCCAGATCGGATTCAGAGCGGCTGATCCATTCGGTGAATCGCTCGTTCGAGCTCGTGACGCGGCAAAGCCGCGCGTCGATACTCGCGTGGAGATTTTTCGTCTCGCTAAGAGCTTGTTTGTAGCTTCGAGGCGGGCGGCATTCGCATTCGCTTTCAGGTTCGCAGCAAATATCAAGATAGACAAAAGCCTCGGCGCGGGGCTGGATGCCTATCTCAAAATAGGCGCTTCTATCTGAAATGCGTGCGGGCTGCGGGTAGAAGTTCAATCGTGTTTCGCGCATCACTTTATCGAGACCGCAATAAGCAAACTGCACGCTTGCCGGGCTGACCTTTGGTTCCTGCTGCTCGCCTCTTCTCTCGCGTTTAGACCCGCGCACTTCAAATATGTCCACGAAGTCAGCGTCATATTCGTAGGTAAGGAAGAGGCTTACTTTGTGCGAGGCAAAATTCATCAGCCGCAACCGTTCGAAGCAGATGCTCTGCCAAATGAATTTCGACCGAAAGAAATGAATGCTGCCGCGCGGGAGCTCGACTCTGCCATCGGTCGACAAATCCAGATTGGTGAGATCGACGGCAAAAAAGGAATTCTTATTCTTGACCGACGAGCTCAAAAGCTCGAGCGGTTTGTTTTCGAACCGCAGGACTAATCTTGAAAGATGTCTCGTCTCTTTGTGATAAAGACCGTGAGCAAGGGAGCCCGCTGAGAGGATATCGCCATGCCAATCAAACACTCCACACGTATCGCCATATTTGAGAACGCGTGGCCGGCTGTCGGATAGGGCTGAAGTGGCGAGAACGTAAAACTCTTCCTTGATGCGGATGACTTCATCCAAGCGAGTCTCCGTTCAGGAAATCATCCTGGAGGTGCTCTCCGGTTCACATAGATAGGAGTACACAGCGACATACTCACGGGCCATACGTTCGGCGGAAAAGCGTTCTTCGAAAACGCGCCGGCATCCCATACGGTTGAGACCTTCTACTTTCTGGAGAGCTTTTACGGCCTCTTCTTCGTCATTTACGATGAATCCAGTCTTGCCTTCATCTACGACTTCCGGCACAGAGCCGAACGGGTAAGCGATTACGGGTGTGCCGCAAGCCATAGCTTCGATCATCGCTAAACCGAAAGGCTCAGGCCATCCGATTGGAAATAGTAGCGCATAAGCATGGCCTAGCAGGTCATTCTTTTCCGGCTGAGAGATTTCCCCCAGAAACTCGATAGATGGTTCTCGAAGCATTGGCTCGATTTCGCGCGTAAAGTATTCCCGATCCGGTTTATCGACTTTAGCCGCGATTTTCAGCGGAATGCCAGCTCGCAACGCGATGCGAATCGCCCGATCAACGCGTTTTTCCGGTGAGACGCGGCCCACCACCGCCAAGTATTTGCCCGTCTCCGCGCGCGGAGTGAAGAGGCCTCTGGGGAGTCCATGATAGACGTTGGCTACCCAATTGGCCCAGGACAATGGTTTGCGTTGAGCCTCTGATATTGACGTCAAGGGCATTTCCGCGTACTCGCGGTAAAATGGCACCAAGTCAGGTATATCTAACCGGCCATGAAGGGTGGTGATGTGACGTAGTTCCAGTCTGCGAGTGGCTGGGAAGTGCAGATAGTCTGTATGGAAGTGGATCAAGTCAAATGCTTCATGACGCTGGAATACCTGCTCCAGGAGTAGCGTGTGATAGATGAATGGATCTACGCATTCGCGGCTTAATCGCAAGGCGCGGGGAGAGACGGCAATCAACTCGGCCTGCGTTTTCGAGTCGCCGCTGGCGAAAAGCGTAACCTCATGCCCCATCGCTACGAGCTCTTCCGTAAGGTAAGACACCACACGTTCGGTTCCGCCGTATAGCCTAGGAGGGACACTCTCAAATAGAGGCGCGACCTGAGCGATTTTCAGTGGAAGTCCCCTTTCTGATGGAGATACTACAAACCTCTACCGGAGCGGCTGTGCATTTGCGCCTGAAGCTCGCCTTCGAATCTGCGTTACCCGACGAAGCCGCAGTGATCTGCGGGCCAGTGGACGTTCTGTGCTCAACCCCGACAAATGGGGCTTTAAACGGCTAAAGGGTCGACGCTTGCGCGGCAATTGGCCGGCGGTCTGCTATCAGTTTGAGCTCTGATTTGCGTCGTCGATCGTTGTTCTCTGGTATCGCAGCCACGGATAACACGCATGTGAAAGATATCCTTTCGGCTCTTGCGTGACCATACGTCTGTGTCCCTAATTACTTACAGGATTGCTAGTAAAAACCGTGAGGCTTTCACTCCTTTTTGGGCGCGTTCCACTCTAAATTGATGCAAAAGGAGCAGCGATATAGGCGCAGGAATTCCCGAATATGAGAACAAGAGATATGAGGGCCGGCCGCCTCACCAAAGGGAAGCATTCTCGTCTCGGTTCACTGCGATAGACCCGAAGAAATTGAGAATGCGAAGGAGAGAATAGAACGGACCGGCGGAGACGACATCTCTATTTCCGCCGAGGAGCCCGCGCCGGCCATAAGGGGATCAGTGTAAATATTCTAGCTTCCTGGGCATAAACCCTTTCTTTTCAGTCGTCAGAAATACCAAGAAATCGGTATTGCAGTCGGTTCTACATTCACGGTTAATAGCGTCTCCAATCTCAACAAATATCCGAATTGGGACAGTTGGGGGACGCAATGATCGAAATGGTCAATGGCACGGTGGAAGTTTTGAATCCGGCCGAAATTCTTCGCAACCAGGATGGCGTCTTCGAAGTGACCTCGCCTTATGGACACGTGTTCCGAGTGATCTGCCGGCGTGGAGCAAAGATGAGCGTCCGAGAGATTAGTGAACCCCAACGGGTTTCGGCCCCAGAGAACGTAACGTGGCGCATCAAAAGAGTCGCCAAGGCAGTCGCATAAGCACACATTCGGTCTGTCGTTTCAATCCTTCTCATTTCTCCACAGGCGAGCGACTCTTCTCACCTCTATCAAGCAACTCCGATTAATCATGACAAGAGCGAGTGTTTGCCCCGAGGTCAACGAGCAGTTCAAAGCGCGCCGGAAATTCCTTCAATACATCCGTTTCATATCCTGCCCACATATGCAGCGCGGATTGCGCACGCTGGCGGCATCCGAAGACTCTTTTACTACGTCAATCTCGCAGCAGCATTTGGGATTCACGCAGCGATATCTTTCGTTTTTCTTCATAGCCATGATGAGTTCCCGTCACCTTGATTAAAAAGCACACGTTCACAATAGGAGTGCCTGCACCTCGCGGCAATAGCGTCTTCCCATAGGTGTCGTCGGTTTTTCCCTGTAGCAAAATCAAGTGAACTACCCATCCCTACATCTAATTATCTAAGGCGCTACAGCCCAGCACCGATGGACTCCCCTACAGTCTCCCATTACAGTGCGGCGTGCTCACGATGAGATCCGCAGCCCATTGTGAAGCGATTCGGCTACACGCAGATTGATCGTAAACGAGGTGAATTGTGAATCGCCTAAGCTCCGCACGTCTTCGGAAAGAACGCGAAGCAGTGATGTGCCCTCAGACCTTGCAGAATTGCCAGCAGCGCGCTTTTCGCTTGGCTTTCCGGATCACCCGTAACCAGGAGGACGCGGAGGATGCACAACAAGAAGCCTTGCTGAAGGCTCACCGTAATCTGGATCAATTTCAAGGGCGCGCTCGATTCACGACTTGGATTTCGCGCATAGCTATTAATGAAGCCCTTATGTGCCTGCGGAAAAGGCGCACCGTCATGCATGTGCCTTTGGAAGATGCGATTCCGGAAGATGACTCCACTCCGGCGAACTTCGAACTGCATTCGAATATCCAGGATCCGGAGACCGCCTATTCTCAGAAAGAACTTCGGAATCTATTGACACAGGCGATCGCGGGGCTCCGTCCACTGCATCGTGAAGTATTCTTACTTCGTGCGGTTGAAAACCTCTCGGTGGTGGAAACGGCAAAGGCGCTGCAGGTCTCCGTCAGCACCGTCAAGACCCGTATGCGACGCGCCCGGCGGGAGTTGAAGGAGATTCTTCACAACGCCAGCAAGCCTGCTCTACGGCCTTCAGAAGAAGAGGGGGGCGGCACCTTCGATGTCGAGCGCAGCTTCAAACAAAACTGGCTCACATAACTCAGGGCTCGGCATGCCTGCCAACGTCTAGTCCGAAAGAAGGATTAGAGATACCTGCAATCTTGATGGGGAGAATGGCTCCCCCTGTCTTATCTTTCCAGAATGGATTCAAAACTCTAAGTAAGGCAGATTTCTTCCCGTCGTCGTTTGTGAGAGTTTTGACGATAACTGAAACGTCCCGCGTAGGTTTATCGCCTCGGCTCTTACGCCGTACCATCCCTTAGAAGACACTAGCGTGGTAATCACGACCGGATTCTCCGGAGAATTGCGCACAATTTCGCGCGTCGCATCGAACCCAATGAGGCGAGGCATCACTGCATCCCATGACCGCACGTCGGGGTGCAACCTTCGGGACCTCTCCACGCTTCGTCGCCATCCGCTGCTTTGCCTAAATGCTCGACCAAGAGCGTTGGTTTTTTGCGGCTCTCAAGGGGGGCGCGAGCTTCCGAGACTTTCAGCCCGCGCCCACCCGTGGGCGAACCGACCGGAAAATCCATAAGCAAGATTCGAGTTGAGACTACAAGTGCATTAGCACTTTTTTCTGCTCACTGCCCACGAAGCAAGCTTCGTGACGTGCCATGATTGGTCCGGAGTATCGGCTTCAGGCTTGTAGTTCGATTTGCGGACAAACCACTGCTCTCCCGGAGGGCACATCACGATCATATCTTCCCCCTCGGGCCCCACCGCATTAAAGATACCGCTCTCACTGGAAAAGAATTTGTTGACGTCCTGCACATCACTGGAATCGCCGACTCGTAGCATATTTGGCCCCCCTTTTCCTCATTCGGGCAAGACATCTTGGGCACTTTGGGCTCCAAACCTGTATCCGGTCGAGCGCAAACTTAAGTGCCATTTCTTGAACTAGTTCGCCGAAAGGCATTTCGGAAAAGCGCTGGGAATGCAATTCGACTGCGGAAAATTTGTGCTTTCTACGCCGGAGTTTTTTCTAAGGACTTCCTGACGAGATACTCAGGATTCACCTTCAAATGGTGAACAGCAGAAGTTATCAGCGCGTCGTTAGAGTTTATTCGCCTTGAAATATAGGCAGTTCTCAGTATTGGGCTTTGGCGGGTCGGGCGATGATCCTCTACGGACGAGACTCGCAAATTTAAAATTCGCATAAATCTGATGGGAACGATGCAGAAGTCGATTTGGCGGGCTGTCGCGATTCTCCTCTTCTGAACATTGCGGTCCGATCGAGGAGAGGCGCCAATTCGGAGGCGAAGGGAAATAGGAGGCACAGTGTTAAAAAAAGTTATGCTAATTGCAGGGATTGCACTCGCCGGCGCGGCATTTCCGGCGGTATCCATTTCAAAGCGTTCCCAGGGGCCACAGGCGCAGCGAAGCTTGAATCTAGTCGGTGAAATCATGGACAGCCGATGCGCTATCGATGGCTCGCACGAGAAGATGATGAGGCAAAACGGAGCAAAGAACGCCAAGGACTGCACGCTCGAATGCGCCAACTCGGGCGGTTCGTTTGTGCTGATCGATCCCGAAACTAAGACCGTCTACCAACTGGACAATCAGCGGAAACCGGAGCCATTCTCCGGGCAACGGGTTCGAATTTCCGGGACATACGACGAGCCTTCGAAAACCATGCACATCGAGTCGATAGAATCGGCCGAATAGATAGAGCTACACCCAAATCGCGGCGGGCCTTGAAGGTCCGCCGCAATCCGTTGACGGTTAGTGGTACGTTACGTCAGAATCGTATGTTCGGTCCAATTGTGATACGAAGGTTATGGTGAGCTCCGTTCTGGAAGTAGATTTCGTCTCCCACATCCAGACGCACACCGATAAACCCGAGATAAGACTCCACTCCGACACCCGGATAGACGACCCCATCTATGGAACTGGAGCGAAGACCGCTCACCGAGCTTGTGAACGTGGAAAAAGTGACTGGGGCTTGCGAAAACGCGAAATTGACGCCGCCGCCTTTTACGGTAGCAAAAACTCGGAATGCCCCGCCGCCGGTCTGAAGTTTAGGACCAATCAACCCATGCAGAATGCGCAGCCTCGAGTTGCTGAAACCCAAGACCGTGCCGGAAGGGCCGGTAAAGCTCTCAGTAAACGATTGGGCGAAGTCATAATTCATTTCTGCTTCAATTTGCCACCTTCGCGAGGCATTGACCGAAAAGCGCCCTCCCACGCCGCCAAAGGACGTGGCGCCCGAGCCTGCGAGTGTTGATCCGAGACGGAAGTAATCGCCAAAAAATCCTATTTCGGCGTGATTTTCCGAATCTTGCGCTTGTACCGTTGGCAGGACTGCAAAAAGCAATCCGCCCGTCATCAGGAATAGGAAAAAGAACCGCTTCATAATGTCCTCCTCTTAGTTCTTCCTTTCTTCATGGAAAAACTTCACACACCTCTTGCCTTGGGGCGAACAAGCTCCACCCGCTATCTTGCGAGCGGGTTCTTTTGATGCCAGTTTTCTTCGGGACCTTCGACTTGGGAATGTTGGAACGCTACCAGTCTCAACGCTCTGTCCGGCCTCCGGCGGAAGTTCGCGAAGCGGATTCGGAACGTCAGGCGCGGGCGCCGGTGGAAAAACCGAATGGCGAGTCGCCTCAGAACCGGCCCGTCCGCGAGACGGACCTGCCATTCGCTTGGCGTTTCTCACTCTACTCGTGGGAACCATAAGGATGTCAGAGCACGGTCAGATGAGCCACTGCCTCGCTGCCGCTTATAGTGTGCTCGTCGTGCAGGCGAGCTCTCCAGGTTTGCTCCAGCCATTCTCGCAATTCACTCCGGGCACGACGCATGCGTGCCTTCACCGCGCTGGCGGAGATTTGTAGAACTTTGGCGGTTTCGCTTGTAGAGAGCTGCTCGACAGCCCGCAACAGAAAGACAACGCGATAAGCGGGCCGCAATCTTTCCATCGCCTGCTTGAGCAACTCTCTCAATTCCTTGCGAGAATAAGCGGCTTCCGGACCCTCTATAGGTGATTGGAATTCTTCGGAAACGGCAGTTTCCTCTGCAGGCTGAAGCGTTTCTTCCAGGGGTATATAGAAGGCGCTGCGCCGCTTTCGCAGGCACATTAACGCTTCGTTGATAGCAATCCTTGAAATCCAGGTCGTTAACCGGGAACGACCTTCGAATTGGCCGAGCTTGCGGTGCACCTTCAGCAGCGTCTCCTGCTGCACATCCTCGGCATCTTCGGTGTTGCGCGTAATCCGTAACGCCAGTCGGTATACGCGTTCCTGTGAAGGACCGATCAATTCCGCAAACATGGCATCGTCGCGCTTTTTGGTCTCAGAGCCGGTCCGTGACTTACGAACCGCAGGCTCCGCCGTAGCAGCTTTATCCAGCAGGTTTTTTCCTACGGCCAGGGTAGAACCCACATCGCACCTCAATTCTCCAGTTGCGCCAAGCGGCGTCCGTCCAACTTCACGGCCAATCTTGAGGTTGGGGGCTTAGATCGTCCATCGGGAGCAGGCTGTAACATCCGGGTTGAGTATGTGTAATCCCCTGCAGAGCAAGATTGCAGCCAAGGCGGCCTAACGCGAGCATTTCGAAGGTTCTGGCGGTCGGTAACGACCACCGCAAAACAACAATTTCGTTAAATATTGCGATGGATTGCGGTCGATTTCGATGATGTGATTACGAATGGCATAGCGGACTAGCGCGGTCACGGAGTGACAGTCGAGCCGGCGCATAATGTTTGCACGGTGCGTTTCCGCGGTCTTGACGCTGAGCCCCAATGCCGAGGCTACTTCTTTGCTGCTCTTTCCTTCCGCCAAAAGCTGCACGATTTCCCGCTGCCTGTCCGTTAAGTCGAACATATCCGCCTTCGAGCGAACGTTCTCTCGGATTCTTGTCGGGATGATAAAGCGAATATGAGCTCGATATACCGCCCCGTACGGATTGCGACTAGATTGTTCCTCGCTTAATTTTGCAGACTGGGAGAGCCTAGGAGAGCCAAAGATGGTGACCACAGCTGCCGCAAAGTCGAGCCACGTGCACAATGTCCGGCGCGAAGACCGTTTCCGCTGTCTCAATCCTGATTGCCTCTGCGAAATAAAGATCTCTCGTGAGCCCTTTATCGGCGTTCAAATGACCTGCAATCTGCGTTGCTGTTGTGGAAGCGCGATGGAACGAGTTTCATAGCCCTCTGAGCGTAAAACGTGAAATCCGCAATTCGTGCGAAATTCCCGAAAACGTGAACGATGATCCCTCTTCCTAAAGCCCGTCAGCAAAATGCGCCTCGTCCTGAACCGGAACAACCTACTCCTCAACCTCCTCAGCCAGAGATCCCACCGAGCGGCCCTGAAGAACCGCATTTGCCTTCACCCGGTCCCGAGCCTCTGCCCACTCCGGTACCCGGCCCGACGGATCCAGCCTTGCCTCGCCCGGCACTCGCTAACTATAGATTTGGAGATTTGGTCCCGAATTACTTACTTGAATTACTTACTTAATGTGTTTGTGAACCGCGGCGGAAAATGAAACTCTAGAGTTCCGTGATCTCTGTCTCTGCGCCATTCGTGCGGCGGATCGCTCTCGAAACGGTTTCCTGCCCGCGTTCGAGAATATCGCGCACTTGCTCAACAGAACGGCGGCTCGTATTTCGCAGCCGGCGCCTTGCGCGGCGCGAAGTTGATTTGATCCAATATCGCGTGTCCTCACCAGATTGGGGAGCGAACAATAACGTTAATCCCACCCCCACACCAAAACCGATCAGCAAGTCCACTAAAGTCCGTCCCTTTGTCATCGTGTTCTCCCTACTTGCAAGGCGCCTAATAACATTCTGCCCTGCTTCCCTTTGCAGCCCTGGGCGATTTCGCATCGCACTTCACTTTAACTGGGGCTTGTCTTTCGATCCGTGCATTTTGTCTCAGCAGAAGCTGAGCCACGTCGATTCCGATGAGATGCGCGTCCATATTCACCCTTGCGTCCGAAGATTTCTCTTTTTCTGCCTGGCTTCAGGCGCAAAAAAGAGTTCAGCAAGTCGGAAGCATATGGCGTTAGACACTTAGGAGCCATCAGGCATGCACTGTATCTGCCAGAGAAGCGTCATATAGTCCGCAACATACAGGTGAGCGGTAAGACATCCGGGCTCATCGCCGCTGCGCTGAGCTTAAACCCGCGTTCTGGTATCCTCAAGGTGATGTGGCGACCGCGTTCATTGGTAATTTGGGGATTGGCGGGGATGGCCTTCCTGAGTTTGCCCGTACGTTCGCAGCAATCTGAGCGAATCCAGGGCAAGCAGATTTCTCAGTTGCAAGTGCCTTCAGGTGCCCAGCCTCAGCAAAATACCTCTCCCCCGACGAATATCCCGCAAATACCCCAATCCCCGCCCACCGAGGAACCTCCAATGGTGACGGTGGTTCTCGATCCGGCGCACGGGGGCGCGGACTTCGGAGCGCGCGGCCCAACCGGGCTCGCAGAAAGCGATGTGGTGCTGGATTTCGCGCGCGCGGCTCGAATTGCGCTCGAAGCACAGCGTTTGCGGGTGCTGCTGACACGGGAGGGCAATCAGGATCCTACTTTTGATGCTCGTTCGGCGATGATCAATGGGCTTGCTAACGCGATCTTCATCTCACTGCACGTTTCGTCGAGCGGCCCCGTGGGCACCGTGCGCACTTACTATTATCTTTTTTCGTCGAACGTGACCCCGACGGTGAATTCGGCCGCCGGAGCGCTGCCGCAAACTGCCCCACCCCAAACGTTAGGTGCGCAACTGACGCACACCGGCCTGATTCAGTGGGACGAAGCTCAGCGCTCTTCAGTTGACTCCAGCCGCCAGTTAGCCTTTTTGATACAAACCGTACTGGTGCAGCGCTTTAAAGGCTCACCAGACGCGCCCATCGCCGCTCCTGTGCGCCAGTTACGCACGATCAAGGCGCCCGCGATTGCCATCGAGCTTTCCAGCATTGACGTCACGGACGCCAAGCGTCTCGACCAGATGGCTCAACCTCTGGCTGAAGCGATCGGTAGGGCAGTGGCGGAATTTCATCCGCCGAGCGCGTCTACGACAACACCGAGTGGAGCACATTGATGCCGCGTCTCTGGAAAATTGCGATCGCGTTACTGGCTGTGCTCGCTTTCGCGGCCCTTCTTACTTTTCCGTCTCTGCTCCGCAGTGTCCTGGGGTTGCGGCGCGCAGACCGCACCGAGGAGCAGGCTCGGCGCGCGATTGTGCCGCCGATATCCACGCCCACGGACACACGCGAGAAGGCTCAGCTTTTCTGGCTATCTCCTACTTCTCCGGACACGCTTGAGCCCACCGCGGTGGAATTAGACCTTTCTGCAGATGCGGAAAAGCGCGCCAAGCAGCTCATCACGGCTTTGATCGAAAAACCTCCTAGTCAAACGCAGCGGACGTTACCCGCAGATGCCGTGTTACTACAGTTTTATCTGATGTCCGACGGCACGGGCATTGCGGATTTTTCGGAGACTCTGGACACAGAGACCCCCTCGGGAATCTTGAACGAAGAGATGGCCGTGGATTCAATCGTACGAACTCTGGGAGCAAATCTGAGCAATGTATATCGGCTAAGAATTCTGATTCGAGGGCAGGAGACTGACACTTTGGCGGGTCACCTGGATCTGAGCGGATTCTTCAACGTGACGCCGCAGGCTCAGGCGCAACCCGCCGCTACCGGAGTTGCAAATAGCGAACGACCACTCGCAGCCAGTCCCTTGAATGCGAGTCCATAGCCGGAGCAAGAACCGGCTATCAAAAATTAGGAGCATCCACGATTCTTTCGGTCCTGGCGGGACTTACACTCAGCATTTTCCTGGTTTGGGGAATCGATCTCGCCTACGGTAATCGCTCAATAATTTCTCTGAGAGATGAGCCGCGCCATCCCGTGACCCATTTGCCACGGGTTTCCGTGATTGTCCCAGCAAGAAACGAACAAAGAAAAATCAAGGAAGCACTGCAATCTCTGCTGAGGTTGGAGTATTCCGATCTTGAATTCATCGTTTTGAATGACCGCTCGACCGATCAGACCGGAGCCATCCTCGTAGAGATGGCGGCAGAAGACGCGCGGCTTCAAATTGTGAACATCACAGAGCTTCCCGCAGGCTGGCTCGGGAAAAATTACGCCTTGTACTGTGGCGCAGAAAGGGCCAACGGCGAACTGCTTCTGTTCACTGATGCGGACGTTGTCATGGAGCCAAGTACGCTGGCAATAGCCGTCAGTTATCTTCAAATCCATCGTTTGCAACATCTGGCCATAATGCCCAGGGTATCTCTGCCAACTCTGCTTCCGCGCCTCTTCTGCTCGGCCTTCGGCATATTTTTTTGGGGCTTTATGCGGCCGTGGAAGGCAAAAGATCCCTCCAGTAAAAGTTTCATCGGCATCGGTGCATTTAATCTCGTCACTGCAGAAGCCTACAGGGCATCGGGAACTCACACCGTAATTGCCATGCGGCCGGATGACGATATCAAACTCGGAAAGATTTTGAAGAAAGCGGGCTACCATCAGGAGATGGTCCTGGGGAGAGGGTTAGTAACCGTAGAATGGTATTCGTCATTGGGCGAGCTGATCGAGGGCCTGATGAAAAATACTTTCGCCGGAATCGATTACAGCGTGGCCAAGTCTGTTGGCGCCGGCGTTGCGGTGTTATTGCTGAATGTGTGGCCGTTCGTGGCAATTTTGGTGGTGAGAGGCTCGGCGTGGGGTTTGTACATGTTGGCCGTGATTCTAATGCTTCTTTTCATTTCTGACGCCAATCATCTGTATGGGCTGCCGCGGCGATATGCGTTCGGCCATCCTCTCTCCTCGGTTCTTTTCGTCTACATTCTTTGGAAATCGACGCTTCGAACGCTCTCGACCGGGGGAATCCGTTGGCGCGGAACGCACTATCCGCTTAAGCTGCTGAAGGCCAACCGCGTATAGCATAAGCAAATCTTGCTGTCGTGTTGACATCGCTTCACCTGCCCGGCAAACTGCCCACTGCATTCTGTGCGTGTTCTGCCTTAGGAGGCAGCTTGCGATCTGACGGACGCGCCTGCGACCAAATGCGTCCCGTGAAAATGACGCCGGATTTTATTCCGGTGGCCGACGGCAGCGTTCTGATCGAGATTGGCCAGACACGGGTGATTTGCACGGCCACCCTTGACGATGGGGTGCCCTCGTTTCTGAAGGGTACCGGCAAGGGGTGGGTCACCGCGGAGTACGGCATGCTGCCGCGTGCCACCGAGCAGCGCACGCCGCGTGAATCCTCTCGCGGACGGCAATCCGGACGCACGCTCGAAATATCGCGCCTCATCGGCCGTTCGCTTCGCGCGGTAACCGATCAGCAAAAATTGGGCGAGCGAACGGTCTGGCTCGACTGCGACGTCATTCAGGCTGACGGCGGCACCCGCACGGCTTCTATAACCGGAGCTTACATGGCGCTCGCCATGGCTTTTGAGCGTATGGTCGCCACAGGCATTCTGAGATCGATGCCCCTTGTTGATTCCGTCGCTGCTACCAGCGTCGGCTTGGTTCTCGGCAATCCCATGCTCGATCTCTGCTACGAAGAAGACTCCCGCGCGGAAGTAGACATGAATGTGGTTATGACCGGCAGCGGCCGCTTCGTCGAAGTGCAAGCCACTGCAGAAGGCAGGCCGTTTGCCGCCGGCGAACTCGATCAGTTGCTCAATCTTGCTGCCGCCGGCGTCCGCACTCTCACCGAGCATCAACGCTCGCTCGTGCCCCCCAAGTTCAGTGCCCGCGCGCGGTGAGAATGAACGAACGCCGGCTTCGGGCTCAGCCGTTCGTTTGTTCCTGGCCTCCTCGAATCCCGGCAAGTTGAAGGAATTCCGCGCATTAGCTTCCAATGTTGATGGCACGGTTCCGCTCGACCTCGAGCTTCTTCCGAATTTTTCGGAACTGCCCCCTTTTGACGAGTCCGCGCCCACCTTTAGCGAAAACGCAGCCAGCAAGGCGCTGCACTACAGCCGTTTCTCGGAGTTTCCTGTAATGGCGGATGACTCAGGTTTGGTGGTTGATGCGCTCGGAGGCGCCCCGGGTGTGCTCTCGGCGCGCTATGCCGGGCCGAATGCCACATCCGCAGAGGGGAATGAGAAATTGCTGGCCGAAATGCACGCGCGGGGATCAAGGGATCGACGGGCACGCTTCATCTGCTTGATCGCATTAGCCGTTAGCGGGCGGGTCGTTGCCGTTTTTTCAGATGCAGCGGAAGGAGAAATTCTGGAGACTCCTCGTGGGGCTCAAGGATTTGGCTATGACCCGGTTTTCTTTTTCGGCCCAGCAGGAAAATCCTTTGCGGAAATGTCTGCGGACGAAAAGAACCGATACAGCCATCGAGCGAAAGCGTTCCGCAAGCTGGCTGACTTTCTCACCTCTTCACCTGTGCTATAGTTTGCCAGTTCAACCAACAAATTTGTAACGATGAAAAAACTGAAAAATCCGCGCAGAGTTGCGGCCAAAAAGCCGGCGCGAGCGGCTTCCAGAAATCGGCGGCCCGGCTCGGCTCGCGAGGCGGGCACAGAGCCGAAGCGGGTCCGAGCAATTCTCGCAAAACTCGACGAAGCTTATCCCGTGGCAACTTGCGCGCTCGTGCACGAAAATCCCTTTCAATTGCTCATCGCGACGATCCTCTCCGCCCAGTGCACCGACGTGCGCGTAAACGAGGTGACTCGCACGCTCTTTCAGAAGTATCGAAAGCCGGACAATTTTGCGTACGCAAACCCGCGGGACCTCGAGTCCGAAATTCGAACCTGTGGCTTTTTCCGCTCCAAAACAAAATCAATTCAGGGCGCCAGCAAACAAATTGTCGAAGAGTTCTCGGGCGAAGTCCCGCGCACCATGGACCAATTGCTGACGCTCCCGGGCGTCGCGCGCAAGACCGCCAACGTCGTACTCGGAACGGCCTTCGGCATCGCTTCGGGCATAGTCGTCGATACTCATGTGCAGCGCGTGTCCGGAAGGCTGGACCTCACTCGCAACACGGATCCTAAGAAAATAGAGCAGGACCTGATGCAAATCATTCCGAAAGATAAGTGGATCATTTTTGCGCATCAATTGATCTGGCATGGCCGGCGCGTTTGCCAGGCGCGCAAGCCGCGCTGCATGGAATGCAACCTGGAGAAGATTTGTTATTCGGAGGATAAGGTCATTTAGCTCGCCGATATTCCCGATTCTCACCACTGGCCGAGCGTAACGTCTGGGCCGCTTAATGCGTTCCCATCGAACCGAAGGAGTTGATCTGCAACAGGGAGAGCCTTCCCAACCCGGGGGCACGCGCATTACCGTCGCCGCCCGCCTAGACCGCCTGCCTAAATCGCGCTACATCCGCAAATTGATCGTCTTGCTGTCACTTGGGGCGTGCTTTGAATTTTATGACCTCTTCTTTTCCGCTTACATCGCTCCTGCTTTTTACAGTTCGGGAATTTTCACTCCAACCACGAAAGGCTTTCTTGGCTTCGACGGCTTCGCAAGTTTTGTGGCCGCCCTTTTTGCCGGGCTATTCATCGGAACTCTCGTCTTCAGTCCAATTTCAGACCGTTTTGGACGGAGGTCAATTTTTAGTTTCTCCCTGCTCTGGTATTCAGCCTGTACATTTGTCATGGCTTTGCAATCGACAGCCGCTGCGATCAATTTGTGGCGGTTTCTCGCGGGAATAGGCCTGGGCGTAGAGATGATCACGGTCGGCGTCTACGTCTCGGAATTGGCACCCAAAGATTCGCGCGGTCGGGCCTTCGCCTTCAACCAGGTTCTCAGCTTTTCTGCCGTGCCCGTTGCAGCTTTCGTCTCCGCTGTCCTCGTTCCGCGCCATTTGCTGGGGCTCGACGGATGGCGCTGGGTCGTGCTCATCGGCGCCTCGGGCGCGATTTTCATTTGGTTCATTCGCCGAGCCATTCCCGAATCGCCGCGCTGGCTCGAGCAGCAAGGCCGAATCGCAGAAGCAAACCGCGTTATGGATCAGATTGAGCGCCACGTGCGATCGGAGTCGGGAACAGCATTGCCGGAACCGAAGTTGGTTGAAGGCGACGTTTACCCGGCGCGCGGATCGCTTCGAGAAATTTGGAATAAAAGTTATCGTGCGCGAACCGTTTTGCTGATCATCTTCCATATGCTGCAGCCCATTGGTTTTTACGGTTTCGCTACTTGGGTTCCGACGCTGCTGCTGGCCGAAGGCGTCGGCGTAACCCGCTCGCTCCAATACACGTCTGTCATGGCCCTCGCGAGTCCTCTGGGACCGCTTGTGGGCATGGCGTTTGCTGACAAATACGAACGCAAATGGCAAATCGCCTGGTCGGCCCTCTCGATTGCCGCTTGCGGCTTGCTATTCGCGCAACAGCGGACCGCGGCAGGAGTGATGCTCTTTGGGGTGCTGATCACGTTGGCAAGTAACTGGATGTCATTCTCTTTTCACACCTACCAGTCAGAGCTTTATCCCACTCGAATACGGGCCCGGGCGGTGGGATTCGTCTATTCCTGGAGCCGCCTTAGCACGGTTTTCAGCAGCTTTCTGATTGCCCTTTTCCTGCGCAACTACGGCACGATTGGCGTGTTTATATTTATTGCTTGCAGCATGCTGATGGTGTTTGTGCTTGTCGGCGGCTTAGGACCAAGGACGACGAGGCGGCGTCTGGAAGAGATTGCGCAATAGGCGCCGGTCTGAGAACAAGTGGAGGGGAGATATGCGAGAAATGCGATCGGTATGGATAGCGGGATGTCTCAGCCTAATGATATTGATTTCAGGTGCAGTATGGGGTCAATCCGGACCCGTCGGTCCGCGGTTCGGCTCGCGACCCATGATGCAGGGCGGGCCACCTATGCTCGGTCTTATGAGCGGCAAAACGGTGACGGGCGCGCCGTACTCCGCCCAGATAACTTTTGAGCATACGCAAACCTTGCCCGACGGAAACCTGATCGATCAAAAGAACACGGCCACCGTCTATCGGGACAGTCAGGGGCGCTCGCGCCTTGAAGAAACGCGTCCGTCGAATTCCGGAAATCCGCAACAAATCATAAGAATCACTGACCCGATGGCGCGCGTTGCTTACGTTCTCGATCCGGCAAAAAAGACCGCGCACAGGTTCGCGTTACCTCCGGCCAAGACGGGAACCTCGCAGCCCAGTTTGCGGGACGGTTCGAATGCAAACGTTACGACCCAAAATCTCGGTTCGAACACCGTGAATGGCATGCTTGTCGACGGCACCCAGACCACCCGCACGATTGCCGCCGGCCAGATGGGCAATACAGCGCCAATTCAGATCACTAGCACTCGCTGGTATTCGCCCGAACTGAGCGTCGACGTCAGTACCGAAATGAATGATCCACAGCGCGGGAAATCGACGACTTCACTTACGAATATCAGCCGGGGCGAACCCGCCAGCACTTTGTTCGAAGTCCCGTCTGATTACACGGTCGTCAATTCGGGGCCCTCGGGAAGGCAGCATCTCGCGCCTTCAGCGCCGCCGCAGTAACGTTTTCATAAAAAGGGGAGCTGCAGAGGTTGCCGCATCTCCCCTGAGTAATGGTCTAGACCCAGCGCGACCGCTTAGCCCTCCCGGCGCTTAAAAAACTCCACTTGGCGCAGGCGCTTTTGCGCTTCGGCTTTCGTTTTGTAAGGGCCGCCAAGGCTCTTGCCGGTTTTTTCAGACAACACCTTGTAGCCACCACTCGTTTTTCGAATCATCATTATCCTCCTCTAGCAAATGAGATGGCCAAAGCTTCGGACTCGCGACAAAGTTGCAGGTGCTACCGGGTTTTCAGTAGACTTTCGGCGCTTTGACGGTCTCGATTCTCATCACCACTTACAACTCCGAGAAATTCCTGAAGACGTGCCTGGAATCAGCCCTGCAGCAGGATTATCCCGACCGGGAGATAATCATCGTCGACAACGCATCGAGCGACGGCACGCGCGCGGTATTGCGCGAATTCGAGACCCGTTTGCGGGTGATCTACAACGATACGAACCGTGGTTTTGCGGGGGGCCAGAACCAGGCGATTGCGCAGGCGCGGGGCGATTGGCTTTTCTCGCTGAATCCGGACGTGATCCTGAAGGTCGATTTCCTGTCGGCCTTATTGGCAGTAGAAGGGCAAGTGCCACCGGCACGCGGCAGAGAACGGATCGGCGCGTTATGCGGCAAGCTGCTGCGTTGGAAACCGGGGGCAAGCGATGAGCGCAGCAATATCATCGACTCGACGGGAATGTATTTCCTCCCCAATCTCCGGCATCTCGATCGGGGCGGTGACGAACCTGATCGCGGGCAATACGAGCGCCGGGAATACGTCATCGGCGCGACCGGAGCTGCCGCGCTTTATCGCCGGACAATGGTCGAGGATATTTCGGTAGGCGGAGAATTTTTCGATGAGGAGTTTTTTGCCTATCGCGAAGATGCGGACTTAGCCTGGCGCGCGCAACTGATGGGTTGGTCATGCTTATACGTGCCGGAAGCGGTGGCCTGGCACGTGCGGCGAGTGACTCCGGAACGCTTTCGGCAACTGCCGGACGAGATCAACCGTCATTCGATCAAGAACCGCTTTTTAATGCGGGCGAAAAATATCTCGGCCGGACTGTATTTGCGCCTGCTGTTTCCGGTTACCGCGCGCGATTTGCAGATTTTTGGATATTGCGTGCTCTTTAACCGGGGACTGCTCTCGGGCCTCGCCCTATTCTGGTCGAAACGCGATTCGATCCGCAGCAAACGAAAATGGATCCAAGCGCATCGCAGAATCAGCGATGGCGAACTGGCACCATGGTTCGACAATCATCCGCACAGTATTCCGGTCGATTCGACAATGACCGCCAAGTCGGCAAGGAGCTAGAACCGGAGCAACGAAAGGATTCTGTCGCTGGTTCACTGGCGGGCTGAGCGATGACCATTCTTGGCCAAAAGCGCATAGAAGAGAGCTTCGTACTGCCGCGTGGTCTCTTCCCAGCCGAAAACTTTTGCGGCTCGTTCGTATGCTTTGCGGCCCAGCTCCTGACGAAGATTTGCGTCGGCCAAGAGCTGAGAAATTCCCGCGGCGAGATCCACACTATCCGCGCGAAAGGGCATTCCACCGTCGCCCGCGGTTTCGCGGTTCTCTGGCGTGTCGAGATACAGCACTGGCATCCGCGCCGCCATGGCTTCGATCAGCGCGGGATGTACGCCGCCGACTTCGCAGGCGAAGACATACAGGCCTGCGTTCCGCAGGAGTTGCCAATAACCACTGCCATAGACTGGACCGAGGAAGAGCACGCGCCGATCGGCGAGAGATTTCAGACCCTCGACATACGCCGCATCATAGGCGTTGCCCCCGACAACGACCAGCGGCCAATCGGTTTGCACTCGGCTGTAGGCATCGAGCAAAAGCTCGGGATTGTTTTCTGGTTCGAGGCGACTGACGTACAAGATGAACCGTTTCGCCGGCAAATCGAGGCGCCTGGTTGCGGGCGTGCTTGCGGCGCCGTTTGCTGGAACTTCCGCGCCATAAGCGATGAACGTCGAGCGCCGCCGATAATGGCGCCAGTAGTATTCTTCCATGATGCGGGAGTCGGTAACGACGCGCGTCGGAGTGAACGCCGAGAAGAGTTCACAGAAATAAAGAGAAGAGCGGCCGATCAGGTTCCATTTCTTGCGCTTCCGATCGAGGCCATCGACGTTGAGAGCGGTTGGCTTTCCAGCCAACCGGGGAATCCAGGCAATCGGACCGTTGGCAACATTGCAGATGAAGACGACATCGGCTTTGGTGAAGCAGACGTGGATCAGCGAGAGGAGCGTGTGGAAGGCAGTATCGAAATGCTTGCTCGAAATAGTCGGCAGAATGACGCGGCGAATGCCGGGCGCGACGACGTCATCGGGTTTGGTGAACGGACGGCGGCAGTACACGGTGACTTCGTGGCCACGCGCCGCGAGCCGCGCCGAAAGCTGTTCGGCAAGCGTCTCAAAACCGCCGTAACGCGCCGGAATGCCTCGCGTCCCGAGAATGGCGATTCTCATTGGGTGTCAGAGCCCTCCCGGCGGGCCCTCAAAACACATTCGCTAACCACACGAGCATATGCCTGCATTGCTGCCGTCCGAGGTGTATTCTCCGGAGCAGCGCCGAAGAGTGCCGCGAGAGAACGCAGACCCATTCCAACTGCGATGACGCCGCGCAGAGTTGTGACAGCGGTAGGGCTTTGATGTTTTCGCCAATAACGCAGGAGGTTTCGATACCAGAAGATCTGGCGGTCGGCTATGGGAAGGCGATTCACGCTGTGACCTCCACTGTGTAGAAAACGCGCACTGGGGCAGTATCTTATCTTCCTATTCTGAGCGCGGATTCGGAGGCAAAGATCAACGTCTTCAAACCAGACCGGGAAAAACCTCTCGTCAAAACCTCCAACGCTCGCCCAAACCTCGCGTTTCACTGCCAAACAGGCGCCAGCAGGTTGATCAACGTCCTGTGGCTCGGCGTAATTGAGATCAAGGCACCGGTAATTTCGGTTCAACAGATTAGATGGCCAGATGTGGTTGAGCAGCAGTATCTCGGCCGCCATGGACGGCAGCGTCGGGAAGCGGCGCACGCAAAACCCTCGATCAACTTCGCCCCAGTTGTGCGAGAGGGCGCCGCCGACCGCGCCGACCCCGTCCTGCTCCAATGCGTTGGCGAGCGCATCCAGCGCGCCGGGTTGGGCAATGGCATCGGGATTCAGAAAGAGCAGGACATTGCCGGATGCCAAGCGAGCGCCCCGATTCGCAGCCGCTGCAAAGCCAGCATTTTTGACATTTTTGACTACGCACGCGGCAGGATCGGCTTGTTGGGCCTGGTCTACGGTGTCGTCACGCGAAGCATTGTCGACTACGATCCGCTGCCATCCGTCCTCGTTGCGAAGCGCTTCTAGACAGGGCCCAATCTGTCCGGCAGAATTGTAGGTAACGATTATTGCGGAACCGGTGATCACAAAGAGAAAGTATATCAGCCGCCCGTCAAAGTCCTGGCTTATGGGACGCAGTCTCGGCGTATGTCGACAATGAACTTGCAACTTCTGGCCATCCAGCTCAGAAAATATTTCTGGTATTGCAGGATCTATGGCGTTAAAAGCGCGACTAGACTGGCAATCCGCAGGCTGAAGAAACGGAGCATCCCTCCCACACTTGTTCCTCTTCCGCTCCCAACCCTGAGGATCTCATGGGTCGAGGAACAGTTGCCTCTCATCGATAAGAAAATTTCCGTGATCATCCCTACACGGAATGCCGGCAAAGAATTCCCACTCTTACTACGCAAATTGAAGGTACAAAAGGGCATTCGCGAGTGCGAAATCATCATCGTGGATTCGGGATCTTCCGATGAGACCGTAGATTTCGCGAAGAAAGAGGGAGCCACAGTAATTGAGATATCCCCAGAAACATTTAATCATGGATCGGCGAGGAATAAGGGAGCTGAGTATGCTACCGGCGACTTCCTGCTCTTTACCGTGCAGGATGCCTTGCCAATGACCGAGCAGTGGCTTTGGGAGATGGTCAACGCACTCGCGAATAACGACGTTGTTGCCGTCAGTTGTGCCGAGTTTCCACGGTCGGACTGCGACCTCTTTTATCGCTTGCTGATGTGGAGCCATTACCGCCATCTGCATCTGGATCGTGATCGATTTCTTGGTTGGGACGAATCCTGCGCTTCGGATCTCGGTTTACGAGCAAACAGCGGAATCAGTGATCTGGCGGCGCTCATTAGGCATGATGTCTTCGAAAAATATAAATACCACGAAGGATTCGCCGAGGATCTCGAACTGGGCAAGCGCCTCATAAAGGATCGGCACCGAATCGGTTTTCTTTACAGCACTCGAATTCTCCACTCGCATAACCGGCCTGCTTTCTATTATCTGAAGAGGGGGTACGTAGATTCGAGATTTCGCAATGAAGTGTTCCCGGGGGCCTATATTGAAATCGAGAGTGACAAGACACTAGTTCAAGATATTGGTGCAATGTATGAGAGAACCAAGTCTGTCTCTCACACGATCTCCAGCCTGAAATCTCCTCAGAAGGTCGGCGGGCTGATCGATCGCATTCGTTCACTATACCTTCAGGAATCGCAAGATCTAATTGTTCAAGAATGCCGCGTAGAAGACGCAAGACTCGATGAGTTCATTAGAAGTGTGACCTCAAAAGGGGAGACCCTGACGCCTGAATACAACGCCAAGAAAAATATGATTCTACCTCACCTGCTCGCGCACGTGGCCGAACTGGAGACGTATCTCTCGGGAATATACCAGAGTTTGGAGGCTGATCTGATTGGCGAAGTGGCGAGCGCCCTCGGCAAGATGGTCGCTCTTCACGCTGGCAACCATCTTGGTTACTGGTATACAACGGCATTGGCCAGCCGTAACCACGACCCTGGACTCGCAGAAATGAACAAAGCACTGGAATCAGGAGTCTAAAGTTTTTTCCTGCGAAGTTCACTCTTAGTTGAATTTCTGAGTACGCGAGGCTGCGGAACCTTGATGAGTCCGCAACGCGATCGCAGATATCAGGGCTGTGTCTTTGCGTACCCTAATATGGGTTCCTTTTCCCAGCCCTCACAATTCGGGTCTGTCGAGACAAAATGGTCTGTCCCACCGTTTGCCACGATCAGGCAGCGATATAAAGCGACTGTCCCAGATTGGGATGTAGTATAGATCCAGCCGTTCACACCGAGCACGGTCCATCCTTCACAGTTCGACCACGGCGAAACAAAGTGATCGTAAATAGCCTTGCAATCATACAAAGGAGTAGTGCCAGACTGTTGCGCCATAAACAAATATCCCATCGTTTGTTCAAAGTTATAGCCGCCGGTGATTGCGCCAGTCGTGACCCAGTGATCGCCGATCGGGCCCCCATCACCGTTGGGATTGTACTACCGGTTGAATGGCACAGTCGTGGGCTGAGAGTATTGATTGACCCAGTAAAGCGTCCAAGTCGATGGAGTGTTCGTGCCTTGGCTATAGATGACTTGAAGATTGGGATAAATACTGGTGGTGACGTTTCCATATGAGTCGCGCCTTAGCTTGGGCTGGAGATTCAGATAGTATCCGGTAAGGTTTGTGTCAACGACGCCCACTTCTTGCCACGTTCCTTGGTTATTCGATAGGACATTGCTGGCTGACATTTTGTAAATCCCAAATTGCCAACCTTCTCGATCCCCAGATCTATGCGGTGATGGCATTACCGCGTAAAACATCTGAGTATTGGGGTCATATGCTACGTCATTGGGTGCGCCTGGCGTTCCCAGTTTGCAGTCACCGATTCGATTGAAGCAGCTCCGAAGTGGATTCCATCGGAGGCATAGCGCCACCACGCGCTTGTTCCGCCGCCAGTGTCGTCGAATTCGAACATGTAGATTCCTGAGGGCTGGTTCATATTGAAAGCAGACTCGGATGCAGCACCGTAGGAACCTCCCGACCCAACGGGATAAATAATTGGATTACTAGCATATTTCGTCCAATTAATTCCATCATTCGAAAAAGCAACCCTGATTCAGGCTTTCGTGTAGCTCGGTGATGCGGCGGTGTAGTACAGCGCGTACGAGTAGGTATTTCCGCCTCCTGGTGTAAAGGTGCCCATTACGACTGTCGGATTGCATGTGCCGGAACCGTAGTTGAACTCCCATGAACCCACAACAGGACTGATAACCTGAGAAATTGCGGACCATTGACTCGTGCTGGTGTTATATGAGCGGTAGTAGATTACGTCAGTAGTGCCGCTGTAACCGCTTACGTAGCCTCCGCCGCACCACCAGAACTTCAAGTAGGTGCCTTGGTCGATCTCCGAAGCTGAATATGCGTAAGTCGACGTTCCCAACAGGAGTGCATGATCATAATTTGCCAAGGCATTCGAGCGGACACTCACGAGAAATGCCAGCACGAACAATGTTCGGATTAGCGTTCCCCGCCAAATGGAGGCCTAAATTCGATTGATGTAGATGTAGTCGAGACATACTTATCCTCCGCTCGCAGTTGTATGTACTAACTGCTAAAGTTAAAACCGCGTCACCTTATCAGAGTCTTTTGACTCTGGGCAAGTAGAGTCTTTTGTCATCACGTGGTTAAAATCACAGAGGCGGGTCGTTCGCCGTTAAGACGGCATCCGGCTAATGTCGGAGCACCGCGATTCGAGTGATCGCGACAACAGCGGGATAGGCTAACAAGAAAACTGCCGACAACGCAAAGGTGGTCATATCAGGAATTCCCTCGCGGTGCGCCCACTCACCGCATACGTATCGATCCTCGGAACAGCGACCGGCATTCGCTTTACGGCAGCTTTTGCATTAAGAATACATCCTGATTAGCGTCCTTCGCAGCACCAGCTTCAAACGCGACGAAGCGCCAGTTTCTGCACAGTACTTGGCGAACATACTTTTCAGGATGGTATGTTCCACAAGAATTTGTACCCGAGTACTGAGAACCAAGAACGACTGGCATTCCAGCTTCAAAAATCTCGCGTTCTTTGGAAGAAAGGTCGCTCAATCTCGACAAACCGTGAACAGTGAACAGGATGTGCCCACCTGGCCTAAGAACGCGCATGATCTCGTCCATCCAGAAACGCTGATCGGGCTGCGTCAGGTGAGTAAAAACGGAAATCGAGTAAACGAAATCAAAATGTGCATCGGGGAACATGAGGGGTACTCCGGCGCGGTTGAGCGCGAATTCAGCAAACTGTAAATTCCGCTGGCACCAATCGATTAGCTCAAGATTATAGTCGAGACCGAACAGTTTCGTTCCTGTCAAACCTCTCCAATGACGAATCACGCGGCCGCATCCACAACCAAAATCAAGAGCTTTACCGAACGTTTTTGTGTCCACCCCATGCCGATTCAAGATCTCGTGGATGCATGCCGCTCCAAGAATACCGCTGTTATAAAACGCCTCTGCATCGAACTGACCTGTGACCAGATAGATCAGTTTTGGTGGAGGCAGTGGCAGGCCGTCAGTCGCAACGCGGGCCCGAAATCTCGCGTTGCGACTTCGGGTCTTCGCGTCTAGAAGGTATCCGATCCTATTACGGAAATCGTGTACGGTTGGTCCTATTCTGAGAGCACCCAGCACGCTTTTAGCGATCTCCTCCAGAGTTCCTGGAGACATGATTAAAGCGCTCACGTCAGTGAAGAATACCAAATTCTTGAAAAAGCTGAGAACATTACCGAATTATGCGAACTCACTACAAGGCGATTACATCGCGGTTCAGTTCAAAAGACCTTCTGCGTCAGCACGCCCATATCAAGCTTGACTAGGACGCACGTGCCGCACACGGAGCCGTCTAGGGTGGTACGTATCTCTCGGGATTTACCAGAGCTTGCAGGGCGATCTGTCGGCGAAGTGGCGACCGCCATGGTGAAGATGGTCGCTCTTCACGCGGGTAGCCATATGGGATACTGGTATGCGACAACGCTGGCCAGCGGCCGCCACGATCTTGGCTTGGCAGATATGGACAAAATGCTCCAAAGCAGCATTTAAACCTACCGTGAGAATTCTGTATGTGGTGCATCAGTTCTATCCGAAATTTTGTTCGGGAACCGAGAGATTTGTCCTGAACCTCGCATCAAGTTTGCAGCGAGACCGGCACTTCGCCGAAGTCGTTACTTACGATTTATTCAACACTGACCGTTTCCAGTCACGGAATCAGCTTTCTACCAGGGAGTACATTTACAAAAACATCCCAGTCCTGGCCATGCGGCACAAAACCATGCCCATCGACGTGCATACTTCGTGCGAAGATTCTGAAATCTATCACTTTGCGCTCGCGTTTCTACAAAATAGAGAACGTTATGACGTGCTGCATTGCGCGCATCCGATGAGGTTAACGTCGTTCCTTAAGGCGGCTCGGGAGTTAGGATTGCCATACATCCTTACACTCACAGATTTCTGGTTCATTTGCCCGAAGATTTTCTTGCAAACTAGCTCCGGGACCTTGTGCAGCGGCCCTGAAGGGGGCGAGGTGTGCGGTAAGTTGTGTCCCGAGCTTCCTTCGAGAGGGATCGCCGATCGGCTGAAAACTGCGAAGGAAATTCTTTCGAACGCTAAAGCTGTCATCGCACCATCCCGATTTTTGGCTGCCCTTTTTAAAAAGGAATTTCCAGGTTTGAAGATTTCTCTCATTCGCCACGGGATGGATTCCGGCTCGCTTAAACAGAACACTAGAACATACAAGAGAGGGGATGAGATTGTTTTCGGCTATGCAGGTGGTCTGGCGCCACACAAAGGCGTTCACTTGCTGCTCAAGGCATTTCGAGAATTGGAGGCAGCCAGCGCTAAGCTGAAAGTGTATGGCAGCTACTCTCATGAAATGGAGTATTCTCAAGTCCTGCGTAAGATCGCCGAACTGGACAAGCGGATCGAATTCTGTGGATCTTATAAACCAGCAGAGGTCGGGAACATTTTACAAGGCATTGATGTGCTGGTAGTTCCCTCCGTCGTGTACGAGAGTTACTCGCTTGCACTTCACGAAGCATTAGCGTGCAACATTCCCGTAATTGCGGCTGATATAGGTGCAGCGAGTGAGGAAATAACGAATTCGACGAATGGGTTCCTCTTTCGAGCAGGGGATGAAAATGAACTTAAGCGCAAATTGCAGGACATCACGGAGCAACCCGAGATTCTGAATGAAATCAAGAAAAACCTCGACCAGCATAACCCCACGCTTGTGGAAGAGGAGGCGTTCATGTATGAACGGCTGTATAACAACAGCCGAGAATAGCGATGACGGCTGACGTTACCCCGGACGCAAATTGAACTGTGGGTTGACACGCGAAAGGCCGCCCTATAAGGTCCCCTCTGATCACGTGGGGATTTGGAGGGTATTCAATGTGGCAGTTGATTCGAGAAATTCAGAAGAATAGAGAACTCATCTGGGCTCTTGCACTGAAAGAGTTGCGAGTTCGGTACAAGAGGTCGACTCTCGGATTTCTGTGGGCATTGCTGAATCCCTTACTCATGATGGTGATTCTTACTGTAGTTTTCTCGACGGTCATGCGAATTCAGATCGACCACTACTCCGTTTTTCTACTCAGCGTGCTGTTGCCCTGGACACTTTTCTCGCAATCGCTTGCATACGCCGCGGAATCCATTGTGGGCAATGGGGAGCTGCTTAAGAAGGTTTACATCGCCAAGTCGGTGTTTCCCATGGCAGCGGTGCTATCCAATGTCATCAACTTCTTTTTCTCACTGATTCCTTTGTTGATTTTGCTGCCCCTGCTTCGTTTTCCGTTTCACTGGACCTGGATCTACCTGCCCGTGCCGCTTCTGGGATTGGTGTTATTTTCGCTGGGGTGCAGTTTCTTCCTGGCCATGGCCAACGTCTTCTTTCGCGACGTGGCGCACATTCTGCAAGTCATTCTTTCCGCGTGGTTCTACGTCTCTCCAATCATCTATTCCGTAGATTTCGTGCCGGCCCGCTATCGATTCTTTTTTCGGCTGAATCCCATGTTGTATCTCTTGAATGGATTCCGCTTATCGATTTATTACGGGCTGCTTCCATCCTTGCAGTCCGCGACGGCGTCTCTGGGCGTCGGAGCGCTCGGTCTCGTGTTGGGGTATTGGATCTTCCGACGTTACCAGGATACTTTGGTGTTTTATGTCTAAGGATCAAAGTGCGCTGGGAGCAGCACGTCTGCGCTTTGAAAATGTAGTGCAGCGCTTCCGCGTAATCCAAGAGCGCCCGGACACGCTGCGAGAGGTTTTTACGCGTGTGTTCCACCACAGCTCCCATTATCATGATTTCGAAGCACTCAAGGGCATTAGCTTCGAAATTTTCGACGGCGAAATGGTAGGGATTGTTGGACGGAACGGCTCGGGCAAGAGCACAACACTAAAGATTATTGCGGGTGTGTACTGTCCGACTTCGGGTGTGGTGAATGTGTCCGGCAAAGTAGCGGCTCTAATCGAACTAGGAGCGGGGTTTCACCCCGATCTGACTGGCCGCGAAAACATTGTTCTGAATGGCCTGCTGATAGGGCTTTCCAAGCGAGAAATCCGGGCATGTGAAGAGCGGATTTTGGATTTTGCCGAATTAGGAGAATTCATAGATTCTCCAATCAAACAATACTCAAGCGGCATGATTCTGCGCCTTGGATTTTCTATTGCCATGGAGGTTGACCCAGACATCCTGCTGATTGATGAGATCCTGGCCGTTGGCGACGCGGCATTCCAACAGAAATGTCTGGCGCGGATAGACGACTTCCGGCGGCGCAAGACCATCATTTATGTGTCACATTCCACGGCTTCTGTCCGCCAACTATGTAATCGCGCTTTACTGTTAGACAGGGGCGTCCTCGTGGCTGACGGTTGCCCCGACGACGTTATGGCTCGTTACGAGGAGCTTCTCCAACAGCCTATGGAAGCCCGAGTTTAGATGCCTAGAGAGTTTGTCACCCACGGTGATTAAAAAGGAACAGAAACTCAGCCAGGCTCTTGAGCCGGATGTACTCGAAGCTGCTGGCGAAGACCGATGTCATGCGGGTACAGGCAGAAGAACTTGTCCGCCTGCGCCATGAGCTTGACCTTGCCTACGGCCGAGCTGAGGAGGCTGCGCAAAAAATTGAGCTGCTCGAGCGAGAGAAGGCCGAGATTTTAGGTGTACTAGAAGGTATCAATCGCTCGATTTCATGACGGCTGGTTAAGCGCTTTCGAAATCTTAAGAGCCGCGTTTTAGCGCCCGGAACGCTCCGCCGAAGAATCTATGAACGATGCCTGATCCGTTTTAAGCGCCCCTCTTGCGATCCAGACTTTTCAAACCACCGAGGAACGTGCAACTCCGAGACCCGAAGCCAACACTCCAACGCCGACACACGATTTTTGGCTAGCCCGGCTAGTTGTTTTGAGTGCCTCGAACGTTCTGGGGACCGGAAAAGCGGGTGCAGCAACCGTAGCCATAACGAATGGCGGCCAGTCGAGGTGGGTGGTCGCAACGAACGAGCCCGACTGGCGAGGAAGTGTCCGCCTCTCGTATCACTGGTATAGTGATGCCGGAAAGATGGTGCAATGGGAAGGAGAACGTACAAACCTCCCGCACGATCTGGGGCCGTCGGATTCTGCGACCGTTGAGATGCGCATATTTGCTCCGTTCCAGCCGGGTACTTACGATTTGGAAGTTGCTCTCGTCGCTGAAGGTGTCGCTTGGTTCGATCAAAAGGGGAATGCGGGCGTGCGATCCCGCGGCGAAGTGAAACCCTCCAAGACACAGCCTTTGCGAGTTCCTGCCCGTTCGATCATGATTCCCCTATTTGGCCGCGCAATGTTTACCAAGGCTTGTTTGCTGGCAATCGAAAGGTCGGTGTCCGCTGAGGAGGTGTCGTTCGAAGTTATTGTTGTGGATTATGGGTCGAGCAACGAGACCCCGGATCTTTTGAACTCACTGTCAAGTTCGCGCACCAATCTCAGGGTGACGCGCTTCCGTCAGAACCTGGGATTTGCTCGCGCATGCAACGAAGGAGCGCGATTAGCGCGCGGCCACTACCTTATCTTCTTGAATAATGATACCTTGCCAACTCCGGGGTGGCTCGAAAAGATGGCGACCCTGGCAACCAGAGATGCTGGGATCGGGATTGTCGGATGCAAACTTCTTTATCCAAACGGTCGAATTCAACACATTGGAATTGCATTCGATCAAAATAAGAACCCTAGTCACATTTATCGCGGGTTCTCAGGCCATATTCCTCCGCCCGTCTTTTGATTAAGCGGGAACTCTACGGGTCTGTAGGTGGGATGGACGAAACATTCGAGAACTCATACGAAGACGTGGATCTCTGCTTGAAAGTTCGATCGCGCGGCTATCGAGTAGTAGTCTGTACCGACTCAGTTGTTTATCACTTCGAGGGAATGAGCGAAGGACGCTGCCTGAGAGATTTTCGAAATCTGGCGATTTTCAAGGCACGCTGGGATAAACACATCGATCGGGACGATGATCGATTGAATACTTCGGACAAACATCCGCGAAGGAGCGAACGAATTCGAAATACATCGAGGATACGATCCTGCGCAAAAGAGCCGGCTGGAAGGCCTTTGGAGCGGATCTATTCGTGCGCTTTCCCAACAGTACAGACTTAGCAAATAGTTCGCAGTTTCCTGGAGAACATACCTGCTTGATCCTGTACGAAAAAACACTCGACTTCACCGAGGGCGGTTGGATATGGTTAAAGAAGTTGTCACGTCGCCCAATTTGGCGCTGCGCGGATAAGATCAGGACGTTATCGTTAGTTGGCAATCATCAACTCTTCGATTTGTACCGGGGATGGGGCGATGAAAATAGATGTCTCATGTGTACTAGCGCTGCATGCTGAAGGACTCATCGCGTACAAGACAATAAGAGCTATCAATCGAGCGGCGGCATATGCAACGAATGGCGGACTGACCACTGAATTAGTTATCGTGGCCGATCGCGCAACACCGGAAACACGGGGCGTGGTTAACAACTCTACTATCATCAATCGAGCTACTACAATTATTATGTCTGCAGATTTTGGCGACTTGGCATTAACGCGCAATTTCGCCGTTGATCGATCGCGTGGGGACTATATTGCGATATTGGATGGAGATGATCTTATTTCGGAGAATTGGCTACTTGCGGCGCACGAAGTTAACCGAGTTGACCGTCGCTTCGTTATTCATCCTGAGGTCAGTTTGTATTTCGATCAGAAGGTAGTGCTTTTTTACCATCCAGATCAAAGAAGAGAGGGTTTTGACGAGGCCGGCATCATCGTCGAGAACTACTGGACGTCATTGTGTTTTTCTCGTCGTGAGACGTTCTTAGAAATGCCGTATCTATCGACACCGCGATGTTCCGGATTCGGATACGAAGATTGGCACTGGAATTGTGAAGTCATGGCGCGCGGATTCATTCACACAATCGCTCCCTACACAACCCATTTTATCCGCTCGAAGGAGACTGGAAGCTTAAACGCGGCAACCGCATTAAGAAATGGTCTGATGCGACATTCTGCGCTATTCGACAATTTTGCGCCGCGATCTCGTCGCAAAAGAGGTGGCCTTGTCAGTGCTGCTCGCGAGAATTAAGGGATGCCTATCGAGGCTGTGGGCCTCTATACGGGCTACGTTCCTTGGGCCATCGGATTGGGATGAACAAAGCTACCTTGCGTTCAATCCTGATGTGAGAGAGGCGGTCGAAAGAGGCGAGCTGCGCAGCGGACTTGAACATTGGCACAGGCGCGGCCGTTTAGAAGGGCGTAGGCGTTGGGCGGGTCATGTTTGGCGGAGAACCCTTAAACAGTCAGAAGTCCCGCATTGGCTTAAGACCGAGATGCTGGCGATTTCAACAATTGAGCCCCAAATATTCCCTTCCAAGGCTTTCTGGGCGGTGGCGAGGGAGCACCGTCCTATGAAGGATAGCAGCGCCGGATATTTGTACAGCCAGCTTCTGGAGGAGATTGAAGGCAAGACTTTCACGCACGTCTTCTTGCTTTCTTCATTAAGGGCTGGCGGTGTCGAACTCGAGTGCCTACGCCACATACAAACTCTAGCGAGCAATTTTGGCGCTCGAATTCTCGTTATTCTGACAGAGAATACAGATTCACCGTGGCTTTATCGCCTGTCGCAATCGGTGACGCAACTCGATTTTGGCAAGAAAAGAAACAAAGTCGATCAGAGCAGCGCGGAGGTTGTCTTGGCACGCTTGCTGCTCAAACTGAAACCGCCAGTTATCCATAACGCGAATTCAGCTATCGGATGGCAGCTATTCTGTCGCTACGGCGCTGCTCTTTGTTCGGAGTCGAAGCTGTATGCATCCCTCCCCTGCTTTGAATATACGAACGAGGGTGAGCCTTTTGGGTACGCGAGACAATTGGAAAAAGCGCATCCGTATCTGGAAAGGGTGTTTTGTGACAATCATTGGTTTCCAGCCATGCTAGGCGAGATGTATGGGATTAGAGCCGACCTATTTGTCGTAATGGCTTACCCCGTTTCCGTCGCTCCTAGGTTCAAGTACACGGCCGATAGCCGGCAGAAGGTCCTCTGGGCAAGCCGTTTGGACCGACAGAAGAGGCCCGATATCCTCCAGAAAATAGCTCAATCCACCCCCGAATGTATCTTTCATGTGTATGGATCCGGCCCATCGGATAAACGAGCTGATACCGCCAAGACTTGTGATGGCCTTCGGAAACTTAGCAATGTCGTCATGTTCGGGGCATACGATGGATTCGATGCGATACCAACAGACAACTACGCTGTGTTCTTGTATACCGCACAGTGGGATGGGATGCCGAATGTCATTCTGGAGGCTTTGGCCTCAGGGCTGGCTGTGCTTGCGCCAAACATCGGTGGCATCAGCGAGGTAATTCCACCGAACTCCGGATTCCTGGTCCCGCAGTTCGACGATATACAAGCCTATGTTGACGCCGTTCGGCGCATGACTGCAAATCCCCAACTCATCTTTGAGGAGCGGAACCGAGCACTGCGGTTTCTGCGTGAGAAATATTCTTCCGACGCGTTCGCAGCTTCTCTGGCGATGCTGCCCTCGTACACTCGATCAGAGCGTTTGCCGATTCCTAATAGAACGAGTGAATCGGACGACATTAAGCGGGCAATAAAACTAGCTCCACAATCTGCGGTCATCCTCAAGAACGGTCAAGCGGATTGAGAAACTCGAATCTGTTTCGGGATTCGTCAGAGCCAAAAGTTAATCATTGGCAAACCTGATCGCGGGCGGTGCTAGATACATGGGACGCCATCGGTTCTACAACAATGCGGAGTTCAGATCAAAACTATTACAATCTTCTTGCAGGTGTAAGGGTCGCGCCCAACGGTTCCGGGCTGACGATAGGCCCATAGTTAATGGAGAAAAAATGAAGTGGACTGGGGTCCGTTCTGCACGTCCTGTCTTATGGGAGCGTAGCTTGAGAACGTGCTAAGCCCCAATAATGTACTTGCATAGTCAACTCAGCGTTTAATATGGGCGAGCTAAGCCTTGGTTTCTTGTAGACTTGCGCGATTTATGAGGGGCGTCAGGCGACCTCTTTTGATGTTTGTTCCAGCACGGGCCCTTTTCTAGGACCGAATTTCCTGAAGCGTCTCGCGGGCGCATTTAGGCGAAAAACTCAATAAAGGTACGAATAAAATGAACAAGCGAGCCCTCATAACAGGTGTCACAGGACAAGATGGATCATACTTAGCTGAGCTTCTCCTCGCGAGAGGATACGAGGTCTTCGGCATAGTTCGACGGAGCAGTAGTGTCAACTCGGAGCGAGTAAGCCATCTTTCCGATCAGATTAAGTTCCTTCAAGCAGATTTACTGGATCAGACATCACTGATCAATGCCTTATCCCACGCGCGTCCCAGCGAAGTTTATAACCTCGCGGCCCAGTCATTCGTACCAACATCCTGGGACCAACCCGTGTTAACCGGAGAGTTTACTGCTCTAGGCGTCACTCGCATGCTGGAAGCCATTCGGTCTGTGAACCGGGATATCCGATTCTATCAGGCATCGAGTAGCGAAATGTTTGGTAAGCCGATTGAATTTCCCCAGCGCGAAACCACGCCCTTTCATCCGCGTAGCCCGTACGGCGTCGCAAAAGTGTACGGCCATCACATAACCGTGAACTATCGCGAAAGTTACGGTCTTTTCGCGTGTTCCGGAATTCTCTTCAATCACGAGTCACCACGACGTGGCGTTGAGTTTGTTTCACGCAGGATCACTCAAGGAGTTGCCAAGATCAAGTTGCACCTGACGAAGGATTTAACACTGGGCAATATGGACGCACAGCGCGACTGGGGGTTCGCCGGCGAGTATGTGGAGGCGATGTGGCAAATGCTGCAGCAAGATGAGCCCGACGACTACGTCGTGGGCACCGGGGTTGCCCACTCAGTGGCCGATCTGGTGCGCATCGCGTTCGGATCGGTCAACCTTGCATGGCAGGAGTTTGTGAAAGTCGACGAATCTCTCTTTCGTCCAGCAGAGGTGGATCACCTGCTTGCCGATTCGTCCAAAGCGAACAAGAAGCTAGGCTGGAAGCCGAAAGTTTCGTTTTCCGAACTGATCGCCATGATGGTCGATCATGACATATATCGCCTCAGCAAGGGGCTGCCTCTCTACGCCTCGGTGGCGCTTGCAGGGTCGTGATGCGGGCCCTGGTTACTGGCGCGACCGGTTTTGTCGGCCAGCACTTGATACGCCTGCTTAGCTCTCGTCAATATTCGGTATATGGGACCTACCTCGCGGCTCCCGCTGAACCGATTGACAAGGCCACACTTTTTCGCTGTGATGTGCGGGATGCAACTCGGCTTCGCGCGATAACCAGGGATATTCGACCGAACCGAATTTACCATTTGGCGGCTCAATCGTCGCCGTCCAATTCCATCACCAAAGAGGCGTTCGAGACCAACTTTTGGGGAACCTACAATTTGCTCGAGGTGGTACGTCAAGTGGTCCCCCGGGCTCGAATTCTCGTCGTTGGTTCTGGTCAATGTTATGGGGAAGTGCATGCTAGAGGAACTCCAATAACGGAATCGCGGCCTTTCGTGCCCCCAAATCCTTACGCCCTGAGCAAAGCTGCTGCGGATATGTTATCCAGTCAATATTTTTCGAGGTTCGGCTTGCATATAGTTCGAGCACGACCCTTTAACCACACTGGACCAGGGCAGCAACAAGGTTTCGTTTGTTCGGATTACGCGAGCCAAATCGCAGCCATTGAGCTGGGACAGAGAAAGCCAATAATTCGTCTCCGCGATGCACAGAAACAGCGCGATTTCAGCGATGTGCGTGACGTAGTTCTCGCCTACGAACTGCTGCTACAAAAGGGCGAACCCGGCGAAGCCTACAATATCGCTTCGGGCCGCGCCATCTCGGTGAGACAACTCGTTCGAGTCTTGATCTCATTCTGTTCTCGGCCTATACGTATTTCACTGCAACATCAACAGGTTCGCTCGGGTGATATCCAAAGTCTTTATGGAAGTAACCGCAAATTGCAACGTGCGACTGGGTGGAAACCTGCATACAATATCCGCCAGACGCTGCAGGATCTTTTCGAATATTGGAAGATCCATTTAGGGCGCGATTGCTGACTGCAACCGTGAAAAGTCGTCTGCCGCCATATCCGTTGGTAAAAGCATTGGTCGATGGCTCTTTTTGGAGTACACGCCGCGAGCTTACGCTGGCTAAGGCAGACTTTGCAGTGTGAGGGGGGCCGAGATAGTTGCATATGAAAGCTTACCTGAAAAAAATGTTTATTCGTCTTAAGACGGCTCCCTATATAGGTAAGCCCGTGCGATTCGCTATAGCGGTATACCGCATTCCCAGATCGCGCGCGCAACTTATCAACGTTATGGAATCGCTTCCCAGGCTGCAGTCTGCCTCTACAGATCAGCTGGCGCTTTTGCAGGTGGCTATTTCCAAGCATAAGTCTGAAATTGATAGGGATCAGGAAAATCTGGTGAGGTCCATTCCTGTGACACTGCGAAAGCTTCGCCAGGAGACGGGGGACCTCGAAAAGAAACTGACGGAGGAGATGAATGCGGAGCGGGAAAAAATCGGCGGGCTCTTTGAGAATGTCGAATATCTCTTGAAGCGGGTCGAGTTCGTCCGCCAAGAGATGATGTTCGAGATGCGCTATGGTGCCAAGAAGATCCATCCCGATGGGATTGCACTTGAGGTAAGTCCGAAGGTCATTAGTGCAGATAAGCTGGCAGCAGCTCGCACTAATGCACTCCGGATTAACCTCGGCTGTGGTCATGTTCCGTTAGATGGCTATCTGAATATTGACCGCCGAGAGTTGCCTGGCGTGGACATCGTCGCTGAAGCAGGCAATTTGCCGTTCGGTCCCGGAGAAATTGATGAGATTGTTTCCGCCCACTTGCTCGAGCACTTTCCTCAGGAGCAATTAAAGCGGGAACTACTTCCATATTGGAAGTCGCTGCTAAAGCCCGGTGGACTTTTCCGTGCGGTTGTACCGGATGCGGAAGCCATGATCCGCGAATATTCGGCCGGGCGCTACCCTTATGACCATCTGCGTCAGGTCTTTTACGGGGCTCAAGACTATGATGGCGATTTTCACCACAACATGTTTATCCCCTCCCATATGTCCGTGCTCTTGGTTGAGGCGGGATTTGTGGATGAAAAAATTGTTGAGGCAGGACGTCGCAACGATATTTGCTTCGAGTTTGAGATCGCCGCGACCAAACCAGCGGCCAGCTGATGAGTAGTGCAGGGAGTGAGCATGTTTCCGACTTTTTCGATTGTGATTAATACGCTGAACCGAGCGTCCCTGCTCCGAAGGTCCTTAGAAAGCTTTCGTTGGCTCAAATACGGCGGAGAATTTGAGGTTATTGTTGTTAATGGTCCGTCAACTGATACCACCGAAGATGTTATCGCGTCATGGTTGCCGCATATACGTGTTGGTAAGTGTGACGTGGCTAACCTGTCCGTTTCGCGCAACATCGGTATTTGCATGGCGCAGGGCGATCTCGTTGTCTTTATCGATGACGACGCCTACCCAGAACCTGAGTGGTTGACGCAACACGCCACGGCTTTTGATACCGCAGAGGTTGGTGCCGTGGGGGGCCTCGTTTATGATCACACGGGTTACCGTTATCAATACGAATACAGAACTGCAAACCGACTGCTGAATTGCAACTGGTCGTCTGACGGTAGTGCAGAACACCGTTGCTTTCCCGGATCATTCGAATTTCCCTATCCTCCCGGGGGGAATGCTTCTTTTAGGCGCTCTGCTCTTTTAGACGTGGGCGGTTTCGACGAGGAAATCGAGTATTACGGAGATGAGGTAGACGTTTGCTGTCGGCTGATGGATGCCGGATACTTGGTTCGCCTGATATCGACTGCCTACGTCTACCACAAATCGGCGCCTAATCAACTTCGTGACGATCAACGCATTGTTCGCGACCACTATTCCATCATTAAAAATAAAATCTACTTTTCGCTCAAGCACGGTCGAGACTATCTAGGAATTTCTGACATATTCGACGACAATCGGAAATTCTCATCCAGTTGGCAGCAGGAGGTCAAATCGCGCATCGATGCTGGAACTTTGTCCAAAGATGAGCTGTCCAATTTCGAATCTCAAAACCAACGAGCTTGGGACGTCGGTGTTAGGCGCGGGTTGGAACGTGATTTCAGGTTGATCACCCCAGAAGGACTTCGATGGTCGAAAAATGATTTTTTGAAGTTTTCTCCCATTGAAAATGCCAGCCCGCGAGTGATAGTTATTATTTGCCAGTATTTCCCGCCCGAAAAAGAGGGCGGCATCCCCACTTTTAGCAAGGACCTCGCCGAAGCTCTCGCCGCCGAGGGGCACGTCGTTCACGTAATTACGCAAATATCTGATAGCAACAGGGTTGATCTCGAAGAAGGTGTCTGGGTACACCGTATAGTAACGCACGAGATCCAGCGAACCCCGGAAGCCATCAAGCGTGACGTGCCACAGCATATCTGGAACTGGTCCGCCAGCGCCTTGCAGGAAGTGAAGCGTATCGCTACGCACCGCCGCGTCGACATAGTCGAAGCCCCAATCTGGGACTGTCAGGGCGTCGCTTTCTTGCTCGACCATCAGTGGCCGCTGGTGACAAATCTTCAGACTACATTACATTTTATCCTTGATTCTCACCCAGAACTCCGGAGCGACAAGACTTGGATGAACTCGTTTGGCACGCCAATGCTGGCGCTTGAAAAGGAAATGATGACGAAGGCGGATGCTGTTCGCTCAATCAGCGTAGCGATTCGGCGCGACATCGAAGCCGCTTATGGGTTCAGTTTTGACGAAGATCGCATTGTTGTTGCGCCCCTTGGGATGGAGAGCGTCCGCTCCTTTTCTGTGCCTGCGCCATCCAGCGAACTAACGGTGTTGTTTGTCGGCCGACTGGAACACCGAAAGGGCATCGATGTGCTGTTCCAGGCCATTCCCAAGGTCCTTGAAGCAGTGCCCGGCACCCGTTTTCGCATTTTGGGCGACGATGCGCTTCCAGCGCCGGAGGGTCGGACGTACAAGGAAGCATTTCTCACTAGTAGAAACGGCCGACGTTATATATCAAGAGTGAGTTTTGAGGGTGTCGTAGACAATGATGCATTACGTGCAGCTTACGCGAGCTGTGACATTTTTGTCGCTCCCAGCCGCTTTGAATCGTTTGGGCTTGTCTTTCTCGAGGCTATGCGCGAGGGCAAGCCCGTGATTGGCTGCTTAGCCGGTGGCATGCCGGAGGTTGTCACAGACGAAATCAACGGCTTACTGGTCCCACCCAATGACAGCAAAGCACTCGAGCAAGCTATCATCCGGCTCGCCCGATCGGCTGAGCTACGGCAAACGATGGGGAACGCAGGACGTGAGATCTTTGAGAAACGTTTTACGTCCAGCCACATGGCACGAGCCAGCAGCGAAATCTACGAAATCGCGGCAAGGATTTTTAAGCGAAACCACGTCGTAAGAGTCTCCTACATTAACGGAGTGTGTGTGAAGCACGATGCCATTTCGAGCGCCGTTCGCGACAGGATCATAGCGTTAAGAGACCATGGCATCGAAGATGTACGGCTATATGCATATGATTGCCAGTATGAAACTCTGCCGTTTTGCCGGGTAACTAGCCTAACAGACATTACTACAGACGCACATTTCCAGTCGAGCAATCTCGTTGTTTTTCACTTTGGGATTTACCAGCCTCTATTTGACTTATTGTCCGCGGCGCCGAGCAAGGCGAGGCGGTTGGTAGTTTTTCACAACATTACACCGAAGGAATTCGTATCGCCAGAACACCACGGGCTCATCGATAAGTCCATTACACAAATGGCTAACATCGCCTGGGCAGATCACGTTATCTGTGATAGTGAGACCAATCTATCAGCCCTTCGTTCATTCGGTATCCGCGCTCCTGCTTCTGTTATTCCGATTGCGGTGCAGGTGGATGCAGCACCCCCGCCGGTGAAGCCGAGCTTTCGGGACGGGATCTCGCGTATTGTCTTTGTCGGGCGCTTCGTTAGGTCAAAGGGGCCACAAGATCTGCTCGCTACTTTGGAAAGAGCTGTTGATGCAGGGCTCCAACTGCCCTTGCGTTTGGACATGGTGGGTAATCTCGCGTTTTCCGACCAGCAATTGGTCGAAGAAATCCGGGAGGTCTCACGGCGACTTGAAAGGAAATACGCGGAGCAGCTTCGAATCCGGATCCACGGGAGCGCCACCGATGAAGCAAAGCAAGAGCTCTTGCGAGAAGCGGACCTTTTCGTATTGCCAACGTACCACGAAGGTTTTTGCGTGCCAATTGTGGAAGCCCTCGCGACGGGATGTAAGGTAATCGCTTACGACAATTCGAATACTCCTGCGATTTCCGGCGGTCTCGCGACCCTTACGCCGACGGGTGGCATCGAGCAACTAGCGCTGGCAGTAAAAGAATCCGTCGAGCGTGTGCGGTCCGCGGATTGGCAGGGTGAAGGCGTTGGCAGCTATATTGAGTACGCCAAACTTGCCCATACGTATACGCAACAATTCGCCCCTAAGCGTATAGGGAAGCTCTTCGTCGAACTTGTCCGAGACTTGACGGACCCAAGTAGTCGCCTTTCAACGATCGTGCTCCCCGGCATTCCTCAGTTTCGTCTTGAAACCCACAGTAAACACGATCAATTCATTTCCGCGGAAATAATGGAAAATAAGAGTTGGGAACCATTCGAGACCCGTGTGTTTCGCAGCCTGTGTCGCGAAGGTGATTTTGTACTCGATATTGGTGCAAACATTGGATGGTATTCGGTTATCGGCTCTTTTTCGGTCGGACAAGCCGGGCACGTTATGTCATTCGAGCCTGGCCCGGATAATTACCAGATACTCGAACGCAATCTTCAGCGTTGTGCCGCAACGAACGTTCAGGCGTTGCGTATTGCGCTGGGCGCTGTTAGCACGGATACGAACTTGTATTTATCAGAAACGAATTGCGGCGATCATCACCTATTTCACGACGGGACCGTTAGAATGACCGTGCCTATCAGGACTGATACGCTGGACCACATACTTGCTGATCGTGTCCGGCTCCCCGAGATCGTGAAGTCAGATACACAAGGGTCCGAAGGCTTGATCCTGCGGGGAGCTGCCCATCTTCTAGCCAAAGGCTGGCGTCCTGTCTGGCTGCTCGAATTTTGGCCTTTCGGCCTTTGTAAGTCTGGTACAGACCCGCTGGAACCGGTTGTGACGCTCCGAGATCTTGGTTATCTTTTTTTTGAGATCACGGAGCAGAATCTCAAATTGGTGAAGACCGATCCCGAAATGCTTGCGGCGAGGGTCAATACGGATCTCCACCCGGACGGGGCACGCTTCATCAATCTACTTGCGGTGGCGCAGAACTCTGACAGGCTCGAGACGTTGAAAGAATTGTTTGGATAATGTTAGAGCGGAAGCCCTGACGGCTAGAGATGCGCTATTATGATGAAAATCGGGTAATGAGCGATTTTGTTTATTACTAGATGGAGACGCTCTCTTCCTACGTTCGACTGCACATTTGATCAGTCACCGACTAAAAGCTGACATCTTAACCAGAGAAGAACAGCCACTACAATGGAAATGATCGTCTCTCTATCAAGCTCCGGTGCATTTACTTTGACAAGAACCGTGCTCCGTTTAGTAAGCGCGAATATCTCCTCTAAAGTTTTTCTTGGTTGCAGGAAGATAGGCGAATATGTCGACGTGCTTACAATTTTCCGTTTTCGTCAGAGGCAAACTATAAAACTGCAACCATTTCTCTGCCTCGTTATCGCCGACGAAAGCTGCAACTCGCAACTGATCTAGTGGCAGTCTTGACCATAAATCTCGTGTAGGCAATCCGCGCACCGTTATTCCAAAGACTCTTTGGTCCACCCCCCGTTCATAGAGCGCTAGATTAGCGTGAAAAACAGCAGGCCAAACGAGCCAATAGTTCCCTGCGATTAGATTTGCGTGCTCCGCGAGGATTTCCCCGGTAGCAATCCCCATTCTGGCGTCGATATCCTTCCTGGCAGTGGATAAGGACGGGAACCCATAATTGCAGAGCGAGGTAGCAAGCAAGACTGCGGCGCTCGCTGGGACCGCGTAGTTTTGCATATGCTTTGCTGAAACCCGATAAAGAGGAGTCACAGCTAGAATCGCGAGCGCCAACCCCAAAAAGAGCAGCGAAGGGAATCCATAGCGGGCGAAGTACAATCCCGTTCGGACCTCCACCACGGTGCCCACGAACAACCAGAACAGCGCTCCGGCAGTGCCTACGCTAAGGACGACCACGAGCGCGTGGTGGCGTTTTGTTCTAAGGTCGGGCACGAACCATAAGGCAATTGTACACAGAACGGCTGGACCAATAAGAACGATGATCACGGACATAGTGGTCAGACCGAGTCCATGCCAACTGGAAAGAGCGAATTGAGCCCAAGCATTCGGCCATCCTTGAATTGGTATCGTCCCGATCTGGGTTTTACCCGCGTCCTTCGCGAAGCGCGTCAGCAAAGACCCGATTAGGACACCGAATACGAGGAGCGTAAGCGCAGACATCTGAGTAGTCGCTAGGATTTCCGCCAAACCGTTCTTCCGGACCGCAAAGTTTTTTTGGCCCAGCATCCAATTCAGCAAAGAGCGAAGTACGATCACCAGGATAAAAGGAATCGAAACCGAAAAATTCACCCAACTGGCCAGAGTCATCAAGAGAACTGCTAACGGCCACAGTCTCCATCGGCTGTCCGATTCGGTTTCGAGTGTTAAGAGCGCTGCCACCGCCAGGGCTATCGAGCTTCCGTATGGTTGTTCAGTGCTGAACCAAGAAAACCGAGTGCTGGCATTCACAAATGTCAGGAAATAGGCCGTGACTACTGTCGCGGCGGCTGGCCAAAGCTTGTCGCTAAGTATGTAACGAGCCATGAGGAAAAATGCCGACAACCCAGCAAAACTTGTGAGCCACTCCTGAGCAAGGAGGTTAAACAAAGGATTGTGAACAGGTTTAGCTAATAGGGGTAGAAGCATACCAAACCTATCGCGCTCCCAATAGAATGGGGTCCATCGTTGCAGACTCACAAGAATGGGAACGATGGAATCACCATGTTCACCTTGATGTAGGTGCCCGAGGTCGAGGCAGGCGGCGATTACCATACAGAGCAGCAGATATGGCCAGAGCGAAGGAACCTGTACCTGAAAGCTAGGCTCGGCAAACGTACATGCCTCAGCTCGCAGCTCGCTAGACATTTGTACCTCGGTCTTAGAACCCGGAGCGGACTCTCGAGAATGCTCATTACTTTTAGCAGTAAGGGAAAACCTGTCACTTTTCCAGCGCGTCATTAGTGTAGTTGGAAAGAATACATGGGCGCCAAGCTACGGTTCACACTCCCCATCGTATCCCAAAGAGGAGTGCTTGAGTGAGAAGAGCTGAGGGAGATGATTTGCCCATGTTCCTCTTTTGAGCGAGCTTAGCATGTTGCAGCACCTACAGAAATGAGAGCGCCCACCGAGCAATCGCTCGTGAACCAGGCGGATGGAACGATATGACAGAGACGGCATCGCTCTAAGCCTGGCGAGCGACGAGGGCTAAATGAGACAAAAACCAGCCCTGACACTCACCGGCCTTCTCATGGAGAGAGTTGACGTGGGTCTCGCCAGAAACGCTATAAACGCTGGGACTCGGTCTCAGTGGTATTATCCGGGTCTCTTCGGCATAACTGGAATCAAGACACAGATCTGAGTGCATCGGAACGATGGTCCAGGACAATGCTAGACGCTCACGTTGGCTTCGGTTTTCGCGGTCCCTACGGCCATTTGCTTATAACCGCAGCGAGGCTTTTCTGTCATAAGACATCAAAAATGTCGCTGGATGACGGGCGAGAGCTTCGGGAATGACTGGCATAGTCTCGGGAAAGGCTTCCATGAGTCAACAAGCAGAGATCCACAAGACACTAAGTGCTTTGCGCAAGGAAATTGGTGAACATACACCAACTAACCCTGCCTGCTCTGGCTGGCAATCATACGCCCAATGTGATGAAGACGGCATTATCCGCGACTGCTTAAACCGCATATCCACTACCGTGCAGCTGACCAACACCTTTTTGGAGATCGGATGCGGAGACGGACTGGAGAACAATACTCATCAGTTGCTTATCGACGGCTTTCGCGGGTGCTGGATCGACGGAAATGCGGATAATATCCAAAAAATCTCAGCCAGCCTTGGCGGATTGCGCCATCCCCGCCTGTACATTCAGCATGTCTTCCTTGCCTTGGACAATATCTGTAGCTGCGTGGCCGATTGCATGAAGCACCTGGACCTCACTCGCGACATTGACTTGTTGTCGCTGGATACCGATGGAAACGACATACACTTCCTCCGTGCGCTTCTGCCCATGATTTCTCCTAGACTTGTCTGTGTGGAATACAACGCTAAATTCCCTCCTCCGACGAGTGTGGAAATGGAATACTCATCGGAGCATGCATGGCAGGGTGACGACTACTTTGGCGCTTCGCTGCAATCATGGGTTGATACCTTAAACGAATATGTTCTTGTGTCATGCAACTTGAGTGGCACAAACGCATTTTTCGTTCGGCACGATTGTGCCTCGCCGTTTAAGCGCTATAACCCCCAAAACCTTTATCAACCACCCCGCTATTGGCTTACGGAAGGCCGGGCAGGACACCCATCGAGCCTGCGATGGCTAAAACAGATTTTGCAGAGCAAAACGCCGGACGTATCACCTTGCTGATCGTGTCCGCTGAGCTTGTCCTGTATTTAGTTGAAACCTGAGGTAAGGACTCAGCGGCTCTCCGCCCGACCTCGGTTAGAGCTCGGGCTGCGCGAACTGATGGCGTTAGCTACAACCGTTAATTCCAGAACGAGGTAGACGCTCGATGATTACTCTCACGACAATATGGACCCGCGTTCCCTCCAGGACGAGGCAATTAGCTTGACAACTAGTAACGGCGCTTTGTATAAGCGCTTTCGTCCTTCCTACGGGTAATCCTGTAGATGACCCTAGGGAGAATCCTGTAGATGCTTTGGGAATACCTGCGGGGATATATCAACCAGCTGCGGCTAAGAACGCTCCAAGGAGACAACTAGCAATGAAAATCGAGATGCGGAGACTTATGTGGTGTGGCTTACTCTGCGCCGCGGCCCTCATGCCCCAAGCGCTGCACGCACAAGCCACAGCTTGCGGCAACGCCATTCCAGCGCCTACGGATGGCAGGGGGGGCGAGCATATTGTTTACAGCATTCCCGCCAGCACAACCCATTGGTTCACCGTCCAAGGGTTTGCTGGTAACTCCTATTCCGTTGAAATCTTTGACCCTTTCGATAGCGGTGCCAGTGTTCCGCTTCCGACCATATTCAAGCTTTCGGCGTTTAATACCGGTACCTGCACCGGCACGGCCTCCGCTACCACTGACACCACCTTTGTGGCGCCGGGAATTGATAACCTGAACTTCGGGCCTTTAGCGGGTAGACGGGTGAGCTTTACTGCGGCAGCCACCGACGACTACTTGATTCAGATTACGAGCGGCAGCTCGGGCTTCGTCTATACAATTAATGCTAGCGAGACCACTTTGTTCAGCACACGCTGGAGCACGTTTTCGGGCTTCTTCACGTCGTACGGCTTTACGAACACGACGGACGTGGCAATCAGCGTCACGCTAAAGCTGATCGACACCGCCGGAACGGTAGTCGCTACCTCCACCCAATCAGTTCCCGCCGGCCGAGTCATATACACCACCACGAGTGCTCTGGGAGTGGCTGTCAACGATTCGGGCAGTGCCACTCTCACTCACAATGGCCCCCCTGGAGCGATTCTCGCGGACGCCATTTTGGCCAACTTCGGAACTAGCCCCCCGACGACTTTGGTGAGCAAGTTTGAAGCACCGCACGCGGGCCACTAAGAGTCGAGCCGGAGAATGGAAATGCGTGGAGTGGTACCGTCGGCGTGGTTGCTGGTTGGTGTATTCGTGGGTGCAGTATTGGCCGTTTCCACAGCCTCGGCCGATCAGACCGTTGACGCTGCGGACATCACGGTGGAATACCAATACCCGCACCTGACGGTCCAAGTCAGCCGTTCAACTGATCTGCTCGCTGTCCTAGAGGAGCTTTGTCGGCGGACCAATGCGAATTGCGAACTTGCTCCGGAGTTGGCCCAAGTTAGTCTTGAACCCATGGTGATTCAAGGGACTTGGTTCGAGGTGGTCCGGAAATTATTGGAAGGAAAGCAGTTCGGCCTGGCCGCTATAGTGCCGAGTCTTCAACAAACAGGTCGGCTCTTCGTCAGATCGTCTACGTCTGAGAAGACCGTGGAACAGACAGCAGCTGCCCTCGCTGGAAATCGTGCGAATCGAGCAAACGGGGAGGCTGAGGGCGAGGTCGGTGCTGACGGTGGTCCCCTTTCTTCCTCTGCCGGTGCCAGGCCCGGTGATACAAAGCAAGAACCGCAAACCAATCGGAACTCTACTCGAGACCGCGCAATTGGTCTCTCTCAGGGACAAGGCAATATGGGTACTCTAAGAGGTGGCGGCGCGGATCCAGTCGGTAGCGGCAGCGCAGTGCGAAGCTCCTTGGCGGGTCAGGCAACAGAGCCGCCTGCGACAGGAGCGCTCAGCGAAGATCAGGCTCGCACAAATCTACAGAGCATTCACGATCTGTATGTGGGGCCGCCCGCCGGCGAACTCTCCTTCCCGCCGGCAGGCATGGCTGTATTCCCTTTCCCCGATGAAGATGGCAATCCCATCTTAGTTCAAATCACTAATCAACCCATAACGATGCTTCCGTTTCCCGATTCGCAGGGACGCCCTATTCCAGTCGCTCCGGGGGTCCCCGGATTGAAGCTGCAGAATCCTTTCCCACCTACTGTCGGACCAAAATAATAGAACTGGAGCAACGCAGGTGACGGAACGCTGATCGAAGCGGCGATAAGTGGCAAAAGACGGACAGGCTAGCGCAGCTTCAGGCCAGTGCAACCGAGAACATCCTGCGATAGTTCGGCCGTATCTTAACGGTAAGCTTTGACCGCCTCGCCATTCTCGCTTGGTACACAAATACCTACATCGACCCTCTGTCGATGTAGTTGACAAGTTTCTCTGCGAGGCGTATATGAAACGGCCAGAAATTTTAGCGCCTGGCTATTAATCAGATGTGTCCCCCTTAGCGCTGGCGACCCTTGTCTTTAGAACTGTGGAACCGGAGCGAACTCTACGCCTTCAGGTGAAGGATGAGACCTCAGAAGCAGCAGCGGATCTGCGTAATCTTGCTCCTCGCTGGGCTGTGTTTCTTTTCATTGCAGTCGGCGAGGGCCAACGTCATTCATGTTCCTGCGGACCAACCTACAATTCAGGCGGCCATTAACGCTGCTGCCAACGGTGACACGGTGTTGGTTGCGCCGGGAACGTACAAGGAAAATATCAATTTCATGGGCAAAGCCATCACTTTGACTAGTTCAAGCGGTGCTCAGGTCACCATCATTGATGGTGGCGGAACACGCCCGGTAGTCACGTTTTCGACGGGTGAGGGCCTGATGTCCGTGCTCAGCGGCTTTACGATCCAGAACGGCTTCGCAAATTTCGATGGCGGAGGCATTTTTATCAGCGGGGCGTCACCAACGATCACTACAAATATTATCTTTAACAACAGTTCTTGCTCGGGAGGGGGTATTGCCGTCGAATTTGGTTCGCCGTTGATAAAAGCTAACATCGTCAGCAACAATTTTCAGGCGGGCTGTGGCGGTGGGACTGATGGTGGGGGAATTCTTATTCAGGGCCTTGGCAGCGCACAGATCGTTGGTAACGTGATTGACCACAATGTAATTGGTTTCCAAGGTGGTGGAATCGGAATGTTTGTGGCCGGGACACCCACCATCAGAAGCAACATAATCGTCGGGAATACCGCCTCCAACTCCGGCGGTGGGATTGGGATGGTCAATCAGTCGGACGCCAATATCATCCAGAATTTGATCATCGGAAACAGCTCCCCTGAGGGCGGGGGACTGTATTGGTCGGTCCCATCAAGCGATCGCGGCCCCCTCCTTGTCAATAATACGATCGCTGGCAACGACAGCGCGGATGGCTCTGGCATCTTCGGAGATGGATTCCAGTCACAAACTACGATGGTTAACAACATTATCGTCGGGAAGAGCGGAGAGATCGCCGTGTTCTGCGGGAACTTCAACAACCTCACACCGCCAACATTCAACTTTGATGACGTCTTTAGCACCGGAACGACTTATGCAGGAATCTGCACTGACCAGACGGGAATAAACGGCAATATCTCCACCGATCCTCTATTTGCTGACCCAACAAATAGCGACTATCACCTGATAGTAGGCTCACCCGCGATCGACGCGGGCGACAATACCGTCATCCCAAACCTCCCGTCGAAGGATATTGACGGTGACAACCGAGTTATCAACGGGATTGTGGATATGGGAGTGGACGAATACTCGATTCACCAGGTCTTGAATGTGTCGACCGCCAGCCTCAACTTCGGCCTGCAAGCCGTGGGCACGAGCGCCGCCCAATCGGTCATCTTTACAAACAACGGCGCTGCGGCTGCCAATATCAGCGCTGTGATGGCAGGTGGGGATTTCTCCCAAACAAATACTTGCGGGACCAGTCTCGCTGCGGGAGCAAATTGCACCGTCAGTGTAACCTTCGGACCTACAGTGAGAGGCTTGCAGAACGGCGTCGTGGCCATTATGACCGATGCCTCCGAGAGCCCACAAGCAGTCCTACTTTCGGGGACCGGCGCAGCCCCAGTCGTAAACCTCTCCAGTGCATCCCTTTCTTTTAGTGGTCAGGCGATCAATACAACGAGCCCGGCAAAGACAGTGACTCTGACCAACACCGGTGATAGCGCTCTAACGTTTACTAGCACTGTTCCGAGCGGCGACTTTGGTCTGATCTCGACGGGCGTGGCATGTTCAACATCCGCCCCACTGGGGCCCGGAGCAAGTTGCACGCTGAATGTGACCTTTACCCCTACCGCAACGGGGGCGAGAGCCGGCTCGGTGACAATCACAGACAACGCTTCGGGAAGTCCGCAAACAATCCAGCTCAGCGGTCAGGGGCTCGCGGGGCCACCAGCGGCGATCACGGTCACAAGCGAGACGCCGCAGAGCGCGGCAATCAACACGACCTTTGCGTCTCCTCTACAAGCTACCGTCAAGGACGCGCAGAGTGACCCGGTAAGCGGCGTGACGGTAACGTTCAGCGTGCCAGCTCGTGGGGCCTCGGCAACGTTCGCGGGTGGAGTGAACACGGCCGTGACCAACGGCGTTGGCCTAGCCACATCCTTACCGTTCACAGCCAACGGGATTGTCGGAAGCTACACGGTGACAGCAACGGCGGGAGCAGTAGGGTCAGCCAATTTCAATCTGACGAACACGGCAGGAGCGGCAGCGATGCTCACTGCGATCAGTGGGACGCCACAGACTGCGGTGATCAACACGGCCT
>Ga0210394_10000351_pt1 | contig 103581 bp, 84 predicted proteins | sample IncBWC12MmetaG_FD_160121 | JGI IMG/M metagenome (GOLD analysis project Ga0210394, IMG submission 160121) | Forest soil microbial communities from Barre Woods Harvard Forest LTER site, Petersham, Massachusetts, United States - Inc-BW-C-12-M | ecosystem: Environmental > Terrestrial > Soil >...
AATCGTGTCGAACGCACGGAACTGCACTTTCGGGTTATGCTTCGACAGCACCTTGGTGATCGCCGCCGTCAGCGTCGTCTTGCCATGGTCAATGTGACCGATCGTCCCGATGTTCACATGCGGCTTGCTGCGCTCGAATTTCTCCTTCGCCATGTTCCTTTGCCCTCTGCGTCAGCCTCTGAAGAACAGCTGCGCGGTACTTCAAATTTTGGAGCGGGGGACGGGATTTGAACCCGCAACCATCACCTTGGAAGAGTGAGACTCTACCGTTGAGTTACCCCCGCCCGGTATTGCGCCAAACTTTTCCCCGCTGCGGCTCGCGTTGCGCGCCGCTTGAATCCTGGAGCCTGGGACCGGGATTGAACCGGTGACCTCGTCCTTACCAAGGACGCGCTCTACCAACTGAGCTACCCAGGCCGAACCCTGTCCCCCACCAAAAACAAACCTTCGCGGCGCACTTTTCCTGAGCGGCGCTTGCGCCCCGAATTGGACCGCGCTCGAACATCGCTCATGCGATTGCCCTGCGGTTTTCTGTAAACCAAACAACGAGAGCCTGGTGGACGGGGAAGGATTCGAACCTTCGTAGCCCGCAAGGAGCGGCAGATTTACAGTCTGCTGGTTTTAACCGCTCACCCACCCGTCCCGGAAAAGCATTTTGGGACGCGAACCACGAGTCCCGAACTTATCCTTCAACAACTTGCAAACTTCGAAGCGAAAACACAAAAAGGACTCGTGTCAAGAGACACCAGCCCGTTTATTTTTACTTCCAGGATTCGCTCCGCCTCGCTCCCCTGCCGACTCAGTGGTGGAGCTGGCGGAGGGAATTGAACCCCCGACCCTCTGATTACAAATCAGATGCTCTACCAGCTGAGCTACGCCAGCGCCGCTCAAACCGGGTAAGAATAGCAGAAGAGGTATGAGAATTGCAAGGGGGAGCTGAAAAATTTGGAGCACGTGAGGGGCCAGCTCTGTGGAAAACTTGGCCTCCCTGTAACCACCTGGACAATTATTAACTGCCTTCCTTTCTACAGCTTAGCACAAAATCAGGGGGCCGCGCAAGGGCGCTACCAACAGGGTGCAAGCACACTATCCAAAAAACGCTCGTCCCACAGATTTTTCGTGCCGCGGATTGCGCTCTGATGGGAGAATCGTCGCTTATATTCGATGCAGGTGGATCGGGCAATGACTCTGAACAGACGCGGATGGATGGGGTTGGCAGTACTGGCCGTCGTTCTTGGTGCGGCCTCTTTTTATGGCTATCAGCATTGGGGTGCCCAGACCGGGGCCGCGCGCGAAAAAATACTTGCGCTGATGCCGACAGAGGCCAGCGCGGTTTTCTTCGCGGATTTCGACGAGCTGCGGCGCGCGCCCTTTTTCGCGGAGCTTTATGCCTGGGCGCCAAAACCTCAGGCCGACGCGGACTATGCGGAGTTTCTCAAACAAACAGGATTTGATTACGAGCGGGATCTCGATCGTCTAGCGGTTGCTTCGATAAAACATGAGCAAGACTCAACGCTCTTCGCGGTCGTGGATGGAAAGTTCGACAAACAAAAAATCTCCGCCTACGCGATGAAATCTGGCAGCGTTGCGAACAACAACGGACGCGAGATTTTTTCCGTGGCGATGAGTGGCAGCTCCAAAAAACTGTCGTTCACGTTCCTGAAGAACGATCGCATCGCGCTGACCGACGACGCCGATCTCAATCTCTTTCTGAATGCCAAGAAACGCAGCGAAGACACCGCAGAATGGCGCGTGCGCTTCGAACGACTGGCAGGGTCGCCCGTATTTGCCGTGATCCGCCAGAGCGCCGCAGCCGGCGCGGCGCTGGCCGCACAAGCTCCCGGCGGCTTGCGGTCGCCGCAGCTCTCGTCATTGCTCGATCAACTCCAATGGATCACGGTGGCCGGAAGACCGGAAAACGAGCTGCTGCGCGTGGTAGCCGACGGAGAATGCGCGGCCGATGGAACGGCCCGGCAGCTCTCGGACCTGCTGAACGGCGTCCTGCTGCTCGCGCAAGCGGGATTGAATGACGCTAAGACCCGGCAGCAGTTGGATCCGGCGGCGCGAGAGGCTTACCTGGAATTATTGAAAAGCGCGGACGTGACGAAACTGGACCGAGGAGACACCAAATCCGTCCGTCTGGTTTTCGAGATCACGCCGAAACTCCTGGAGGCCGCCCGCGCCGCTTCCCCGGCGACTCCAGACTCGGCTCCAACCAAACCAGTTCCTGGCAAGCCTTCCGCGCCAAAGAAAGGCCACACGTAGGCGAACGAGGTTTGCGGTTGTGGGAAGGCTGCGCGATCTTTGCTTCAAAAAAAGCGGCGGACTAAGCCCGCCAAAACACATTCCAAAAATTCAATCCGGGATTTAGTCTCCAGCAGGAGTGGACTTCATATAGCGCCAAGGATTGATCGGCGCGTTGTTCATGCGCACTTCGTAGTGGACGTGTGGGCCTGTGGAGCGGCCGCTGATGCCGGTGTAGCCTACGACTTCGCCGCGCTTCACGCGCGCTCCAACGACCGCAGTGAACGCGGAAAGATGCGCGTACCACGTTGTAATGCCGAACCCATGATCAATGACGACCAGGCGGCCGTAGCCGGCATGGTTTTCCGCGATGGTGATGATTCCATCCGCCGTGGCATGAACTGGAGCGCCGTAATCGGAGGCCACATCAACTCCAGTGTGGAACGCGCCCTCCCCGCTGAACGGATCCAGGCGCTCGCCAAAACTATCCGTGATGTGTCCCATGACCGGCCAGATCGATGGCGTATAACTGGAATCGGCAAAACTCATGGGCGAGAGCAAATGGAGTCCGCTGCTCGAAACCGCAATCACGGCTGCGTTGCGTTTCAGAAAGGTGTACTGCTCGACGGAGCGGTCGAAGGCATCCTGCGCATCAATGGGATTATCACTTTCGTCGAAAGCTGCGGGATGATAACGAAGCACGCCGTAGGTCATGGCTACTTCAGTCGCGAGAGACTGCAGAGAATCTAGCCGCTGGTTGGTATCGTCAACAGTGCTCTGAAGCTGTCGGTATTGCTTCTTGAGGGTTTCCTGGTCGTGTCGAAGGGCGTTGTAATTGCCGACCTTCCACAACATACGTGAGTACGAGCCCACAGCTGCGGTTACGGTGATGCTGCCGATGAGGGCGAGAACAGCGATCCCGTGCAGCACATAAGCGGGTACGATAACTTTCCGGAGCTTCCCCGGAGTTGACGCAATGAAAAACGTGTAGCTCTTACCCCTCATAACAAAGGGCCCTCAGCCCTTCGAATTTATCTTGCCCGGGCGATACACCCTGTAACCCGGTCTGGAACACGGACCTGATCCGATATTGAACCGTAAGACTCGCTTCGCGACCTCCGACATACTAATTTCTGTAGGGTTGGGCGTCAACCCTGTATTTTGGTGTCTGAAGGTCAGCCTGTGCAAACCTGTCCCCTGTCCGGAAGGACAGGGTTTCCGGTTTCGCCCCGGGATTTGACCCTATTTAGTACTCGGACGCTAGGAACGTAAGGGTTTTCAAAGCTCTGCCGTAATTCCAGAGATATACTGCCGCGCAAGCGAAGAGAGCGTTCGAACAGACCAGTGAAACGTCAAGCTCAGACCGAGGATAGCATTCTGCGCCGGATCTCGGGTGCGGCGAAGCGCCGGTCCAGCGGATTACGGGGCGGCGCAGTCATGTTGGGCATCGGTGACGACACCGCTCTGCTCCGGCCGAAGCCCGGGCACGAGACGATCCTGACCTGCGACTGGTTTTTGGAGGGCACCCACTTCCTGCGGGACAAACATCCCGCAGACGCCGTGGGCTGGAAATGCCTGGCGCGGGCCGTCAGCGATGTGGCGGCAATGGGCGGTACGCCTCGCTGCTTCCTCTTGAGCCTGGCGCTGCCCTCGTCTCACACCGGACCTTGGCTGGATGAATTCCTGGGTGGTCTGCGTCGGGCTTCGCGTAAGTTTGCCTGCGTTCTAGCAGGCGGGGACACAACGCAACGTAAAGAGATTCTTATCAATGTGACCGTCGTGGGCGAGATTCGTTCCGGCCACGCGGTTCTGCGCTCGGGAGCGCGCCCCGGGGACATCATCTTTGTCAGCGGGCGGCTCGGCGAGGCGGAGATGGGACTCCGCATCCTAAAACAGAGCAAGAAGATTCCAGTCCCTGGAAATCCGCTTACCAGAAAGCACCTATATCCTGAGCCGCGCATCGTGCTCGGGCAGTGGCTGGCGAAAAACCGGTTGGCGAGTTCGATGATGGACCTCTCCGACGGCCTCTCCAGCGATCTGCATCGGCTTTGCGCCGCCAGCGCTACCGGCGCACGAATCGAAGCGACAAGACTTCCCACAGTTAGCTTTACCTCATCGCTTGGGAGACCAAGAGTTCATCCAACTTTGCTTGCCCTACACGGCGGCGACGACTATGAACTGCTTTTCACAGTGCCGTCACGCAAGGCCGAAAGAGTGCCGAGATATTTTGAAGGATTGCGGCTCACCGCCGTGGGAGAGATCACTTCCAAACGAGGCATTCGAGTGCTTACGGAATCCGGAGACGAGCGCGCGCTCCTGGCAGAGGGCTGGGATCCCTTCCGCTAGTGCCATTCGAAATTGCGTCAGACGTAGGCGGAGAACCTGCCGACCAATGGGTTATGGCCCAAGGGTGCCGAACGTGCTGCCCGGCGCGAGAGTGCAGGCCGTCGCGCAACTCGCTTTTGCTATAACCAAGCTGAATCCTGAAATGCTTCGCACGATTTGAAACATCTGGCCTGGCACGCCTTGCTGCACGACCGCAACCGTTTTTCCGGTGCCGTCCAGTAAGTTGAAGTTAAAGCTGGCCTGCGACTGGAAATCCGTCGAAATCGTCACCACACCCGAGACTTGGCCCTGCGTGTTTGGCGTGAAGTTCCCCAATGTCTGCCAGACGTTTGACTGGAGCTGCTGTACTTGCACGGTACCCTGGATCGCCGTGGAATCGTCCCACTTAAGCGTGCCGGAAAGTGTGATGTTTGTCGGTGGCGGTTGCGCCGGCGCGGGCGCCGATGGGATGATCTCGATCGCGGAACACTTCGGGTTATTGACCGTAGCGGTCATGTCGATGGTCAGAGTGCCATTACTGACGGATTCATTCGCGCTCTTCGTATCCGCGGCAAATGGGCCTACGTCCTTGACGATGTCCACGCTCGGGAAAACCGTCGTGCCTTGCATGGAAATGCTCATGACGCGCTGGCCGGCCGCTGAAAAATAGATTTCCGCGAGCAGAACATTGACCTGGTAAGTGCCGTTTGGAAGCGTGAACTGGTAGGTGAGATGCGGAGAGTTCCAGCGTTCGGTCTCAAAGAGCGGCTGGTCGGGCGTGCCGCTGATGGCGTGTGTCAGGGAATACTCTGTCCCGCCGTTCGAACCTGAATCCGCCGCCCAGACATTCCCCTTCGAGTCTGTGTAAGGCGTAGACGTTCCGCAGCGCACACGAATGGGCGTCTGTGCCGCGGCGGGAATAGCGAACACCATAAACAACGGCAAGACCACCAGGCATTTCATCAGTCTGCTCTCTATTTTTTTCATGCCTTCTCCATGACTTTCCTGAGTTTGAGAATCTACGTTCAAGGCACAGCCAACGGATGGTTGGCGATTCCCGCAGCGCGCGGCAACTTGGAACGATCGCCAATCCGGGTGAAACCTTGCTGTTTATTAATCGTCCGAACTAGGGCTGCGGCCCGGTTGGGATAAGCGTCGCCGCTTCGAACGAAAGGAGAATCAACAGAGAACTCGCTGGGAAGAAATCCTGAAGTTGCCCCCGAACGCAGATTATTACAACGCACTGGAATGCCTAGTGGTGGGAAGAACAGTTTAAGTATTAGGTCTCGAGATTGCCCCGATGGACATGCATATCATGTCCTTGGTCCGAAGATGGACCCGAGCAAACTCTAATGCCAGGCGGATGGGATCCGCTTCGAAAGAATCATTAACCCGACAAAAAAAGGGGAGCCTCGCGGCTCCCCTTCTGATTATTGGCGTCGATCGAATCTACAGTCGCTCAGAAGATGAATCTGGCGCTGAGCTGCATTTGCCGCATGTTGGTCGCGGTGGTCGTGTAGGTATTGAAGTTCACGGAGGAGAACTGGTTGACGTAGCCCGCAAAATTCGGGTGGTTCAACGTGTTGAAGATCTCCCAACGAATCTGGAAGGTCTTGCCTTCCATAACCTTGAACTGTTTGCCGAACGCCACGTCCAAGTCGGTCAGCCCCGCCAGTCGCACGTTGTTGCGGCCGCTGGTGCCGTCCTGACCAATCAAGGGCTCGCTGACTGGTAAAGTGCCCGTTTGCGGCGTGCCGAGTGGGACCGGGTGCAACTGACTGGCATTACCATTCAGCGGCGTGCTCGCCGTGCCGGCGGTTGGACTTATGGTGCCATTCAACAAGGTGTCATTAATGTTCACAACGTCAGCCGTGGGGCAGCCCGTCATCGGGTTAGGGGCTACAGAGCAGACGCTGATCGGTGCGGCATAGACGGTGGCCGGGAGGCCTGATTGAGCGCTGAAAATCGCGCTCTGGTTCCAGCCGTCCAGCACGTACTTCTTCCAGCCGTGGAATCCCTTGGCGAATGGGATTTCGTAGTCATAAGAGAGCACGAAGCGGTTGCGGATGTCGAACTGCGAATTGGCATGCTGAAAGGACAGCGGCTTGGCCGCGTCAAGCAGATTGGCGCTGTCATTGACCAGCACGTTGAGCGCATCGGACACGTCGTCAAGGCTGTGCGCCCAGGTATAGTTTGCGTTGAAGGTCAACCCGTTCTTGAACCGGCGGATGCCCTCGATTTGCAGAGAGTTGTAACTGGAGGTCCCGGTGCTTTGCACTTGGGTGACGTTGTCAAAGCGGGGATCAATCAGGTTGTTTTCAGGCCCGAACGCTCCGCCGATTTCATTGCTGAACGCGGCGGCAAACTGGGTTTGACGCGCGTTCTGGTCCGCCAGGCTGGTGGCAGGGGCCGGGCGATTCTGCGGGGCCACCAAGTTGATGGGCTCGCTCACTTGCAGGTGATCGCTATGCGCGCCAACGTACGTGGCTTTGACTACGGTGTCAGACGTCAACTGATACTCCACGCCGGCGTCCCACTGTTGATTGCGTGGATTCTTCAGGTTCTGCTGCACGGGAGACAGCGCACCGAAGTCGGTTTGCGCTGGATTGAAGGACCCGAGAGCCGCGATGGCTTGCATCTGCGCGGGCGCTGTTCCTGCCACCAAAGCCGCCAGCGTGTTGCCACCGGTGAAACCTCCGCCGGGAATAGACACGCTATTGATGAAGGGCGCGGAGAACTGCACGTTGGAAATCGGATTCTGGTAGATGAAATCGTACGCGATGCCGTAGCCCCCGCGCACGACCATTTTGCCGTGCTTGGGATTCCACGCAAAACCGAGCCTGGGCGCGGGATTCCAATTGCGGTGGAAAGCATCTCCGCCGATATCAATTCCGCCGAGCGGCCCAGTTCCAAGAATGCCGATCGGAGTGTGGTTGTTTGGATCCAGATTGGAAAGGAGGTTGGCCCCTTCCGAAACTCCTCCCGACGACTCCAGGCGGAAGCCCAGGTTCAGTGTCAGAGTATCGGTCAGGCGGAAGTCGTCCTGCACGAACATAAACGCGTCCAGCGCGAAGTTGTGCCGCGTGAAGTTTCCGACTTGCTGGAAGAAGCCCGAGGAATTGCCGTCCTGGAAGTCTGCCAAGCTCCCGAAACTGATGACTCCTCGGGTGAAGAAATCCGTCGTGCTCGGCGATTGATAACGATTGATATCCGCCCCGACCTTGAACGTATGGCGTCCCTTTACCCAGGAAACCGTGTCCAGGTATTGGAACGTGTTCTGCGTCCGGCCCTGGGGAAGAATGTCGGAGGTGCCAAAGTTGTCGAAGCCCGCAATCTGAATTTGTGGTCCGGGCGCGAAGGGGCTGCTGATCGGAAAATCCGGGTTGCTTCTGCCGAACGCAAAACGGAATTGGTTCGTCAGGTTGCTTCGCAACACTGAGGTGTAGCTGAATGTGAGTGTTCGCGAGGTGGAAGTCGTGGAAGCGCCAAATCCAGCGAGATTCGTGCCTATGAACGTGTCGCCAGGGCTGATTTGTTGCACTGGGTTTTGGCCGTACTTCACGCTCAGGGTGTCTTTTCCGCCGCGGAGCAACTGGTCGATTCGCAGCGTCCAGACGTCAGCGTTCAGTTCGTTGGGAGAGCTGTTGGACAGTGTCCCGGTCGGCGAAGTTGGGGAACCATTGGCCTTGAACAGCGCAAGGGTCGTGGGGTCCGTGATCGCCGCAGCCTGCGCCGGCGTCAAGACGGTTGCAATGGCCGTTGCACCTGCGCCCCGGGTGCTATCCACTTCCCCGCTCCCAAAGAAGAAGGTGTGGTCCTTGTAGATCGGAGCGCCGAACGTTCCCCCTTCCTGATTCTGATTGATGGGGGCTGGGCTTCCTGTCTGATCGAAGAAATCCCGCGCGTTGCCGAGATCGTTGTTCTGGTAATACCAGAAGGCCGAACCGTGATAATTGTTCGTTCCACTCTTTGTAAGGATCTGGACCTGCGAACCGGAATTGCGGCCGAATTCGGCGTCGAAGTTGTTGGTGATAACCTTCACTTCCGAAACCGCGTCCTGGCTCAAGACCAACCCGCCGCCTTCGCCCGTCGTGGAGATGTCCGTTCCGGTAACGCCATCGAGGGTGATGTTGTTGGCGCGTCCGCGTGAACCGTTGGAGTTGAAGCTGCCTACGCCCAGGAAGGGATTATCTTTTGTAACTGGCACGGTTCCTGGAGAGAGCGTGGCGTAAACCACGGGGTCGCGAGCTTGATTCGGCAGCGCCAGGGCCACCTGCTCGCTGATGGAGTCACTCACCTGCGCGCTGGCAACGTCCAGCGTCGGCGTGGCACTCGACTCGACCGTCACGGACTCCGCGACGTTGCCAAGTTGCATGACCGCATCCACGCGGGTCTTTTCACCGCTGCGGACCGCTACTTGCTGCGAGAACGTCTTGAATCCATCTTTTTCGACAGTGATCAGATGCGCGCCGATCTGGAGCTGCGGGATGGAGAATTCTCCTTCGGAACCCGTCGTGACCGTGCGCGTCGCCCCGGTGCCAATGTTTTTAATCGTAACTTTGGCATCCGCTACACGCGCGCCGCTGGCATCCGTTATCGTTCCCTGCACGTCGCCAGTCAGATCGGCAAATGCAGGAATTGCCAAAAGCCAGCTTAAGAAAATTGCCGCCAAAAAACGTGGAACACTCCTGAGCATTTAATTCCTCCAGAAAATTCAATTCAATAAAATTGGCGTTGGCTTTGGAATCCTTGCTGGGAATCGTGTCGCGTGCAGGCACACAAATCCGCCAAGGCTCCAGCGAACGCTTGGAACCAGCTGCGTCTACTTTTTTCTGGAGAAAATGTGACGGCGAAACTTGCTTCGTTTTGCCCTATCCCCAGCCGCCGTCTACGAGCGAATCTCACCCTGTATTCGCTCAGGTCCACAGAACTTGATGTCCGAATGATAGAGCAATTATATTTCCTCAGTGGGACAAGAAAATATCAAGCTATAAGTGACATAAAACAAAGAGATTTGGACGAGTGTCGGCCCTTGGGCACTCAGGTCAGCGACGTAGGCTTCAGATAACTGTACATACTTACGTGCGATGTACGAGTTCTTGTATGGATTGTGTATAAATCGCAGCTGCACAAGTTAACTTGCTCGCTTCTAAATTCGCCGAGGATTGCTGGTCAGCGAACTTGTGGTGCGCCCGTCACAGGTGCGGTGCCAGTTTTCGCCGGTGGTGAGGCGGCCGGGGGCTTTTCCTTGGGCGCGGCGGGTTCGTCTTCTGTCGGGGCGGTATCGGGTGTGTCCACATTCAGGTGGTGATCGGCGGCCTGTTGCTCGAGCGTAACGACGTTGGGGAAGTCCAGCGCGGGCATTCCGGCCAATGCGCCTTGCATAAATTCCAGCCAGATGGGTAGCGCTGCCCGCGCGCCGGTTTCTTTTTTTCCTAATGAAATTTGTTTGTCGTCGAAGCCGACCCACACGCCGGAGGTGATTTGCGGTGTGAATCCCACGAACCAGGCATCGGTGTAATCCTGCGTGGTGCCGGTCTTGCCTGCGGCGGGCCGGCCCAGGGCTTTCGCCTGGATGCCGGTTCCGAATTGGATGACTTCTTCAAGCATGGCGGTCATGGTGCGCGCGACGTCCGGCGAGAGGACATCGTGCACTTCGGGATGGGCTTCTTCTAGAAGCGCGCCGTCGTAGCTGGTGACCCGGCGAATCATGTGCGGGTCAATGCGGATGCCGTCGTTCGGAAAAACCGTGAAGGCGGAAACGTGCTCCTCCAGCTTCATATCCGCGGCGCCGAGGGCCAGTGGAAGATACGGCGGAAGCGGCGTGGTGATGCCGAAGCGCTTGGCCATCTCCACGACGGAGTTGATGCCGATCTTTTCGGCGAGCTTTACGGCGGGAACGTTGCGCGAGCCGGCGAGCGCGCGGCGCAACGTGATGGTGCCTTCGAATTTTTCGTCGTAGTTATGGGGAGAGTAGACCTGACCGCCGCTCATGGTGGTGAACGGTAAATCCACGATGGTGTCGAAAGGCGTGGAACCTTTTTCGAGCGCGTCGGCGTAGACGTACACCTTGAACGAGCTGCCTACTTGCCGCACGGCCTGGGTGGCGCGATTGAATTTGGAATCTTCAAAGCTGTAGCCGCCGACCATGGCTTTGATTTCGCCGGTGGAATTATCAATGGCCATGAGCGCGCCCTGCGGGCCGGGCTGCTGCTCGAGTTGCACGCGCGCGGTGTTGTCGCGCAGTTCCTGCATGGAGAATTGCGCGAGGTCGCCAATCTTCAATAAATCCGCGGGTTTTTTGCGGCCGGTCCAGGCGAAATCGCCAGGAGAAAGAATGGCGCGGTAGGGGCCGATCTTGACGACTGCATTTTTCTCATCCACGGAAAGAACCAGCCCGGTAACGTAACTTCCCTTTTCGATCGGATGGCGCCAGTCGTCGTCTTCGTAACTGTCAAGCCTCCCGAGATTGTCCCGCAAGACATTCGGTAAATTGCCTTTCCAGCCGTGACGGCGCTCATAGCCGTGGAGGCCGTCGCGCAGCGATTGATTAGCGATCCGCTGCATCTTTATATTCAAGGTGGTGTAGACGCGAAGGCCGCGTTCGTGAACGGCTTCCGTGCCGTAGGTGGATTCCAGATACTTGCGAATGTCTTCGAAAAAGTAAGGCGCGAGGTCGTTGCGCGGATATTGGATGTGCAGGCCGAGCGGCGATTTTCTGGCGGTGGCTTCTTCCGTGGGCGAGATTTTTCCCTCTTCTTCCATGCGATGCAGAACGAGATTGCGTCGCGCAAGCGCGGCCTCTGGATTCGTAAGCGGGGAGAACTTGGGTCCATTGACCATGCCGGCGAGCAACGCTGCTTCCTGGAGCTTCAAATCGGTGACGGGCTTGCCGAAATAGAACTGCGCGGCGGCGGCGAAACCGTAGTTGCCATGCGCGAGATACACCTGGTTGCCGTACATGGTGAAAATTTGCGGCTTGGTGTAGCGGCGCTCGATTTGCAGCGCGAGCAAGATTTCCTGCATTTTGCGGCGAAAGCTGCGGTCGCTGCGGTCGAGGAAAAGATTGCCAGCCAGCTGCATGGTAATGGTGCTGGCGCCGCCGGTGATGCGGCGCTTGATGACATTGCGGAACGCGGCGCTGAACATGCGCGGGAAATCGATGCCCCAGTGTTCTTCGAAGTGCTGATCCTCGATGGCGGTGACCGCGTTGTAAAGAACCTTGGGGCACTGCTCATAGGTCATCAGGATGCGGCGCTGGATCGCGAAGCTGCCGGCGAGTTGGCCGTCATCGGCGTAAACTTCCGTGACCACGTCGGGCCGATACGTTTCCAGCGCGCGAATCTCCGGCAGGTCGCTGGCGTAAACGAAGAGCAATCCGCAAGCTGCGCCCAGCGCGATCGAGCACAGCAGCAGAAATGCCAGCGCGACACGGTCAATCAGTTTGAAGCCGCGCAAACGCAGCGTGATGGGTGGCAGGCTCATCGTCGAAAGATGATTTTAGCGCACAATTGAAGATTCGCTGATTGCTGGATTGACGGCGGTTTCACACAAAATATGAAATCTGCGACTAGGAAACTCCATCGACTTTGTCGCTCTTCACAATCCAGCGACCTTCTTTGAACACGATTCGTAAAGTATTCCAATTTGCGGCGATGCCATCGCAAAAAGCTTCGACTCTGGCTTCGGCTTCTCGTCCACCAATCCAACGAATGGATATTACGGTCATGCGCATGCCGGATTCGGCTGTCTTCTTTTGTTTGACCGCGTTCATTGGCCCTGTTAGTTCGCAATCAGACGCCCAGACAACACGGGGTTTGCTATCTGCAAATCGAAGTAGAAATTTTTCTGGCTGAGGTTGTTCTGGTTGTATGCAAAATACTTTCACATAGGGTCCGTAATTGTAGTGCTCGAACGTGTAGCGAAAAATGGCCTCACGAAGATTGGATTTGTCTGGCGATTCATCCGCAAAGGGGGCTTGCGCTGAGACACCGGAGACAAAACAAGAACACAAAAGCAGAATGGAAACGCAACGGCGAACGGGATTCATGAACTCTGACCAACTGCGTCGACTTTGTCGTTCTTCACAAACCAGCGACCATTTTTTTCAACGATATGCACGGTGCTAGGGGGCCGAACGAAGTCGCCCCAGACGGAACCCCCACTCACTTCCGCTTCCTTGCCGCTGACCCAACGAATGCTCACAATTTTGACGAGAACGGCGGGTTCGTTCGTCTTGATATATTTGACACCCGCCCAAAGGTTAGAAGTACATTCGATCGACCAAACCACGTGAGGAATGTTATTCGCAAAGCGGTTGGTAAAGTTTGATGGGAGCGGTATCGTAGTCGAAATGCAAATGGCCTTTGCCCCCAATGTGCCGTCATGCGTAAAGAAATAACGAAATGCTGTCTCGCAAACATCTTCGGCGCGATTTGAGTCCACGTTAGAGGGCGTTTGCGTGTTCGCTGGGAGAACAAAGAAGGCCGCGATACAGCTCGCCAATAGGCTCCTACGCCTCATCTAGACCCTCCATCGTTCTGGATTGAATAGTATCGTTCGCCGGCGCAGGAGCGGCAGAGGGTGCGGCCATCTTTCAGGATTTCGCGTTTGAAGTTGATGCCTTCGCCGCATTGGGCGCAGACGACGCGGGGGCCTTTGAAGCCGGGCAGATCTTCTGGCTGAACTTCCACCCTTACCCATTGTTTGTCGAAAAGGATTTCGTCGGAGAGCTGTGCGTAGGCTTTTTGCTGGCCGGCCTCTTTTTCGAGTTCGGGAAAGAGTTCGCGGGCGGCTTGTTTGGAAGATTCTTTTGCGGCAATGCGCACGGCGCGGCCGGTTTTCAGATCAACAAAGGTGGCAGCGACTTTGCCCCAGTCGCGGAATTTCAGGGCGCGCTTGCCGAGCCGGCAATTGGCGACGACGGCAACGGCGTCGGTGACACAGCGGTCGATCTCGACGTAGGTCACGAGGCGCTTGCGATCGGCGATGGGATCGCCAATGCCCAGTTCGCGCAAACCCAGCATGGCCAGACGTACGCCGAGAACTTGGCCGGCGCAAAGATGGCCGTGGGCTTGCGCGGCGAGGTCCAGGTATTCAGCGAGCGTTTTCATCGAGGTGATCGTTTCTCAGGCTTTTTCCGGAGCGGACCAGGGGTGAGGCTCGCGGGCTTCCCGGAAGGCGAAGATGGTCATGAGCAGGGCGAGCGCGGTGAAAGCGCTGTCGCGCACTACGGTCATGCCGGTGAGCTTCTCCGGGACGCCGAAACAGCCGCAATTGATGTCCATGTGCAGGACATACGCACGGGTCACGGCCGCGAGGAACCCCGCCATGATCAGCGTGATGGCCGTGGCCCAGATGCGCAAGCGCCAGCCAATCAGCAGCAGCAGGCCGAGCACAATTTCCAGGAACGGCAACGCGTGCGCGACCAACTGCGAGGCTTCCGGCGAGATTATTTTGTAGGATTCCACTTGCTGCGCGAAGCTGGCGATATTCATCGAGACTGAAAATTTCAGCATAAACATCGGCCAAAGATGCGTGTTCGGCAGTAACAGCTTGGAGAATCCCGCGTAGACAAAGATTCCGCCCAGAACGAGGCGGCCGATCCAGATGATTGCGCGGCGTGCGTTGAGTGGGCTGGATTGCATCATTTCTAGTTCTCGGTTTTCAGTTCTCAGTCTTCAGTACAGAAGGACATGATTTTTAAAAAGCGGGAGCTGGGCTCCCGCACTCCACAAAAGAGCTGCTTCATTTTTGGGAAAGCAGCTGGTCGAGGAATTGTTTGAGCATGTCGTAGGTCATGACCCCGGCGAAGGGGTAGGTCTGGCCCTTGGAATGGAAAACGGTCGTGGGTGTTTGGCTGACGCGATACAGCTGGCCGAGCGCAGAGTCTTTGTCAATGCCGGCGTCGAGCGTGCCGCCCTTCACGAGCGCGCGAACCTTGGCTATTTCCGCGGCGGGGAGAACGCTGGCGACGGTGCCGTCCACGTCGCCGGTCTGCTCCCATTTTTCCTGGTTCTGGAAGAGGACCTGTTCGACGGGCTCAAATTTTCCGATTTGCGCGGCAGCGCGAGCATAGCGCGCGGCGATGCGCGAATAGGCGTGCATTGGCAGGGGAAAATCGCGATGGATCAAGTACACCTTGCCGGTGCTGACGTAATTGTCCATGAGCTGTCGGTTGGTGCTGGTGAAGAGAGTCTTGCAGGCGGGGCACTGGAAGTCGCTGAAGACTTCCATGGTGACGGGGGCGTTCTTCGAGCCAAAGGCTTTGTGCGGGTCAATGTCGGTGACGCCCTCCGTTTGTGGGGTGGCGCGGGCGACGAGGACGGCAAAGGCACTGAGAAGACAGAGCAGAATTGTTCCTGCTGTAAAGCGCCGACGATTCACGCGATCCTCCCGCATCTAATGGAAGTGCCCGCTAGCAAAATCAAGGTCAGACTACCACAGGTTTCGGGTCGAAATGGGTCGTGCCGGGTGCGAGCCGCACGAATAAGGTAAGGCGAGCTTGCGGTCATCCTAGAAGATTGGATTGGCAGAGTGCCTAAGACAGTTGTACGCCCCACCCCCCAATTTTCTGTAAGTGTTGATTCTAAGCCAGATGCATGGGCGGGACTGGGTTTCTGCCAAAGGGTTGGAACCAAACGCTTGCCCGGCCATCTAAACTTACCAAGAGATAGTATGACAGAGGGATTATCAAGAGTCAAGGAAGAGTTGGAGGAGGGAGGAAAGGAGATTGGGAGGCTGGAAGTAACGGAAAACAAGCTGGTTATTCGTGCTATAAGAAAACTTGACAAAGAGGCACTCAACTTGTACAATGTGCTTCGAGCTGGAGTTGGGGCCGAATATCTGAGATGGACTCGCACCACTCTGAGCAGGTCGCGAGCGAGCGGGAAGATTTGAAAGATTTAGGGAGGTAGGGCAGTCATGAGCAAGATTATTGGAATTGACCTGGGAACGACGAACTCGGTTGTAGCCGTCATGCAAGGCGGCGAACCGGTGGTGATCCCCAACCAGGAAGGGGCGCGGACGACGCCGTCTGTGGTGGCCATCACGAAGACGGGCGAGCGGCTCGTCGGACAAGTGGCCAAGCGGCAAGCGGTGACGAATCCCGAGAACACGGTGTATTCGATCAAGAGGTTCATGGGCCGGCGCTTCGATGAAGTCGGCGAAGAGACGCGGCGCGTACCGTATAAAGTGGTTGCCGGACCGCATCAGGATGCGCGCGTGGAGATTTCGGGCAAGGCATACAGCCCGCCGGAGATATCCGCGATGATCCTGACGAAGTTGAAGTCAGCGGCGGAAGATTTCCTCGGTGAAAAGGTCACCAAGGCGGTGATCACCGTGCCGGCGTATTTCAACGACGCGCAGCGGCAGGCCACCAAGCAGGCGGGCGAAATCGCCGGCCTGGAAGTGGTGCGCATCATTAATGAGCCGACGGCGGCGGCGCTGGCGTACGGGCTGGACAAGAAGAGCGACGAGACCATCGCGGTTTACGACCTTGGCGGCGGCACGTTTGACATTTCCGTGCTGGAAGTGGGCGCGGGCGTGGTGGAAGTAAAGTCCACGAACGGCGACACGCACCTGGGCGGCGATGACATTGACCAGCGGATCGTCGACTGGATGATCGACGAGTTCAAGAAAGAGAACAACATTGACCTAAGCAAGGATCGCATGGCTTTGCAGCGCCTGAAGGAAGCGGCGGAAAAGGCCAAGATCGAGCTCTCGCAGCTGATGGAAACCACCATCAACCTGCCGTTTCTGACGGCGGGCGCGGCGGGTCCGATTCACTTCGAGAAGAACCTGACGCGCACGCGGCTTGAGCAGTTGATGAACGATTTGCTCGAGCGCTCAATGAAGCCGGTGAAGCAGGCGCTGGAAGACGCGAAGATGTCGCCCAACGACATCCAGGAAGTAGTGATGGTGGGCGGTTCGACGCGTATTCCGAAGGTGCAGCAACTGGTGCGCACGTTCTTCGGCGGGAAAGAGCCCCACAAGGGCGTGAACCCGGACGAAGTCGTAGCGGTCGGCGCGGCCATTCAGGGCGCGGTGCTCGGCGGCGACGTGAAGGACATCCTGCTGCTGGACGTGACGCCGCTTTCGCTGGGCGTGGAGACGCTTGGCGGGGTGATGACCGTTCAAATCCCGCGCAACACCACGATTCCGACGCGCAAGGTAGAAACGTATTCGACGGCGGCGGACAACCAGCCGGGCGTGGAAATCCACGTGCTGCAGGGCGAGCGTAAGTTCGCGAAGGACAATCGGTCGCTCGGGACGTTCAAGCTGGATGGGATTCCACCTGCTCCACGCGGAACGCCGCAGATCGAGGTCACGTTCGACATCGATGCGAACGGCATCCTGAACGTGAGCGCAAAGGACAAGGCGACGAGCAAAGAGCAGAAGATCACCATCACGGCATCGAGCGGCCTATCGAAAGAAGAGGCCGAGAAGATGCGCGTGGAAGCCGAATCGCATTCGGAAGACGATCGCAGGCGGATGGAGGAGGTCGAGGCGCGCAATCGCCTGGACGGAATCCTTTATCAATCGGAGAAGATGCTCCGTGAAAACCGCGAGAAGATTGCGGAAGCGGACGTGAAAGCGGCCGAGGCTGCGATTGACGACGCCAAGAAGGCCCTCAACGAAGGCGGCGTGGCGCGGCTGCGATCGGCAACGGAAAACCTGGAGCGTTCGCTGCATAAGGTCGCCGAAGAGCTCTACAAAGCAACGCAGGCCGCGGGCGCCGCGCAAGCAGGTGCTGCGGGCGCAGGAGCGAGCGGCGGGTCTTCCGCCGGTTCGAGCGGCGCGCAGGAGAAGAAGCCTGGCGACGTGATCGACGCCGAGTACGTGGACGTGGATGAAACAAAGCGTCCGAATTAAGTTGAAGCAGTGATCGCAGGGGCGCAGCCCGCATGGGCGGGCGCCCCTGTAGATTTTTGTTTAGAGCGAAGATGGCGACGACAACGAAACAAGATTATTACGAACTGCTGGGAGTGCCGCGGAAAGCGGGCGCGAAGGATATTCGTGCGGCGTTTCGCAAACTGGCGCGTAAGTACCACCCCGATTTGAATCCTGGAGACAAATCCTCGGAGGACAAATTCAAGCAGCTGCAGGAAGCCTACGACGTGCTGTCCGATTCGAAGAAGCGGCAGATGTACGACCAGTACGGTTTCTACAGCGACAATATTCCGCCGGGAGGTCCCGGAGCGCCTACCAGCGACGGTCAGGACGTCAACTTTGATTTCGGCGGATTCGATTTTGGCGGAGGGTCGGGAGGCGCCGAAGGCGGATCGAGCTTTCGCGATCTCTTCGGCCAGTTCTTCCGGGGCGGCCGCGGGGGCGCGGCGATGGAGCCGGAGCACGAGCCGGGCGGCGACCTGGAATACCAGATCGAGATTGATTTCTGGGATGCGGTGCGCGGCGCGGTTAAAAAGCTTTCGATCACGCGTCTGGACACCTGCGAGACGTGCCATGGAACGGGTGCGGTGGGTTCGCCACAAACATGCCCGACGTGTCATGGAACGGGCACGATTCAACAGACCGCGGGCAAGATGAAATTTAATGTGCCGTGCACACGCTGCGGCGGAACGGGCCAATTGCGGACCGTGTGCAAGACTTGCGGCGGCGAAGGTCGCGTGCGGCGCACGGAAAGTATTGACGTGCGGATTCCGGCGGGCGTGGCCAACGGCGGGCGCGTGCGGGTTCCGGGAAAAGGCAACTCCGGGACGATGGGCGCTCCGGCGGGAGATTTGTATTTGCGGGTGGTGGTGAAGCCGCATGAATTTTTCGAACGCCGCGGCGATGATCTGTACACCAAGATTCCGGTCACGGTGAGCGAAGCGACGCTGGGCGCGAAGATTGAAGTGCCGACGATCGATGGGTCCGTTGTTGACGGCCGCCCTTCGTCGGGGCGAGCGCTGGTGCGGATTCCGCCGGGGACAAACAGCGGAAAAACGCTTCGGCTGAAGGAAAAAGGGGTTCCCAGCGCGCGAAACAGGGCGCGAGGCGACCAGTATGTGGAGATTCAGGTGGTTGTGCCGCCGCCGACAGACGAGCGCGTGCGGAACTTGATGAAGGAACTGGAGACCGTGGCGCCGGCAGATCCGCGCAAGGATTTGTTTGCGAAGGCGGGAGTGTAAGAAGGCGACCATGCCACCGCGAGCGAAAAAACGGGCCAAGGCGGGCTACATGATCAGCGCCGTGGCGGAGATTTACAAGCTGCATCCGCAGACGCTGCGGTTGTACGAGCGCGTGGGTCTGCTGAAGCCGTCGCGCTCGCAGGGCAACACGCGGCTGTACACGGACTCCGACCTGGAACGGTTGGACGTGATCCTGACTCTCGCGCGGGACATGGGCGTGAACCTGGCGGGGATCGAGATCATCCTGAATATGCGCGAGAAGTTGATTGAGATGGAACGGCAAATGGGCGAGTTCGCGCAGGTGGTGCAGCAGGAATTGTCGCGAGTGGCGGCTTCGCACGCGCAGGAGCGGACGCCGCGGCATGCGATTGTGCGGGCGACGCCGAGGGTCGTGCGATAGCCCTCGCGGAACCTCTTAGAGAAAAGAAGCAGCAGTTCCTTCCACAGTTTTCCCAGAGTTGACAGCTTGCCGAGTCCCATCCGCGACCGTATGCTGTCGCTATGGCTCTGGAAAATTGCACGCTGTGCAGAGGGACGGGTTGGAAGCTGGTGCCGCGCTTGGATGGCGCGGCAGGCAGCGTGGCGGTGGCGTGCGATTGCGGGATGCAGGATCGTGCGTCGCGCGTGATGGAGCGCGCGCGGATTCCCAAGCGCTACGAGCACTGCGATTTTGAGAGCTACGTCACCGACCTGACCGACGGGAAGATTTGGATGCCGCAGCACACGCATTCGCTGAAACAAGCAAAACTGTTCACACAAGGATTTGTGCGCGAGTATCCCGGTTCGTCCGAAAAGGGATTGTTGTTCATGGGGCCTTCGGGCGTGGGGAAAACGCACCTGGCGGTTGCGGCGTTGAAAGAATTGATTCACCGCGGGCATGCGGGACTTTTTTGCGATTACCGCGAGCTGCTGAAGGAGATTCAGGCCAGCTACAATCCGGCGAGCGAATCGACGGAAATGAAAATTCTGGAGCCGATTCGAACGGTGGAGATTCTGGTGCTGGACGATCTTGGCGCGAGCAAGCCGTCGGACTGGGTGCGTGACATTGTCGGGATTGTCCTGAACGCCCGCTACAACGAGAACCGAACGACCATCATCACGACGAATTATCTGGATAACCCCGCTACGGAGGGCGAAACGACGCGAATTGGTGGCAAATTGATCGCACCCGTACGTGAAGATGCGCTGGAGCAGCGCATCGGCACGCGCATGCGTTCGAGATTGTATGAAATGTGCCGCACGGTGGAAGTTTCCGCTCCCGATTTTCGCCGCGAAAAAACACAGGCGGGACACGCGCGAGTGTAACCCAAGCACTCGCTGCCGGTTTCTGGAACCAAACGATGCGCCGCCAAAGATTAGCTGACATGCTCGGAGGCGGAGACCGACAATCGATTGGAAAGTCCAACCACGTCGCGAAGCTCGTTCTTTCACAGCCTAGGCGTTTTGCCGAACTCGTTGGACTTCTCTGGGATGAAGATCCACTTGTCCGGATGCGGGCTGCGGATGCCGCAGAAAAAATAACCGTGAAGCGACCGGAGCTATTGCGACCTCACAAACGGGAATTGCTGGGCTTGTTGACGGAAGCAGAACAGATTGAGTTGCGTTGGCACCTGGCGGCCATGGTGCCACGGCTGGAACTGAGTACGGCCCAGGGGCGGCGTGCCGCTGAAGCCTTGCAGCGCTACCTCGAAGACCGCAGCTCGATTGTGAAAACGTTCGCGATGCAGGGATTGGTTGACCTCGCCCGGCACGATCCGGCTCTTCGAGAAACAGCGAAGCAAACCCTCGAAGGGGCGCTGCGAACTGGCACGCCAGCGATGAAGGCGCGAGCACGCAAACTGGCGCAGACTTTCACGAGTTAACCAACACTTGTTCCCGCGTTGATTCCTGCGCCATACACAGGCTGCCCAATGAGGAGCGTGGGGACCAGGCGGCGAATTGCAGTTCATTGACACAAGCGTGAGGCGGCGAGTATCCTTTTTAGGTTGCAGCGTTTTCGAGGACCGCAGCATCTTTGTCCCTAAGCGGCCGTCCGGCAGTTGACTCAACGGTGTGACGCGGTGCGGTCATGCGGTTGGGCGAACGCAGGACGGTTGACTTCCTTGCATTAACCCCGATTGGGCAGCAGCAAGGAATATTTTCGACTGAATGCGGGGGCCGCAGAGCGGCTACCCAAGCGCAGTAATCTTCCGGAGGCCAACAACCATGTATTCCGACCACGATACCCTTGCCAATGCGGCGGCGGCCGCGCCAGCACCTGAAGCGGACAACGCTTCGAACGGTGCACCCACTGAAACCAACGCAACAGTGGAAAGCGCGAGCGAGCCAACAGCTCCTACAACGACCGAGCATGCCGAAACCGTGAGCCCTGCCCAGGAAACGCCGGCAGTGGCGGCAGCAGAACAGGCGCAGCCTGCCTCCGAGGCGCACGCGGCCGATCCGGAGGCTGCAGCTGCAGCCGAGGAAGCAGCGGGCTCGGAAGAGATGAGCAAGCTGATGCAGGAGTACGACGAGAAGCAGGAAGCTGCGGCGTCGAGCGAGGTCATCGAGGTTAAGGTTGTCGCGTATACGGAGCATGGCGTCGTCGTGGACCTGGGCGGAAAAACGGAAGGGCTGATTCCCGCGGCGGAATTCACGGACACGGAAATTCCGCGCCCCGAGCCGAATGCCACGATCGAAGTGCAACGCACCGGAGAGCACAAGGATGGCTTCACCATCCTGTCGTACCTGAAAGTCCTGCGGCGTAAGACTTGGGAAAAGATTGACGCGGCGTTCAAGGCCAAGGAAACCATCACCGGCAAAGTTGTGGACCGCATCAAGGGCGGCCTGGTGGTGGATATCGGCGTGCGCGCGTTTCTGCCAGGTTCGCAATATGACTTGCGGCCAGCGCAGAATCTGGACGACTTGACCGGCACGGAAGTGCAGGTGCGCGTTACCAAGCTGAACCGCCGCCGCGGCAACGTGGTGGTGAGCCGCCGCGCACTGCTCGAAGAGGAGCTGCACGCGAAGCGCGCTGCCTTGATGGAGACGCTGAACGAAGGCCAGGTGGTACACGGGCACGTGAAGAACGTGACCGAGTACGGCGCGTTCGTGGACCTGGGCGGAATTGACGGCTTGCTGCACCTGACGGATCTGAGCTGGGGGCGCGTGAAGCATCCTTCCGACCTGGTGAAGCCGGAACAGGAACTCGACGTCATCATCCTGAAATTCGACAAGGAAAAGCAGCGCGTATCGCTGGGGCTCAAGCAATTGATGCCGGATCCCTGGGTTGGCGCCTCGGAAAAATATCCCGCGGGCGGCAAGGTGAAGGGCAAAGTCGTCGGCGTTGTGGATTACGGCGTGTTCGTGGAGCTGGAGCAGGGCATCGAAGGCCTGGTGCATGTTTCGGAAATGAGCTGGAACAAAAAAGTCCAGCACCCTTCGAAGCTCGTGAAGGTTGGGGATGAAGTTGATGTGGTGGTGCTGGACATCAAGCCGAGCGACCGGCGCGTTTCGCTGGGAATCAAGCAGGCGCAGGCGGATCCGTGGCTACTGGTTGCGGAGAAATATCCGGTGGGCACCGTCGTAACGGGCAAGGTGCGCAACATCGCGGAATTCGGCGCGTTCGTGGAGATCGAAGACGGCTTCGATGGCCTTGTGCACGTCAGCGACGTGAGCTGGACAGAACGCATCAAGAATCCGCACGAGGTTTTCAAGAAGGGCGAAGACGTCACCGCGAAAGTGCTGAAGATTGATCCGGAGAACCGCCGCGTGTCGCTGGGCATCAAGCAGGTCAACGACATCTGGGGCGACTGGTTCAAGCAGCACAAGGTGGGACAAATCGTGAAAGGCAAGGTTTCGCGCATCGCCACGTTCGGCGCGTTCGTCGAATTGGGCGACAACATCGAAGCGCTTTGCCACAACACGGAGATTGAAGAGCGCAAGCGCCGCGATGAAGGGCATTCCGCTTTCCGTCCAACCACGGGGCCGTTGAAGAGTGCAGGGCCGCTCGAACCGGGCAAGGAATACGATTTCAAGATCATCAAGATCAGCCCGGAGACGCGGCGCATCGGATTGAGCTACCGCGCGGCAGTGAAACAGATCGAGCGGAAGGAAATTGAGCAGTATCGTTCGACGTCAAAGTCCTCGTCGACGGCAACGATTGGGGACGCGCTGAAGTCCAAGCTCTCGGCGCGTTAGCGGACTCGGGAGAAGGCTCCCGGGGTACCGCTACAATTTCATTTACCTGCGGGTCAATTTAGTGATAGGAAGGGGGGCAATCCGGCAAGGGCCAGCCCCTCTAAGCCGTTTCGATTCACCGATTAAGGCAACCGCGGGCCGGTTGACGAGCAGGGAGCTTTTCGGACTGCGCAAAGAGGCGAAGCGACGATGACCAAGCAACCCACATTGACCAAGGCCGACCTCATCGAAGAGGTTCTGCGCATTACGGAGCTGCCGCGCAAGGAGTCGGAGACCATCGTCGAGACGATTTTCGATAGCATTATTGAGTCGCTGCAGAAGGGCGACAAGATAGAAATTCGCGGATTTGGGAGTTTTCGGACGAGGCAGCGGCGCGGGCGCGTAGGGCGCAATCCAAAGACTGGCGAGAAAGTGGAAGTGCCGGCGAAGAAAATTCCGTTTTTTAAGCCCAGCAAAGAGTTGAAGGATTTTGTGAATACGGCGGGGGCGCAGGCTTCCGCCGCGGGTGACGGACCGCACGCTTAATTTCGCGGGCCATTTCTGGCCGCGCGTTTTCATTTAAATGAAACAAGTTGGATTGGATCTGGCAACCGTTTCGTTGTCATGCGCGTTGTGGTGCGACGAGTGCGCCTGTTCTGCGTTATGCTTTGCGCGCGGCTCTTGAGGCGAAGGAAACGATTCGATGGACTATCTCTGGACCCCATGGCGCTACCAGTACATGAAGGAAGTGACGAGCGGTAAGCAGCCGGAATGCATTTTTTGCGATGCGGCGGCGCGGAAGGATGACGCGGAAACGCTCATCGTATATCGCGGGGCGAAAACGTTCATCATTCTGAATCGCTATCCGTATACCTCGGGGCACGTGATGATCGTGCCGTATGCGCACGTGGCGGAACTGAATTTGTGCGACCCGGGAGCATTGGACGAGATGATGCGGCTCGCGCAGCGCGTGGAGACGGCTTTGCGCGCGAACTACAAGCCGGATGGGATGAACCTGGGGATGAATCTGGGGCGGGCAGCGGGTGCGGGCGTTGTGGGACATTTGCACTTGCACGCGCTGCCGCGGTGGATCGGCGATGCGAACTTCATGACCGTGGTCGGGGAAACGCGCGTGCATCCGGAAGATTTGAAGATTACGTACGAACGACTTTCGAAAGCGCTGGCGTGATTCGCGGAACTCCGCCCGCCGCGATAGAATACAAAATTCGCATTTATACTTGGCTGATTTAGAGTGAGCGACGGTGAATCTCGAGCTGACGGAAGAACAACAGCTGCTGCAGAAGAGCGTGCGGGAATTCGCGGAGTCCGAAGTGCGGCCGCTGGCGAAGGAGCTCGACGAGTCGGGGCATTTTCCGCGCGCGCTTTTTCGTAAGGCGGCGGAGCTGGGGCTGACGGGCGTGGCGCTTCCGGACGCGGAAGGCGGCGCGGGCTTCGATCACATCGCTTACAGCATCGTGATTGAAGAGATTTCGCGCTGCTGCGCTTCGACGGGCGTGATTCTTTCCGTGCAGAATTCGCTGTACTGTGACCCGATTCATCGCTTCGGGACGGAAGAGCAGAAGAAACAATTCCTGTTGCCCTATGCGCGAGGCGAAAAGATTGGTTGTTACGCGTTGACAGAGCCGCAGGCCGGTTCAAACGCGGCGGCTCTGCAGACGAAGGCGGTCAAAAAGGGCGACAGGTATGTGATCAACGGAACCAAGGCGTGGATCACCAACGGTGGCGCGGCGGATGCGGCGATCGCTTATGTGAATACGGAGCCAGCGAAGGGCGAAAAAGGCATCACCGCGCTAGTGGTGGAAAAAGGGACGCCGGGATTTAAGGTCGGCAAGGAAGAGAAAAAACTGGGGATCAGCGCCACTGCCTGCAGCGAATTGATCTTCACGGATTGCGAAGTGCCGGTCGGAAACCGCATTGGCAACGAAGGCGAAGGCTACAAAGTGGCGCTTTCGACGCTGGATGGCGGGCGCATCGGCATCGGCGCGCAGGCGACGGGGATTGCGCAGGGCGCGTTCGAAGCGGCGCTGAAGTATTCGCAGGAACGCATGGCATTCGGGCATCCGATTTCGCAATTCCAGGCGATTCAGTTCATGCTGGCGGATATGTCCACGGAAATTGACGCGGCGCGGCTGCTCATTCGAAAGGCTGCCTGGAAACAGGACACCGGCGCGCGATTCACGATGGATGCGGCCATCGCCAAATTATTTGCTAGTGAAATGGCGACGCGCGTCACGCACAAAGCAATTCAGATCCACGGCGGCAACGGCTACAGCCGCGAGTATCCCGTCGAGCGCAATTACCGCGACGCCCGCATCACGGAGATTTACGAAGGGACGAGCGAAATTCAGCGATTGGTTATTTCGTCGTGGGTTCTGAAGTCGTAGCTATGCTCGCTAAAGCGCCATTTTGCTCCGCGTTCTACAAACTCACTCAATCTCTTATCTTGTCAATGCTTACTGGACTCCTGATAGGTTGTAGTCTTTGTGGAAACCAAATTGGATACGAAGAACAGTCGTCTAGCGGAAAGCTAAGGGCTGTTGCTTTCGAGCGGGATTGTGGCGCCACAACAGGTTTTACAACTCAGATCTCAATTCTACCCAACAAGCAAAAACTGCCAAACGAACCAGGGAACGTATTCATCGCGGAAGGGGACCTTAAAATACGTATCAAGTGGGAGGCGGAAGATAAACTTGTCATCGCCTATCCACCCAAAGCGAAAATATATTTGAAACGAGAGACTCAAAGTGGAGTCTCCGTCCGCTACGAAACGTCCCCATGACTCGCTCTGCGCATCATGGTTCGTTTGCGCAGAGCCGGACATAGTATTCTGACGAAGTGCTGGAACTCGATTGCGGGCTTGAATTTGATGCGGTGCGGGCGGAAGAGAACTTCTTCCCTGCGCTGCCTGCCCTGCCGGCGGTTTGCTTGATCGAGCCGCGCGAAGAAAAGGCTGAGCCGTTTCTGATTCGCACGCAGAATTTGCAGCGGCGGTTGCAGCGGTTGCTGGGGCCGGTCGACCCCACGAGCAAGCGATTGAACCTGAGCGACTTTGCGCGCGGCGTTCGCTATCGCTTGACGGGGTCGCCATTCGAACAGACGCTTACCTACTACCGGCATGCGAAACAGATTTTTCCAAAACATTATAGCGATCTCCTGCGCATGCGGCCCGCAGCGGTATTGAAGGTCAATCTGCGGAACGCTTATCCGCGCTGTTTTGTGACGCGCAAACTTCCAGTCGATCAAGATGGGTTGCCGACCGGAGGGTCGTACTACGGACCGTTCGCGTCGAGGCGCTCGGCGGAAGCTTTTGCGGAGCGCGTGCTCGATTTCTTCAAGGTGCGTCGCTGTCAGATCAAGATCCGGCGGGACCCTACGTTTCCCGGTTGCCTGTACTCGGAGATGAAGATGTGCCTGGCGCCGTGCTTTGCGGGCTGCACCAAAGAAGAGTATGACGTGGAGGTGCAGCGGCTGGTGCAGTTTCTGGAAACGAGCGGCGGATCGCTACGGTCCACGTTGGAGAAGGAGCGGGAGCAAGCCAGCGAACAGATGGATTTCGAACGCGCTGCTTCGTTTCACACTCGGATCGAAAAACTCGACGAAGCGTTGCGCGGCAGACCCGAACTCACGCGGCGGATTCAAGACCTGGACGCCGTGATTCTGCAACGCACGACGGAGGAGCAATCGATCGGCGTCTACCCTGTGCGTGGCGGGAGGCTTGCGGAGCCGTTCGTTCTGCGATTTGCGGAGATCGCCAGCCAGCCGCGTTCGGCGGAGCAGATCTTCAGGGCGGCCCTGGAAGCGAAACCGGCATCAGAGCAAGGCGATCTTGGCGAGCACCTCTGGCTGGTAGCGCGCTGGTTTTACAGCAATCCGCGCGAAGGAGAGATTTTCTTCCGCGAAAAGGACTGGCCTTATCGTAGGATTCTTCGGGCGTGTTCGCGGCTCCTGGCCCCGAAGACAAGCGAGGCCAGTAAGCCCGAGGCGACCGGAACAGCGCCATCCACCGAAGGAGCGTCATGAGCAAATCGGCCACAAAAGAAGGAACGACGGGCTACGCGAAAAAGTTTGCCGGACGAGCAGCGGAAGGCCACTTTCGAGAAACGCAACGGCTGGTGTTTTCTTCGATCGGCATCGGTACGTATCTCGGTCAGCCGGACGCAAAGACAGACGAGGGTTACACGAGCGCGGTGGTCGCAGCGGTGGAGAATGGAATTAACGTGATTGACGCGGCGATCAATTACAGACTCCAGCGGAGCGAACGGAGCATCGGCGCGGCGATCCAGAAATTGGCGGGAAAGGGCTTCCTGCGCGAGGAATTCGTAGTGTGCACGAAAGGCGGCTACCTGACGCCGGACGATGCGATGCCCACCGATCCGAACGATTATTTTTTCCGGGAATATATCCAGCCGGGAGTTTTCAGCGCAAAAGACATCGCCGCCGGCAGCCATTGCATGACGCCAAAATTTCTGAAGAATCAACTGGGACGCAGCTTGAAGAATCTTGGCGTCGATTGCGTGGACGTCTATTACCTGCACAACCCTGAGACTCAACTCTCTGAAGTGAGCAAAGAAGAATTTCTGAACCGCGTGCGCGAGGCGTTCACGTTCCTCGAATCGGCGGTGGAAGCAGGGGAGATTCAGTATTACGGCATGGCTACCTGGAACGGGTTCCGGCAGGATGCGCGGGCGCGCGATGCCATGCAGCTTGGCGAAATTGTTCAGATTGCGCAGGAGATCGCGGGCGGGCGGCACCACTTCCGCTTCGTGCAAGTGCCGTTCAACCTGGGAATGACAGAAGCGCTGACATTGGGAAGTCAATCGCTTCGCGGCCATCACCGCACGATTATGGAGGCGGCGGGAGAACTGGACGTCACGTTGATTGCCAGCGCTTCGCTGCTGCAGGGGCAGGTGGCGCGGAATCTGCCGGAGTTTGTAGCGGAGGCTCTGGGGCTGGAGAACGACGCGGAACGCGCGCTGCAATTTGTGCGCTCGTCGCCGGGGATTACGACGGCGCTGGTGGGGATGTCGCGGGTGGAGCATGTGAAGGCCAACGCGCGGCTGGTGAGCGTGCCCCCAGCGACGGTCGAAGAATTCAGCAAATTGTTTTCGCGTGGCGAAGGGGCTTGAAGAGAAGAATTAACACAGAGCACACAGAGAGCGCAGAGTTCACAGAGAAAGACAAACGCGAACTGCAACAGTGCTACAGGCTGGAGTGAGGCAGCTCCTTGCTCAACCAAGAACTAATTGCGCGGTCCAGTTGGTCGAGTTTGCCGGCGAAGAAGTGATCTGCGCTTTCCACGACAACGAGCTGATTGCTGCCAGGCAGCAAAGCGACAAGTGCTCTAACCTTCTCGGTGGCGCCGAATTTGTCATCGCTGCCATGGACGAAGAGCTTCGGCTTGTCGCACTGGCGCAAAAACGAAAAATCGGAACTATTCACGGGAATGCCCAAGCCGATCAGATGAGAGACTCGAGCATCTTCGCATCCGACACGCAGTCCCACCAATGACCCAAAACTGAATCCTGCCACCAACAGCGCCATGTCAGGAAATTCCGCGGCCAGAAAATTCAATGCGGCAAGCACATCGCCCCGCTCGCCGACGCCACGATCGTGTTCACCGGCACTAAGTCCTGCACCGCGAAAATTGAAACGTAGCACGGGAATGCCCAGCGCATCCAGCGACTTGGCCGCTTGATACACGACTTTGTTGTGCATGGTGCCGCCGAATAGCGGATGCGGATGGCAGACGACCGCGGCGAGCGGCAGTCGCACCGCAACGGACGGCGTCCAAAGTATCGCTTCGAGGCGTCCCGCAGGTCCTTCCAGAAAAAAATTGCGCGTGTCGTGGGTAGCAGTCATGAGAGTGATGGCAGCAAGCTTGGAGTGTAACGCACGAGAGGAGGAAAACCGAACGCGGGGGCCGACGAAGTCCAGCTCACGCGGTAAACGCAACATCAAGAGCAATGCTGGCCGAACGGCGCGCTCCCGCGCAGGCGAGCCGGCGGATGCATTCCCACGCGATCACACTCGCGGCTATCCATAGGCGTAACAGTACTTCCTGCCGTGCCGGGTAACCCGAAGTCGATAGCCAAGCCACGTAAATGGGAGAGACCTCGTACTAGGACATAATTGAGTGTTTTTCGCGTTGCAGTTTGCCAGTGCCGATGTTAGCTTTGCGCCGAATGCTGCCAGCCCAGGAGGTGTGAATGGGTGACGGAGCGGAACGCCGCGAGGCGCGGCGATTCACGATGAGCCTTCCCTTGCGTGTTCTTCCACAGGCGTCCAAAGGGCATGAGTTGGCCGCCAGCACGCGAGATGTCAGCTACCAGGGACTTTATTTTCTCGCCGACGCAAAATTTGAAATTGGCAGCGAGATTGAATTTGTCATCACGCTTCCCGAGCAGGTGACGCGCTCGGGCGACGTGAACATCCGTTGCCAGGGCAAAATCGTGCGTGTCGAGCCGAGCGAAAACGGCCGCATGGGTATCGCCGCGAAGATCGCGCGCTACGAATTTGTACCGGCAACAGCCACGGCCGCGTAACAATCCATTCCTGCCATTCTTGCTCTGCGCATCCAGTAACTCACCCCAGCGCGGTTCGAACTGAGTACAATACGTTCGAAGGATCTCTGCCGCTGGGGGACGCCATGTATCACTACGACGCCAAAATCGCTCTCGAAGAATTGCAGGAAGATGCGCTGCTCCCGCACCCGGTAAAACTGCGCGATATGATTCTGCGCATCAAGCTTGGCCCGCAAGACGCGCAGCTCTTGAATCACGATTTTCAGGACTATTTGACGCGCTTCGGCGAACTGCAGAGAGTGGCACGCGGAATCCTGGAAAAGCTTGCTGCCGGGCAACCCAAGGCTTCCTGATGCCGCTCTCCTCCAGCGGGATTCGCCAAGCATGAAAACGAAACCGCGGGTGCTGCTGCTATCGGCATCGTCGGGAGCAGGGCACGTTCGCGCTGCACAAGCATTGGAAAAGGCGTTTTCATCGCGCGGCGATTGCGTGGTGGAACACGTTGATGCGCTCCAGCACGTTAGCAAAATCTTTCAGCGCCTTTATGACAAGACTTATATTTCCATGGTTCGACGCGCGCCGGAGCTTATGGGAGTGATTTACGAACGCACGGACCAGCCGTGGCATCACCCGCGGCGGCGCCTGGCGCTGGACCGGCTGAATACCGCCCCGATGATTCGGCTGCTGAAACGCATCCAGCCGGATTTGTGCGTGGCCACGCATTTTCTTCCCGCGGAGATCATTGCCTGGCTCATCGCCAAGCGGAAGCTGCGCGCGCGGAATGCGATCGTGGTGACCGATTATGACGTGCACGCGATGTGGTTGGTCCGCACGGTGGATCGCTATTACGTGGCGATTGATGAAGCGGCGGAATACCTGGCGGGCATTGGCGTTCCAAGGGAAAAGTTGCAGGTCACTGGAATTCCGATTGATCCATTATTTGCTGCTCCCTTGGATCGATCTGCTGCGCGCAAGCACCTCGGGCTGGACGGAGAGGCCACGGTGGTCCTCGTTGCCGCAGGCGGCTACGGCATCGGCCCTGTGGAACAACTCGTGAAAGATTTGGTGGCGCTGCAGAAACCGTGGCAAATTGCCGCGATTGCTGGAAAATCCGAAAAAATCCGGAAACGTTTGGAAGAATTGGCGAGTGGCGCCGGGACGCTGCCAACGGGTGGCCGAAGACTTTGCCCCGTGGGCTTCACGACAGAAATGGATCAATACATGGCCGCAGCGAACCTGATGGTTGGCAAAGCCGGCGGGCTGACGACCTCGGAAGCACTGGCCCGCGCGCTGCCAATGGCTTTGGTCGAGCCGATCCCCGGCCAGGAAGAGCGCAACGCCGATCATTTGCTGGAAGCAGGGGCAGCGATCCGGTGCAACAATTTGCCAGCGGCGGCCTGGAAAATTGCTAAATTGCTCGAGGACCCCGCACGGCTGGCGCGGATGAAAGAAGCAGCACAAAAACTGGGCCAGCCCGGCGCAGCGGCCGCCATCGCCGAAGACGCCATGCGGCTGTTAGACTGAACAAGGGGCGCAGCGGCACCTCAGCCGCCGCGGCGCAAACGTAACCTAGAGCCAATCTCGATGCGACGCCATACTCTGCTCATTGATGCGGACGACACGCTGTGGGAGAACAATGTCTTCTTCGAGAAGCTCATCGAAGATTTCATCACGATCGTCGAGCCCTGCGGTTATACCCGCGCATACATCCGGCACATTCTGAACGAGACGGAGCGCAAGAATATCCGCCAGTATGGCTACGGCGTGCGCAGCTTCGGACGCTCGCTGGAAGAAACGTACATCAAGCTCGCCGATCAAATGGTGAAGCGCGAGACGCTGGCGCTGATTCACAGCCGCGTGGTGGACCTGGAGCGCACGCCGCCGAAAATTCTCGATGGCGTGCCAGAGACGCTCGCGTATCTCACAGAGCGGCACCGCCTGATTCTCTTCACGAAGGGCGAACCCGCGGAACAGGCCGCGAAGGTTGAACGCTCCGGCTTGCAAGGATTTTTTGAGTTCATCGAAATCGTGCCGGAAAAAGATACGCAGACATATGGCGGGCTCGTTCACAAACACAAAATCGTGAAGACCCACGGTTGGATGATCGGCAACAGCCCGCGCAGCGACATTAATCCGGCCATGCAAATCGGGCTGAACGCCGTATATATCCCGCACCAACACACCTGGACCCTGGAGCACGAGCCGGTCATGGCGGGTTCCGGGAAACTGGTGATTTTACCTTCCTTCCGCGAGCTTCGCGGCCATTTCTAACGACGGCCGCCTCCCAATTTGGACGTTGTATCCGTCGGCGCATGTCGGAATCTAACTCTTTTAGGAGTTCAGCAAGGAGACCCCTATGGCCGCCGGTACACCTTCCCAACAAAACGACTGGCGCCAGGAGTGGTTCGAGATTGAAGACGCAACGTATTTGAATCTGGCGGGGCAGTCGCCGATGCCGAAGGTTTCCATCCGCGCGGTGCAGGCAGCGCTCGAAGCGAAGAAAAATCCGCATCACATGGCGGACTCCACGTTTTTCGAAGTGCCGAACCGCATCCGTGCCTCCATCGCCAAGCTGATCGGCGGAAAGCCCGAAGAGGTTGCGGTCACAACCGGAGCGAGTACCGGCGTGGCCGCGGTGGCTTATGGCTTGACGTGGAAGCCGGGCGACGAAGTTGTCACGGCCGCACGCGAGTTCCCCTTGCAATACACGACCTGGAAGCCGATGGAAGAACGCGAGGGCATCAAGCTGAAGATTGTTTCTCCGCGCGGGCCGTTCATCACCGCGGACGACTTGATTGACGCAATCACGCCAAGGACGCGCGTGGTTTCCGTCAGCATGGTGCGGTTTGACGATGGTTCGCTGCTGGATGCGCCGCGCGTTGCTGCGGCGTGTCACGCACAAGGAGCGCTGCTGCTGCTGGATGTCAGCCAGTGCTGCGGCGCATTGTCGATGGACGTCAAACAATTGGGGGCCGACTTTATGGTGTGCGCCGGCTATAAGTGGCTGTTTGGTCCGTTCGGCACCGGATTCTTCTGGGTCAAGGACGAACACCTTGGCCTTATTCGGCCGGGACCGTTTTATTGGATGGCGGTAACAGGCTCGCATAATTTCGCAGCGTTGAACTTCGATGATCCAAAGCCCTCGCCAAGTGCAAGCCGCTGGGATGCCTCTGAATGGGCCAGTTATTTCAATTTCAACCTGGCGGCCATGGACGTCTCCATTGAGTTTGTGTTGCGCATGGGACCCGAACTGGTCGCGGCGCACAACCGCAAACTGATTGACTTCATGTTTGAGCGCCTTCCCAAGGATCGTTGCGTTCCGGCGAGCCCCTTGGATGCAACGCAGCGCGGGCCATATGGATGCTTTGCCGCTCGCAGCCGTGAAAAAACAGCAGGGCTTTACAATCTGCTGCGGAAGGAAAATGTGGTCGTCAGCTTGCGCGAAGGAAACATTCGCGTTTCGCCGCACTTGTACAACTCCGAGCGCGACATCGACCGGCTCATCAGTGTGGTGACACAGTGACGCAACCGGAACCGTGGCCGAAGATCGCGGTGGTTGGCGCGGGCGCCGTTGGCGGTTACTTCGGCGGACTGCTGGCGCGGGCGGGCGCGCCGGTGGTGATGATTGGCCGTCCGGCGTTTGTCGAGGCGGTGAAAAAGAATGGACTCTTCCTCGATACGGTGCAGTTTCAGGAATCCGCGGGTGTGGAGGCATCCGCAGATCTGGGCGCGGCTCGAGGCGCAGGAATCGTCCTCTTCTGCGTGAAGACCACGGACAACGCGACAACTGCACGCGCGCTGGAACCGCTGCTTGCTCCCGGGGCGCTTGTTCTAAGCTTGCAAAACGGTGTGGACAATGTGGAACAGATTCGCGCAGCGGCTTCGATCGATGCGCTCCCAACCGTCGTTTACGTGGCGGCTTCCGTTCCGGAGCCAGGACGCGTCAAGCATGTAGGCCGCGGCGATCTGGTGCTCGGTCCGAAGAACGAAAAAACGGAACGAGTCGCGGCGCTGTTTGCGCGGGCGAATGTGCCCTGCCGGATTTCGGAAAACATTGAAGGGGAACTCTGGACCAAACTCATCTGGAATTGCGCATTGAACGCCGTCTCCGCGCTGGGGCGCGCGAAGTACGGTCAAATTGCCGCGAGCGCCGATGCCCGAAAAGTTGTCGAGACGGTTGTCGACGAAGTGCTGGCCGTCGCGCGTGCCGCGAACATCTATCCGCCGGGCCTGGAAGATCCCCGTGCGGCGATCGCGGGCGCGTTCAAGATCGCCACGCAAATGGCCGAAGCGTTTTCATCCACCGCACAGGACATGATGCGCGGCAAACGCACGGAGATTGACTCACTGAACGGTTACATTTCGCGGCGTGGTGCGGAACTGGGAGTCCCAACACCGGTCAATCACGCGCTCTATGCGCTGGTGAAGCTCGCCGAAGGCCGTTCGTAAACCAAGCCAGGAAAATCGATCCCCTACTGGTCTGAGCGGGGATGAAAAGGAATATGCACGATGGCTTCGAGCTCGACGGGCACGCCCTGTTTGGCCGCCGGGCGGAATTTCCACTGGCTGAGCGCGGCCATGGCGTTGGCATCGAGCCGCTCATCAATGCCGCGTACCAACTGAATACTGTCCACCGAACCATCGCGACGAATCACGGCGTACAGCACCACTTCCCCTTCTACGCGTTCATTGATCAGCGCGGGGGGATATTTCGGATCGACCTTCCGCAGCGGCACCGGCCCTGAAATGTCAGACGAGGTTGTTCTCTGCCCGCCGCGATTCACGTCTAATTCAGAGAAATTCAGAATCCAGCTTCCCGTGGCGCTGTTCAGATTGGGCATGTTCACGAGCATCTTGTAAATTCTCTTGGATGCGAATATTTGTTCCGGCTGCGCCCCGGCCGGCAGCGACGCAAAATTTGGCGGCCCGGTTCTCATAGGCACGTCATCCATCTTCGCGCGCGCATCGGGCTTGTCCATTAGCGTACGCAAAGCGGGTGCGCCCACTTTCGTGGAACCGCCAAGTCCGGAGATTCCGCTGCTCGCGGGAGGATTTCCTCCGCTGATGCTGACGTCTAGTGCGTCCTTGCCGCCGCTACTAGGACTGCGGTTGGTCCCCCCCGTCGCTCCGGCGGGTCCGTTCGGTGAACCGCCGGGCACTCCCGGCTGCTTCCCATCGGGTGAAATCGAGACGCGCGCGGAGAGATTCCCCTGTGGAAGCTGCGCGATCGCCGCGGGGGGAGCAGGCGTCGCGGAAAGCGCGATAAACGTTGAAGAAGTTCCATTCGCGCTAGCCGCTTGCATTGCAGCCACTTCCGGCGCAGGCCCCGCGTCTCCCGTCTGCGCACGTGGCGCGACGCGCGGCGGAGCACCGGCATTCAGTTCCAGGTGCGGCCGGGTGGGCGCGTTCGGAGATACGGGCATCGCGATCTCCGCCGGTTTTTGATCGAATGCTGGTGTGTCCGGAAGCGGCGCGGTAGTTACCCGCGCGGCCCGGCGTTCCTTGGGCCGCAACTTGGCAAGCGCCTCTTCATTGATCTGCAAACGCGGCCGCGCCGGGCCCGCCAGTTGCTGCAATTGCACGATATTCGGAAGATTGGGAAGAATCTTCGGCGGCTCGAGGGGAGCAGCGGAATTGATCAGCGTCTGTCGCGGATGCGTCGGGCGGACCGGATCGGTAAAGATGCGCTGCCGCGGATGAAACGCGTCCGCCCCTTGCGGTGGCAACGGCTTCTCTGGCTCACCGCGCGGAATAGGCTTGGCTTTTGGACTCTTGGATTCCAATAAAGGAAAATCGTTGATAGGTCCCGACCAGGTCAGCTCCGTGTTATCGAACGCGGAATAATGCCTAGCCGATGCGCGGACCTGGGGATACGGTGCCACGAGGAAAATGAGGTGTAAAAAAGCGGCGACGATCAAAGCGTCCCGGGGAATCCGCCGCTCCACCCAGCAATCTCTGAAAAAACCGCTAACTAATGAACCCTTTGCCACACCCGACCGGCGGAGGAGCGCTGCCACGCTGCTGCCAATCCCTTGATGAAAGTTTCCCCATTCGACGTCGAGCTTCGGTTCGTATCCGGTTTGCGAGCGCGCGGAAGCGGTGGGCACGGTAATCTGCCCCAAGAGATCCAACGCCCTGCCAGCCTTGCTCAAAAAGAGTTACCTTTCGTCAAGAGAGAGCCGCGCGCAGCTGGTTAGCGCGGTGAACTGCGCGGGTCGCCTTCGGCTGCGCTCAGAACAAGTTCAGACCCGCCACTACAAGCAAGAGTACGCGAACACTTCATGATAGATGAGACCCTGCCGGCAGGGGTTTACTCGACAGAGTCGTTTTCACCGCCGGCCTCGCCGTTGCGGCAGCGATAAAAACTCAAAGCCGCATCGCCCTGCCGGAGAACGCGAACGCGGCGTAGCGCACCAGACTCTTCCGGCAAATCGAAATTACGCCGATGCTCCGCGACGACGATGCCATCCGGTGCCACAAGCTCCGACGAGCCTAGGAATCTTAGCACGCGAGCGTAGTCTTCCGCAGCCGTGTATGGCGGATCGAGGAAGATGCAGCAAAAGCCACTCGGGGTCCCTTTTTCACGCGCGGCCAGAGTTTCAAGTCCTCGCAAAACATCCGCCGCCAGCACCGTCACTCCTGCGCGAATGCCGAGTGCTTCGAGATTTTTGCGAATCAGTGCCGCTGCCGGAGGATGATTCTCAATGAAAACGACTTCCGCGGCACCGCGGCTGATGGCCTCGATGCCGATCGCGCCGGTCCCCGCGAAAAGATCCAAGAAGCGTGCGCCTGCCATATTCGGGGCTAGTACGTTGAACAGCGTTTCTCGCAGCTTGTCGCTGGTCGGCCGAAGGGCCAGTCCCTTGGGACTCTTCAGAATGCGGCTTCGATAAGTTCCTGCAATCACTCTCATGCGTGCAGGTATTAATTGTCAGTTCCTGGTTCTGAGTCAAGGAACAATGAAATGGAGTAGCCGGCCCGCTTCAGGCTTCGCTAGTGACCAGAATGCAAAACAGAAGGGCCAATCGATCCTAGTTATTGAATTGAAATCACATACTTGCGTGTCAGTCCGTGCCGGATGATGTCTGTGCTAGATTGTGTCCAACTGCACTCGGCGAGGTCAGACATGAATCTACGGGCACGGGCACTGGTGTTGGCGGCAATGTGCATTCTTGTCGGCGCAGCGCTTCAAGCCGACGACGAACCCATCCGCATTGGCCTGGTCCCTGACGGATTGGCTCCGGAAGAGAGAGCTCCGCTGCGGGCGTATCTCACGAAGGCGATGGGCCGGCCGGTGACTCTTGTAATGCCTGCTCTTTACACGGACACTCTTGCCGGCTTGGCGAATGGAAACCTTGATTTCGCCTGCCTCGGCGCGATGATGTATGTTCGAGCTCACGCCGAGCAAGGAGTAGTACCACTGGTTCAACGTACCTCTGATTTGCAATTTCACTCCGCCTTCATCACTGGCGTCAATTCCTCGATCTATTCGCTCAGCGACCTACGGGGAAAGAGCTTCGCCTTTGGGGATATCAACTCCACCAGCGGACATCTGATCCCCTATCGAGAACTGAAGGAAGCGGGAATCAATCCCGCGACGGATCTCAAGTTTCGTTATAGCGGCGGCCATCCACTGACCGCCGTACTCGTCGAGAGCGGAGCGGTCGACGCAGGCGCCTTGGACGAAACGGTTTTCAGTTCCCTGGTCAGCAGCGGAAAGATTGACAAAAACAAAGTCCGCGTTTTTCATACCTCGAAACCCTTTGTCGATTATGTTTATGTAGCTCGCAAGGCGGTGCCGGCGGCCGAGCGGGAAAAATTTGTCCACGCTCTCCTGGCCCTCAAAGAAGGCGAAAGCGATCCCGTCCTGAAGATTCTCCGCGCCAAACAATTTGTGCTGGCCAACGACGAGGAATACGCAACGATTCGGCAGATCGCCAAGGAACTGAAAATATTTTGACCTCTGTGGCCTCTGACTGACTGACTGCCGCCTCCTGAATCTCACTTTGCCTTACTCGCAGTCAACCAACGCGCGCCAGATGATACCGTCGCTGCCATTCTCCCGGCAGCGCGCGCAAAATCCTCTGCAGCGTCTGCGTTTGCCCGGAGTCATCGGCTAGGGCGAATGCTTCCCGCCGCGCCAGTTCGAGCAGTTCGCGATCGCGCAACGGATTGGCAACGTGAAAGCCAAGGTCGCCGGACTGGCGCGTGCCAAAAAATTCGCCCGGTCCGCGCAAAAGAAGATCGGTTTCGGCAATTTCGAACCCGTTGGACGTGCGCACCATGGTTTCCAATCGAGCCCTCGCTTCGTCCGTCATGCGCATGGGCGCAACCAGAATGCAGTGCGAACGAGCCGCGCCTCGGCCGATTCGCCCACGCAGTTGATGGAGCTGCGAAAGCCCGAAGCGCTCCGCGTGCTCGATGACCATCACCGTCGCGTTCGGCACGTCCACGCCGACTTCCACGACGGTGGTCGCAACGAGAATCTGCGTCTCGTTTTTCCGGAAGCGCTGCATGACATCTTCTTTTTCCTCACTGGACAGCCGCCCATGCAACAAACCAAGCTTGAGCTTCGGGAAAACCTCTTTCGAAAGACGTTCGAACTCTTTCATCGCCGCTTTCAGTTCGAGTTTCGATTCCTCGATCACCGGATAGACCACATAGCCTTGATGCCCCGCCGCAACCTCGCGGCGCAGAAACTCCCACACGCCCGGAAGATGCGGCTCCGTGGTTATGCGCGTGACGATCGGCGTGCGCCCCGGCGGCAGCTCGTCCAGAACAGAAACGTCCAGGTCGCCATACAGCGTAAGCGAAAGCGTTCGCGGAATCGGCGTCGCCGTCAGCACCAGCACATGCGGCGCGTGTCCATGCGCCGCCGCTTTATCCATCAGCCGCTTGCGTTGCAGCACGCCGAAGCGATGTTGTTCGTCAATCGCCACGAAGCCGAGCCTCGCGAACTCCACATTCTCTTCAATCAACGCATGCGTGCCGATCACTAGTTGCGCCTCTCCACTTCGGATGCGTTCGAGCGCCGCTGCCTTCTCCGCACTCTTTAGCCCGCTGATCAGCAACTCCACGCCATACCCCGCCTTGGCCAGCACGCGCCGCGCCGAAAGAAAATGCTGCACCGCCAAAATTTCCGTCGGCGCCATCAGCGCCGCCTGCGTGCCGTTCTCGATGGCAATCACCGCCGCCTGCAGCGCGATGATGGTCTTGCCGCTGCCGACGTCCCCCTGGAGCAGCCGGTTCATCGGCGCCCGCTTCTCCAAATCCGCTGCGATTTCCGCAAGAACGCGCTTCTGCGCTGCCGTCGGCTTGAACGGCAGAATGCGCTTCAGCGCTTCCCGCACAGCATCCTCGCGCACGCGAAACGCGATGGCATTTTCCTTGCGCGTAGCCCGGCGGTCCAACGCAAGACTGAGCTGGTACAAAAAAAACTCCTCAAAAATCAGCCGCTGCTGCGCCGGGGAACGAAAGGTATTCAGCGCATCAAGGTTTTCCCCTGCCCCCGGAAAGTGAGTTTGAATAAGCGCCTCACCCCGCGAGGGAAAACCAAGCCGCGCACGCAACTCCTCCGGCAAGAGATCCAGCATCCGCGTATCAATCAACTGCACCGCCGCATACATCGCGCGCCGAATCTGCCGCGAACCAAACGTGCCGATGGCTTCGTAAATCGGCACGATTCTCCCCACCTCCGTCGAATCCATCTCCTCGCTGCTGAGCACTTCAATCTGCGGATTCACCATTTCCAGCCGCGCCGGCCGCAGCTTGTCCACTTCTGCCTTGCCATGCAGAATCAGCAATTGCCCCGGCTTCAACCGCCCCTCGAGATATCCGCCGTGAAAAAACTTGCAAGGCAGCGAACCGCCCGCATCGTCCTGCACCAGTAAATGGTAGATGGCGTCGCGCCCGCGCATGCTGCGCACCGCTTGCCCGCTCATCACCCGCACGCGAAGCGTGTACGTGCCGTTCGGCTGAATGTCCTTCACCTTCGAAAAATGGATGCGGTCCTCATACCGAAACGGGAGGTAGCCCAGCAGGTCCTCCAGCGTGTAAATCCCGCGCTGCGCCAGCAATTCGGCGCGTTGCGGGCCCACGCCCTTAATCATGCGTACATCAGTGCTGAGACTCATCGTCATTGGCATCTTCTTTATATCATTCCAGCTACGAACCCATTGCAGAGCCGAAACTTGCATCCCGCCCATACGTATCATTAGAGTGTGGAATCCGCATCCTTTGTCCAGAAGGAGGCCCTGGTGGCCGGAGATCGTCTGACGGGTTCCGACAAGCGCGCGCTACTCCTTTGGGTCGTCCTTGGAATCTTCGGCGCGCTCTTCGCCTACAAATATTTCTTCCGCGCCTTCCCCGAAGCCTCCGTCAATTTTAAAGTCTCCCGCGAGGAAGCCCAGAAACGCGCGCAGATCTTCGTCGCCAGCCTCGGCGAAAACATCACCGGCTACAAATCCTCAATCGTTTTCAATTTAGACGACAACGCCAAAGTCTATCTCGAGCGCGAACTCGGTCTGCAGCAAGCCAACCGTCTCATGTCCTCCGAACTGAACATCTGGTTCTGGAACGTTCGCTTTTTCAAATCCCAGCAGGAAGAAGAGTTCCAGGTTCGCGTAAGCCCCGCGGGACAAATCGTCGGCTATACGCACGTCATACCCAAGACGCAGGCAGGCGCGTCGCTGGATCGCACCGCCGCACAAACCATCGCGCAAAATTTCCTCATCAACAAATTGGGAACGGGAATGAACGGCTGGGATTTGCTGGCCGAAGAAGCGAATTCAGAAAAAATGCCCGCCCGCGTGGATTGGACCTTCACCTGGGAGAAACACGATTTCCGCGCGAAGGATGCTCCGTATCGCCTGAAAGTCCAGGTGCAGGGCGACAACATCGGCGAGAGCCAGGAGTTCTTGAAAGTCCCCGAGGCCTGGGATCGCAGTTACGAAAGGCTGCGCTCTGGAAATAATACCCTCGAGACGGTTTTTATCGTCCCCTATCTTTTACTTCTGGTTACTGCCATTTGGCTGGGCATTCAGCTCACCAAGAGTGGAAAAACCACCTGGGGCCCCGCGATCAAGCTGGGGGTGCTCGCCACTCTGATGCTTTTTCTGCAGTCTTTGAACGACTGGCCGCTCTGGGGAGCGAGTTACGCCACCACAGAGTCCTACTCCAGCTTCATCCTGACCCAAATCGGGCGCGCCCTGCTTCTTGCCGCCTTGACGGCCATCACCATCACGCTGGTACTGCCGGCAGCCGAACCCCTCTACCGCGGCTCTCAGCAAGGCCAACTCCGCTTGGGCCAAGTCCTGACGCGGCGCGGCTTGCGCTCAAAGGAATTTTTCTCTGCCTCCGTTGTGGGTTTATCGCTCGCCGCCGCGCACATAGGATTCGTCGTGGCCTTTTACATGTTCGCCACCAGCCGGGGAGCATGGGCGCCGCAGGAATTGAATTATTCCGACAGCGTGAATACCGCCTTCCCTTGGATCTCCGGCGCCGCGATTGGCCTGCTCGCTTCCCTGAATGAAGAATTCACTTTCCGTTTGTTTGCCATCCCCTTCTTCCTGCGCATCACGCGTTCTCGCTGGATCGCGGTGATCGTACCGGCGTTTCTTTGGAGCTTTCTGCACAGCAATTACCCGCAGGAACCGGCCTACATCCGCGGCATCGAAATTGGGATTGTCGGAATCGTCGCGGGAATCGTGATGCTGCGCTGGGGCATCATCGCCACGCTCATCTGGCACTACACCGTGGACGCATCGCTCGTCGGCCTGCTGCTGATTCGTTCGAATAGTATGTACTTCAAAATATCCGGCATCGTCGTGGCCGCCGCGGCCGTCGCGCCCTTGCTCTTCGCCTGCGTGTCCTACCTGGCGCGTGGCGGCTTTGAAAGCGAGGAAGATCTCCTCAATCGCGCAGAGCCTGCTCCCGAAATCGATTTCAGGGGCGAACCGGCGCCTGCCGCTACCGAAGCTGCAACAAGCAGCTACACCGCGTTGGCGCCAGGCATGATCGTCTTTCTCGCCGTATGTTTAATTGCCGGAGGCGCGTTGGCTTGGCGCTTGAAGCCGCCGTCGATTGGCGATTATCTGAAACTCTCCGTGAATGCGCGCACTGCCCGCGCGCGTGCAGACCAGATCCTGCGCGAGCGTGGCCTGGATCCAAATTCCTTCTATCACGCCACTGCCTTTGTCGATATCGCCGATCCGCTTGTGAATGAATACCTACGGGAGCGCATCGGCATCGCAGGAGTTAACGCCGTCTACTCCGAACGCGTTCCGGTTGCGCTTTGGCAGGTGCGCTACTTTCGGGACAGTCAGACGGAGGAGTACTCGGTCAAGCTCAAGCCGGATGGCTCGTTGCTGGCTTTTCACCGCAGGCTTGCGGAGGACACACCTGGAGCGTCGTTGAGCAAAGAAGAGGCCATTGCCAAGGCCGAAAGGTTTCTACGCGAAGAAAAAAAGATCGATCTGAGCCAATGGAGTCTCGTTGAAGCGGACTCCGACAAACGACGCCGCCGCGTGGACCATGAACTTACCTGGCAGCAGAACACTCCCCTAGACCCAGGCTCTGCTTCATCCACTGATGCTGTGCATCATGCGTACGTGCGCATAAGAGTTGCGGTACTCGGCGACGAAGTCGTAGATTACCGGGGATCCTACTATCCCAAGCCGGACTCGCGGGAAGAACTGGAACAAGAGGAGGGAGGAACTTACTGGATTTTCATCAAGATTCCTGACGACTGGCGCCGCAAACAACAGGAATTCTCGCTCTCCCGAACCATCCTCACGTACGTATTTCCCACCCTCTTCTTCGTGGCCTTGGGAGTCATCGCGCTAATTGCCTTGCTCAAGAATTTGAAATCAGAGGCCGCGCGAGGAATTCCTTGGCGGCGGATCGGGCTGTTCTCCCTCTGGGGACTTGGCGGATATCTTGCCGTTTTCTTTTTGGGAGATCGCATCGCCAGCTTCTTAAACCTCTACAATACTGCCGTTCCCTTCAAGACGACGTTTGTCTTGCTCTCTATCGCTGGACTTCTCGGCGCTCTTTTTAATATGGGAGGAATTGCGCTGCTCTTCGGCATGGCATGGTACTTCGCCGTGCGCGCCTTCGGTGTGGAACGTCTTCCGGGCGGCTCCCGCATGCCCGTCGAATATTATCGCGATGCTCTATGGATCGGCCTTGGCGGAACCGCCGGATTACTTGGGCTGGAACGCCTCCTTGCAACCGCTTCGACCTACTGGCCCACCATCCATCGCTCGCTTCCGGCTACCTTCGGCCAGGACTTTGACGCCATTGTCCCGGCAGGCTCGATCTTCGGGGGCACGCTAGACCACGGATTGTTTATGACCGGCATCATCGTGGCTCTCGCGGCCTTCGTCGCAGCGCACGTGCGCCAAACATGGCTTCGCCTCCTGCTTTTACTGTCGGGAGCTCTGGCGCTCGTCGGCGGTGGATGGGGCAGCCCAGCCGATCTAGCCAAACAATTTCTCGCTCGTCTGATCCTGCTGGCCGTTCTTGCGTTCGGCGTGCAGTTCGTCATGCGCTTCAACCTCCTCGGCTGCTTTCTCATCGTGGCCGCGACGTCTTTGATCGGTGGCGCTGGCGAGCTGCTGGCGCAGCCGGATCCGTTTTACCGGGCTAATGGCTACGCCGTTCTGCTGGCCCTCGTACTGCTCTTTGCCTGGCCTCTTGTGGCTCCACGCACGCGCAGTTCGGTGCGTTCGGCCTGATTTTCTGGTCCCCCGGCCTGGCATGAGCCCACCGATAGCAACACGGGGCTCACCCGTGCTGGCATTTTGGAAACAAATTCCACAGCTTCAACGTCGTTATAATGGGAAGTGGTGCTACCCAAGGTCGTTGTAGTGCGTCCAAATTGGGTGGTCGAGTGGTGCGCTGCGTCAGGCCGTTAGCTAGCTTTCGAGCTAAACTCTTGTTTTACAAGCGGCAACGCCAGCGCACGCGAAAAGAAAGCGAAACATGCCGCTTCCCAGATGGGCTTTAGCTTTGGCCGATGATAACGGTCGCTCGGGCAGCATTAACGCCGCCCTGGCCTCGGTGACCTCTTTGCCCAACCTCGACGAGCGGGCGCTGGTAGCGGAAGCGCAAGCGGGCAACCGTGCCGCGTTTGAGGAACTGGTTCGCCGATTCGACCGCGACGTCCTACGGCTGGCCCTGAATCTGATGAAGCGCCCCGAAGACGCCCGGGACGTATATCAGGAAGCCTTCCTCAAGGTTTACCGCAATCTCCATCGCTTCCGTTTTGAATGCAGCTTTTACACCTGGCTGTACCGCATTGTCACCAACGTCTGCCTCGATCACTTGCGCCGCCGCCAGGCGCGCCCGGAGGATCAGGCGCCCGAGCTGAACGCCGGCGTGCGTGAAGAAGGCATCACCGACTTTTTTGAGCGCCAGCGCGAGCACCGCCCAACGTTGGATCCGGAGCGCACTTTCATCGGCAAGGAAATCAAAAATCGCATCGCCCTTGCCATGGAACGTCTCTCGCCCCGCGAACGGATTGTTTTCGAAATGAAGCACTATCAAGGCTTGAAACTGCGCGCCATCGGCGACGCGCTCGGCACCACTGAGGAAACCGTGAAGAATTCGCTGTTCCGCGCCACGCGCAAACTCCGCCAGGAATTGGGAGTGCTCCGATGAGCGCGCTTGAAAAGAAAGTGAAGTGCCGAGACGTTGCGCCGCTCCTGGTTTTCTATGTTTGCGATGAAGTGAGCGAAAAAGAACGCAAACAGATTGAGCTCCATCTCGCGAGCTGCAAAGAGTGCTCCGCGCAGCTTGGCGATGAGCATGAACTCCAGCAGGCCATGATTGCTTCTCCTCAGGCCGCCGATGAGCTCGACGGTTCCGGAATCCTGCTTGCCCAGTGCCGCAGCGAACTTGCCGAATCCCTTGACGATCTTTCCGCCCCTCCTATTCAGGAACATTGGCGTCCGCTTGGCTGGTTGCGCCGCTGGATGGCGCTGCGACCCGCATGGAGTGGCGCTGTTTTGGTTCTGTTCGGAATTATCGTTGGCGTGCAAGTAGTTCCTTTCCTGCAAAACGGCCGAGCCAACTCCGGTAGCCAGACCGTGAATGTCTCCGCCAAGCCGCAAATCACCGAAGAACAACTCTCCAATATGGCGGTTGCCGGCATTAACTTTCCGTCTTCCACCGGCTCCGGCCCGGGCACCGTGCAATTGCAACTTAGCGCCGAACAACCCATGGTTCTGACCGGCAACGTGGATGATAGCGACATGCGCCGCGTGCTCACCTATGTCGTGGAGAACAGCGACCGCTTCGACGCCGGCGTGCGCCTCGATTGCATGGACGCCCTGAAGGCCGGGATTGCGGATCAGGAAGTGCGCCGGGCATTGGTCGCCGCCTCTCGCAACGACCGCAATCCCGCCGTGCGCATCAAGGCTTTGGAATCGCTTCGGCCCGCCGCCGCGGATGAGGCCGTCCGCCAGGCGCTCCTGGATGCGCTCGAGCACGATGACAACCCGGGGGTGCGGGTGGAAGCGGTCAATTTGCTTGTAGGCTCGCTCGATCATGAAGTCGTTGACATGCCGGCTCCGACTCCCGCGCCCGATGTTATCGCCAATGTTCCCGTGGCGGGGCAGAAGCCTGCTGAGGACGAGTCCATGGAGCGCGTCATCCGCGTGCTGGGGCAGTTGCAGCGGCGCGACCCCAGCCCCTACGTGCGCTTGCGCAGCGCCGCCGCCTTGCGGCAGATTGGTCCGCGCGAAGTACAGTAGTTTTTGAATTAGAAAGAGATTCCTTTTGGCAATGAGCATCCGCTCCCCACGAACAACGTCTTCTTTCGCGCGCCACGTACTTCGTTTTCCCGTCTTAGCCTCTTTCTTTTCTTTCGCGCTTCTTCCTTCCATCACTTTTGCTGCCGGTGAAAAAGAGGCGGAGCTCATTGAGCCCGTACAACCGGGTGACCCAGGTTCGCAGCATGCCTCCGCTGTCCGCACCGGCACACTGGCAACCAGAGATGGCTTGACACTTCACCTAACTACCGATCTTGGCTCCGCAAAAATTTTTCAATTGGAACCGGGGGCGGCACCGGTTGTGCGTTACTCCGTTCGAATTGAAACCGATGCCCATGGCGCGGCAGCGCAGCAACTGCTTGAGAACTATTCGCTCAAGGCCAAGGCCACAAATTCCGGTGTTGAAATCGCTGGCGCGCTTCCGCCGCAAGCCGCTCATTCGACCGAAGCGCAATTCTGGGTGCAGTTCGAAGTGACCGTTCCGCGCGGTTTCAGCGTCGACGTGAACACCGATGTAGGCGATATCGAAGCCCTGGACATCGGCGGCACCGCGAGCCTCCACACGCAGGGTGGGAATATTCGCACCGGCCTCATCGGCAACCCGGATCTCCGCGAGACATCGTCCGGTCACCCTATGGCTAGACTCGAAACGCAGGGCGGTAACATCCAGGTTCGAGGTGTTGTCGGTGACCTCACCGCCTTCACCGCGGGCGGCCACATCAACGTGGGCAACGTCGCGGGGGATGCCGCACTACGCACCGGCGGCGGCGACATTCGAGCGGGGCAGATCGCTGGGCGCGCGCAGCTGGAAACGGTTGGAGGGAACATCACCGTGGCGCACGCCGGAAATTTCGTGGACGTCCACACGGGCGGCGGGCAGATTGATTTCGGCGAAGTGCGCAACTCCGTTCATGCCCAGACGGGCGGCGGTGGTATTCGCGTCATGTACGTTTCCGGCCCGCTGCAATTGGAGTCGAACGGCGGCAGTATCTGTCTGACTCGCGTCGCCGGCGCCGTGCAAGCGGCCACTTCCGGCGGCACCATCACCGCGTGGATTAATCCCGACCCGGCATCCACAGGCGGCGGCGTGCGCCTGGGCGGCGCCTCACAGCTCGCTTCCGGCAACGGCGACATCATCGTTTTCCTCCCGCGAAATCTGTCCGCAAACATTGATGCCACGGTCGCAACCGGCGGCGAGCGCCGCATCGAAGCCGATCCCGCTCTGCATCTCGTGATGGTGGCTCCCAGCGCTGGGTCTGGCCCCGCCCACGCCACTGCCATGTTGAATGGCGGCGGCGAACCGCTCAAGCTGCGCACCACCGCCGGGAAAATCCGCCTCCAGTTTCTCGATTCAGACACCGCCTACCGCGATTCGCTCATCCGCGAGCAGCAAGAGCGCATCAAGCAGCGCCTCGAGGAATATCAGTACAAGATGGTCAAGATCGGCCCGGATCCGGTTCTCGCTCCCGAGGCGAATTTCAACAACAGCGACTGGCTCGAGACCTGGCTGTACAAACTGGAAATCGCGTTTTCCGGTGGCCTCCGCGAGGAGCCGGACGATTTCCAGAAGCGCCTCATCTCCCATCCCCGCCCGTCGTATCCCAATCTCGCGCAGCGTGCCGGCCTGCAAGGCGTCGTGAAACTTCAAGTGCGCGTCAAACAGGATGGCAGCGTCGAAGCCGAAAAAGTTCTCGAAGGCGAGCCCGCGCTCGCCGATGCCGCGATCTCCGCCGTCAACCAGTGGCGTGCCAAGCCCGCGTGGATGAACGGCAAGCCCGTCGAGGTAATCTCGACCGTGACGTTTAATTTTCAGCTGCACTGAGCCGCAGTCTCCTCAGCGCGCGAATTTCGGTTGGGTCCTCGGTCTCGGTTGGTAGGACCTGGCATCTACTCGAAGGGGGTGGAAGGTTATGCTTCGTCATGCTTCCCGCGCGGCTGCTCTGCTCGTCATGTTCCTCGGTGCGGTCTGGGCTGTTCCCAGTTACGCCATCAGCAAGGAATTCAATCAATCCTATCCGCTGCAACCCGGCGGCTCGTTCGAATTGCAGAACGTCAACGGCACCGTGGACGTGCAAGGCTGGGACCGCACCGATGTGGAAGTCCACGCCGTAAAAACCGCCAAACAAAAAGAGTCCGACCTCGACCGCGTCTCCATTGAAGTGGACGCCAAGCCCAGCGCCGTCTCCATTACCACGCGCTATCCGCAAAACGAAGGCGTCGAAGTGGCCGTCGTCTACACCATTCACGTTCCGCACAGCGCCCGCGTCGAGCATCTCGGCACTGTGAACGGCACCTTGCGCGTCACCGGCGTGGACGCCGTGGAAGACCTCCACACCGTCAACGGCGACATCGAAGTCTACGAAGCCGGCGGCAGCATTCACGCGCACACCACCAACGGCAACGTGCGCCTCGAGCTGGCGCGTCTCCACGAAAAAACCGGCGCGACCGCCGAAACCACGAATGGCTCCCTGGTCCTCGCCGTGCCTTCTGATACCCAAGCCGATCTAGAGGCCCGTTGCTTGAACGGCAACTTCTTCTCCGAACTTCCTATCGCCATGGAAAGCACGCAGCACCCGCGCGAGATGCACGGAAAACTCGGCCGCGGCGGCGCTCCCATTCAATTGCGAACCGTGAACGGCGGCATTCGCGTGGTCGTTCTGCGCTCCACCGTCTGACGCTTTTCCATCTGCCGCGTCTAACCACTCAGGAGGATGGGACGAAATGAAGAAACAATCGATGCTTCTCGCCGCGGTGACGGCTGCGTTCAGCCTAGCGCTGCTCGCCGCGCCAGCCCGCTCTGCAAATCCGCAAAGCCCTGACGACTCTTCAATCGCACGCTTGTCTCAAAAAATCGCAGCCTTGCAAGCGCAACTTCAGGCCAAGTTGAGCCAGCAGCAGGTTGAATCTGCCCTTCAAGAAGTCGCTCCCGTGCTGGAGAACTGCAACTTCGATCTCGATCAGGAGAATCAAGCCGTCCAACAGCTCGAGCAACTCCCCAACGTGGAAACCGGCAACATGAGCTTCGTGATGGACGACGAGGGTTCCAGTTGGCTCGGCGTCGAGACCCACGAAATCACCACCGACAATGCCAAAGAGCTGAAACTCCCCGCCGAACGCGGCGTGCTCCTCGGCAAAATCGCTCCGGACAGTCCCGCGGCCAAGGCCGGCCTAAAAGAAAAAGACGTGGTCACTGAAGTGAACGGCCAGCGCGTGGAAGGCACCGCGCAATTTCGACGCATCATTCGCGAGATTCCCGCCGGACGCACCGTGCAGCTCACCGTCTGGCGCGATGGCCGCTCTCAAACGATCAGCGCAATTCTAGGCAAGGCCGAAGAAGGCCGCCACGGTTTTAAAATCATGGCTCCCACGCCCGGCGCCTTTGCTTTCCGCATGCCAGACACTCCGATGATTCCCGACATTCCTCCGATGGAGTGGAATGGAGCGATGATCCTCGGCGGACAACCGCGCCTCGGCATTGACGCCGAAGATCTCAGCGGCCAGCTCGGCACTTTTTTCGGCGCTCCAGATGGCGAAGGCATCCTGGTCCGCGAAGTAAATGAAGGCTCCCCCGCAGAGAAGGCCGGCCTGAAAGCCGGTGACGTCATCACCTCCTTCAATGGCGAGCGCATCCGTTCCGTCGGCGACCTGCGCGAAAAGCTATCCGCGAAGCGCGACGAAAAAGACAAAACCGTTAAGCTGGGAGTTCTGCGCAACAAGAGCGAGGTCTCACTCACCGTCGAATTGCCGGCTCCGGCCACTCGCAGCAAGAAAATCGTTGCCCATCGCACCAACATTTAACTTTGGGCCCGTTCAAAACAATGGCCCTCGTCCAGGTCGGGGGCCATTTTCATTTGCAAAATCTTTCCGCCACGCTCCTCTGTATATTTAGCGGGCAGGCACTCCTTTACACCTCGTCCGTCGGCAGTTACGATAACGCCCCATCAAACGCCGCATAGTGGTGGTGCTGTTGTTCCGGCTCGTTGAGCGCCGCTCCGTCCCGCTCGACCCACGCGTGCGCCTCAAATTTTCCACCCTCTTTTCGAATGCCCACGCGCAGGTGAGACTCGATTCCCTGCCGCTCCAGCAGCCACCATAGCGTCAGAGACAGTGCCAGACACGTTGGACGAAATAATCCGTGCCTCTCTGCGGCGTACACCATGTGCGCGGTCAGCCGCGCGCGTTCGTCGGCATTGGAAGATTTGTTTTTTGTGTTTGAATTCGAAACGAAGCGCTGTAGCGCCGCTTGCGTCGCGCGAAATCCTCGCCATTGCAAGCTCACCGCAACAACTGGCAACAGAACCATCGCCCGCAGAAAGAGGCTCTGCGCCGGGCGCTCCAACGCGCTAAATCGCCGGAACCGTTCCCACATCTGCAGGCAGCACTTCGAGCAAGCCGCTATCCACCAGCCGGCTCAGCAGTTCCACAAAATTCTCGCGCAGCAATTCCGGTTCAACATCGAACTCCGCCAGCAACTCCTGGTACGCGGCGTCGATGCTCGGTGAAGTCGTCACCAGCTGCCACATCCGCGTCCCGGTCTCGTCCAATCCGAAATATTGCTCCGTTTCTAGGTTGAGCAGCACGGATTCCTGCTCCAAGATGCGCACCAGCACATGCGCGGGTGTGGCGGCGCGGTCCACAAACGAAACCATCGTCAAAGCTCCTCAGGGGAGTCGTAGCGCCCATTGGCGCTTCAGCTGGGAGGATGCCCCTGGCGAACTATTCTACCGGGGATTACCTTCCTTCGCTACACATCGAAGTCTAATCCAATTCTCTTTTCGTCCCGTCGGCCGAATGTCCACACGCAGTGTCTCCGCTGTACTGAAAAAAGGCCGGCCCCGGAACTGCGAGCCGGCCAGAGAAAGAGTTTCTCGTTTTATTCGCTAAGACTTCTTTTTCTTCAGATTAACTTTCGTGTCGATGCCGGGCGCGATCTGCTGTAGTCCATCGAGGCCCTGCTTCGCTTGTTGGCCCCAAATTCCGTTGGGGTCGAGTTCGATCGCCTTTTGATAGGCCTCAACCGTCCCCGGCTGAATGACGAACTCCAATTTATCGCCGACTTTTTTCGTCTCTATGGTGCCCACCAAAGCCGTAGCCAAGAGGTACCATGCCTTCGCGTTCTTGGGATCGAGCTCCGTCGCCTTTTTCAGGGGATCCACAGCTTCCTTCAATCGGCTAGCATTAGACAAGCTGATCCCGAAGTTGAGCCACGCCCCAGCAGCATTCGCAGGATCCAGTTCTGCACTCTTAACATATGCCTTTTGGGCATCGTCGATTTTCCCCAGTCGGGCGAGGACGTTGCCAAGGTTGTTGTAGTAGCCAGGCACGTCTGGCTTGAGCGTGATGGCCTGCTGGTAAGCATTCTCCGCCTCCTCATTACGCCCTGCAGTGTCATACGCGTCCCCGAGCTTGACCCAGACCAAGGCTGTGTTGGGATCCTTCTCAACTAGGTTTTTCTGTGCTTCCAGATACTCGGCGACCGTCTGATTCGAAAGGTCCGCAAGTTTCTGCCTTAGTACATCGCGCTGGTCTGCGGGTGCCTTTTGCAGGTCTGTTCGGGCCTGCTTCTCCTGCGCAAGAAGGAGGTCACCCGCCGTTACGTGCGCCTTCAGTGCCTCTAAGCTTTTTTTCATTTCCTCGTTTTTCTTCAGCACTGCCTGAGTCTCAGTGCCCTGCTTAGCCAGGATCTCCTTGAAATTGGCATCCGCTTTGGCATCCGCGCTAGAGGTGACCTGCACCTTCGCCATCTCATACGTTCCTTGCTTCTCGTTCGGTGGAGGGAACGCCGTAATCGTGACGGTATAAATGCCGGGACGCAGGTTACGCACCGCGTATTTTCCTTCGCTGTCTGTCTTGGCCTCTGATTTTGCACCCTGGTCGCTCACCGCTTGCACCGTCAGTCCTGCCCACGGCTTGGCGTTCGTGTCTAAAATCTGTCCGGTGATCGAACTACTCTGGGCAGCGGCCCTCGGTGCAACTACGCTTGCCAGCGCCGCCACAATCAATACGGCGAGCGCCCACGACTGATGAAAACGCTTCATACCTGATTCTCCTTCTTCACGGGGGAGCCCCGCCCGGAGTCCCTGGGCAGTGGGCCCCATTATCCCTCATCCTGTCCAAATTCCAAGCGCGGAGCTAGGCAGAAACGGCTCGTCGATAAGGGATGGGGTCCGGCACGCCTGCCTCTTGAAAAGCGCGCAGACGCAGCAAGCAACTATCACAGGCCCCGCAGGCGGCATCTTCATTCTGGTAACACGACCAGGTTAGATGCAGTGGAGCTCCAAGCTCGACGCCCCTCCGGATAATCTCGCTCTTCTTCAGCGTAATCACCGGCGTAACAATTCCGATCTGCGTTTCCGGCCGCGTGCCCACGCGAATCAACTCCTGAAATACCCGGTAATATTTCGGACGGCAATCCGGATAGCCCGAACTGTCTTCCGCCACTGCGCCGATGTAAATCGCGCCCGCTCCGATCGCTTCCGCCCAGCTCACCGCCACCGATAGAAAATGCGCATTGCGAAACGGAACGTAGGTCACGGGAATCGCGCTCCCATGCGGCCCCGAGCCGCCCAATTCGTTTTCCGGGACCGCAATATTTTTGTCTGTGAGAGCGGACCCGCCAATCGCGCGGAAATGGTCGAGCTGCACCACAAGCCGCTCGCGCACTCCATAGAAATCTGCAATGCCATTGAACGAGCGACGCTCCCGCTCCTGCGTGCGCTGCCCATACCCAGCATGCAGCAGCGCCACATTCGATGCCCCATGTCGCTCCCGCGCCAACGCCGTGCACACGCACGAATCCATCCCCCCACTCAGCAGCACCACCGCTTTGCGTGAATCCGTCATCGAACCTTTCCTCACCCCGGCGCCTTGATTTGCGTCTTCTTCTCCGCGAATTCTCTGCGTCTCAGCGTCTCTGCGTTATCTTTTTCTTTCTTTTGCCAGCTTCGCCCAACGCTCCAGACTCACTCCTAATCCATCACTTCCTTAACCTCAGACTCCCTTTGTCGCCGGATCCCAAACAAATTTATGCAACTGCAGCCCCAGCCGCACCTGCAAACCATCCGCGAGCATCCACTCAACCACCGCCCGCGGCTCCAATCCCTGCCATTTCCCTCCCGGATCCTCAAACACCGGTGAAAACAAAACCTGTCTCACTCGCCGCGCCAGGCCATGCTGCAGCGTAAACTCCCGCGCAAACTCATAATCGCGCCGCGTCGAGAGCACGAATTTCACTTCATCCTGTTCGCCGAGCGCTTCCAGATTCCGCATTTCGAACGTATCCGCTTCCCCGGAGTCAGGGCACTTCACATCCACGATCTTGATCACCTCGCGCGGAAGTTCCCCGATGTAGCGCTCCCCGCTCGTCTCCACCATCACGGTGTATCCCGCAGCAACCATCTTCTCTGCCAGCGGATAAACCTCTTCCTGCAGCAGCGGCTCGCCGCCCGTCAATTCCACCAGCGGCACGGCCGATTGCGACCCGTGCAATTTCTCGCTGCGTCCTGCCAGCTCATCCACGCGGCCCAGAACTTCCTCCACGCTCATTTTCTTCCCGCCGTGAAACGCGTACGCGGTGTCGCACCACGTGCACCGCAAATTGCAGCCCGTCAGCCGCACAAAAATGCACGGCAAGCCCGCGCGAGTGCCTTCGCCTTGAATCGATTTGAAAATTTCCGTGATGTACATGACGTGTTACTGCCCGCTATTGCCGGTTGGCATCCGCCTTGCGCGCGTTGCGCCGCGAGAGCCAGTAGATCGCGCCGAAGAAAAGCACCATCGTGATGATCAGGCGCGGATAACCCGGCGCATATCCCATGTAGCGCAGCACGACGATGTAGCCCGCCGCCACCAGCAGCGCCGGAACCATAATAATGAAGAACGACTTATTCATCCGCTCACCTGTCTTGCGACTGGCTAAGCCCCTGGCCGGTACTGCGCCCGGCTCGTGTCCGTCTCCCACAAAAGTACATCCGTTACCCGCGCACCGGCCGGCAGATCTTTCAACTTCCGCGTGACTTCATCGTAAAAATACTTCGCCACGTTCTCCGCCGAAGGATTCACGGTCTTAAACGGCTCCAGGTCATTCATGAACTGGTGGTCGAGCCGGCCCATGATCTCTCGGATCACCTGCTTGAGCTGCGTGAAATCCACCAGCAGCCCGACGGAATCCAGCTGCGGCCCCTCCAGCGTCACACGCACCCGATAATTGTGTCCATGCACATTCTCGCATTTACCCTTGTACCCGCGCAGGGCATGCCCCGCCGAAAACGTCTCTTCCACACTCACTTGAAACATATCTCTCCAAATACCACACCGCCGCAGTAGAACAGGCACTCTTGCCTGTTCCCAGTGGGACAGGCATTCCTGCCTGTCCTCTTCAAATCGCAGCGCAATCTAACCCTTCGCCGATCACCCTTGCAAAGTCGACGAATCCCCGGAATCCCTTTCTTCCGCACCCATCACGCAAGCCGCGCCGACTTGCTCCGCACCCGCTCCAGCCCCGCATTCCCCGCAAAAAACCTCGTAACCTCAGCCAATTCGTGCGTCATCCCATACTGCGGCAGCGACTCCAGGAAAATTTTACCATACGGCATCCGCTGCAGCCGCGTATCGAGCAGTGCCAGCACGCCTCGGTCCGTCTTCGTTCGAATCAACCGCCCGAATCCCTGCTTCAGCGCCAGCACCGCCTGCGGCACCTGAAATTCCGCAAACGGATTGCGTCCATCTTCCTGCAACGCGCGCACGCGAGCCGCCACGATCGGATCGCTGGGCACCGCAAACGGTAGCCGGTCCACAATCACGCAGGAAAGCTGTTCCCCCGGCACATCCACGCCTTGCCAAAAGCTTGCCGTCGCGAACAGCACAGCCGCCTCGGTGTTCTTGAAGCGTTCCAGCAGGACCGACCGCGGCGCCGTCCCCTGCAGCAGCAAGGGAAATGGCACACGCGAACGCAAGCGCTCGAACAGATCGTTCATCTGCGAATAGCTGGTGAACAGGCAGAACGCCCGTCCCTGACTCAGTTCCAGCAACTTTGCGATTTCGTCCGCGGCCTTTGCCGGAAAACCGGCGTCGCGCACGTCCGGCATACTGCGCGGCAGGTACAACAACGCCTGGCTTGGAAAATCAAACTCTGGCGGCAGCGCACGGTCCTTCGCATGATCGATCCCCAACCGCTGGCGAATGTAATCGAATCGCCCGCCAACAGTGAGCGTCGCGGACGTCAGAATGACCGTGTCAAACTGTTCGAATAGCCGCTCCCGCAAAATCTGGCTAACATCAATCGGTGTAGCCGTCAGGAACACGCCCTTATTCCTGCGCTCGTACCAGTAGACGAAATTCTTCTCGTTCGATTCGAATAAAAACGCCAGCTCTTGGCGCAATTCAAAGCTGCGCCGCGCAATGCGTGTCAGTTCTTCCGGCTTGCTCGCCAGCGCCGCGAACTCCGTCTCCACGCCCTTCAGCGAGGCCGTCAGCGCGTCATACGCTTCGCGGTTCTGCTCCAGAAACGCCTCGCGCTCGTTCCGCGAGAAGGAAAATCTCCCATCGCGCGACGGGAACAATTCGAAAAATCCTCGGCTGCGCTCGCGAATCCGCTGCGTCTTGCGCAGCAGCGATGGCGACCCAAGATTCAGCAAGCGCAATGTCTGATCCGCGTCCCGCGCCAGCTCTTCAAACCGGAAATTCGAAATCTGCCGCCCGAAATAGTCGCTGGCCACGTCTTCCATCTCATGTGCTTCGTCAAACACCACCGCCGAGTATTCCGGCAGGATGCTCCCGAAATCGTCCTGCTTCAGCGCCAGGTCCGCGAAAAACAAATGATGATTCACGATGATCAGGTCGGCCTCTTTGGCCCGCTGCTGCATCCCGGTTATAAAGCAGGGACCAAACGACGGGCAATTCTTGCCCGTGCACGTGTCCCTTCGCGCGTCCAGTTTTCCCCAGAGCTGCGAATCGTCCGGTAAAAATGTCAGTTCCGCGCGGTCGCCGCTCTCCGTCAATTTCGACCAATCTCTGATCTGCCGGAACTGATCCATCTCCTCCATCCCGTTCAACAAAGCGTGGTCCTGCATCTGATTCAGTTTTGAGATGCACAAAAAGTTCGCGCGCCCTTTCATCACCGCCACTTTGAGGTTCGGCGCGAAGTGCTTTTGCAGAAACGGAATATCCTTCTGGTAGAGCTGCTCCTGCAGCGACTTCGTCGCCGTCGAAATCACCACCCGCCGCCCGCTGCAAATCGCCGGCAGCAGGTACGCCAGCGTTTTCCCCGTCCCCGTCCCCGCCTCCACGATCGCGTGATGATGCGTTTCGAACGCATCGTGCACCAGTTCCGCCATCTCCAGCTGCGCCGGCCGGTGCTCGTACTCCGACGTCACCGTCGACCGGTCAAATCCCCCCGCCATGCATTTTTCGAGAAATCCCCCTGGCCCGAACACCTCCTGCATGGACGGCTTCGCAGCCGCGCCCCCAGCAGCCTCCGCGCCACCTTCCGCCGCTTCACCAATCACTGTGGGGTCATCCTCGACCGGCACCCGTCCCGCCTCACGCGCCTTCACCGCGCGCCCGTTCTTCGCCAAGGAAACGTCCAGCGCCGAATTCGTTGTGCGTTTCGCCAGAAATACCGCCTTATTCCCGCTCACAGCGTAGCGACGAGTAACGATAGCATACCCTCTCGTTCCTCTCCGTCACCACCCGCCCCCAACCCGCCTCCGCAGCCCTCTTGTTCCACGACATTTAGCACTTGAACACGCCAGGCCTTCTTGCGGTTCCTTCCACCCCCCGGCCTGCGTTACATTCGATAGCGGGGATTCTGGGCGTTTTCGTTCCAGGATGCGAACGCGGATAACTCTGTCGTGGGGTGCCACATGAAACGCATCAAAACTCTTTTATTTCTTCCCATTCTCTTGCTCGTAGCCATCTCCGTCAGCTCCTGCAGCGGCCCAAAACCCGGCACCGTTTGCACTACCTGTACCTCCGGTACCGGCACCGTCAGTCTAACCATGGTAGCCGACACTCTTCCGGCCAACCCCTCTCTTTTGACATTTAGAGTCACCATCACGGGGATTGCTCTTGTCAACTCCGCAGGCACGCAGCAGGCTCTAACGCTCAATAGTTTGCCCGTCGTTGACCTCATGCGCTTGCAATCCGATTCTCTTTTCCTGGGAACTTTTGCGAATATTCCCGCTGGCCAGTACACGGGCGTGATCGTCTCGTTCTCAAACCCGGTCATCACGTTTTTGAACGACACCGCGGGCACGCTGCAAGGCTGTGTATCCGGCGCAGTTTGCCCACAAGTCGCTCTCGTCGCCTCTGGAACTCCGCAGGCGAGCCTCACGTTCACCGTTTCTTCGACGACCGCCGCCGGCATTGGCATTGATCTCAATTTAAGCAATCTCTTAACTATTTCCGGCGCCAGCCTCACCGTGAATTTCGCGACCACCAATCTTCTCAGCGCCTTCACTCTTCCCCGCACCGGAACCACTTTGTCCGCAACACAATTCGATCTCATCGAGGATTTTACCGGTGTCGTCAGCATTAGCAACCAGGCCATCACAATTACTTCCGCCAGTGCCACGGGTCGCGGCTCCCTTACTGCGAGTGCCACGGCCAACACCATTTTGAATGCGGACCCCTCTGGAACCCTCTGCAATAACCCCGTGGGGAATGTGGCCAACTGCGTGGCTAGCAATCAGGCCGCAAGCATGGACGCCGTCCTAAACTCCGATGGCACTCTCTCTATTCAGGAAATCGAGCCGCTCCTCGCCACCTTGCAGGACACCGTCGAAGGCATCGTCGTGGCCAATCCGAATAACGGCACGCAATTCACGATAATCGTGACCGACCTCATCCCCGCCGCCCAGAATTCGCTGATCGGCAATCTACACATCGGCGACGGCCTGATCGTGAATCTTGCCGCCAACCCATCGTTCTTCGTTGACACCAAGGGCTTAACGAACCTCCAGGGCAGCTTGAGCAATTTTGCCGGTCAGTCGGATACGAGCGCCATACATCTCGGACAGAGCGTCGCGGTGCACGTTACAACCTTCACTGCGGCCACTGGGATTACCCTTGCTACCGCTGCGTCCTCAAACACCGACACCGTCACGCTTCGCTGGTCACGCTTTACGTCCACGCCGCAGGCCCCTTCTACTCCAACTTTCGACATCGCTGGCCTGCCCTCTTATTTCAACTTTGCCCAAGGCAGTCTTTTCACAGTGCAAACAACTACCGGAACGCCCGGTACTGCGGGTGTGACGAACTTTGACGGAATCCCCAACACTGGCAGTCTCAACGGCGATCCCGTTGGTATCCGCGCCCTGCTGCTTGAGAACACTACTAATTCGGCGAATCCGGCCTTTTTCGCCGCCAAAGTCCGTCAACACTGATCTTCGTTCGCTCCGAACGGTTTCGCTTTTCCCCGCCTCCGCAAAAGGCAACGGGCTCCCCGACACTGTCGGCGAGCCCGTTCTTTTTCCAACTCTGAAATCCTTCCTCTTAAGAGTCTACGGAAAGTTCCAAAGGCGGTTCCAACCACGACTTCTCACCTCGCCCAGCTCCATTCCTACTGTCCACTGAAAACTCTTCCTCACGCCGGCACCGCCCCTCCCACCGTCGCACTCGGCGGCGTATACGGCCCCGACGGCATCCCCGGCGCAATCACCGGCTGCAGCCGCCGGTAAACCACCAACGAAATCGCCCCAATTCCCCAGAACGCCGCGCCATACTTAAACACCCAGCCCACGTGCGGAATCATCGTGCACAGCCGCAACAGCACAAAACCCACCGCCATCCGCCCAATCAGCGGCCAAATCTCTTGCGTCCGCCCCATCAACCATTGCCCAATCAACGCAGCCACCACAATCTGCCCAAAATACAGCGACGCATACCACAGGAAAAACGTCGAAATCCCAATGAACAATCCCACCACCGTCACGCACGCAATCAATGCCGCGATGGGAAGTCCGCATCCCACCAGTATCCCCAGCCCCGCCGACGCGCCATATCGCTCCGTGGATTTCACCGCCTCTTCCGCGAAGTTCGGCATCAGCGCGAACAGCACCAGCCCAAACAATATGTACGCCGCCGCCCAAATCACCTGCCAGATGTAGTAGCTGCCGTCGCGATACTCTTTTCTTCTCTCTATCTGCTTGAATTCCACCGGGGACGCTAGCTTCGCAGATGACGAAACCTCCGCCGGCTTGTCTCCCTCAAAATGAATCGGCCCGCCCACCTGCCCGTTCGCCCCGATTGTCATCGCGTGCCCTTTTTCCCGGATGCCGCCTTCCACCACGCCGCTGACGTTTACTTCCGTTCCAAAGAACAAAATGTCCCGCCCCAGGTGCCCGTCAATCGCCATCGTGTCGCCGAACATCGTCACGCTGCCTCCGACTTTTCCCGTCGACTCCACCGTCACCGCATCGCCGAACCACATCACGTTTCTCGTGACGGTTCCGGAAATCACTCCATTGTTCCCTGCGCCTCGCACATTCCCGTCCACTGTCCCGCGAACCTGCAATAACCTCCCGGCGCAGATCACGTCTCCCGTCACGTGCCCGTCAATCTCAATGTCCTTCCCGGCCGCAAAAACATCGCCTTCCACCGTTCCTTCGATCCGCACGCGCTCGCCGGACATATAGATATCGCCTTTGATGCTTTCGTCCTTGTTAACAGTAGGGCTTTGTCCGCCGCGATATTCCGTCGCCGAAGCCGCCGGCGCCACCGTCAGCACCGTGCAGAACCCCGCGAACACCAGCGCCAGCGCCGACCCGCGCCGGATGCGCCGCCGGAAGAACAACGCTCCCAGCCCCGCCAAGGTCAGCATCGCCAGCACCTCTAAGAGTGTGATCACGGATTGCCACCCTTTCCACATTGCGCCTTGAAAAATCAGCAGTCCCAGCAGGTTCGACCCGCCAAATCCCGCCTGTTCCAGTTGCTGTTGCCACGGCTGGATGTAACTCGTATACAGCGCGTAAGCTCCCGTGGCCGCCAGGCCAAATACCAGTCCCCAAATCCATTGCATGGACTTGCGCGCCCTCTCCTGGAACTGCGCCAGCCTTGATGGCAGTGGCTCGTCTTCTTCCAGCATCGCTCGTGTCAGCAGCCGCGATTCGCGCTCCAGCGCCCGCAGCAGCGTTCGGCACGTGTCGCATTCCTGCGTGTGCGCGGACACTTCCATCCCCCGCGCGCGATCCAGTTGCCGCTCGACGTACAGCAGGAGCGTCATTTCATCCAGATGCTTTCCATTGTCCTTCGGCACTTCGCTCATGAAGCTCCTCCCGCCGCCAGCGCCGCGTTTCCTTCCAGCGCCTGCCGCAGCTCGTGCCGGGCTCGCAGCAGCACCACGCCCACAAAGGCGCGCCGCACTCCCAGCGCATCAGCAATTTCGTCGTAACTCATGTCCGAGTAATAGCGCATCACCAGCGCCATGCGCGCCCGCGCTCCCAGTTTATCCAGCGCTCGTCGCACTTCTTCGCTGCTTCTCTCTTCTATCAGCTTTTCCAGTTGGCTCGGGTCCGGATGTTCCAACGGCAGATTCTCCAGATCCCCCGTTTCCTTGTCCTGGCGAATCTTGCGCCGCCGCAGCATATCCCAGCAGTGGTTCGCTGCCACCTTATAGAGCCATGCCGAGAACGACCGCGTCGAGTCGTACTGGTTCAGTTTGCCCTTTAATTTCATGAAAACTTCCATGGTGGCGTCTTCCGCATCCTCACGGGTTGGAAGCGCACGGCGGCAAAACCGGAAGATCGCCGGAGCGTAGTCGTGATAGAGCTGCCCCCAAGCCTCGGCGTCACCCGCCCTGGCACGGGTGATCACCTCCGTTGGTTCCGTTATTCCCGGCGCACTCATCCGGCCTGGTCTCAGCGTTTCCATAGACTAGTACGCACCCCGGACCCAAAAACTTACCTGAACTTAACAAATCGCAATAACCCACTCCCCGGCTATCCCTCCCAGGCTCAGCACTCTAGCAGAAACCGGCCAGGAGACTAAGCCTCGCAGCTATATCCCCAGCAATATCCGCCACAGGTCGGGACGCACCATTTTGCGGCCTCCACCTCGCTCCGCGACTATCAATTTTTCTGTTACATGGAATGAAATTCATTATCCTTGACACTTTGCGCAAGAAAGGGTTAAAAGTCACTCTACCAAGCCATTTTTGGCCTGAGTGCTGTATCGTTTTTGAACCGAAAAGGGAGCGAGCGGGTCCGGGGAGCTTGTTCTCGTTTTCAGCACTTGGTTCAGCGTCTTGAATCAATGCCGAACGGTTCGCAATGCGACATTTCAGCCATTTTTTCGTTTTCCAAGCATGTGGTCGAGAGGCCGCAGGCGGGTGCTATTTTTTGATCTCGATAAGGGGGGTGTTGATATCATGAGGCGCCTGGTTCTTGCAATCCTTGTAGTTCTTTCACTAGGAGTGGCTGCGAACGCACAGACGTTTCGCGGTTCCATCAACGGAACAGTAACCGATCCTTCCGGCGCGGTGATTCCAAACGCCGCCGTAAAAGCCACGGAAAACGCCACTGGAATTGATCACAATACCGTCACCACCAGTGACGGGGCCTTTGCTTTCCAGGATATTCCGCTCGGCTTCTATAAAGTCACCGTCACGGCGTCGGGCTTCCCCGCGTACACCGTGGATAAGGTCGAAGTCGAAGCCGGCTCCATCTACACCCTGCCGATCAAGCTCTCTATGCAACAGCAGTCCACCACCGTGGAAGTCTCCGCTGCGGCCCTCTCTCTCGACACCACTACCCAGACGCAGAACATGACCATTACCTCCGATGTCATTCAGGATATGCCACTGAACGGACGCGACTTTACCCAGATGATCGCCGTCGCACCCGGCTATGGCGGTTACTCCGTGGGTGGCTTCGGCTCTCTCAACGGCACCCGCCCCAATCAGATGAATTGGCAAATCGACGGCGTGGACAACAACGACTTCTGGCACAACATCCCGGCCGTCAACCAGGGTGGCGTTTCGGGAATAGCCGGTATCGTCTTGCCGATCGATGCCATCGATGAATTTTCCGCACAGACGCAGTCGGGCGCCGAAGCCGGGCGCAATGCCGGCGGCACGGTAAACCTCGTCGTTAAGTCCGGTGGCAACCAGATTCACGGTTCCGTCTACTACTACAACCGCAACGAATTTTATGCTGCGCACTCGCCCTTTTTTGTTGCCAGTTCTGCTGTTCCCAAAGCACCTCCGCTGCGCAACGAGAACTATGGCCTCTCCCTAGGCGGGCCATTCATCAAGAACAAGGCGTTTTACTTCATCAGTTATGAAAAGCAGCAGTACATCATTGGCTTGTCGGGCCTCGCCACTGATCCTTCTGACGCGTGGGTTACTACAGCGCTAGACCTGCTCAACAACCCTCTATGTGCGCCGGTGACAGCCGCTTGCCCAAATAGAAAGTACGGCTCCTACGCCCCGGTTACGGAAAGTACACTCTCCGCGGCCCTGATTGGCCCGAACGGCTTCTGGCCAAGGAACTTGATCGGCAGCCTCCCCGCCACTCTCGATAATTTCTTTAGCCCCATCGCTTCCACGGGCTACAGTTACAACGGCGTCGCTAAGGTGGATTACAACATCACCGACAAGCACCGCCTCTCTTTCCGTTGGTTCGGCGGACAAGGCAGCCAGACCGCCCCGACTGGCGGCAGCCCGGCATTAGGAACGGCCAGCTCGAACTTGCATGACTATTTCGAAGTCGCGCCCATCCACGTTTATAACTATTCGTTGGTCCTCAACTCCACCTTTACCTCGAAACTGACCAACCAAGTGCTCGTCGGAGCAAACTACTTCAACCAGCTTTTTCATGACTTCGATAACGGCTTTAATACCAAAGCCATGGGTTTGTTCCTAAGTCCCGATGCCACGGATCACGGGCAGCCCATTCTTGGAGCTCCAAACATCGTCATTTCCCCTGCCGCTGGAACGGCAGCCGGTGCCGGCTTCGAACAAATCGGAATCACCCCGCCGGAAGGTCGCAATGACATCACCTGGCACTTGACGGATATCGTTTCTTACAGCACCGGCAATCACCAATTACGCTTTGGGGGTGAGTTCCGCCAGGCTCGCGTGGATGAGTTCTATCATCGCCGCGGGACGGGACAGTTCGTCTTTGACGGTACCCAGGGACCTTGGGACACGGCTGCAGGATGCAACGTCCTCCCTCCTGCCCAGGCCCCCAGCGGGTGCAGCACGTTGGCAAGCGGAAACTTACTCCCCACCGCGGAAGCTCTGGCCGATTATCTTGCCGGCGACGTTTCGACCTCTACCATCACCGTTGGCAACCCGGAACGCTTCGTGAAGGTAAATGCCTTCAATTTCTTCGCTGGCGACAATTGGCAATTAACCAAGAAGTTGAACCTGAATCTGGGCCTGCGCTACGAATACTTCGGGCCACTTCATAGCAGCGCTACCAATGACCTCGCCGTCTATGTTGTGGGAACAGGACTCCAGCTCCAGGGCGCCGGTATTAACAACATTTTCCCGCCCGACAAAAACAACTTCGCGCCTCGGATTGGTTTTGCCTATCAGCCCATGGCTAAGGCCGATTTGGTCGTGCGCGGCGGCATCGGCGTCTTTTACGATCAGATCAATATGAACCCCTTCCTCGACTTCCGTCCTCCCCTCAGTGGCGCGGCGGATGGCTTGGAAGACAATCCCTTCGGCCCAGACGCTGTCTCCGTGTATACGCGGAATGCCTATAACTGGCAGACCATCCAGACCGGAGGCGCTTCCATTTTTCCGGGGGTCGTTGCCTGCGCCAATCCCACTTGCACAAACGTTTCGGGCCTCAGTGCCTTCTCCGTCAACCAGAATTTCCGTACTCCCTATTTCTTTAACTACAACTTGCAGGTGGAGAAGAGCTTCGGCAACTTTGCCGTCTGGCAAATCGGATATGTTGGCAGCGAGGGGCGCAAGCTCAGTGTCATGCTGAATCTGCCAACGACCGGAACGAATTTTGGCTCCATCATCCAGCAGAACAGCATCGGCACGTCCAATTACAACGCCCTGCAAACCACCTATAAGATTCGCACATGGCACGGCCTGACCTCTCAGTTCTCTTTCACTTGGGGACACTCTTTGGATGAGGTCAGTGAATACCGCGCCGTCATCCCCCCCACCCTCAATCCCAAGGACATCTATGGCAACAGTGACTACGATACCCGGCGTCTCTTCACTACGAGTATCCTTTACGACGTGCCGAAGGCTCCCTGGGCGCATGGCTGGTCCAACAGGCTCGTCAACGGGTGGCAAGTCAGCAGCCTCTGGAACTTCCACAGCGGGCAACCCTCGGACGAGGTTCCCCTGGGTCTAGACCTGATAGGCAACCCGTATGCTGGAATTTCACATACCTTCTCGGCCGCCAATGGCGGAGAGCAGTGGTGGAATCCGGCCGCGTTTGCTGTCCCGGCCGTAGGCTCGCCTGGTAATCTGGCCCGCAACAAATTCTACGGCCCCGGTTTTGAAGACATAGACCTCTCTGTGATCAAAAACATTCCGATCACGGAACGAGTCAGGGTCCAGCTTCGTGCCGAAATCTTTAACCTCGCCAACCGCATCAATTTGGCCTCCGGACCTGGATCGGTCGGAAGCAGTTGCGGCACATCCACGCCGGGTGCCCCCTGCAATTTCACTGCGGGATTCGGCAAAGTCAGCGACACCATCGGCGACTTCAACGGCGCTCCCGGCATCGGTCCCGGCGAAGCCTTCAACATGCAACTCGTGGCCAAGATCATCTTCTAGCCAACCTACTCTCTCTTTCCGGATGCGCCGTGGGGAACCTCCCACGGCGCATTCGCTTTTCTGCGCTCCCTCCGGCCCCGGCGCCAAGCCCCTCGATCCCACCCAGGGGACACTCCTATCGAGCTAAGGTATGGACATTCGTTTCTCAGCCCTGCGTGTGTCTGGGAACTCTGTCCCTTCACTCGCACTGCGGCGAGACTTTCATCCATCTAAGAGACGGAACATTCTTAAAGAGCCTTAACCACTAAGTACTAAGGACTAACAACTAAGAACTCTCTCCACTCGCCTAGCCCCTGCCCCGCCAACCACTTGCAAATTTGCCCCAACTTTTTATTGACAAGTATGATACTCTTATGGTAATATAAGTCGTGATCGTCAGCCTCCATCCCCGGCCAGCCTCTCTCTGTCGTAGCCACAACGAAAACCGCATCCCCGTCCCCCGCGCGAAACGAACACTAACTCCTTTAGCGGCAACACTTATGGACCTCCCCGCAAGTGTTGCAAATAAACGACTTACGCCAAAGCTAAACCCTTCAGATGCAACACTTACAAAAAACTGGGGGGAGGGTGCCGCTCCAACTACTAACTGTCGGCTGTCATCTCGGTTCCCCTGCGCTACACTGGAGAACTGCACCATCTCCCAAATTCATGACTACACTTCTTCTATCTCTCGTGATCGTCGGACGCCCCAACGTAGGCAAGTCCACGCTTTTCAATCGTCTGACCGGTACGCGCCGCTCCATCGTCACCAACGAGCCCGGCATCACCCGCGACCGCATCTACGGCAAAGCCGAATGGCGCGGCCGCGCCCTCGAGATTGTTGACACCGGAGGGATAGTCCCTGACGATAAAGCCCTCATCCCGCAGGAAATCCTCCGCCAGGCCCACGTCGCAATTAAAAAGGCGGCCCTGCTCGTCCTGGTCGTGGATAGCCAGGCCGGCCTCACCCCACTCGACGAAGAACTCGCTCGGCTCCTGCGCACTACCGGCAAGCCGTTTGTGATCGCCGTCAACAAAGTGGACGCCATGTCGCAGGAAGGAAACGCCGCCGTCTTCCACCGCATCGGCGTCCCCGTTTTTCCCATCGCCGCCGAACACGGCACCGGCGTGGACGATCTCTTGGACCACGCCCTCGCCCAGATTTATCCGACCGATCCTCTTGTAGGGGCGCAGCATGCTGCGCCCTTGCCGCGTACCGAGGCTGTCTCCGGCGACGCAACCGAGGAATCCGAACCCGCCGTAATCGAGGTGGCCATCATCGGCCGCCCCAACGTCGGAAAATCCACCCTTCTTAATCGCATGGTGGGCGAAGAACGCTCCATCGTCTCGCCCATTCCCGGAACCACCATGGACAACGTGGACACCGAAATCACGCGCGGCGACTACACCTATCGCTTCGTGGATACCGCGGGAATTCGCCGGAAGGGAAAGACCACGCTCGTCGCGGAAAAGCTCAGCGTCGTGATGGCTCGCCGCGGCCTCGAACGCTGCGACGTCGCGCTCCTAGTCGTGGATGGTGAACAGGGCGTCACGCAGGGCGATGCGCAAATCGCCAGTTACGCGGAAGAGTCCGGCCGCTCCGTCGTCATCGTTATCAATAAGTGGGATCTCTCCGTCGAAGCTGCGCGCAACGCGGGCATTCGCGACGCCGCCACCGCAAAGGGCAAGGCCAGCCGCAGGCCCGGCGAGCGCCACAAGCCGGAAAATTTTGACTCCGGCCGCATGATGTTTGAATACGATAAAATGATCCGCGGGAAGCTAAAATTCCTGAGTTACGCGCCCATTGTTTTTCTTTCCGCCAAAACCGGCGAGCGCGCCGACAAACTTTTCCCGTTGATTAATCAGTGCTGGGAAGCGCGCCGCCGCCGCATCGCTACGCCGGCGCTCAACAATTGGCTCAAGGAAGACGTCGATCTTCAGCGCGGCACCACGCCGGGCGCCCGCCCCGTGCGCATCTATTACATCACCCAGGCGAAAATCGGCCCGCCCACATTCTTGATGTTCACCAATCAAAAAGCGCCATTGCATTTCAGCTACGAGCGTTTCCTCGAAAATCAGTTGCGCGCAAAATTCGATTTCGTCGGCACGCCCATCCGCTTCGTCCAGCGCCTCCGCAAGCGCGGCGACAAATCCGCGCTCGACGAAAAACCGTCACGCGCGGAAAAAACGTCACGCTTCAACAAATCCCGCCGCGCGGACAAATCTTCCAGAGGCCACGGTTCCTCGCGCGGCACAAAACCCTCGCGAGGCGGCAACTCTTCGGACGGCGACGAATGATCCCCTCTACAGCATTGCCGCGCAAACTGCTACGATAGCGGCGTCCCCCTTCCGGCGGGTCTTCAACGAATGCCAAACAACGGCACAGCCGCAAAAGTCGCTACCGAGGAGCGGCTCTATCGCATCGGAGACGTAAGCCGCTTGGCGGCGGTGAAAGCGTTCGTCCTGCGCTATTGGGAATCGGAATTTCCCATGCTTCAGCCGGTGAAGAATTCCAACGGCCAGCGCCTCTACCGCCAGGAAGACGTGGACATGGTCTTCCGCATCAAGCGCCTCCTCTATGACGAAGGATTCACGATTGCCGGCGCCCGCCGCCACTTGCAGGAACACGCTGGAGCGATAGAAAGCGAATCCCCTTCAGGTCACGCGTCCGCGGGAGGCGCCGCACAGCTCTTGAGCCGCAAAATGCTGCTCGATTTGCGCGATACGCTGCGGGCTTTCTTGACGCTTCTCGAACGGCGGTGATAGCCTTGTAGGTGCAGTTGCTACTGCGATTCGGCCCTCTCGATCTTCTGCCGCTTCGTTGTCAGCCTACCGGTCGGGGCGTAGCGCAGTCTGGTAGCGCGCACGCTTGGGGTGCGTGAGGTCCCCGGTTCAAATCCGGGCGCCCCGACCACTTTTTGTTCTGATTGCTCTCATTTCGAAGGTAAGTCCTATGACAGAAACCAATTCCTCAGGCAGAGAATATGCATTTCATGACGGAATTAATTCCGTTGGCCCGATAATGCTGAGACTGTTCAAAATTGTTACTGTCCTCCTTGTGGCGTTGGTTGTTGTCGCCAACTGGCCTAGCTATCTGCTGATTTCTAAATTCGTCTCAGTGATCCTCCTGGCTGACTTGCTTTTCTCCTCGACTCTCGATCGTTGGCGAGCGGGAAGAACCGGCAAAAGACTGGAGATTTCTATCATGGAGCTTGCCGGTTATAGGCGGTTGATTCTGATGGCCCTACTCTTTCTCCCAATGCTTCGCGCTCACTAATTGATGCGGCACATACTTCTAACAAATGATGATGGTTATCAGGCGGAAGGAATTCGCGCGCTGGCTGCGGCGTTCGAAGGGTTTGCTACGGTGAGTATTGTGGCGCCGAGCCGGGAGCAGAGCGGGACGGCGCAATCGCTGACGCTGCGGCAGCCGATCGTTTGCAACCAGATTGGCGAGCGAGAATGGGCGATTGATGGGACGCCGGCGGATTGCGTAATCGTGGCGCTGCACAAACTTTTGCCGGAGAAGCCGGACATGGTGATTTCCGGAATCAATCACGGGGCGAATCTCGGGGAAAATGTCTACTACTCTGGGACAGTGGGAGCGGCGCGAGAAGGCGCGCTGCATCATATTCCGTCGGTGGCGATGTCGCTGTGCTCGAAAAAAGACAAAGTGAAATTTGAAAATTCGGCGCGCGTGGCGCGGGCGGCTGCGGAAATTATTTTAAAAGAAGGATTGCCGGACCAGGTTTTGCTGAACGTGAATGTGCCGGAACCGTGGCGCGGCGGCGTGAAATTCACGAGGCAATCGCAGAAGATTACGCGGAACCAACTGACTGAGGGGAAAGATCCGCGGGGGCGCAGTTATTTTTGGCTGTTCGAACAGAAGATTGACAGAGACATTGAGCCGGACACGGATTATGCGGCGATTTTTGGGGGATCGGTTTCCATCACGCCGCTGCATCTGGATCCAACGCATACGGAATCGCTGAATCATCTGTCGCATTGGGCGAAGAGAATTGAAGCGGCATTTAAGAAGTGAAATGCGCGGAGAGGGGCGCAGCATGCTGCGCCCCTACAAGAAGAATCGGGCCGGGCTAGTTCGCTTTGGCGCCGGATGGCGCGATTAGCGGGACGTTTGTTTTGCGCATGGCGTCGTTCAGGGCGGGGATGTCTTTCGAAAGGACTTCGCGCCATTTCGAAAGCTGGGATTCGAGTTGCAGGTCGAGTTGGGCGTAGACGCCGAGTTCGGCTTCGGTGGGCTGGGCGTCGGCGCTGTCAACAGCGTCTTGCAGGTAGGCGAGCGTGCTGTTGAGTTTCGTCGGATAGTTTAGTTCGTCTTCGCTGGCTTTCGAATTCACCTGGATTAATTCTTCTTCGATGGCGCTGATTTTCTTGCGCAGGTCGGCGGCGTTCGAAACCACGGATTTCGCCTGATCGTTCGAACCGAGGCGCTTTTCGAGGGCCTGCAATTGGGCGCGTAGGTCGCGGATGGCGAGAATGGCTTTGTTCATTTCGTCCTGGCGGTCGCGCAACTTCAGCATCAGGTCAAACTGCTTGCGCAAGTCCTCGGCGGACGTTTTCACGCGCGGATCCGTGCGTACTTCGAATGATGCGGTGAGGGTCTTGCTTCCGGCGGTCAGCCGCGCTTGGTACGTGCCGGGCAGAACGAGCGGGGCGGTTGGATCGCCTTCGTCATAGATAGCGTGGGGAATCTTCGCGGGAGATTCGTAACGCAAATCCCATGTAAATTCGTTTAGCCCGGCTTTCGCCGGGATATGCTCGGCTTCCTCATCCTTCTCCCCCTCTTCGGGAGCGCCTTCCGACTTCTTTTCTTCACTGGTGAAAGCGCGGACCACTTTTCCCTGCGGATCCAAAAGTTCCAGTTTCACAGGAGCTTTGGGCTCTTCCTTCAAATAGTAATAGAGAATGGCGCCGTCGGGCGGATTCTCGCCGATGGCGTAGCGGCGGCGCTTGGTGTGGCCCATACGCGTGCGCGTGGCCGCGCGTGGCGTGAAGAGATGCGCGTCTTCGGAAACGAAGGATGCGCTGGCCTGGCGTAGTGGACCGATGTCGTCCAGAACCCAGAAGGAGCGGCCGTGCGTTGCCACAACCAAATCGTCGGCGTGGATAATTAGGTCGTGGACCGGAGTGGTTGGCAAATTGAGCTGCAGGGTTTGCCAGTGCGAGCCGTCATCGAACGAAACCCAAATGCCGGTTTCCGTTCCGGCGTATAGCAAGCCTTTGCGCAGGGGATCTTCGCGGACGGCGTGAACATACGAACCGTCGGGAAGTCCCGCGGTGATTTGCGACCAAGTTTTGCCGAAATCCGTGGTCTTGAAAATGTACGGTTTGAAATTGTCGAGTTTGTGGGCGTCAATCGCGGCGTAGGCGGTGCCCGCTTCGAATGGGGAAGGTTCGATGAGGCTGATCATGGCCCACTCAGGAAAACCCTTGGGCGTGACGTTGGTCCAGTTTTTGCCGTCATCGCGGGTGAGCTGAATCCAACCGTCGTCGGTACCGACCCAGATCAGGCCTTTTTGCTTGGGCGATTCCGCGACGGTGAAGATCAAATCGTAGAATTCAATGCTGGCCTGGTCCTTGGTGATGGGGCCTCCGGAATCCTGCTGCTTCGTTTTGTCGTTGCGCGTGAGATCCGGGCTGATGGTTTGCCAGGAATGTCCGCCGTCATTTGAACGAAACAAAAATTGTGACGAATGATAGAGGACATTCGGATCGTGCGGAGAAAACACGATGGGCATGGTCCAGGTGTAGCGGTATTTCTGGACGGAAGCGTTATAGCCGTCGGGATCGAGCGGCCACTCCTGGATGTTTTGAACCTGGTTGGTGCGGCGGTCGAGGCGCGAGACGTAGCCAAAGTAGGAGCCGGCGTAAACGATGTGCGAGTCGCGCGGGTCCACGGCGACGTAGCCACTCTCGCCACCGCCAACGGGATCCCAATCGGCGCGGTCAATGAAGCCGCGATCGCTGGCGGTGGCGATGCCGACGGAAGAGTTATCCTGCTGCGCGCCATAGATGCGGTAGGGGAAGTCGTTGTCCGCTGCCACGTGATAGAACTGCGCGGTGGGCTGGTTATTTTGCGTGGACCAGTTTTTGCCGCCGTCAATGGAAATGGTGGCGCCACCGTCATTGCCGTTGATCAGGCGATTGGGATTGTTGGGGTCAATCCATAAACCATGATGGTCGCCATGAGGAGCATTGATGCGGTCGAAGGATTTGCCGCCGTCGATCGAGCGATAGAGGCCGGTGTTGGCGATGTAGACCTTGTTCGAATCCTTGGTGTCGGCCCAAACGTGGGTGAAATACCAGGCGCGCTGGCGGAAGCGGTGGTCGTCGTTGATCAAGGACCAGTTGGTGCCGCCGTCGTCGCTGCGGTAAAGGCCGCCTTTTTTCGCTTCGATGAGCGCATAGACGACGTTCGAATCGGCGCCTGAAATGGACACGCCAATTTTTCCGAGCGGGCCATCGGGCAAGCCGTTGCCTTCGACGCGCTTCCAGGTGGCGCCATCGTCATTCGAACGGTAGAGGCCATCTTTTTCGCCGCCGCTGCTGAGAGTCCAGGGCGTGCGGTAGGCTTCCCACATGGCGGCGAAGAGGATGTGGGGATTTTGCGGATCGAAGACGACATCAATGCCGCCGGTGCGGTCGTCGAGGTAGAGAACTTTCTCCCATGTTTTGCCGCCGTCGCGCGTGCGGAAGATGCCGCGTTCCGTGTTCGCGCCGTAAGTGTGGCCGAGGGCGGCGACGAACGCGACATCGGGATTCGTAGGGTGAACTATGACGGCGCCGATGTGGCGGGTGTCTTTCAATCCGACGTTGGCCCAGGTTTTGCCGGCGTCATTCGAACGATAGACGCCGTCGCCGAAGGAAATATTGCCGCGGATGCAGGCTTCGCCGGTTCCCACGTAGATGACATTGGGATCGGAATCCGAGACGGCAATGCTGCCGATGGAAGAGGTGGTCTGTTTATCGAAGAGCGGATCCCAGGAAACGCCGCCGTCGGTCGTTTTCCAAACGCCGCCAGCCACCGCGCCGAAATAATAGGTATTGGGCTGGCTGGGGACTCCGGTCACGGCCAGCACGCGGCCACCGCGGAAGGGGCCGATGAGGCGCCACTTCATGCCGCCATAGGTTTTGGGATCGATGGGATTGGCGGTCTGCTGCGCGTTTGAGGAAATCGCAGACAACAAAAGGCAGATGACGAGCAGGGCTAGGACGGTCCGGCAAAAAGCGTTCACACAAACCTCCGAGGAAAAGGACACAAAGCGCGAAATCGTATCGCGTCCCAGACTTAGACGGAAGCGTTATTCGTTCGGGTACGGCTTGGGTTAGGATGCTGCTGCGGTGAGCAAGCACAAAACATACGACGTTGCGGTGATTGGGGCGGGCGTTTTTGGCGCGTGGACGGCGTGGCATTTCGCCAGGCGCGGACAGCGCGTGGTGCTGGTGGATTCCTACGGACCGGCGCACTCACGGGCGAGTTCGGGAGGCGAGACGCGCATCATTCGAATGGGATATGGCGCGGATGAACTGTATACGTGCTGGGCGCAGCAGTCGCTCAGACGGTGGAAGGAGTTTTTTGCGGCGGTGGGGCAGCCGCTTTTTCTGGAAACGGGCGTGCTTTGGATGGCGGGCGAGGATGACGAGCGTTTGCGGCAAACGAAAGAGACACTGCGGCGCAATGGGGTCGCATTTGAGGAGATGGACCGCCAGGCGTTGGAGAAGAGATATCCGCAAATTGGGCTAGAGGACATTCGTTGCGGAATTCTGGAACCGAACAGCGGAGTGCTGATGGCGCGGCGCGCGGTCGCGGCGGTAGTTGATGATGCCGTGCGGCGGGGCGCGGACTCTCGAAATGCGCAGGTCGTGCGGCCAACGGGTTCCGGGCGCATCAATCATGTGCTGACGAGCCATGGCGAAGTGATAGCAGCCGGGCACTTTGTTTTCGCCTGCGGCGCATGGCTTAGCAAACTCTTTCCGGGCGTTTTGGGCTCCCGAATCTTTCCTTCGCGCCAAGAAGTTTTTTTCTTCGGCATTCCCGCGGGCGACACGCGATTTGTGGCGCCGTCGCTTCCCACCTGGCTGTTCCAAGAAGACCTGGTTTATGGGATGCCGGATATCGAGAACCGCGGACTGAAGATTGCGTTCGATGAACATGGCGAGCGTGTTGACCCGGACACGCAATCCAGAATTGTTTCGCCGGCAATGGCGGAGACGGTTCGAGCGTACGTGGCGCGGCGGTTTCCGGCGCTGAAAGATGCGCCGATTGTGGAAACGCGTGTGTGCCAGTACGAGAACAGTTCGAACGGCGATTTTCTGGTGGACCATCACCCGGAAATGGAAAATGTGTGGTTTGTCGGGGGAGGCTCGGGGCATGGTTTCAAGCATGGCCCGGCACTCGGCGAGTACGTTGTTGGACAGTTGCTAGATGCGGCTGCGGCGGAACCGCGGTTTTCGCTGGAGACGAAGGCGACGACGCAACACCGGGCCGTTTACTGAGGCTGCGGGCAGGAGGAGCTTCCATGAACCGCATCTTGGTTTTACTGCTATGCCTGACGTGCTTCTCCCCCTCACTGCGCGCACAGAGAGAAACTGACAAAATCGCCTGCTACGCCTATCGAGAGGACAATGCGCCTCATAAGAAGAAACTCTGGGACGGTTACGAAATCTCGTTGGGGCCGGTGGCAAATCCGGAAGAAGCCGAGCTCAAGTGCACGGCGGCGATCTACAACAGGGCTGGCCGGGTGGTTTTTCGCACCAACGGATTCAACGTGGTGTTCGATGAAGAACTGACGGGTGAAGACTTCGACGGAGACGGCAAGCCCGAAGTGGTCTTTCGAACGGACACGGGCGGGGGAAATCACTGCTGCTGGGGCTACATTGTTATTTCATTTTCACCCAAGCCGCGCAAACTTTTCGAGATCGCCATGGAAGGCAAGGTGGACTTTGAGAAAGACAAAGACGGGAGAATGGTGATCTGGCAGAGAGTCAGCGCGCCGGGGGGATTCCCCACTTCGATGGCGGGCCGGCCGTTTGCGGAAAAGGTTTCGCGTGTGCGCGAAGGAAAGCTGGTGGATGCCACGCCGGAGTTTTGCGGAAAGAAGGACCGCGGTTTGAGAGGAGCGATCTGACTCCTGAGGACCTGAAAACATTGGCAAATGCGGGAGAGCAGGGCGCTGAGAATGAGGACATTGTAAGTGCGCTGGAAGCGCGGACCGCGCAGCATGTTTATTGCGGGGAATTTGACGAGGCGCTGAAGGATTTGAACCTGTGGCCGGCGGGCAAGAGAGAAATCGAGATGAAGAGCCTGGCGGAAGCGTTCGCGGAAGATTACCCGGACTTTGCCGCAAAGCTGCGGGAAATGCTCAAGAACAAGTAACAGCTTGATCGCAGAGGCAGAGAGTTTCGCAGGCCTCCGAAAAACCGACAAATCAGGTCTTCGGCGTACGACGACGGGGGCTCAAGGCGGCGGTGACGCGCCTCTGGCGCTTGGCTTTCTCGGCGTAGAGATCATTGTCGGCTTCGGAGAGAAGTTTTTCGATGCGCTCGCCATCGCCGCGATAGACGGAAATGCCGATGCTGGCGGAGAGGCGCGGCGGTTCCTGGTCATTGGCCATTACATCGCGGATGCGATTGGCGACGCGATGGGCTTCGTCGGCTTCCGATTCGGGCAGTACAAGGGCGAATTCGTCTCCGCCGTAGCGCGCGGCGGTGTCTATGGCGCGGCAGTGGATACGGAGAATATCGGCGAGCCGGCAAATGGCGCGGCTGCCGACGAGATGGCCGTAGCTATCGTTGATTTTTTTCAGGTCGTCGAGATCCAAGAGCAGAACAGAAAAGGGGCGGCCGGTGCGGTCGGTGCGCTCGGTTTCGTTTTCGAGGACGTCGAGGAGACGGCGATAGTTGACGAGACCGGTGAGCGGATCGCTGACGGCGAGATGGCGGACTTGTTCGAAGAGGTGCGCGTTATCGAGCAGCGCGCCGCCGAGGGCAACGGTGAAACCCAGGACCAGGAGGGCCTGGGCGAAAACGAAAGGAGCGTCCAGCAAGCGCTGGGACTGCGCAGCCGCAAATTGGGCGGCGACGTTGAGCCAGGCCGCGGCGTAGATGGTGCGATCAAACGCGGTGTCCACGGTGGACAGGCGGCGACGGTACCAGATGAAACTGATGAAGAAAATCGCGCCCGGGAGAAGCTGCTGCGGGCTGGGGAAAAAAGCGCCAGGATGCGGGGAAACTTCCGGCGGCAGGCGGCGCAGGGCGATAGCCAGAACATAGGTGAGACCGACTACGCTCAACAGAGCGCCGGCAATCTCGCGGCGCGGATGGCGGGAACGCGGGAGGAAGTGTTCGACCAGCAGGGCGACCACCAACAAGAGAGCAAGCACCATGCGGCCGATCCACCAGGCGATGGGCGCCCAGAGAAGGCGCAGCGGCGCGTCTGGCAGGAACTGAAAGAAGAGAACGCTGGTGGCCATCAAGACGGCGCCAGAGAGAAGGAAGCCGGCACCGAGGATCAAGGAGATGCGGTCCTGGGTACCCTGGAAACGAACGAGGGTTACAGCGGCGAAGACAAAGGCGAGCAGGCCGCAGACAACTTGAAGGTAGCCCTGGAGGAGCGCATCGGGCTCCAGCACAATGCGGCGCAGCCAGAGAGCGGCTACGATGACGAAGAGGAAGCCACCGGCGTGGGCCAAAAAAATGGCGGTGCGACTGCGGCCGTTCATGAGAGGAGCCTCGTCCCCAGAGCGAGTTTCCGACCTGTGCATGATTCTCCGGGCCGGGCGCCTACTTCATTAGACTATTAATCGGGGTTCTCCGTTGCTAGAGAATGGAGGAGGGAGTGAGCGAAAAGATACGGCCCTGTGGGAATGTTGACCTGTTCGGAAGGACAGGATAGAAGTGAGGGCGGAACTGTGAGAACGAGCGGGACGGCGCGGGTGGGATTTTTTTGGTGTTGCGCGAGAGAAGGAAGTTGCGCATAGTGCTTGTATTGAAACGATTGAATAAAGGCGAATGCCCTTGCGACTCGCGATGGGCTGGCATGCCGCTGCGGACCATCTGAGGAGCACTGCAATGCGGAGTTGGGGCGGAAACTCTTCCGGAGCAAGGAGAGAGGCTTGAGCGACGAAACCACCGCGAATTCCGGGCCGCGACTGCGGCGGACTCTAACACTCTGGGATTTAATTTTGTACGGCGTCATCGTGATTCAACCGGTGGCGCCGATGTCCGTTTATGGAGTGTTGAGCGACCGCGGGAAGGGCCACGTGGTGACGGCGATCCTGATCGCGATGGTGGCGATGCTGTTCACGGGGATCAGTTATGGACGGATGGCGCGAGCGTACCCGAGCGCGGGGTCCGCGTTCACGTACGTCGCGCAGGAAATTCATCCGGCGGCGGGGTACATCACGGGGTGGAGCATGGTGATGGACTACATGCTCAATCCGCTGATCTGCACGGTGTGGTGCGCGGGACAAGCGCATGATTTTGCGCCGGGCTTGCCGGTGTGGGTATGGAAGATTTTTTTCGCGGTGGTTTTCACGTTGCTGAATATTCGCGGCATCAAGACGTCGGCGCGCATCAACGCGGGAATGGCGGCGGGGATGGGGGCGGTGGTGGTGGTGATTTTTGTGACGGCGGCGCGGTTTATTTTTGGGCATCCGCACAGCGATCCCATTTTTTTCACGCGGCCGTTTTATGATCCCGCGACGTTCAGCACGGGGGCGCTGTTCGGATGCACTTCCATCGCGGTGCTGACGTACATCGGATTTGATGGCATTTCCACACTTTCGGAAGAGGCGGAGAATCCGCGGCGGAACATCATGCTAGCGACGGTGCTGACATGCGTAGTGATCGGGGTGCTGTCGGCGGTGGAGGTTTACATTGCGCAGCTGATCTGGCCGGCGTCGCAGCCGTTCGCTGACGTCAATACCGCTTATCCGGAGGTCATGCGGCGATTGTGGCCGGCGTTGCACGTGGGAACGCACACGATTGCTCCGCTGTTTTTGCTGGTGGGATTCACGCTGCTGCTCGCCAATTTCGGATCGGGGATGGGAGCGCAGCTGGGCGCGGCGCGTTTGCTGTTTGGAATGGGACGGAGCAACGCGTTACCCAAATCATTTTTTGGGGCGTTGGATGAAAAGCACCGGATTCCGCGGAACAACGTGATTTTCGTCGGAGGCGTGGCACTGTTTGGCGCTTTTCTGCTGGAGATTGTGGCGGGATACAGGAGCTACGTGCACGGCGGAGAGACGCTGACGTTTGGAACGCTGCTGAAGATTCTGAATGGAGACCAAGCGTTCGGACTCGGGGCGGAGATGCTGAACTTCGGCGCGTTGATCGCGTTTATGGGAGTGAACGCTGCGGCGTTCGTGCGATATTTTTTGCGCGCGGAAGAAAAGAAGGCCTGGAATCTGCTCCCGCCGTTTCTCGGTTTTTTCATTTGCCTGGCGTTGTGGCTGAACCTCGGCCATCCCGCGATTATTGTGGGATCGATCTGGATGGCCGCGGGGATTGCGTTTGGGGTGTGGAAGACGCGGTGGTTCCGGGAGCCGCTGTCGTTTGAGGTGCCAGCCGAATGAGGCCTGCCATTCAGCCGATGCCATTGCATATTGGGCGACTCTAGAAGGATGATGATGTCCGCAGAGGAGCCCATCGCGGTGAAGCGAGCCAGCGGCAAGAACCTGACGATTACGATGAAGGACGTCGCGCAGGGCAGCGGCTTTTCTCCCGCTACGGTTTCGATTGTGCTGAACAATGCGCCGCTGGCGCGCTACATTGCACCGGCTACGAAGAAACGCATAGAGGAAGTGGCGAAGAAGCTCGGGTACCGGCCGAACGCCATGGCGCGATTTCTGCGGAGCAAGCGGAGCCGCAGCGTGGGCGTGATGTTCTTCGATATTACCGACCCGTTTTGCACTCCGGTATTGCGCGGGATCGAGAACGCGCTCTACCAGTTGTCCTACATTCCATTTTTTTGCGACGCGCACAATCAGAGGAACCGGTTCGAACGATATCTTGAGATGCTGCTTGAGCATCACGTGGAAGCGCTGATTGTGGTGGCCAACTGGCTGTTTGTGGACATTCATCTGCTTGCGGATTTGAGTAAGCGGAACATTCCAGCAGCCACGATTGGATGGGAGCTGCCTGGAGACACGGTCAGTTCCGTGATGGTGGATAACGAAGCCGGCGGGCGTCTGGCGCTGGAGCATCTGTATCAGCTCGGGCATCGCAAGATCGCGTTCATTCGTGGGCCGAAGATGCTGATTGATAGCGCGCCGCGGTGGCGCGGCATTCAGAAATTCGCGCATTCGGCGGGTCTGGAGATTGAGCCGTCGCTGGTGCTGCAACTACCGGACTCGTTCGATCCGAATTCGGGATTCGAAGGCGGCTACCGGTTCGCAGAAGAATTGCTTCAAAAGAAAAAACGGTTCACGGCACTGATAGCGTTCGACGATTTGACGGCGATCGGCGCCATCCGCGCGCTAACCAGGGCCGGCGTAAAAGTGCCGGAGCAATGTTCAGTGGTGGGCTTCGATGACGTGGCGCTGTCGGCGATGGCGGCGCCGGCTTTGACGACGGTGCGGCAACCTCTCGAGGCCATGGGCAGCCTTGCGGTAAATACCGTAATGGAAGGCGTGAACGCGGGACACGAAAAGCGCGATTGGAATATTTCGCGGCACAAGATGAACCCGGAGCTGGTGATTCGCGATTCCACGCGAGCGGCGGCGTTGACCGGTTCGGACGATTGAGATTTACTCCACGTAGGCCACCGGCTCGGCCACACACTCCTACTGAAGAAAAACACATCGAATCCAAAGAGTGATGGAAAAGCAACAGGCGCGGACACTCTAGAGTGGGTGGCCGCGCCTGTTGGAATTTTGCGCGAGTTGAGTCTTGTTTTTATTGCGCTGGTGGCAGAAATGTATCGGAAGGCGCCAAGAATTCCACGTTGGCAAGTTCGGTCGTTACGTGAATGCGCTCGAATTTGCCCTTCTTGCCACCGTTACCGCTGAACGTCAAGAGATACTGGTTGGCGAGATGCATGGAAAGCTCGTCAAAATACGGTTTGAGCGAGACCGGCAAGCCGAAGCCGAGCGCGTAGGATTCGGCGCCCGTTTCGTCAGCGACCTGGCTGAGATCAGATTGTGCCCGGCTCGTCCGGAAGAATCCGCGGCCAGCGTGCCCGGCATCCGGATAGTAGATCGACCAGATGTTGATGTTCTCCTTTTGTGCGCGCTGAACCACCGAGTCGAGATCGGGGCTGGACGGAAAATTCCCGTGGAAGTAATCGATGCCCGAAGAGAACAACAAGATGGACCGGCGATCCCCGGTCGAGGGCCAGCGTTTCATGAGGTCCAACAGAGTTAAATACGGACTCGAAAAGGCCCCGCCGCCGATGGGAAGGCGCAAAGCCTTATCAAGCAACTCATGATTGTTCGTAAAATCCTGCGCGACCATGGCCGTGCCATTGCGCGCGTAGGACACGGAAATCAAGGTGGTGTCCGGCTGGGCGGCGAAAAAGGCCTTCAGATCGCCCCACTGGCTGGCGACGTTGGAGTTGAGCGAATCGTCAATCACAACGGCGAGATATAGCTTCTCACCCCGCTTCCAATCGGCGATTTGCGTGCGCTCTTTGTTTACAAAGAACTGCACATCGTCCTTGGCAATCGGCGGCGGGTTGGTGTCCTTCTTGCCGACGGCAGTCACGGTCATAGTGACCGGGCCGGCGGCTACGGCACTTGTTACTGCAAGCGCGGAGATCAGAGCGAAAGCTCCGATCATCAGCGCGGTACCTCTCCAACTCATTTTCTTCATCATCAAAATACTCCTTCTAACTATCTCCATTTGGTCCCTCAAAGGTTAGATGCGTGACGAGCAAATTGTGTGTATGTGACGATCCAGATTCTCAGGCGACCCTCATGGCAAGTCGCGTTGACTCGAGATCGTCGCGTGATGGCCTTTTGATTGAAACGATAGGAGGCCAAAGCGTAGTATGCTGCGGCGCGAACACAAAAGGCCGGGTTCTGTGAAAAACTACGTTGGAGCGATCGATCAAGGAACCACCAGCACGCGGTTTATGGTGTTTGACCAGGCCGCGCGGGTAGTTGCCGTCGCGCAAAAAGAGCATGAACAGATTTTCTCCCGGCCGGGATGGGTCGAGCATGACGCGCTGGAAATTCTTCGGCGCACGGAAGAGGTGATTGCCGAGGCGCTGGAACAGCGTGGCTTGCGCGCGTCCGATCTTGCGGCGATTGGCATCACCAATCAACGGGAAACCACGGTTCTCTGGGAGCGCAAGACCGGGAAGCCAGTGGCGAACGCGGTGGTGTGGCAAGACACGCGCGTGGCGGAAGATGTGGCGCGGTTCGCCAGCGATGGCGGCCAGGATCGTTTCCGGGCTCGGACCGGATTGCCGCTGAGCACGTACTTCAGCAGCCTCAAGTTGCGCTGGCTTCTTCAAAATGTTCCCGAGGCCAGAGAGAGAGCTGCGGCGGGCGAGTTGCTGTTCGGAAATATTGATACGTTTCTCCTCTGGAACTTGACTGGCGGAGCACAAGGCGGCGTGCACGTAACGGATGTGACCAACGCCAGCCGGACCCAGCTCCTGAATCTACAAACACTGAATTGGGACGAAAAGTTGCTCGCGGCCTTTGAAATTCCTCGCGCGGTGCTTCCCGACGTGCGATCAAGCAGCGAAGTATACGGTGAAGCCTCGCTTGGCGCGATCAAAGGCGTCCCGATTACGGGGATTCTCGGGGATCAGCAGGCGGCGCTGGTGGGCCAGGCATGCTTCCGGCCTGGCGAAGTGAAAAATACGTATGGCACGGGCTGTTTCTTGCTGATGAACACTGGCGAGCGGATGGTGCCCTCCGACTGCGGCCTGCTGACGACGGTGGCTTACAAATTTGGGAGTGCGACCGCGCACTACGCTCTCGAAGGTGGAGTTGCGATTGCGGGAGCGCTGGTGCAATGGCTGCGCGACAATCTTGGAATGATCGCGAAGAGTTCGGATGTAGAAGTGTTGGCGCGGACGGTGAACGACAATGGCGGAGTCTACTTCGTGCCGGCATTTTCCGGGCTGTACGCACCCTATTGGAAAGAAAATGCGCGCGGCGTCATCGCGGGACTGACGCGCTACGCGAACAAGGGACACCTGGCGCGAGCGGCGCTGGAAGCGACGGCGTTTCAGACGCGCGAAGTGGTCGAGGCCATGGAGAAGGATTCCAAGATCGAGCTGACGAGTCTTCGCGTGGATGGCGGCATGGTGGTGGATGAATTGTTGATGCAGTTCCAGGCGGATCTCTTGAATCGAGAAGTGGTTCGCCCCGTGATTCAGGAAACGACGGCGCTCGGCGCAGCGTACGCAGCAGGCCTGGCGGTGAAGTTCTTTTCCGGGCTGGAAGAATTGCGCGCCAACTGGGCGGTGGATCGGACATGGAAGCCAAGTCTCGGGGAGATGGAACGCGAGCGGCTTTACAAGAATTGGAAGAAAGCGGTCACGCGTTCGTTCGATTGGATTGAATCCTGACGGAGGGTTTTTCTGATGACATCACCGCTGCTCGGCGAATTCCTGGGGACCACGATTCTCGTGCTGCTCGGCGACGGCGTGGTCGCGGGGGTGCTGTTGAAGCGCTCCAAAGCCGAGGGTAGCGGCTGGATGGTGATTACGGCTGGGTGGGCGTTTGGAGTTATGGCGGGCGCGTTCACCGCCATTGCGTGCGGGAGCAATGATGCGCACCTGAATCCCGCGGTGACGCTGGGCTTCGCGGTACGAGATGCGAGTTTTGCAAAATTCGCGCCGTATCTTGCCGTACAGATGCTCGGAGGAATTGCCGGGGCCACGCTCGTATGGCTGACATATCTTCTGCACTGGAAGGAGACACCGGACGTCTCCGCGAAACTGGCATGCTTCTGCAATGCGCCCGCGATCCGGAGTGTTCTTCCGAATTTGCTCACGGAAATTATTGCCAGCTTTGCGCTCGTGTTTGTCGCCGGGGCCATTTTTTCAAAGAACGTCTCAACGACGGGCCCGGCTGCTGGCCTAGGGCCTTACGTCGTGGGTAGTCTCGTTTGGGGAGTTGGTCTTTCGCTTGGCGGGCCCACGGGATATGCGATCAATCCCGCGCGAGACCTCGGGCCGCGCATTGCGCATGCGATTCTTCCCATCGCAGGAAAGGGCGGCTCCGATTGGGGGTACGCGCCCATTCCGGTGATCGGTCCGCTTCTCGGTGGCGTGCTGGCGGGCCTTCTTCTACGACTGCTGGCCATTTCCTGATTGCGCCGCGAATTAGCGAGTAACCAATTCCACATTTGGGGCTCGGCGTCGCCGCGCAGAGAGAGTTTCTGTGCGCTACTCTTCGAAGAGATGAGTTTAATCGCTACAACTCCGCCGCCACAGGATGCTCCCGCGCCTTTTTCGGCGCGGAACCCCTGGATTTACAAGCCGTGGATTGATTTAACGGTTGGTTGTGGAGCCTGGTCTGCACCACTTCTTCTGCTGGCGTTCTACGCCACCAGCACGTACTCCCGCGCCTGGACCGTGGCGTTTTATTTTCTGGCGCTGCTGTTTAACTATCCGCACTTCATGGCCACGGTCTACCGCGCGTATCACACGCACACGGAGTTTGAGAAATATCGCATTTTTACGGTGCATATCGCACTGTTGCTGGCGTTAGCCGGAGTGATTGCTCACGCATGGTTTCCACTGCTCCCGTGGATTTTCACGCTTTATATTTGCTGGAGCCCGTGGCACTACACGGGGCAAAACTTTGGGCTGTTGATGATGTTCGCACGGCGCTCCGGTTTGGCCCCGAGTTCGACGGAGCGGAATGCGATTCATCTGTCCTTCATTGCTTCCTTTCTTCTCTTGATGTTGAGTTTTCACACGGGGCCCTCGGGGGATCCGCTGATTCTTTCCCTGGGGCTTCCCGCAAAGTTCACGCTGCCGGCACGAGCAGTGCTGGCGCTGTTCTTCGTCTGCGCCACGGGCTGGGCGCTGACTTCCCTGGCCCGGCGAAGCAGTCTGCGCGCGATTCTCGCCCCGCTGACGCTGGCGGCGACGCAGTTTCTGTGGTTCCTGCTGCCAGCGATGATCGAGCTGTTCAGCGGGCATGAGGTGCCGCAGACGCGCTACAGCAGCGGAATTCTCGCGGTGCTGCATTCGACGCAATATCTGTGGATCACCAGCTACTACCAGGAACGTGAGGCCCGGGCTGCGGGCGATACACATTTCAAATTCTGGCGCTATCTGGTCACGCTTATCGCGGGTGGCATCGCCCTTTTCATTCCCGGGCCGTGGATTGTCAGCCGGGCGTTTCATGTGGATTTCGCCGCCAGTTTTTTGACGTTCACGGCGCTCGTCAACATCCACCATTTCATCCTCGACGGCGCGCTTTGGAAATTGCGCGATTCACGCGTGGCGGCGCTTCTGCTAAACACCGGCGAGAAGGCGCAAGATGCAAATTCGAACGCGCGGAGCGTATTCAAGGCCGCGACGCGATGGCTGGCCGGTCCAGCAGCTTCCGCACGGGCCATTCGAATCATGAGCGTGATGTTGCTCTTTGCATGGGCAGCGGTCGACCAACTGCATTTTTTCTGGTCGAGCGAAGCGTCGAGCTTGCCGGCGCTGGAGCGCGCGGCAAGGCTCAATCCTGATGATAGTTCCGTGCAAGTGCGACTGGCGCGGGCGGAACTGCTTGCCGGGAACCGCGTCGCGTCGCTTCTCGCGTTGCAACATGCGTCGGAAATCAGCCCGGGCAACTTCGTGCAGCAGGAGGAGTACGCGCGCGGCTTGATCGAGGCGGGACGCACCGCGGATGCCTACGGGCAATATCGGAACATTCTCGGGCGTTGGCCGCGCAATGTCGATGCGCTGGTGAACTCCGGGTTGCTGGCTCAGCGGCTCGGCCACGGCGATGAAGCGGTTGATGATTGGGAGCGCGCTTTGGACATCGATGCGATGCAATCGAACGCGCAGCTCTATCTGGCGCAGGCGCTGGAACAACGCGGCGAGGCGCAGGCCGCCGCCCGGCATTACCGCGCGTACCTGCAGATTGTGGCTGCGCATCGGACGGAACACGGCGGCGAGGGGAGCACGGTGATCGCCGCACTGATCAAGGTTGCCGACGCAGACGCCGCGGCCAAACAGGCGAATGAAGCCACACAGGGCTATCGCGCGGCCATCGCGTTTGCGGAAAAGACGAATGAGAAGACACTGGGGAGTCTTGCTCTCGTCCACCTGGCCGACTTGCAGGAAAAGCAGGGAGACATTGCTGGGGCGGCGCAATCGTTTCAGCGCGCTTTAACGCTGGACGCGTCGCTGGATGACCCGCGCAATGCTGCGAGCGATTGGCTAAACTACGGCGAATTCCTGCGCCGCGAGCATCAGCCGGAACGATTTGTGTTTGCGTGCATGGTTCGTGCGGAAGAGCTGATGAAAACCACTCCGGGCGACGAACTTTCCGTAATTGTAAATGCAAGAGCGGAGAGCGAGGCGCGCCTCGGACGCGATGCGGCCACTGTCCGCCGGCAGAGCGAAGCAATCGCCAAAGAAGCTCTTTCTCTTCCCGGTTCTGCGTTTTCTTCTGCGCCCTAGTGAAGATGGCTGATTCTCTGTGATGCAGAGGTCGGGCTCCTAAGCAACAATCTGGTCTAGAATGTAGCGCTTGCGGCGTGTAAGTCACAGCCACGTTCGACCAGTAAGAAGGCGGAAGATTCATGAGTGTGATGCGGTCGCTGTTGCTTGCGGCATCCCAGAACCGGTGGCTTCGCGACCATGCGACTCACTACCGCTTTGTGAAGAGCACGGTTTCGCGATTCATGCCCGGGGAGACGCTGGAAGAGGCGCTGGCTGCGGCGCAACATTTGCGCACCAAACAAATTGGGGCGGTCTTCACCCACTTGGGCGAAAACATCAAGGATCGGGAAGAGGCGCGGCAGGTTACGGAGCACTATCTTGAGGCTTTGGAGCGCATCCGCCAATCGGGTTTGCATGCGGAAATTTCCGTCAAGCTGACGCAACTCGGGCTGGACCTTTCCGCGGATGTTTGTTTCGAGAATTTGCGAGCAATTATCCGGCGCGCGCAGGAAGATTCCATCGTTTGGGTGGACATGGAAGCGAGCAATTATGTGGAAGCGACGCTCGAGCTCTACCGCCGCGCGTTGCAGGAATATCCGAACGTTGGCATTTGCCTCCAGGCGTATCTCTATCGAACCAAGGATGATCTTGCAAAGCTGCTGCCCTTGCGGCCATCGATCCGGCTGGTCAAAGGCGCGTACAACGAACCGCGAGAGATTGCGTTTCCGCTGAAGAAGGATGTGGACGAAAACTATTTCGAGCTGGCCAAGCTGATGCTGCGGGCGAAAAAAGAGAGTCGTTGCGTGCGCGCGGCGTTTGGAACTCATGATGTGGCGCTGATTCGACGGCTGTCCGACTTTGCAGGGGAGGAAACACTTGCTAAGGCGGACCTCGAAGTGCAAATGCTCTACGGCATTCAGCGCGCGGAGCAAGAGCGCCTGGCCAACGAGGGCTGCACGTCGATCGTTCTGGTCGCGTATGGCAGTTACTGGTATCCGTGGTTTGTGCGGAGGCTTGCGGAGCGTCCGGCTAATTTGTGGTTCATGGTGCGCAACGTGTTCGCTGGGTGAGCGGATTTACCCTCAGCTTGCGGTATTAGCCTTCGCCACCAGTAGAATCGCGAGGATATAAAACAAGAACATAAGAGCAAGAAATGCCTTCGCCTGACGATTAGCTCCTTGAAATTCCTTCCAGGCCAGAACGCCCCACAAGGCCGCAACCATGGGCGCCGACTGGCCGATGGCATAGGAAATCGCCACGCCAGTAAAGTTCGCGGCCACGAGATTGAAGACCGTTCCGGTGCCCCAGATGGCGCCGCCCAGCAGGCCGAGCAGATGGCCCGAGGCCGGGCCACGAAAAAATTCGCCGAAATTCACGGGCTCGCCCACGAGCGGTTTCTTCATGAAGTAGATGTTCCAGACGAAACAAGAGAGGAGCGCACCAAGCGTCAAGAAAACGGCGATGCTATACGGGCCAAGCGAGTTTCCCTGGGTCATGGCGTGCGTCACGAACGGCGCCCACAGACCCATCAGAATTCCGGAGACGATGCAGACGATGATGCTTTTCTTCGAGACGGCGCTGGCGCCTTTCTTGAGGCTGCCGTAGGCCTTGCCATCGAGAATGACGGCGATCAAAGCGCAGGCCACGCCCGCAGCGAGCAATCCGGCGCTGCCCTTCGGCTGCAGCGCGTAACTCAAAACGACGCCGACCACAAGAGCGATGCCGATGGAAACCGGAAAGGCGATCGCCAGGCCGGCCATGTCAATCGCCGCGACGAGCAGAAGATTCGCGAGATTGAAGATCGCGCCGCCGATCAGCGTGTAAATGAAATTCGAACGATCCGCGGAGTGAACGTTGTTCAGAAAACTGGAAGCATCATTGGAGGTGCTGCCGATGGTGAATGCCAGCACCAGCGAGATGAGAAAAATTCCGACGGCGTAATCCCAGTAAAATAACTCGAAGCGGTAGTTCTTCACGCCTTTGTACGTGTTGGCCCAGGAGCCCCAACAGATGGCGCTGGTGATCATCATGACGAGCGCAATGCCAAAGGCGTGAGGAACAAACATGAATTTGCGGCTCCTGAGCGGCTGCCGCTGCTTATATTTGGTGCGACCGGGGCTGTCAAGGAGAAACGGATAGATTTTGCGGTTTGCGAGCGTAGTTTCTATATAATTCGCGGGCAGAAGAAGCGGGGGAAGAGTGATGGCCAAGCGATCCTTGATTGCGGTGGTGGGCAGCGCCAACGTGGATCTAACGACGTTCAACGATGTGTTTCCGCGTCCGGGGGAAACCATTTTCGGAAAGAAGTTTGACCTGGGGTTCGGAGGCAAGGGCGCGAATCAGGCGGTGGCCGCGCATCTCTGCGGAGCGAAAGTGGGCATGGTGGCGAAGGTGGGCAGCGATCTGTTCGGCCCAGCGACGATCAAGAATTTTAAATCGCAAGGAATTGACGCGACGTACGTGGGCATAGCGGAAGGCATTTCCAGCGGGGTCGCGCCCATTTTCGTGGACCCCAACGGGCAAAATCGCATCATCGTCGTGAAGGGCGCGAACGACCTGCTTTCTCCGGCGGATGTGGATGCGGCCGCGCCGCTGCTGCGAAAAGCGGACACGATCGTCATGCAATTTGAGATTCCGTTGCGGACCGTCTATCACACGGTGCGATTTGCGAAGACCAATGGGATTCGCTGCATCGTGAATCCTGCTCCGGCTCAAGCGGTGGATTTCAAGAAGCTGGGCGGCGCGGATTATTTCATTCCCAATGAGAGCGAAGCCGAGGTCATCACCGGAATGCCGGTTCATTCGGTGGATGACGCGAAAAAGAGCGCGGAGTTTCTGCTTCGGCAAGGGATGCGGCGCATTGTGATTACGCTCGGAGAGCGCGGCTGCCTGGTTGCGGGATCGGAAGGCTGGGAGATTATTCCCGCGTTCAAGGTGCAAGCCGTGGACACCACCGGGGCAGGCGATGCGTTCATCGGAAGCTTTGCGGTTTTTCTTGGCGAGGGCTTGCCGGAAAAAGAGGCGCTGACGCGTGCAAATCTCTACGCCGCGCTTTCCACGACGAAGGTGGGCACTCAAAAATCCTTCCGCAGCCGTGAGGAGTTCGAGAAGGAGTGGCGGAATCGCGCTGGACGCCTATAGTCGGGCTTCGCCGAAGTGATAAGATTAGAGTTTGCAGACGACTTTGCTGTAGCAGTGAGAAACCGATGAGCCAACGGGACAATACAAAAACCGAGAACGCCTCCGGGCTGGAACGCGACCCCTTGCAAGGGGCCATTTCTCCAGCGGATACCGCCATCGCAAATTACGCGGGGCGCGACCTGCAGCCGAATCGCGGGATTCCCCTGAATTTGGATTGGGTGAAAGACGTGCGCGTGAATACCAGCGCGGTCGAACGGCGCGCACAAACCATTGGCACGCGGCGAACGGTGAAAAAAGAGTGGCAAGCGGCGTGGCTTCTGCGGGCTATCACCTGCATGGACCTTACGACGTTGTCCGGCGACGACACCGACGAGCGCGTGCGGCGCCTGTGCGCGAAAGCGCGCCAGCCGATTCAGCAAGAGATCGAGCAAAAACTCGGCATCGAAAGCCTCAACGTCAAAGTGGCTGCGGTTTGCGTCTATCATTCCTTTGTGGAAACCGCGCGCCGCGCGATTGAAGGCAGCGGCATCCATGTGGCCGCGGTTTCGACGGGGTTCCCCGCCGGCCTCTCACCACTTGCAGAGCGCGTCGAGGAGATCCGGCGCTCGGTGGAAGCGGGAGCGGACGAAATCGACGTGGTGATCACGCGCGCCCATGTCTTCGGCGGAAAATGGCAAGCACTTTACGACGAAGTCGCGACGTTCAAGAATGCCTGCGGGCCGGCGCATCTGAAAGTGATTCTGGGCACAGGTGATCTGCTGACGCTGCGCAACGTCGGGCGCGCAAGTGTCGTAGCCATGATGGCTGGCGCGGACTTCATCAAGACTTCGACGGGAAAAGAAGCGGTGAATGCAACGCTTCCCGTGAGCCTGGTGATGACGCGCGCCATCCGCGAGTACGCGCAGGAAACCGGAATGGCCGTGGGCTTCAAGCCCGCAGGCGGCATTCGAACGGCAAAGCAATCGCTCGAATGGCTTTCCTTGATGAAAGAAGAGCTCGGGAATTCCTGGCTGAGGGCGGAACTGTTCCGGTTTGGCGCCAGCAGCATGTTGGGCGACATCGAGCGTCAACTGGAACACCACGCAACCGGGCGCTATTCGGCGGAGTATCGCCATCCGATCGCGTGAGATGGAGAATCGTCGTTTAATGAAGAAAGAATCGAGAACAAGCGCATGAGCATCGTCGAGAAATTCATGACCATGGACTACGGCCCCGCGCCGGAAGATCCTCGCGAAGCTCTCGGATGGCTGGACCGGCACGGCCGCAACTTCGGACACTTCATCAACGGCACCTGGCAAGCGCCCGCAGCGGGCGGCACCTTTGACACCACGGACCCATCCACCGGCGAAAAACTGGCGACGGTGGCGCAAGGATCAGCGGCGGACGTGGACAACGCCGTGAAAGCCGCGCGGGCCGCGTTGCCTGGATGGCAGTCCTTCACTCCTCATGCTCGCGCGCGTTACCTCTATGCGCTGGCGCGACAAGTGCAAAAGCATTCGCGATGGCTTGCGGTGCTTGAGACGCTGGACAACGGCAAACCGATTCGCGAGAGCCGCGACATTGATATCCCACTCGTGGCTCGGCATTTCTATCATCACGCTGGCTGGGCTCAACTTCTGGAGCAGGAATTTCCGGGATACACCGCGTGTGGCGTGGTCGGGCAGATTATTCCGTGGAATTTTCCGTTGCTCATGCTGGCGTGGAAAATCGCGCCCGCAATCGCCGCGGGAAATACTGTTGTGCTGAAGCCCGCGGAATTTACGCCTCTGACGGCACTGGCGTTCGCCTTCATCTGCCAAGAGGTCAATCTGCCCGCGGGCGTCGTGAACATCGTCACCGGCGATGGCTCGACTGGCGAAGCGCTCGTCAAGCATCCGGATGTGGACAAAATCGCCTTCACGGGTTCGACCGAGGTCGGTCGCGCCATTCGAAAGGCAACTGCGCAAAGCCATAAGAAACTTTCTCTGGAGCTTGGCGGCAAATCCCCCTTCATTATTTTTGAGGACGCCGATCTGGACAGCGCAGTAGAAGGCCTCGTTGATGGCATCTGGTTCAATCAAGGCCAGGTTTGCTGCGCGGGCTCGCGCCTCTTGATGCAGGAAAGCATCGCGGAATCCTTGATTGGCAAAATTCAGGACCGCATGAACACCCTGCGCATCGGTTCTCCTCTCGACAAGGCCATTGACATCGGCGCGATCGTCGCGCGCGTGCAGCTCGAGCGCATCCAGCGGCTGGTGGATCAAGGCGTCGCCGAAGGCGCGACCTGCTGGCAGCCTTCGATTCCGATGCCGTCACGTGGCCTGTATTTTCCGCCGACTCTCTTGAGCAACGTTCATCCGAGTTCCATTGTCGCGCAGCAGGAAATCTTCGGTCCCGTGCTGGCCGCAATGACCTTCCGCACTCCACGCGAAGCAGTCGAACTCGCGAACAATACCGTCTATGGCCTGGCCGCCTGCGTGTGGAGCGAGAGCATCAACGTTTCCTTACACATTGCTGCGCGACTAAAGGCCGGCGTGGTCTGGGTCAATTGCACGAATCTTTTCGACGCCGCCTGCGGCTTCGGCGGATATCGCGAAAGCGGCTTCGGCCGCGAAGGTGGCCGCGAAGGTTTGCTCGAATATCTTGAGCCCGCGTGGTTCAAGCAGGCGCCGCCGGTTCATGCCACGTCGCTCGCCATCGACCAGCCTCTGGAGCAGCCCGCGGACTTCGCCGCTCCCCCGATCGACCGCACCGTTAAGCTTTACATTGGCGGCAAGCAAGCGCGGCCCGATTCCGGCTACAGCATGGAAGTGCGCGGCGCGGGCGGCCGCTTGCTTGGCGAAGCCCCCCTCGGCAATCGCAAAGACATTCGCAACGCCGTCGAAGCCGCGCGCAAGGCCGAAGGCTGGGGCAAGGCAACAGCACACAATCGCGCGCAGGTACTCTTCTACATTGCGGAGAATCTCTCGCAACGCCGCGGAGAAGTCGCCAATCGTTTAGCTGCGGTCGTGGGCAAAAAGCAAGCCGAAGCAGAAGTCAGCCTGGGAATCGAGCGCATCTTTTCCTACGCCGCCTGGGCCGACAAATACGACGGCGCAGTGCACAACCCGCCGTTTCGAAACGTCGCTTTGGCCATGAAGGAACCAATTGGAACGGTCGGCGTGATCTGCCCCGCGGATGTGCCGCTGCTTGGCTTCCTCTCGCTCGTCATGCCCGCCATCTCAACAGGCAACACGGTCATTGCCGTTCCATCGGAAAAATATCCGCTCATCACAGGCGATTTCTATCAGGTTTTCGAAACCAGCGATCTGCCAGCCGGCGTAATCAACATCGTCACCGGCCGCGCCGCCGAATTGATGAAGACCCTCGCCGAACACGACGACGTGGACGCCATCTGGTGTTTCACCGATGAAGCGGGCGCCGCGACGGTCAAAACGCTATCGGCAGGAAATCTCAAGCAGACCTTCACCAACGAAGGCCGCGCCATCAACTGGTTCGACGTGAAGCAGGGGGAAGGCCGCTGGTTCCTCGATCACTCCGTCCAGGTGAAAAACATCTGGGTTCCCTACGGCGAATAAAGACCCTCGCGGAGTACTCACAAGCTCAATCATTTTCAAACGCTTGACGGCAGGAATACCGGAATCCTGAGCGAATATCCGCCCGCCCCGCGCGGGAGCAAGAACGATTGCCGTACAAAACATATTGCGTGTAACCGCACGTCGCGATGGCGCCCACGGCGTCGCCGACTCCGAGACCTGTTACGCCGCTGCCCACGGCATCAATCTCACCGAAAGCCTCCAAACCCAGTTGTGCAGGAAAGGCAGGCGGAGGACCGTGGGTGGCTGCGCGGAAGTTGATCTCCGCGCGATTGAGCCCGATGGCCTTCACCCGAATTCTAATTCCCCGGCCCCCCGGTTCCGGTGTGGGGACCTTCACGATCTTGAGGATCTCCGCGGACCCCATCTAATAAAACAATATTTTCCGAGCCACTGTATCTCCTCTTCTCCTCCCGCGGCGTAGACCGAAAGCCCCCTTGCTCAATTTTTCGTTCCGTTTAGAAAAAACAACATCGTCACCGGCATTGTTCCCTGGTTTCGCCATGCGTGCCTTGTACCGTTCTGGACAACGACGGCGCCCTTCTTGAGATGAACCGTTTTCCCCTCATCCAGTTCGAGCCATATCTCGCCATCGAAAACGACAGCGTAATCCACTGTATTTGTCTTGTGCATGGCTCGGTCTTCTTCTTCGAAGTGGTCCGCAAGCCCCCTCAGCCGGCGTTTAAGTTTCCACTTGCTCCAGGGTAATGGGCAAACAGGAAGCAACCGAATTTACTTCCCGCTTGCCGACCATCCGGGAGTTAGGTCGCCGGGCTCTACTTCATTGGCCGCGAACCCTTGATCAGGATGTCCACGAGTCTCCTGGCGCTTTCCTGCCAGTCGGGGCCGGTGGCTACGTTGGAGACGCCAATCAGCGCGCGAAGCAGGTCGAATGGCTCGAGGTCCTTTCGTATGTCGCCGTTCTTCATAGCAGTCTTCACAAGTACATCGATCGCTCCCATAACCTGAACGCGGGAAGAATCGTATAGCCTCGAAGGACCGCCGACGACGCTATTCAGCGCCGATGCGATGATCTGCTTTGCAGCAATGTAGTCAACGAAAAGCATCATCCAGGCTCGCAACGCCTCGATCGGAGGCAGGTTTGCGGATAGTTCCCGTTGTGCTGACGCCAGCTTTTCCACCTCAGTGTGATAAACGGCCTCGATCAGGGCATCGCGCGTCGGGAAATGGCGGTATAAGGTTCCCGGCCCGACACCCGCCTGTTTGGCGATGTCGTCCAAGCTGGCATCTGCACCCGACCGAGTGAATGCCGCCTTGGCCACTTCCAGAATGCGATCGCGATTCTCCTGCGCGTCACTGCGTGGCTTTCGCCCGGAGGGTTGGGAATGGTTCTTAGGCATGGCAAAAATCCATGTAACCGGAGACAGCCTCCGTATATCCAAGTATTCGGAGACACTCTCCGTTTTACCGAAGTCCTGGCGGTTCGTCAATAGCGACTCCGGCAGGCAACTATCCAGATCAAGGAGGAACAGCATATGCAAGTTTTCGTCACAGGCGCTTCAGGTTTCATAGGTTCCGCGATCGTTCGGGAGCTAATCGATGCGGGACATAAGGTGCTCGGCCTAGCGCGCTCGGATGCGGCTGCCGCGTCCATTGCCGCCGCAGGAGCCGACGTACATCGCGGTTCGCTGGAAGATCTCGAGAGTTTGCGCAGCGGAGCGGCCGTTGCGGACGGGGTGATCCACACGGCCTTTATCCACGACTTCTCGAACTACGCGCCGGCCGCCGAGACGGATAGACGCGCCATTGAGACACTGGGAGCCGCCCTTGCGGGCTCGAACCGCTCGTTGGTCGTCACTTCCGGAACCCTGCTCCTTCAGCGCAAAGGCACGCTCGCAACGGAACAAGATGCGCCCATAGCCAGTTTCCCGCGCAAGTCGGAACAGGCAGCAGCGATGGCCTCGCGTGGCGTGCGCGTCTCCGTGCTGCGGCTTCCTCCATCGGTCCATGGGGACGGCGATCATGGCTTTGTTCCGGCTCTCATCAAGCTCGCGCGTGAGAAGGGGGATTCGGCCTACGTGGGTGACGGTCTTAACCGCTGGCCCGCCGTACACCGGCTCGATGCTGCTCATCTCTATAGGCTCGTACTGGAGAAGGGTTCCGCAGGAGCGAGCTACCACGCCATTGGCGACGAGGGCGTGCCCTTCCAGGACATCGCTGGCGTGATCGGCCGCCGCTTGCACGTGCCGGTTGTCAGCAAGTCGCCCGACCAGGCCGCCCACCACTTTGGTTGGCTCGCACACTTCGTTGGTGTCGACTGTCCGGCGTCAAGCAAGCTAACTGAGCAAAAGTTGGAATGGCAGCCCAAGCAGCCGGGGATTATCGCCGACCTTGAACGAGGGACCTATTTCGAACCTGAACAGACCACGCACGCGGCCCCTTCGCGCCGTTAAGGATGTGGACTCTTTACCAATCGATTTGCGTCTAAACATGCAACTCCTCCCGGCAAGCTTCACTAAATACCCGAACCACATCGACGTCGGGCTCTTGCCTTTCTTTCAGATTGCGAAAGTCTCTGTTGGGGAGCTTGTACGTTTCGACGATGAGTCGCATGACCTCCCCTGCCATCGAGATCACGCTGGCTGTGGCGAAGAGCCGCAATTTTCCGACAAGAGCGTAGAGGTGGACAAACTTTGATGGATCGTCAAGCTCATGGGTTAGAGCATCCGTAAATAATTTCGAGGCCTTCTCGACGAACTCTCCATAAAGCCGGTGGCGCGCGTCGTCGTAGTGGAAGACGCTTTGTTCGGGAGTTCGTTGTGCGCTGTAAAGACATTCAAATTGCTCAGACCAGGCATCGATTTCCGCGCACTCATTGTTCTTGCCAGCCTCCGCCAAGATTTCGGTAAATGCTGACCAGACCCAAGAGCTCGTTCAACTGCGCCTGAGCAAGCCCCAACTCCGCATCAAAATAATTGGTTTCGTTCGTCAGTACCTCCAAGTAGCTGGTCGCGCCGCCGCGATAGCGCATTTCAGAAAGTTGCGCCGCGTCTTGAGCGGAGAGTGCCAGTTGCTGCTGCTGCTCTCGAAACTCCCTGTCTTTGCGGTACTCGACCAGCGCGTCCGAAACTCCACGAAAGGCCTGCTGGATGGTCTGCTCGTAGGTCAGCAGCGCTTCCTGTTGCCGAGCCTCGGAGAGCCTCACACCGGAACGAATTCTTCCCCCGGCAAAGATGGGCTGTACCAGTGATCCTCCGAAACTCCACAACCCAGCCGGACCCGTAAAGAGGTTGGTAAGCGCTGAGCTTTGAAATCCGCCGCTCGCGGTCAAGCTGATTTGCGGGAAGTACGCTGCTTTCGCTACTCCGATCTGAGCGTTGGCCGCGATCAATTGTGCTTCGGCCTCGCGAATGTCGGGCCGCCGCTCCAGCAGGGCGGAGGGAAGGCCTGCGGGAATCTCCGGCGAATGCGGTTGATCGGTCAACTTCGCTCCGCGCGCGATGGGGCCGGGATTGTTGCCCAGAAGCGTGCTGATAAAATTTTCTTGCTGCTCAATGCGGCGCTCCAGATCGGGAATGGTTTCGGCGGCAGTGAATACCAACTGCTCCGCCTGCCGGACGTCGAGCATGGATGTGGCCCCACCGTTTGCCAGCATTTGTGTGAGTCGCAGCGAGTCCTGGCGCGAAACAAGGGTGCGACGGGAGATTTCGAGCTGCAGGTCGAGTTCGCGAAGCTGGAAGTAGGCGGAAGCAACGTCACTCACCAGCGTGCTGATGACCGCTTCACGCGCCCACTCAGTGGCTAGCAGGCTTGCCCTCGCGGATTCGTTGGCGCGCCGATACTTTCCCCAGAAATCCAGATCCCAAGCCAATGAGAGATCCACCTGGTGAGCGCTTGTGTCGAATGCCGGGAAGAATTTTTGGCGCGCATTGCGTTGATCGAAAGACTGAGCTCCGGCATTAATTGTTGGCAACCCGTCGGCGCGCGTGATGCCGACCTGCGCACGGGCTTCCAGGATTCGCGTTGCTGCAATCCGAACGTCGTAGTTCTGCCGGAGAGCAGTGTGTATCAGGTCTTGAAGCTGCTGGTCCTGAAACAGCTCCCACCATTTTTGATCACCGAGGGAGTCGGCCGCGGGCCGTTGTGCCTCTTGCGGCACGGCTCCACGGTACGTGCCAGGAACGTCTACGCTGGGTCGCTTATAGTTCGGCCCCACGGCGCAGCCCGAAGCAAGGAGCATAATCAGCGAAAAAGCGATAAGTCTTCTCACGTCAGTCCGCCTCCGATGGGCTGGGCTGCGGAAGAGCGGGGATGGGAGCGCGCCCCTTGGCAGCGCCCGACCACTTCTCCACAAGATAGAAGAGTGCCGGAACGAGGAGGATGTCGACGCTACTTGCTGCCAGCATGCCGCCGATTACGGCCGTGCCCATGATTTGGCGTGCAACTGAACCAGCGCCGGACGCCGTCCATAGCGGCAGGCAACCGAGAATGAACGCAAAGGAAGTCATCAGAACGGGACGCAGGCGAAGCCTTGCCCCTTCGAGCACCGCATCCACCAGAGGCTTTCCCTTTTCGTACTGTTCCTTGGCAAATTCGACAATCAGAATCGCGTTTTTGGCAGCCAGACCGATCAGCATCACCAAACCGATTTGCGAGTAGACATCATTTTCGATTTGCACCATGTAAGCCGGATAGAAGGCCTGGAGCACCACCCGGCGCAGCCACAACATTGCAAACGCCCCGCATACCGCCCCTGACGTGCCCAGGAGCACGCTGAACGGCAACGACCAGCTCTCGTAGAGCGCCGCCAGGACTAGAAACACGAACACCAGCGAGAAACCGAAGATAAACGAAGCAGGAAGCCCTTGCCGCGCCTTCTGCTCTTGATAGGACATGCCCATATAATCAAAGCCCATTTCGCTGGGCATGGTCTGATGGAAGACCTCTTCCAGGGCCGCGGTGGCCTGATCGGAGCTATATCCGGGCGCGGCACTGCCGTTGATCTGCGCGGCGCGATACTCGTTGTAGCGCATGGTGAACTCGGGGCCGGAACGCGATTCGAATCTCGTCAGCGCGGACAGTGGAACCCTCTCACCCCCGCTGTTGCGGACATAGAACTGTCCGAGATTCTCCATATTCGAGCGGTAAGGCGCTTCGGCCTCCACGTACACCTGCCACGTTCGGCCGAAATCGTTGAAGTAGTTGATAAACAGCCCGCCCATGAAAGCCTGAATCGTTCTGTAAACGTCGTTGAGCGCCACACCTTGCTTCAGCACTTTTTCCCGGTCGACCTGCAAGAATTCTTGCGGCACGCTCGGCAGGAAGGAGGTGGATATCGAGCCAATTTCGGGGCGCTTGCGAGCAGCCGCCAGGAACTTGTCCAAGTTGGCTGCCAGAAACGGGATGTCCCGACCGGCACGGTCTTCGAGCACGAACTGAAATCCGCCGGATGTGCCGACTCCAGGAATAGCCGGAGGCGAGAAGCTGAAAGCGGTTCCTTGCGGAAGCTTGCTAAGCTCCTTGTTCAAGCGCACCTTGATTTCCTGATACTGTTCCGCCCTGGTTTGACGATCACTCCAGGGCTTAAGCGTGACGAAAAAGAAGCCGTTGTAAGTAGTCCGCACAAAGCTGAGCAAGCTGAAGCCAACAACACTCGTGGTGTATTGGACGCCCGGCGTATTGGCGAGGATTTCCTCGACTTGTCTCGCTGCTGCGCTCGTGCGCTCCAGTGAAGCCGCGTTCGGAAGGTCCATGTTGATGTACACGTAGCCCTGGTCTTCATCAGGCAGGAAGCTCGATGGCAGACGGCTGCTAAAGAAACCCGCGCCGATGCCGAACGCCGCAATCACCACCAAAGCCAGCACACCCTTGCGAAGAACTCCGCCGCAGAGCCGGACATAGATCTCGGTGCCGCGCCCGAACAAACGATTGAACCACGCAAAGAATCTTGCGAGCGGTCCGCGGCTTTCCTTCTTTGGCCGAAGCAGAAGCGCGGCAAGCGCCGGGCTGAGCGTGAGAGCATTAAAGGCGGAGAGGACCACCGAGATGGCGATGGTGACGGCAAATTGCTGGTAGAGCCTTCCGGTGATGCCGGGGATGAAGGCTGTCGGTACAAACACGGAGGAGAGAACCAGGGCAATAGCGACGACGGGACCGGAGAGTTCTTCCATCGCTTTCCGAGCAGCATCTTTCGGAGCAAGGCCCTCCTCGATATGTCGCTGTACGCCTTCGACGACGACGATGGCATCATCTACCACGAGGCCGATCGCCAGTACCAACCCGAACATCGAAAGCGTGTTGATAGAGAAGCCGAAGAGCGGGAAGAGAACAAACGTGCCTACCAGCGAAACGGGCACGGCTAGCATTGGAATCAGCGTAGCGCGCCAGTCCTGCAAGAAGAGGTAGACCACCAAGATGACCAACACGATGGCGATCAAAAGGGTTTCAATGATTTCCTTCATGCCTTCCGTAACTGCGCTCGTCTGGTCAAGCGATATGACGTAATCCATGTCCTGCGGGAAGCGCTGTTTCATTTCGGCCATCAGTTTTCGGACACCTGCAGCCGTTTGGACCGCATTGGAACCGGGCAATTGGTAGACGGGTATGACGATGGCGGGCTTGCCATTCAAGCGGCTGACAATGCTGTAGTCTTGTGCGCCCAGCTCGACGCGAGCGACGTCTTTCACGCGGACAATCCCGCCATCTGGTGCCTCGCGCACGATCACGTCTTCGAACTGTTCCGGGGAGGTTAGGCGGCCCTGTGCAAGCACAGAATAAGTGAATTGCTGGTTGGCGAGAGCCGGTTCACCGCCCACCTGACCCGCAGGATTAACCGTGTTCTGCGCCTGCACTGCATTGACGATGTCCGTGACCGTGATGCCCAGCTTCGCCAGTTTGTCAGGCTGTACCCACAGCCTCATCGCATACTGCCCTGCGCCGAAAACTTGCGTCTGGCCCACACCGTACAAGCGGGCGATGGGGTCGTTCAGGTTGATATACGCGTAGTTGCCAAGGAACTTGGTATCGTAAGTGCCATTCGGTGAAAATAGGCCGACCAGCATGAGTGGAGCGGTCACGGACTTTCGAATAGTCACCCCGTAGGTGTTAACGTCCGGCGGAAGCTGACCGGCCGCCAGTTGTTCGCGCGACTGCGTTAGGATCAGATCGGTGTTCGGGTCCGTCTTCAGGTCGAAGTCCACGACCATGGTGGTTTGCGAGTTGCCTGTGGCGTTCAGGGAGTACATATAGTTCACGTTGTCCACGCCGTTGATTTGCTGTTCGATCGGCGTGGCAACGGATTGCTCCAAGGTCTGGGCGTCCGCGCCGACATAACTAGCCTGCAGTTGAATCTCCGGTGGAACGATGTTGGGGAACTGCGCTACGGGCAGGCTTGTGATGGTGACCGCGCCCACGATCACCATAAGGATGGCGATCACCATCGCCACGATCGGACGGTTGATGAAGAACTTTGACATGACTTAGTTTCCTTCCCCGGAATGACGTACGGGCTTGGGTGTAACGAGAGTTCCTTCCTTAAGCTTTTGCGGCCCTTCGGCTGCGACTTGCTCACCCGCTTTGAGGCCCTCGTCGATTACCCACATCGTCCCGACCGTCGCGCCGGGCTTCACGGTGCGCATACTCACTTTGTGGTCGCTGCCGACAATCGCCACCTGGTAGCTTCCCTGCGACTGCGCAACGGCGGTCTGCGGCAGTAGCAGAGCCCCTTTTTTCAAGTTGGTTTCGACACGCACACGTCCATACTGGCCGGGACGAAGAATATTGCCGGGATTGGGAAAGGCAGCAATAATGCGAATCGTGCCCGTGTTTGCGTCCACTTGCCGGTCCGCCAGCAAGACCTTGCCTTTTTGAGGGTAGACACTGCCGTCGGCAAGGATCAGTTCGACCGTGGTTCCGAAAAAACGGATAGTGTGCTGGCTGGAAATGGAATTGCCCTGGCTTTGTGCGATGAGATACTCATGTTCGCTAATCGGAAAAAAGGCCTTGATGGGCTCCACCTGCGAAACGGAAGTCAAGATAGAGTTGGCTCCGACCAGGTTGCCGATCTGTACCTGTGCTATCCCCGCGATTCCATCCACCAGCGAGGTGACTTTGGTCCACTCCAGGTTGAGCGCCGCTTGCTCCACGGCTGCCCTGCCCGATTCGACGGCGGCCTGGGCCCCAAGCTTGGCCTGAACCTCGTTATCGAGTTGGCTCTTAGCGATGGCCTTGGCATCTGCAAGAGGCGTGTCGCGCTCCACATCAAGGGTGCTTTTGCCAAGTTGTGCCTGCGCCTGCGCAAGGTCGCCCTTTGCGCGGTCGAGGGCTGCCGTGAAGGGCCTCGGATCTATTTCGAACAGAACCTGGCCTTTGCGGACGAGCGAACCTTCTGTGTAGTCTTGCTTGATTATGTAGCCTGAGACTTGGGGCCGGATCTCCGCGTTGACGTAGCCGTCCAGCGTCGCTACCCATTCGCCGTACAGGGGGACATCGCGTTGTTCTACCGTGGTAACCCCGACTTCCGGTACTGGCGTCGTTGTTGTTGCCTGACTTTTGTTGCACCCTGAAACGAAAATGCCGAGGGCGGCGACCGCTAAGAAGACGGCGCCAAAGTGCAGTCGCGGTACTCTGCCAAACAGAATGCGGACGGCGTGATTCACGATCTTCTCCTTTTGACCCTGAACTCCTCTGGACGGAGTTTCCTTCCTACTCCAAGTTGGATCGCCGATTTTTTTCGCGCGATCGGTGTGTATGCGCGACCGCGGCCAGTACCACGAGCGCTGCGCCTACCATGACTGCCAAAATCCCTAGCATCGTCTTTGATATCTTCTTTCCAATGTTTCTCTGGGCTGAATGTCAGTTTCCATTTTCGGGGCCGGGGTGACGCCGCTGCTGAAGACGATTCCAGTTTTGTTTGAAAAGAGCGACCTTTTGGAGTTCGCGTTCGGCGCGGAGCCAATCATCAAGCTCATCGCCTGGGAGGCCCACACGCTCGAGATAGATTTCGTAGGCGCGGCGACTGACTTCTTCGTGACTCGGCGCGTGATTTGCTGAAGTATCCTCTGCGTCAGGTTGAATGAGACTTGCGTTACGCTCCAAAGTCACATTTCTTTTGCCTTTCAATGTCATACCCGAGTCCCTCCCTTCCGCTCTCCCAACGAAATCGTGTCCTCGCGAACTCGACTCAGTGACGATCTCTCGGGTCGAAAAAGCCATCCGGGCCGGTGAAACATAGAAATCCCAAGAGCGCCACTGCCGCGAGAAACAGAAACGTCATCATAAGGACCTCCCTTCGTCCCCGCTTTAACCACACGCATTGCAGCCGACCTGCTCTCGGGAGAAGGGTGTGGTGTTACCGATCGTTCGTGAAGCCTCCCTTCCGGATACCCAAGCTGATCCGACATAGCGCTTCAATCTCTCGCGCAATTTCCTTCGGCCATGAAACACTCGAGCCTTTACCGCGCCAACGGAAATTCCCATGATTCGAGCGGTCTCTTCGGTCGATCGCTCGTCAAGCTCGCGCAGTTCGATTGCTTTTCGCATTCCCGGCGCTAAATCCTTCATGGCCTCGGAGAGAATCCGCTGGTGTTCCTTTTGTGCGCAGAGCTGTTCGGGATTCAGGCTTTGGTCTTCGACATCAATCGGGGAAGACCGCTGTTCACTTTCGGCCGATTCATCCAGCGACACATCCCGCGGGTGTTTCTTGCGCAGGTTCATCAGGGCGGCATTGATGGCAATGCGGGACAGCCACGTCGAGAACCGGGAATCGCCGTTGAAGCTCTTGAGATGAATAAAGGCCTGTTGATACGACTCCTGCACGACATCTTCTGCATCCTCGTCACTCCGCATTATTCGCCGCGCTACGTGATAGACCTTGGTTGCGGAGTGTTTGCAAAGGACCTCGAAGGCAGCCGAATCGCCGCGTTTCGCGGCGACAAGAAACGCGTATTCCTCCCTCGCAAACGTGCGCTGCGTAGCCGGCTCACCCGTTCCTTTCCTGTTGTAATTCTGTAAAGATTGTGCGGACATGTGGCTGCTCCTCTCAGGCAATGGCAAGTAGAACTTGCTCATAGTTAACGATTCGACTTTTTCCTCTCGATGTTGTGCACGACATGCCGGGTGTAACAACCAGTCGCGATGAGTTGCGCGCCTCCTCTAGACAACTCGGCGAGCACCTTCTCTCCGTTCTTGTCGATGAAGGTCACGGCCGTGAGATCCACAACGCACTTCCGTTCCCTGCGAGCGTTTTCTGTTTTCGTCCAGGTGGACTTCAATTCTGAAATCCACGGCTGAACGAGTCGGCCTTCAAGCGTCCACTTTTGTTCAGTCAGCGTCTCCGCGATCGTGATTCGTAGCATTCCCATGACTCGTTCTTCGTCCACTGGAGGTGTCCCTCGCCACCGGCCGAGTTGCCACCTTAACTTCACTTGTCAAACGCTCACGCCCAGGAGAAAGGCATCCCGGGTGCCAAAGGTCTGCGGCCGTCGGAAAACAGGCAAACTTATTGATTTGTTGTGGGATAGCGAGCGAGGAGAATCTTTGTCAGATCATGGTGGCAGCGTGCCAGTGGCAGGTACATGGCCAGATGTCAGTTTTCTGCCACATGAGATCTGAACTAGGAGGGTTTAGTGCGACTATGCAGTAGGGCGCGAGATTCCGAGCTTATGCATTCTCAACCGCAGGGTGGATCGCTTCATCCCAAGCCGATCTGCCGCGCCATTGGGACCGGCCACAATCCAATTGGATTGTTTAAGCGCCTTAAGAATCTGCTGGCGTTCCGTCTCCTTCAAGACGTCGCGAAGTGCGCCATTGGTCTTGGAATTCAGAGTAGCGGCTTTTTCTTCCGGAAGGCCGGCTTTGGAAAACTTAAGATCAGCCACGTCGACACTCAGGGCAGGACCCGTCGAGATAATTACCGCGCGCTCGATCACATTCTGAAGTTCCCGTATGTTTCCCGGCCAATGATAGCGGCTGAGGGCATCCATTGCCGCAGATGGAATCGTTTCCATGACCTTTTTCATACGCCGGGAAAACTGCTCCGTGAAGTGCCGCACCAGAATCGGAATATCCCCCTGACGTTCCCGCAAGGGTGGAACATGGATGGGAAAAACATTCAAGCGAAAGAAGAGATCGGATCGGAACTTCTGCTCGCTCACCATCGCTTCCAAATCGCGGTTCGTCGCGGCAATCAAACGTGCATCGGTTCGAAGCGTGCGGGAGCTTCCTAGCCGCTCGAACTCTCTTTCTTGCAGGACGCGAAGCAGTTTCGTCTGCAATTCGAGCGGAACCTCTCCTATTTCGTCCAAAAAAATACTGCCGCCGTTGGCCACCTCGAAGCGGCCAATGCGCTGCGCGATCGCTCCAGTGAATGCGCCTTTTTCATGTCCAAACAGCTCGCTTTCCAGCAAACCTGTGGGAATGGCTGCGCAGTTGAGCTTGACGAAGGGCTTCGCCCGCCGTGGGCTCAAATCATGAATGGCGCGCGCGATCAGTTCCTTTCCCGTGCCGGTCTCGCCATAAATCAGGACCGTCGAGTCGGTCGGCGCCACAGTTTCCACATGTTTTAGGACTTTACGCAGAGAAGTGCTATTCCCGATAATCTGGGCAAAATTCATTTCCGTGCGGATTTCATCTTCCAAGTACAGCTTCTCTTTGGAGAGTTGGTCTTTTAACTCACGAATCTCACCAAACGCACATGCATTCTCGACGGCAATGGCAACCTGATTTCCGATTTGGGTCAGAAACTCGATATCGTCGCCGCTGAACGCATTGTCCTGATATTTGAGCACACCGAATGTACCCAGCACGCGACCTCGGCTAACAAGAGGGAGGACGCAGGCCGTTCCAACTTCAATTTGCGCGGAGCCCTTCATTCCGAGTCGCCTCGCCTCTACGAGGCTGCCGCACCAGAGTTTGCCGGTGCGAAAGACCGCTCCCGAAACATCTTGGTCCATGGAGACAAGGCTCTCCTCCTGGATGGATTCGTCCTTGAGGGGGAAATCCAGAGCATAGATCCGCAAGTGAGAGTTGTCGCTATCAGCGAGAGTAATGCCGGCGCCATCGCAGCCCATAACCCGGCGCGTGCTCGCCACTACGGCCCGGAGAAGGTCCCGGAACTCGAGATTGGAAACCAGGTGATTGGTCAATTCAAGAAGAAGTCCAACTCGCTCGCTCTTCTTCAGCAACTGCCGCTGTGAGGCCTGCGCTGCCTCAAAGTGCAGTGCATTGTCGAATGCGAGAGCGATTTGCTCAGCCACCACCGAAAGAAAGTGAACTTCGTCAGCAGGATAGACATCCGGAGCCTTGCTGCCAAAAGTGAGCGTTCCGACCTTGCTGTGGGCCGTCGTTAGAGGGAGAGTGCACAAGCAGTGCACTCCGAACTTCTTCAAAACCTCCAGGAGTCTGGAAAACCGGGCGTCGCAGGTCTCGAGCGAAGTGACAAGAGGCTCCTGATTCTGGTAGACCCACCAGGCATCGGATTCCTCCATGCCCAATTCGGGGTCTGGTGGGATAGCTGCTTCTGTTTGCGCGTCGACGCAATGCCGATGAAAGGTATTCGATTTCTCGTCACGAATGGCCACGCCGATATAATCAAACCGGACGACCCGGTGCAACTCCCTCACCAGCGCGCCAAACAGCTCCTTTGGGTCTCGATACGTTCCGATAGCATTCGACACGCCGACGAGCGATTCGTATCGTGTGGCCGCTGAAAGCCGAGACCCGTCTTCAAGTTCTTCCGTTCGCATCGGGCAAACCTCTCAGAGACTTCCCCTTGAAGCTTGGATGCGCAACTCCAGCGTAGGTTAGAAACTGCCTAGAGACGATCTGCCCCCACAGACCCCGATACTGTCGATTTCGATCTGCATCCAGGTGTTCGGCAAACAGAAGTATCGCGCTCTTGCGTCCAACTCTTTCTACGTTGCGTTTTCTCGCGGCCTCACGTTTTCTTGGTTCGTTTTCAGCTTGATCTGGTTCTGGTCCGATTGGCCCCAAGTGAAAACAATTTTCTCGGCGATTGGCCCGCGGGAGGCCATCGCCGTATGGCTCATCATTTGGGTCAGTGCAGCAGTTGTGCTTGCCCGTTGGGAGGCTTTGCGGAGCGCTGCTCTTTCCATTCAAATTGGTGGCGTCTCCCTTCTCTACTCGCGCTATTGGCGCACTGCTTGGGCCACAGGTCTTTTGGTGATTACGCTTGGCGTCGCATGCTCTCAAATCGGCCGGCGCCAGAAATGGTCTACAAGACATTCTAGGAAGGCATGTCGAACGGAATTGTAATAAGGGGTGAGCGGCCCGACACATAGGTGACAGTTTGTACCGGACACATGGGTGACACTTTTTCCCTTTAGGGGAGGGAGTGATGCCTTGGAAGGAGTGTTCGGTTATGGATGAACGTGTTCGTTTTGTGGCGC